>ENA-OFCE01000548-OFCE01000548.1-metagenomes-genome-assembly--contig:-NODE-548-length-24291-cov-5.623535_pt1 | contig 24291 bp, 21 predicted proteins | sample MGYA00153388_OFCE01 | MGnify analysis MGYA00153388
GCCGCTGGCGGTGCTGCTGGTGTGGCTGGCGCTGGTGCGCGGCATCAAGCCGCTGGCGCAGCTCGAAAAGCGCATTCGTGCGCGCAAACCCGACGACATGAGCCCGCTGGACGACACCGCCGTGCCCGAAGAAGTGGCCCCGCTGGTGTCGTCGATGAACGACCTGCTCAGCCGCCTCAAAGCTTCGCTGACCACGCAAAAACGCTTTTTGGCCGACGCCGCACACCAGCTGAAAACGCCGCTGGCGGGCCTGAGAATGCAGGCCGATTTGGCGCAGCGCGAAACCAATGCCGACGAGCTCAAGCGCTCGCTCAAGCACATCGGCCAGTCGAGCATTCGGGCAACGCACACCGTCAACCAGTTGCTGGCACTCGCCCGCGCTGAAACCACGGGCCGGGCGCTGGCCAAACAGACGCTGGATTTGGTCAGTATTGCCAGTGAAGTCATGGCCGATTCGGTCCCGCGCGCACTTGAAAAGCAGCTTGATCTGGGTTACGACGGCCCCGAGCCGGGCACCGGTGCCACGCGTTTGATTGGCAACGCAACCTTGCTGAAAGAATTGGTGCGCAACCTGCTGGACAACGCCATTGCCTACACGCCCGAAAAAGGCCGCATCACGCTGCGGGTACTGAACGACCGTTTCAGCGGCGTGCTGCTGCTGCTGGTGGAAGACTCTGGCCCCGGCATTCCTGAAACCGAGCGCGAGCTGGTGTTTGAACCCTTTTACCGCGCACTGGGCACCAACGTGGACGGCTCCGGCCTGGGCTTGGCCATCGTGCTGGAAATCGCCAACCAGCACGCCGCCACCGTCACCATTGAAGACGCCAACCCCGGCACCCGCATTGCCGTTCGGTTTGTGGGCTTGGGTGCAAGCACCGCCGATGCAGCTTAACCCGATTACCGCGCAGTCGTCTGATTTGCTATTGAAAAAATAGCTGCTTGCGCCCGTATTTATTGGTCTAGGGCCTATCTTGGCATGATAAAACTTAAAGCAGCCCGCTTACCAGCCAGCCAGCGCAGCCCCACATCGTGACGGCAACAAGTCCATCAAGCGCGCGCCACAGGCCCGGGGAGCGCATGCGCCTGCCCAGCAACGCCATGGCCCCGCCCAGCACCACAAACCACACCAGCGAGCCAGTAGCCGCGCCGATGCCAAACACAGCGTTGGCAGGCCGCGCGTAGGCAAGCGATGCAGTGCCAATCAGCACCGCGGTGTCCAGCCACGCATGCGGGTTCAGCCACGACAGCGCCAGCGCCGTGCCCACGGCTTGGCGGCGCGTGATCGGTGCGCCGCCGCCATCAGCTTCGCCCTGGGCAGAGGCGTCGGCCTGCAAAAACCGCTGCATGGCGCGCCAGCCGTATACGCACAGCACCAGTGCGCCAGCCGCCGTCATCGCAGTGATGACTGATTTTGGCAATCCGCCCAGCGCCGCAAGGCCAGACACGCCGAGTGCAATCAACAATATGTCAGTACCCACACACACGGCAACTGTTATCCACAAATGCTGGCGCATCAGCCCCATGCGCATGATGTGTGCGTTTTGCGGGCCGATGGCCATGATGAGCGACAGGCTCAGCACCATGCCCGTCAGGAAGGCTGCGCTGAACAATTGCATTGAGAGGCTTGCGGTAAAAGTCATGCGCGCAAGTGTGCGGCGAATGTGGTGTTAGTTAAACTATTTGTAGTAAATAACGCATTGTTTAAATCTTACTAAACAATAAATACCGAACGCCAAACAACTCAAAGCGCTTGCTGCCGTGCTGAAAAACGGCAACTTTGGCGCTACCGCCAGCGCGTTTGCTGGCACAGATCACACCTAAAAACGGCGGCATATCGGCGCACCAATTGCTGCACTTGCCCGCCGTGATTTTTAACCGCAAAGACGGCTTGCAAGATGTCTTTTTAGCGCAGCATTTGAACCTGCGCGGTGCGCTGTACCCACGCCACTTTGTGCCGTCGGTTGGCGGATTTGCGCGCGCGGTGGAACTGGGCCTGGGCTGGGGCATGGTGCCCCACGAGTTGCTGAACGCCAGAGCCAACGGCGCGCCACTGCAAGAAGTGCTGCCGGGCCGCACGGTAGACGTGGCGCGGTACTGGCAACATTAGGCGCACGAACCGTTGGCAGGCCAGCGCTTGACGCAAGCCGTGCAAAGCGCAGCGCGTGGGCGGCTTTTGTAAAATTCATGGGCTTCAACGCTAAATTTACATAAAAACCGGCTCTAGCGCATTCAAATCGGGCGTAAATAGCTATTAATGCAATAGCAAATAGCGTCTTTGCACACCGCAATCATGCACCGGGAACGACTGCCCGCTTGTCAGTAAAATCGCTACATGCTCTCGATAAAAAATGATTTGCTTGTTGCCCTAGGTGACGCGCTTGAACAACTCCAGCCCGGTGCGCGTGAAAAAGCCGCTTTCGAATCGCCCAAAGTCGCAGCCCACGGCGACTTTGCCTGCACCGCCGCCATGCAGCTGGCCAAAGCCTTGAAGAAAAACCCGCGTGAAGTGGCCGACACCTTGCGTGGACTGTTGCTTCAGGCACCCGCATTTGTGCGGTGGGTACAGGCCATCGACATTGCCGGGCCGGGCTTCATCAACATTCGCTTGAAACCCGAAGCCAAGCAGCAAACCGTGCGCGAGATTTTGCAGCGCGGCGCAGACTACGGAAGCCAGGCCGCCAGCGCCGCGCAGAGCGTGGTGGTGGAATTTGTGTCCGCCAACCCGACCGGCCCGCTGCACGTAGGCCACGGCCGGCAAGCCGCGCTGGGTGATGCGATTTGCAACCTGTTTGCCACGCAAGGCTTGGCCGTGCACCGCGAGTTTTACTACAACGACGCAGGCGTGCAAATCCAGACGCTGGCCACCAGCACGCAGGCCAGAGCCAACGGCGTCAAACCCGGCGACGCAGCCTGGCCCGAGCTGGCCTACAACGGCGACTACATTGCGGACATTGCGGCTGACTTTCTGGCCAAAAAAACGGTGAAGTCTGACGACCGAGAGTTCACCGCGTCAGGCGACGTGAACGATATGGACTCGATCAGGCAGTTCGCCGTGGCCTATCTGCGCCATGAACAAGACCTGGACTTGCAGGCGTTTTCAGTGCGTTTTGACAACTACTATTTAGAGTCCAGCCTGTACAGTTCGGGCAAGGTCGAGGCTGCGGTGGCCAGGCTCAAAGACGCCGGCAAAACCTACGAACAAGACGGCGCGCTGTGGCTCAAGTCCACCGACTACGGCGACGACAAAGACCGCGTGATGAAAAAAAGCGACGGCAGCTACACCTACTTTGTGCCTGACGTGGCTTACCACCTGGCCAAATGGGAGCGCGGCTTTACCCGCGCCATCAACATTCAGGGCATGGACCACCACGGCACCATTGCCAGGGTGCGGGCGGGCCTGCAAGCGGCCAACCTGGGCGTGCCCGCTGGCTACCCCGACTACGTGCTGCACACCATGGTGCGGGTGGTGCGCAATGGAGAAGAAGTCAAAATTTCCAAACGCGCGGGCAGCTACGTGACGCTGCGCGATTTGATTGAATGGACCAGCGCCGACGCGGTGCGGTTTTTTCTGCTCAGCCGCAAGCCCGACACCGAATACATTTTTGACATTGACCTGGCCCTGGCCAAAAACAACGAAAACCCTGTGTACTACGTGCAGTACGCGCACGCCCGCATTTGTTCGGTACTGGCCGCATGGGGCGGCGATGAAGTTGCGCTGAGGAGTGTTGATTTGTCGCCGCTGGTCAGCCCGCCCGCACAAGCGCTCATGCTGCTGCTGGCCAAGTACCCCGACATGCTGACCCACGCGGCCAACGGCTTTGCCCCGCACGACGTGGCGTTTTACCTGCGCGAGCTGGCTGCGTGCTACCACAGCTACTACGACGCAGAACGGATTTTGGTTGACGATGCAGCGGTAAAACTGGCGCGCCTGGCGCTGGTCGCAGCCACCGCGCGGGTGTTGCACAATGGCTTGACGGTGCTGGGTGTAAGCGCCCCGCGCAAGATGTGAACGGACCAGACGAATGACAACTAAATTTATCAGCAGCCAGCACGGCGGCACCATGCTCGGCTTGGTGATTGGCGCCCTGGTGGGCTTGGGCGCGGCGTTGGCGGTAGCGGTGTACGTGACCAAAGTGCCGGTTCCTTTTTTAAACAAAACGCCCACCCGCGCCGCCGACACCGACGCTGCCGAGGCCGCCAAAAACAAGGGCTGGAACCCGAACACGCCGCTGGCGGGCAAAGTCCCCGCGCAAGTCGCAGTGCCTCTGCCTTCAGCGTCCAGCGCTGTCGCGATGCCGCCTGAGCCAGCAATTGCAAAGCCGAAAACCTCAGCGGACCCGCTGGGAGATTTGGCGAAAGCGAAGGCCGAAGCAAAACCCAAGCCTGAGCCAAAGCCGGAAACAACCCCCTCCCCGCGGCCAGACGCAACAGCGAACGAGCAGGGAATTGATCCGTTCAACTATTTTGTTCAGGCTGGTGCCTTTCGTACACCTGAAGATGCCGAGCAGCAGCGCGCCAGGCTGCTGTTGATGGGGTTTCAGGCTAAAGTCACTGAGCGAGAGCAAGCCGGGCGCACGGTGTACCGCGTGCGGCTGGGGCCGTTCGATAAAAAGGACGACGCCGACCGGACCAAGGAAAAGCTCGAAGGCAACTCGGTCGAGACAGCGCTGGTGCGGGTGCAGCGCTGAACTTTTTCGCACTGGCAGGTTCCAAAACTGCTGAAAACCCATTATTTGACTTGTACTCGCCCTGAATGTTGACCTCTTAATTTTTGTACTTGAAAGAACGCCTTTATGCAACGTAGAGAATTTTCAATCAAGACCAGCGCCGCTGCTGCCGCAACCCTGGCCGCCGCAAGCGTCTTGACCAGCCGCGCGTATGCGCAAGGTGCCAAGCCAGTCGAGGGAATTGACTACCTGACCCTGGACAAGCCAGCGCCCACTGAGGCCGCTGGAAAAATCGAAGTGGTGGAGTTTTTTTGGTACAGCTGCCAGCACTGCAACCGGTTTGAGCCGCAGCTTGAAGAGTGGGTAAAACGCTTGCCCGCAGACGTGGTGCTGCGCCGTGCGCCAGTGGCGTTTCGCGCCGACTTTGAGCCCCAGCAGCGGCTGTATTTCGCGCTTGAAACGCTTGGCAAGGTTGCCGAGCTGCACAAAAAGGTGTTCTATGCGATTCACGTTGAGAAGCAGCCGCTGAACACCACCGACACGATTACTGACTGGGCTGTCAAGCAAGGCCTTGACAAAGCCAAATTTACGGATGCTTACAACTCCTTTCCGGTTGCCACCAAAACCCGCAAATCCACTGCGCTGCAAGACGCGTTCAAGGTCGATGGCGTGCCTTCGCTGGGGGTCGCTGGCAAATACTTCACGTCGGGCTCGATTGCCCAGACCATGGAGCGCGCTTTGCTGGTAACGGATTACCTGGTCGGCCTGGCGCGTTCGTCGGGCGCGAAAGCAGAACCTGCCAAGGCCGCCGGTGCAGTCAAAGCAAAGCCGGTAAAGCCGCTGTAGTCAATTCAGGCAACGCAGCCAGTTTGGCCAGCCTGAACCCGACAGATTTTTGAAACCCGCCTGACGCAGGCGGGTTTTTCTATTTTGGGGCTGGCGTGCTGCCTTCCTGTGAATCCCGTCGCTACAATCACTTAATCTTTTTTAGCAAGATTCATGCCTTATGACGTCGTCCTTATTTTTAATGCTGCTTGCAGCCGCACTGGTCAGCCCGGCCGTGCTTGCCGAAAACGCCGATCGGAACAAGCCGATGAACGCAGAAGCGGATGCGCTGCGCTATGACGACTTGAAGCAAACCAGCGTTTTTACAGGCAATGTGGTCATCACCAAAGGCACCACGATCATTCGCGGTGACCGCGTCGAGGTTCGGCAGGACCCGGAGGGCTACCAGCAGGCGGTGGTCACCGTCGCGCCCGGCAAGCTTGCTTTTTACCGCAAAAAGCGCGAGGCTTTGAATGAGTTCATTGAAGGCGAGTCCGAACGCATTGAATACGACAGCCGCGCAGACGTGGTGAAGTTCACCACCCGGGCTGTGCTGCGGCGTTTTACGGGCGCGACATTGGCCGATGAAACGACTGGCTCGCAAATTGCATACGACAACAAAACCGATGTGTTCACTGTCGATGGGGGCGCACAAAATCGCACCGCTGCAAACCCAACGGGACGCATCCGTGCAATGCTGTCGCCACGCGTGCCTGCAAGTGCCACTGCGCCCGCGCCCACCAGCAGCCCAACCTTGCGAGCCAGCCCGGCGCTGGGTAGTGAGAAAAAGTAGAGCGCCTAGATGCCTGATAACTTGCCAAATGCAGTGGCCTTGGGCCACACGCAACATGACGGTGCGCAACCGCCCAGCCAGCTTGTCGCAACCCACTTGAAAAAATCGTACGGCAGCCGTACGGTGGTGAAAGATGTGTCACTGTCGGTTAAAAGCGGCGAGGTGGTGGGGCTGCTGGGGCCAAACGGCGCGGGAAAAACCACGTCGTTTTACATGATCGTTGGCCTGGTGCGCGCCGATGCTGGCGCTATTTCGATTGACGGGCAAAGCGTTGAACACATGCCGATTCACCGCCGCTCGCGTTTGGGGCTGAGCTATTTACCGCAAGAGGCGTCGATTTTTCGCAAGCTCAATGTTGAGGAGAATGTGCGCGCGGTGCTGGAGCTGCAAATCGATGAAGCTGGCAAGCCCTTGAGCAAGACAGTGATTGACAAGCGGCTGGACGCGCTGCTCAAAGACCTGAGGGTTGACCACCTGCGCGATTCACCGTCGCTGGCCCTGTCTGGCGGCGAGCGGCGGCGAGTTGAAATTGCGCGCACCCTCGCCACGCAGCCGCGCTTTATCTTGCTGGACGAGCCCTTTGCCGGTATTGATCCGATTGCTGTGATTGAAATCCAGCGCATCATCGGATTTTTAAAATCGCGCGGCATCGGCGTGCTGATTACCGACCACAATGTGCGTGAGACGCTGGGCATTTGCGACCACGCTTACATCATCAGCGACGGCAATGTGCTGGCCGAAGGCAAGCCAGCACAGATCGTCGAAAACGCAGAAGTGCGCAGGGTCTATCTCGGCGAACACTTCAGGATGTGAACTGTGGCTCCCCCCCGTCGTAAAGTTTTTTGGGGTCAGAGCCCAAATTCGTCAAGCCAACGGCTTGCCCGAAGGGCGCTGTGCTTTGCACAGCAACGAAATTGGTGTCTGACCCCAATAAACTTTCCAGCCCCCCGCTGGGGGCTGCGCCTGCAATCCGGTAAAGCCGGTTTTGCGGCCCATGCCTGGAGTACCAACTCTCCCCCTCCGTCGCTCACTGCGTGTAGCTCCAACCCCCCGTCGGGGGCTGCGCCTGCGGCCTGGCAAAACCAGTTCCGCGGCCCATGCTTGGGAATGCGCAATCCTCAATTTTCTCGCGTGGTTCAAGCTTTATGAAGCAAGGCCTTTCGTTACGCGTCTCGCAGCATCTGGCGCTTACGCCGCAGCTGCAGCAGTCGATTCGCCTGCTGCAGTTGTCAACACTCGAGCTGAGCCAGGAAGTTGAGCAGATGCTTGACGAGAATCCTTTTCTTGAAATCAATGAAGACGCTGCTGTGCGTGAAGAGTTTGGCCTGGAGGTGGCTGATGCACCCTCAGCAGCGGAACCAGCCGAAGCAGCTGAATTTGATATTGCTCCTGATTTCATAGCTCTTAGCGCACATGAAACGGGTGTTACAGGCACAAAAGACTCTGAATCAGCATCCGAATCGGCACAGGACACCACCACCGAAGCGACGCTGGAAGAAAGCTGGGAGGGCGATGGCTCGGTCGAGTCAACGCCTGACGACGGCGAGTGGGGCAATGATGCTGCGCCGCGCAAAAACAACCTGGACGAAAGCGACTCTGAGGCATCCGATCTGGTCGGCGCGCATGAGTCGCTGCAAGACCATTTGCATCGCCAGGCGTTGGGCTTGCGCTTATCGCAGCTTGACCGTGCTGCGCTACATTTTTTAATTGAATCTCTGACAGACGACGGCTACCTGGAAGACAGCTTGAACGACCTCGCCGCTGGCCTGGCGGGCGGCGACATGGCACAAACCGAAGAGCTAACGCAGCAGTTTGGCATTGTGCTCAAGCTGCTGCACCACATGACGCCAGCCGGGGTGGGTGCCCGCAATCTGGCGGAATGCCTGAGCCTGCAACTGCGTGACTTTGACAAGAACATACACACCCAAGCGGCTTTGGCCATGTGCCGGCAACCGATGGAGCTGCTGGCCAAGCGCGACTTCAAACGCCTCGCGCAGTTGTGCGGCTTTGCTGAAGGCGACATTAAAAGCGCGATTGTCCTGATTGGCAGGCTCGACCCCAAGCCCGGCAGGCGCTTTGTGAATGTGGAGCGCAACGTGGTGATCCCTGATGTGATCGTGGTCAAGGTAGGCCGCGTGTTCAAAGTCACGCTGAACAGCGACGTGATGCCGCGCCTGAAAGTGCAAGACATTTACGCCAACGCGGTGCGGCAAAACAAGGGAGCGGGCGGCCAGGCACTGCAGCAGCGGCTGCAAGAAGCGCGTTGGTTTATCAAAAACATTCAGCAGCGGTTTGACACGATTTTGCGCGTGAGCACCGCGATTGTGGAGCGGCAAAAAAACTTCTTCACGCACGGCGAGCTGGCCATGCGCCCGCTGGTGCTGCGCGAAATCGCTGATGAGTTGGGTCTGCATGAGTCCACCATTTCGCGGGTGACGACTGCCAAGTACATGAACACGCCGTTCGGCACGTTTGAGCTGAAATACTTTTTTGGCTCGGCGCTTGGCACGGAGACCGGCGGCAACGCATCGAGCACGGCCGTGCGCGCACTCATCAAACAATTTGTCGCGATTGAAAACGCGAACAAGCCGCTGAGCGACAACCAGATTTCGCTGATGCTCAAAGAGCAAGGCATTGAATGCGCGCGCCGCACGGTGGCCAAATACCGCGAGGCACTGCGCATTGCGCCTGCGAACCTCCGTAAGACTTTATGAACCAGTTACAACTATTTCTTCCGTGCGCTGCCGGCGTTGAGGCGCTGCTGGCCACTGAGGTGCAGGGCATCACCGGTACAGCGCCCAAAGCCTGGCGCGCCGGTGTGCAATTGCAGGGCTCGTGGCGTGAAGCGCTGCAGCTCAATTTGCACAGCCGCCTGGCGCAGCGCGTGCTGATTGAGTTGGCGCACCACCAGTACCGCAGCGAGCAGGATTTGTACAACGCTGCGGCGGGTGTGGCGTGGGAGATCTGGTTTACACCCAAGCAGACATTCAAGGTTGAAATCACTGCGCAGCACAGCCCCCTGACCAGCCTGAATTTTGCGGCGCTCAAGATCAAGGACGCGATTGCCGACCGTTTCAGAGACAAGTTCGACGTGCGCCCCAACGTAGACACACGCTGGCCGGACGTGCGCGTATATGCGCACTTGACGGTAGACACCGTAACGGTCTACATCGACACGTCGGGCGAGCCACTGTTCAAGCGCGGCTGGCGTGAAGACGTGGGCGATGCGCCACTGAAAGAAACCCTGGCCGCCGCCATGCTGGCCGCCAGCGGCTGGTCAGGCGACGGCGGTTTGTGCAAGCAGGGTGTGGCGCTGTATGACCCGTGCTGCGGCTCGGGCACGATAGCCATTGAAGCCGCACAGATTGCCTGCAACATTGCACCCGGCATCACGCGCAAGTTTGCGTTTCAAAAATACGTACCGTTCCAGCCGCATGTGTGGGACGGCTTGCTGGACCAGGCCGACGCGGCGATTACCGACCCAACCGCTGAAGTGTTTGGCAGCGATGTGTCTTTCAGGATGGTGGACTTTGCCGAGCGCAACGCCGAGCGCGCCGGTGTGGCCGGGGCCGTGCAGTTCAGGGGCGGCGATGCACTTGAGCGCATGCCGCCCGTAGCCACAGGCGTGATGTTGCTGAACCCGCCGTATGGTGAACGTATTGACGTGGCAGGCGCTGCGGGCACGCCAAGCGAAGGTGGTGCACGTGCCCGTGCGGGCGCGAGTGTAGATGTGCGAAGCCAGTTTCAAGGACGCAGCATTGATGAATTTGGTCAGCCGCTGGCGCAAGAACCAATGAGCCCCGGGCAACGAGACCGCAGCACCAACCCCGGCCGCGAGCAGGCGCAAACCGAAAGCGGCGACGAGGCATCAGACTTCTTTCCCAGGCTGGCCGCGCACTGGAAGAAAAACTACGCCGGCTGGACCGCGCACGTGCTCACGCCCGACCTGAAGCTGCCCAGCAAAATGCGCCTGAAAGAATCGCGCCGCGTGCCAATGTGGAACGGCCCGATCGAGTGCCGCCTGTTTCGTTTTGACATGGTGGCTGGGTCGGCGCGGGGCAAGCCTGATTTGGTAGCGACCAACAAAGTCGGATGACCCAAAGCGCACCGGCGGTGCCTGACGGCCCCGATTCGGTCAGCCCCATCGTCCTGGACACCAACATCGTTCTCGACGTGTTCGTGTTCAACGATGTGCGCGCCGAGCCCATCCGCCAGGCGCTTGCAACCAACAGTTTGCAATGGCTCGCCACCCAGTCCATGCGCGACGAGCTGGCCTGTGTGCTGGCCTACCCCAAAATAATTGGGCGCCTGAATTTTTACGCACTGACTGCGGACGCAGTGCTGAAACAGTTCGACCAGCACGCCCAGATTGTTGAAGCAGCTCCAAAAGCCAGCATGACTTGCAAAGACGCTGACGACCAAAAATTTATCGACCTTGCCGTACAGCACCAAGCGCTGCTCATCAGTAAGGACCAGCACATACTTTCAATGCATAAAAGGCTTCTAGCGCATGGGATACGGGCGCAAGCAGCTATTTAAACAATAGCAGAAAAGAAGGGGCTAAGCTGCCAGCAGCACATCCACCGCTCTGAAGCTTTCGGCACTCGCCATCGGCCAATAGTCCTTGAACACTTTGTGCTGATCTCTCAAGTCCCCCAACAAAGCGCCGGGTGTCATCCGCATGATCAGGTTGCTGAGCAGGCGCACTTCGGTGTCATTCACACGCCGCACGATGTGGTGGGCTTGCAGCTCGCTGGGGTGCGCGAGCCCCGCAGCTTGCACCAGCTCTTGCAGCGCGTGCAGCGTTGAGCGGTGAAAGTTGCGCACACGCTCGGCTTTGTCCGGCACCACCAATGCTTGCTGGCGCTGCGGGTCTTGCGTGGTCACGCCTGTCGGGCATTTGCCGGTGTGGCAGCTCTGCGCCTGAATGCACCCCAGCGCCATCATGAAGCCGCGCCCCGCGTTGCACCAGTCAGCGCCCAGCGCCATGAGCCGAACCAAATCAAACGCGCTGACCACTTTGCCCGCTGCGCCAATCGAAATGCGGCTGCGCAGGTTCACACCGATCAATGTGTTGTGTACCAGCTGCAAGCCTTCTTGCAGCGGCGCGCCAACGTGGTCGCTGAACTCGACTGGCGCTGCGCCGGTGCCGCCTTCTGCGCCATCGACCACAATAAAGTCAGGCGTAATACCAGTGGCCAGCATCGCTTTGACAATTGCAAACCATTCCCATGGGTGGCCAATACACAGTTTGAAACCGACCGGCTTGCCGCTAGAGAGCATGCGCAGTTGCGCAATGAAATGCATCATCTCGGTAGGTGTAGAAAACGCGCTGTGGCTGGCTGGTGAAATGCAGTCCACACCTTGCGGCACACCGCGTGCGGCAGCAATTTCAGCGGTGACTTTGGGGCCCGGCAATATTCCGCCGTGGCCGGGCTTGGCACCCTGGCTGAGTTTGATTTCAATCAGTTTGACCTGCGAATCACCCGCGTTCTGCGCAAACATGTCGGCGTTGAATGTACCGTCCGCATTGCGGCAGCCAAAGTAGCCGGAGCCAATTTCCCAGATCAAATCACCGCCGTGCGTGCGGTGGTGCGCGCTGATGGAGCCCTCGCCGGTATCGTGCGCAAAGCCGCCCATCTGCGCGCCCTTGTTCAACGCCAAAATCGCGTTGGCTGACAGTGAGCCAAAACTCAGCGCTGAGATGTTGAACACGCTGGCGTTGTAAGGCTGCGTGCACGGCGTGTTCGACGGTGATGGCTCGTCAGGCGTGCCGCCAATCCAGATGCGAAAGTCCTGTGTGGCCAGCTTGGTCGGCGCCATGGAATGGTTGACCCATTCGTAGCCGCTTTTGCCCACATCGAGGTGCGTGCCAAACGGCTGGTTGTCAGGCTCACCTTTGGCGCGCTGGTAAACCAAAGAACGCTGCGCGCGCGAAAACGGTGTGGCTTCAGAGTCGCTTTCAATAAAATATTGGCGAATTTCAGGCCGTATAAATTCAAACAAAAACCGCATGTGGCCAATGATGGGGTAGTTGCGCAAAATGGCGCGCTTGCTTTGCTTGAGGTCATACACGCCGACGCCAACCAGCGCACCAAAGACCAGCAGCATCAGCCAGCCAACATTGAAGACCACCACGCTGAACAGCGCGAGCAATGCGACAAAAGCGCACAGCACGAAAAAGCTGTAACGCACAGGCAGGGCCGATTCGAGTTTTTTTATCATGGGGTCATTCCGAATGTTTTACGGGCGAAACGCTCACAGCTCACAGCTACACTTCTCATCATAAAAGCGCTACGCGTCACTTGACCCGCCCGAACGCAGCTTTGACCACGAATATGACCAAAAACACAAGGCCAGAACCGACCCCGCCGTTTATGGAGGCAGCAGCCTTTGACGAGCTGGACGCCATTTTGGATGAGCTGCGCACCCGTTACGACGAAACGCCGCAGTGGGAATTTTGCGAAGGCTTCATGGCCGCGGTGATTTGTATGCGCAGGGCTGTGCCGGCTGAGGAGTATCTGGCCGCGCTGCTGGCCACGCCCGATGCGGGCGATCCGATTGACCCCGAAGGCGGCTCGTTTGGCAGCGCCGAACAACACGCGCGCTTCATGGCGCTGTGGCACCAGCGCTGGAACGAAGTGCGCACCGCGCTCGACTCTGAAGTGGACTCGCTGGAAGATGAGCGCTGTTACCACCCCGAAGTGATGGATATTCGCGGTGCGGTGGCTGAAATGCCGCCAGAAGAGCAGGCGAAATTTAACGACGAAGACATGCCTGCGTTTGCGCAGGTGTGGGCGCTGGGCTTTATGTTTGCAGTGGAGTACTGGCCCGAAGAATGGGCCGCACCGCGCGACAAGGACGCAGCCAAGTGGCTGGACGACGCGCTGCAAGCGGTGGTTGCCATGACCGAAGACGACACGGCGGCACCCGAGGTTTCGCCTCTGAGTGAAGAGGGCGCGGTTAGCACCAGCATTGCACGACTCAACGCTTTTGGTGAGGCGATATGGGCGGTGTACGACTTGCGCGAGTTGTGGCGGACGATGGGGCCGCGCGTTGAGACGGTACGGGTTGCGGCTACACCTGGACGCAATGAGGCTTGCTCGTGCGGCAGCGGGAAAAAGTTTAAGAAGTGTTGTGGGGCGGGGTGAGGCTTTTATGCGTTTTGGTGCTTTGGTGCCCTAAAAACGGGCGTAAACAGCTCTTTAATTGATAGTGTCTCGCCTTCATCCAAAACGCCAAGGGCCAAAAAAGCACCTCAAGCCTTCAAATACTCAGCCCGCCCCCCAAGCCACCTCAATAAATGCCGCTCCGCCAAATCAGCGTATCCATCCAGCATCACAGGCGCCAATGCACGAGCCCATTCCAGCCAGGCTCCGTCAAACTCCAGATTAGCAAACCGCAGTAAAGGCGCACCCGATTGCCGAGCGCCTAAAAACTCACCCGGCCCACGAATTTCCAGGTCGCGGCGGGCAATCTCAAACCCATCGTTCGTCTCCACCATCGCCTTAAGCCGCGCCTTGGCCGTATCGCCCAACCGCGCCGCGTCACCCGTTGAGTAAAGCAGCACACAAGCCGATGCCGCCGCACCCCGCCCCACGCGGCCGCGCAGCTGGTGCAACTGGCTCAGGCCAAACCTCTCGGCGTGCTCGATCACCATCAGGCTGGCATTCGGCACGTCGACGCCGACTTCAATCACCGTGGTGCTGACCAGCACCGCCATCACGCCGTCATTGAACAGCGCCATCACGGCTTTTTTCTCTGCAGTCGGCATGCGCGAATGCAGCAGGCCGACCATTGCGCCGGGCAGTGCAACACTGAGCGCTTCATGTGTTTCGGTGGCGTTGGTTAAATCGAGCACTTCACTTTCTTCAATCAGTGGGCACACCCAGTACACCTGCCGGCCTTCGGCAACCTGGCTGCGAATCCGCTCAATGACTTCGTCACGCCGTGAATCATTGACCACCTTTGTCACGATGGCGGTGCGGCCTGGGGGCAGTTCGTCAATCGTTGAAACGTCAAGGTCTGCGTAGTAGCTCATGGCCAGCGTGCGCGGAATGGGCGTGGCCGTCATCATCAAAAGGTGTGGCTCCTCGCCACCGCGTTGGCCCGATGCATCGTCCGCCGCAGTCATTTTGCTGCGCAGAGCCAGGCGCTGGGCCACGCCAAAGCGGTGTTGCTCGTCAATGATGGCGAGCGCGAGGTTTTTAAAAATCACTTTGTCTTGAATTACCGCGTGCGTGCCCACCACCAGCATCGCTTGCCCGCTGGCAATCATTGCCAAAGCCTCGCGCCGCTCTTTCGCTTTTTGGCTGCCGGTAAGCCACGCGGTTTGAATGCCCAGTGGCTCCAGCCAGGTGATGAGTTTTCTGAAATGCTGTTCAGCCAAAATTTCGGTAGGTGCCATCAACGCGCACTGCCAGCCTGCGTCCATGCAGCGTGCGGCGGCCAGTGCGGCGACCACTGTTTTGCCTGAACCGACATCGCCTTGCAACAAGCGGTGCATGGGAAGGTTCTTATTTAAATCCTCCGCGATTTCTGCACCAACGCGCTTTTGCGCCGTAGTCAATTGAAACGGCAAGCTGCTGAGCAATGCGTCGTGCAGGCGGTCGCGGCCGTGTAGCTGCGGAGCACGCATGGCTGCACGTACACGACGCGCTTCAAGCTGCGAGAGTTGCTGGGCCAGAAGCTCTTCGGCTTTCAAACGTTGCCACGCTGGGTGGCTGTGGTCTTCAAAAGCCTCAAGGAAGCCCCCACGCTCGTCGCTTTGCGTACTTCGCTGCCCCCCGAGGGGGCTGCGCGCGGTTGGGGCGGCCCTGCCCTGCGCACCCGGCGCCACGTCAGGCGTAGGGTTATGCAAAAACTGTAGCGCCTCGCGCAGTAAAAACATTGGCTGTGGGAGGTTTTTGCTTAGATATGCTAATGGAATGGTCTCACTCAAGTCAGCCCGTGCAACCCCGCCCAGCACGGCCTTGCGCAGATACGCCTGCGGCAACCCCGCCACGGTGGAGTAAATTGGCGTGAGCGCGCCGGGCAGCTCACCGCCTGCCAATTTGAAGCTGGGGTGCACCATTTCACGGTTGATAAAACCACCGCGCAGCTCGCCCCGCGCCCTCACGCGCGCACCCAGGCTGAGCGTTTTTTGGTGCGAAGGGTAAAAGTTTAAAAATCGCAGTGTGCAGGTGTCGGTGCCGTCGTCAATCGTCACTCGCAACTGGCGGCGTGGGCGAAAAGTGATTTCACTGTTCGTCACCTGCCCTTCAATTTGCACCGTGTCACCGTCCAGCGCATCGGCCAGCAGCGTGATGCGGGTTTCGTCTTCGTAGCGCAGCGGCAAGTGCAGCGCCAGATCAATGCCCGTGCGCAGGCCGAGCTTGTCCAGCGCCTTTTGTGCAGCGGTTTTAACTGGGGCGACAGAGCCTGTTGCGACAGGTGGCATGGGACAATTGTGCCCGTATGAAGACAACTTTCACGCTTGCCGATTTTGATTTTGAGCTGCCGCCTGAGCTGGTTGCGCAGCACCCGCCCGCGCAGCGCAGCGGCTCGCGCTTGCTTGATGGGCGCGCACCTGTAGCCATCGATCGCCAATTCACCGACCTGCCCGAGCTGCTGGAGCCGGGCGATTTACTGGTCTTCAACGACACCAAAGTGGTCAAGGCGCGGCTGTTTGGGCAAAAGGCCAGCGGCGGGCGGCTTGAATTGTTGATAGAACGCGTGCTGTCGCCTGATGCCGAATCCGGCCATGAAGTTGCCGCGCACCTGCGGGTCAGCAAAAAGCCCTTGCCGGGCGCGGTCATGCACATGGACGGTGGTTTTACGGCAACGCTGCTGGGCCGTTGGCCGAATACTGATGGGCCGTTGTACCGCTTTAAATTAAGCAGTGACCCGTATGCGTTGATGGCGAAAAACGGGCACGTACCTTTGCCACCGTACATCACGCATACTGATTCGGCGGACGATGAGCAGCGCTACCAAACCGTGTTTGCCAAACACCCCGGTGCGGTTGCAGCGCCGACCGCCGCGTTGCATTTTGACGAAGCAGTGCTTGCCCAACTGGCAGGGCGCGGCGTACAACGTGCCAGCGTCACGCTGCATGTGGGTGCGGGCACTTTTCAGCCCGTTAAGGCTGAAAACATTGCCGACCACGTGATGCACTTTGAACGCTTTGAAGTCCCGGCGGCTACCCTGCAAGCACTCGCCGATTGCAAGGCCCGCGGTGGCCGTGTGGTGGCGGTGGGCACCACCACCGTGCGGGCGCTGGAGTCTTACGCGAAATTTGGAGGCGGCTGCAATGACACCAACATCTTCATCACGCCGGGCTTCCAGTTTGAATTGGTCGACTTGCTGCTGACCAACTTTCACTTACCAAAAAGCACGCTGATGATGCTGGTCAGTGCGTTTGCCGGGTATGAGCACATGATGGGCTTGTACCAGCACGCCATTGAAAAGCGCTACCGATTTTTTAGCTACGGCGACTGCATGCTGCTAAATCTAAGCGCAATAAGCCTTTAGCTCAATAAATACCGGCGCAAGCAGCTATGAAATTCGCAGCAGTTTTAGTTTAATTTTGCAAAATAGCGAACTCCCGCCAGATTTTGATAGTCAACATCTTGCGTCCAGAAAGTTGCGTTGTGTTCTTGCGCCATGCTGTACATGGCCGCGTCAGCCAGTGCCAGAGTGTGTTGCCTGGCTGCTTTTGATGCTGCAATGGCTCGCTTGTCGGTCAAGTCCAGCACCCGGCCCAAGCGCATGACGTTCAAGCAGCGGTCAACGATCTCAATTGCCAAACCGCGGCTTAAGATTTTGTGGACTTCAAACAAGGCGATGCTGGGCACCAGTAGTTGGTCACGCTGCTCGATGGCTGCTGCAAACAGATCCGCTCGCGCGCTGTCGGTGAGGTATTCAATCCAGCCGGAAGAGTCAACCACGTTCATTCAAAAGTCCGATCAACCTCTTTTTCAGGCTCAATATCGCCCAGGTCATAGCCTTTTAGAATTCCTCGATACGCGCTCATGGGCAGTTCGGGTTTAATGACAAGTTCTGCTCCGCGCAGTTCAAACTGTATGTGCGATCCGGCGGTGATGCCCAGTTTGGCACGCATAGCCACTGGCAGCGTGACCTGCCCTTTGCTTGAAACGATAGCTCCAGCTTGCATATCCAACTCCCTGATAAGTAAAGCGTAAAAATCACTTTACATTGACAAAAGTAAAGCATAGCTCAATACCAAGCAACTTACAATCCGGCAACTTCAAGACCTTCATGCTCACCTTTCAAGTCCTCACCACCGACCCCGCCAGCCACGCACGGCGCGGCACTTTGACGCTAAACCACGGGCAGGTAGCAACGCCGATTTTTATGCCTGTTGGCACGTATGGCACGGTCAAAGGCGTGATGCCGCAATCACTTATTGAGATGGGCGCGCAGATTATTTTGGGCAACACCTTTCACCTGTGGATGCGGCCGGGCGTTGACGTCATCCAACAATTTGGCGGGCTGCACCGCTTTGAGAGCTGGAACAAACCCATACTGACTGACAGCGGCGGCTTTCAGGTCTGGTCACTGGGTGGCGCGGACGGCAAGGGCCGCAAAATCACAGAAGAAGGCGTGGCGTTTTCGTCCCCAGTCAACGGCGACAAACTGTTTTTAACGCCTGAAATTTCAATGCAGATTCAGACTGTGCTCAACAGCGACATCGTCATGCAATTTGACGAATGTACGCCGTACGACACGGCTGGCCACATCACAACTGAGCTAGAGGCACGCACGTCGATGGAACTGAGCCAGCGCTGGGCCGGCCGATGCATGGCCGAGTTTGACAAGCTTGAAAACCCGAACGCACTGTTTGGCATTGTGCAAGGCGGCATGTTTGAGAATTTACGGCAAGAGTCGCTGGATGCGCTTGTGCAACTTGACATGCCAGGCTACGCAATTGGGGGCGTCAGCGTGGGTGAGCCAAAAGAAGAAATGCAGCGCATCATGGCGCACACGCCGCACCGCCTGCCGGCAGGTAAACCACGCTACCTGATGGGTGTGGGCACGCCAGAGGATTTAGTGGAAGGAGTTGGCGCGGGTGTAGACATGTTTGACTGCGTGATGCCGACCCGCAATGCACGCAACGGGCATATGTTCACGCGCTTTGGCGATTTGAAAATTCGCAATGCGCGCTATAAATCTGAAGATGCGCCAGTGGACCGCACCTGCAGTTGCTACCTCTGCAACAACTTTTCTAGAGCGTACATGCACCACCTTGAGCGCTGCGGCGAAATGCTGGGCCCCATGCTAGCCAGCATTCACAACTTGCACTACTACCTGAACCTGATGCAAGAAGTGCGTGACGCGCTGGACGCTGGGCGCTTTGCGGAATTTACCAGGCAGTTCCATGCCGATCGCGCGCGCGGCGTGTAGCCACTTCTCTTCTGTTCTGTTCTGTTCTGATGCACGATATAACTATGTCGGCGTGATTTTGCAAGTACCCTTTACCATCGAGCGGCGCGCCTGCCAAACGCGTCGTTTCACCAGTAAAGCTTTCCACCGTTGATGGTGGCAAGTGTTCCGTGCCCGTTCAAATCGTTGGCCACGACCGCGCCGACCATGCCGTAACGCGCGGCGGCGTCATTGGCCGGGTACAGGCGTGCCGCAAATACCACGCTGGAAGGCGCCGGGACAGGCATCGATGGCGGCGTGCTGTGGACCTGAGAAGCTTGGCCGGTCTGCGGGTTGACCGGCACTACCTAGCAGCCCGTCAGTGCAGCGGTGGCGACCGCCAAGCCGAGAAAAGCCGCGCGGCTGGAGAAGCGACCGCGCAACAAAGACAGTGAAATTGCTTCCATATAAAACCAGGTTGCCCAAGCACATGCTTGTGGGGGCAGGGTGCTTTCCTGGTTTTAATCGGTCTCAATAAACTGTATGCGTATGCAAAAAAGTGCTGAAAGAATCGAAAAAAGATACTTTTACGCGCCTTGGCCCGTGGCACCAGCCATGGAAGGGCCTGCCAAACCCGAGCCGGCCGCGCCAGACGCCTGAGGCGTTGCAGCAGCACGCGGCAGTTGTCCCACCGCGCCGCAGGCATGGCAAAACTTTGCAAATGCGCTTTTGCGCTTGCTGCATGCGCCGCAGTGGTCAAACAAGCCAATGCCGCAGTGCGGGCAAAAGTCGATTTCAGTGTTTTTCAAATCCACCGGCCGCTCGCAACCTGGGCACACGTTTTTCGACAAGCGCGTTAACGCGGTGTCATAACTCATCTCATCCCGGCGTTGAACGCTGGGCATCTGCTCGGCCAGCTTTTGTCGTTCGAGATAGCGGTTCAGCGAAACAATCGCCTGCCGTCCGATCAGCACCGTCACCACAATGCCGACGATGTAGCGCACATAACCGCCGTAGCTGGGCAGATATGGAACCAGCTCTACAAAAAATGCAAACAGCGCAAAAATAATGAAGCCCCACACAAACGGCCAGTAGGTGCCTTTGCGCTTTTTCACGAACAGCCAGCCTGCGATGCCCAGCAACGGCAATGTCAGGGCGAGGCGGTACAAAAACACCCGCAGTTCAACGCGCTGGTTCGCCACGTCAAGTTGCAATCGCGCCGCAGCGTTGAGTTCCTCCAGTTTTTTGCGTGCGCCTTCAGCGTTTTGACTGGCGTCAAGCGCGGCTTGCTGCTGGGCCTCAACGCCAACGCCTGCTGCGCGCTCTTTGGCTTTCAGCGCGTCCAGCGCCCGGGTACGGGCAATCAGCTCGGTGTCCTGGTCGGGCTGCGCTGTAGCCCGCCGCGTGGAAAGCCAGTTGCGAAAGGTTTCACTGGCCGCAGCTGTATCGGCTTGAGCAGCTGAGCGTTTGAGCTGGGCTTGCTCCAGTGCTGCGTCGGCGGCAGTGCCCGCCAGCTCGGACGCCTTGACGCTACTTTTTAACTCGCTGCTGATTTTCTTGTCTGCAAAATCATCCACCGTCAGCGTTTGCTCGACTTGTGGCAAGTCCCCTACCACCGCCGAACCGAGCCCAATCAAAAACCCGGCAAACACCAGCGCCACCAGCCACAGCCCGCGGTGCATCCATTTTTCAGTGAGTCGAAGAGATTTTGTCATGTTCAGTCCGTTGAAGTTTGCAGGCGAGAAACTGTCTGGTGCAAGACGTCGGGAGTGGAGTTGCTGCCCGGAAGCGGTATCCCCACGCTCAGCCCGACGCACGTGAAAAACCCGCGCCGAAAAGGCTTGACCAAAGCGTTGCATTTTTCGACACGGCTGAAAAACGAGCTCCACAAGTTGGTCAACGGCATTGGAACATCAGGTGCTTGAACACCGTCGCGCTGGGCGTTCTCTAAAATTTTCATGACGCCGCCTTTGAATGGTTGAAGCCTGCCGTCTTTGGTGATGCCCCTTCTGGAAATATTGTCAACAAATCGCCTCCCCGCAGCACTTTGGCGGCGGCGAAGGCTACACGCTTTTGCTGGCAACGCGAAGCTGGGAGTTTGAGGCTTTTTCCGAGTTGAGGAAGTGACCCCCTTATCGTCAGCTCACTTCGTGCAGCTTCCCTCCCCCCTCCAGGGGGCAGCGCCTGCGGCCTGGAGGAGCCAGTTCCGCGGCCCATGCTTGAAGGGGCACTACTCTTTTTAAGAGCTGTTTTCAGGTGCCGTAAAAACCGTCAACACACCGGTGTAGCCGTACAAGTGGTGGCGGGCAATTTCGCCGCCTGCAAAAAAACCGACCAGTGGCACGTCGCCCAACGCGCGGCGAATGATTTGCAGCTCTGCGCTGGGAGCGCCAAAGTGGGGGCCGCCACGCCCGGCGCAGCTGACGTAGATTGCTCCTGCAATGCGGCGCGCAGGGTGGGGCGCAGACTCGGCCTCGGGTGCGCGCAAGACGCTGGCAACTTCAAGTGCCAACTCTTCTGGTTCCAGCTCTTCGCGGATTTCTGCGCAGACGCGAACTAAATCGGCTCGTGCTGCCTGGCTATTGCGCTCACAAAACGCAAGCGTTGTACCGACTTGCGGCATGTCTGCAATCGCTACGCCTTTGCGTGCTGGGTCCAGGCCAATGATGTGGCGCACCAATACGTCTGCGCCAAACTGACCGGGACGCTTCACGCGGCTATCGTTCAAGCCGCCGGCCGGGCTACTCAGGCCGACCAGCGTTGCACGGACTTTGGCGAGTGCTTCGGTGGGTTTGTCCAGCGTCACGTTCAGGTCGGCCAGCAGCACATCCAGTGCAGCCTGGCCATCGAGTTCAGTGACCACATTGCCATCGCAGGCGGTGATGACACGCGCTTTGGAAACCGGCTGGCAGCCCTGCGTTACGCGTGACATCAATGCAGCGCCCTGGCCAAAAGCCACGCCGCTCAAGCCGCCGCTAAAAACACCGCTGGCTGCACCGTGGCCCTTGACGTTGCCATGGCCACTGAGTGCAAATTGCACCGTGTTGCTGCGGCTCGACGCAAGCCCGCCAAACACGTAGCCGCTGGCGGTGCGGTCGGCCAGTTCTTCGATCAACCCAGCCAGATCTGGCGTGCTGGCATCGGCATGCACCAGCGCCGTGTGCGGCGTAAAAAGGCCTTTGGCAGCAGGCGGCAGCGGTGACACGCCGGAAAACACGCGGTACTGGTCGTGTGGCAACTCACAGAGCATCACTGCCATGGCGGGCTCGTCAAAATATTCGACGTTGTTCGAAGCAATGCCCACACCGACCGTGCCGCTCCAGTCGGTGATCTCAGGCAGCTCGGCGCTCAGGTGGTCAAGGATGTCTTGCGCCTGCGGGGCGTAGCGGTCGGTGATGTACAGCAGCGCCAGCGTGGGAGAGCGGGCGTAGTCGGGCAAGGCCATATGTGCGCGAAGCTGCGCAAGCACCAGCGCCGCCGCCATGGGCCACTGGGGATGCGTGGCGTGGCCGTATGGAAAAAGCTTCATGGGAGAAATGCCGAAATGAGGTTTCGAATTTACTTTTACTTTGCTGGCTTGCGTGCAGGTTTTGCGCGGGCGGTTGTCGTCGTTGCAGCGCGCTTTGGCGCTGCCTTGGCAGCGCTGCGTGGCTGGGAAACTGATTTGGCGGTTGGTGAGGGCCAAGCCTGGCTGCTGCGCAGCGCGGTGTTCATCGCGGCTTTTGCACCGTCAGCCATCGTTTTACTGGCGTTGCTCGCCATACCTTTGGCCATACCGCTGGCGGTTTTCATGGCGTCTTTGGCCAAACCCGTCGTCATGCTTTTGGCAGTGTCGATGGCGGTTTTTTTCGCGGCGTCTTTCATCGCATCAGCGGCGATGGTTTGAAATTGCTGGGTCAGCGCGCCCCACCACTGCATCGGGTCTACGATACCTGCCGGAGCGCTGGCGTGGGACCTTGATTTTGCTTTCACCGTTGCGTTTGGGGCAGTGCGTGGGGGTATTTCAAGCCCCGCAAAGGTTTTGGCTTTGTCTGCCATGCCCTGCACACCGCCCGCTACTGTGTCGGCCACTTTAAGTTTGAACGCATTGGCCACGTCGCCCATGTTGAAGTTCATGCCCTTGAGGGTTGCGAGCGTCATTTTTTGCACTTCAAGCGCCTGAATAGTGGCTTTGAGCGCGGTGGCGTTCTGGTCAAGCCAAAACTGCACCGACTTCAGCTCGCTGATGCGTTTGTCCAGCTCTTCCACATTGAGCGTGGGCGCAATCCAGTTGCCTAAATTGGGCAATTGCGGAATGCGCTCGGCCGCTGTACCTGCAGCCTGCGTAGCGAGGTTTTGAAGAAAATCAAAACCCGGCACAAATTTGCCAAAGCCTCCAAACGAGGTGCTGTCGGCGGATGGATTGTCTGATGCGCTCATGGTGGTCTCCGTTTGTAATTTAGGTTTCTGCTGCTTGTACTCCAGTTGTGATTGTGCAGCCCTGAGGCCGCGCGTCAACCGGTGGCTTGCCAATGGGCTTAAAACTGACAGCAATAAGAGATTTTATGATGTTTTAAAGTGTTTAGCCAATAAATACGGGCGCAAGCAGCTATATAAAAAATAGCGCAATGGTTCTGGAAGGCAACGGCGCATTAAACAAAAAACCCTGCAAGCGCCAGCGCGGTTTGCTCTGGAAGTTCTTCCGGGATGAAGTGCCCGGCAGCCACGGCCTGGCCGCTAACGGCTGCACTGCACTGCGCGCGCCACAGGGCCATGGGGTCAAACAGGCGCTGCACCACGCCGCGCTCGCCCCACAGCACCAGCATATCGCAGCGCACTTTTTCACCTTTTGCGCGGCTGATGCGGTCGTGCGCCAAGTCAATGGCGGCGCTGGCGCGGTAGTCTTCACAGGCTGCGTGCAGCGCTTCGGGGTTGCAAAAGCAACGTTCGTATTCTTTGATCGCTTGCGGCTCGATGTAGCCCAGTCCGGCACTCCCCCAGCCGCCCAGCTTGGCATGCAGATAAGCTTTGGCGGTTTCAGGGTGGTTGGCGCCCATCATGATTTCGGGCAGCGGCGCGGGCTGCAACATGGCAAACCAGTGGTAGTACGCTTTGGCGAACTCCATGTACGGTGCGCTCAAGGAGTTGCCCTCATACATATCCAGCGTTGGTGCAATGTCTATCACGCAGAGTTTTTTAACGCGCGCCGGTTGGTCAAGCGCCAGTCGGTGCGCGATATCCGGCTGAACCGGGAACAGCTGATGAGCGGCATGGGCCATCTGATCCTGCCGCCCGACCTGATCGACAACCTGGGACCTGCTGTAAGCTCGGGCCGGTCGATCCTGCTTTATGGACCGCCCGGCAACGGAAAGTCCTCAATCAGTCACGGGATTCGTGCAGCCCTTGGGGACAAGGTATATGTTCCGCGCGCGATTGAATATTCCGGCCAGATCATCAGCGTCTATGATCCGATCGTCCATTCTTCGGCCGAAGCATCTACCGACGATCCGAATTCGCTGCGCCGAAGTGCAAACCGTTTCGACAACCGCTATGTGTTCTGTGAACGCCCCAGCGTGATCACTGGCGGTGAGCTTAGCCTCGACATGCTTGATCTGACTTACAACCCGATCGCGCGGACCTATCAGGCGCCGCTTCAGCTCAAGG
>ENA-OFCE01000550-OFCE01000550.1-metagenomes-genome-assembly--contig:-NODE-550-length-24268-cov-4.883038_pt1 | contig 24268 bp, 22 predicted proteins | sample MGYA00153388_OFCE01 | MGnify analysis MGYA00153388
AGTCGCTGTTCGGCCGTGCCAGCGGCCGTGCCAGCGGTGGCCAGCAACCGCGCCGCCAAAGCGCTGGACCGATGCCGATGCAAGGCGAAGATCACCACGCCAAGGTGCAGATCGACCTGCTCGATTCCTACCGCGGCGCCCGGCGCACGATCTCGCTGCGCATGCCGGTCGTCGACGCGACAGGGCATGCCACGCTGCAAGAGCGGCAGCTTGAAATCAACATTCCGAAAGGCCTGCGGCCAGGCCAGCACTTGCGCCTGTCCGGGCAGGGGGCCATGGGTCACGGCGGTGCCGCGGCAGGTGACCTGTACCTTGAAATACAGTTTCGCCCGCACCCGCTGTTTCGGGTGGACCAGCGCGACATCCATTTCGAACTGCCCGTGGCGCCCTGGGAGGCCGCGCTGGGTGCCACCGTCACGGCACCCACGCCGGAGGGCCCCGTGCAACTGAATATCCCGCCGGATTCATCGCCGGGCCGCAAGCTGCGTCTCAAGGGCAAGGGCTTGCCAGGCAAAGAGCCCGGTGACCTGTATGCCGTGCTGTTGATTGCGCTGCCGCCGGCAAGCTCTCAGCCGGCGAAGGACGCTTACGAGGCGTTGAAACTCGCCTTTGCTGACTTCAACCCCCGCACTCCACTGGAGGCTTGACGCCCATGGCCCAGTCCCCAATCACCTCGCTCGTCTATGTCACCACGGCACCGAGCCATGTCGTTGACGAGCACATGGTCTTCACCTTCACGGCCCTGTGCCGGGCCAGCGGTGCCGACGTCATCCAAGTGCAGGCGCTGGTGGCCGAAGGGCTGCTAAGCCCCACCGGCAGTGGCCCGCAAGACTGGCAGTTCAGCGGGCCATCGTTGCCGCAGACCCGCGCCGCCTTGCGCCTGGCCCGTGAACTCGAACTCAGCTTGCACGGCGCCGCCATCGTGATGAACCTGTTGGCCGAAATCGAGGTGTTGAAGGGCAGGCGGTGATGGCGAGCTTGCGGCGTCTGGCGAGGAGGTCTACTGCGCCGGCAGGGTCGACCTGGCGACGCCAAGTTTTCAGGAGCGCATGGCCGTGAGCCTGGTCAAGTCGCCAGTGAGCGGCAAGCGCAACTGGGAATGAACCATTGGGGAGTAATCGGTGTCGATCCTGTTCAATGGTCGCTAGTCCGTGCGCGGCGACCGCAGGGCAGGCTTGAGCGCCTGGGGGCCAACGCCGAGTGAAAAGAAGCCAATTCGTTGTTCTGCGAGTTGTGTTCCGGGGCCTGCCGTGCCTGGGTTAGTCCACATGAAACGACCACAGTACTGGGTTGCCGCGGGTTTCGTCGTCTTGGTGCTTGCTGTGTCGGGGATAGCCTGGCGATTTGACAGTGATATCAAGATCGCCCAGGCCAATGCCGCACGCGGCAGTGTGCTGCTGCAAACCCGCTGCGGCCCCATTGAGTATCAGGAGGCGGGTAACGGCGTGCCGCTGTTGGCGGTCCATGGCAGCGGCGGCGGACATGATCAGGGCATGGCGTTTGCAGCAGGGTTGGCCCGGAAGGGCGTCCGGGTGATTGCCATGTCGCGCTTCGGCTACCTGCGCACCCCCATGCCAGCCGATCCGTCGGTCGCCGCGCAGGCCGATGCCCATGTCTGCCTGCTCGATGCTCTGGGCATTGCAAAGGCCGCCGTCATGGGCGGCTCGGCAGGCGGCCCGTCTGCGCTGCAGATGGCCATTCGCTATCCAGATCGGGTCAGTGCATTGGTGCTGTTGGTCCCGCTGGCCTACAAGCCGCCAACGCAGGCCGATTCGGCGGCACCGATGCCCGCCTGGGTCGAAAACACGATGATGCGGATGATCGGATCAGACTTTCTGTTCTGGGTGGTGCTGCATGTGGCCCGCGATCAAGCCATCAAGCTGGTGCTGGCGACACCGCCCGGGTTGTTGACGACTGCCAGCCCGGCAGAACGCGCGCGGGTCAGCGCCATGCTCGACCACATCCTCCCGGTGTCCATCCGTGCCCAGGGTTTGGTCAGCGACACCGCCGTCGGCAAACAATTGAAGCCGTCACTTCTTGCAGCTGTTCGCGCGCCCACCCTCGTCATCAGCGCGCGCGACGACCGTTACGGCACCTATGCCAGCGCGCAGTACACCGCAAGCCAGATCGCTGGCGCCAAGTTCATCGGCTTTGACACGGGCGGGCACACCTGGGTCGGGCACAACGACGAAGTGATGGCCGAGATCGTCAAGCTGCTGGTTGCGCCAGGCAGTCAGTAAGTGTGCCGGGCCGCCCGGAGCGCAAATCCAAAGTGCTCAGCGGGAAGGTGATTCCGTTAGGGTGTGGGTCAACAAGTGGCCTTGGATCGCGCGCAGCGCAACCGCTGCGAATGCGGCCCAGAGCTTTCCCAGGCCCAGCACCCGCGAGCCGGTATCAAATGCGTCGGTCGAGCCCCCACCGTCTTTGCCCAACACCACGCTACCGCTTGAGCTGACGGTGACGTTGTCTGGCTTATTGCCCGCGGTCTGGCCTTGATGCGCCCGGCTTGCAGTTTCCCGCCGCGTGGCACGCTGCCCAACGCGCCGGTGGTGTCCTTGGGCACGAGGCGGCACAGCACGCAAAGGTTGCGGTTGCCTCCTGTTTCGTAGAGCTACCCGGTGGTGGCCGGGTCCACCGCCACGGCCTCGTGCGGCATGCGCCCATCTCGACGATCGGGTGGGCATTGGCTAACGCAGGCGGCCCACCCGGCGCGCTTGCACCACGGCCATGCCGTCCGTGACTGCTCGGCGTCGGGACGCCGTCGCTCGCCGGGTCGCCGGTCCAGCCGAAAGCGCCGTAGGCAAAACCTGCCGGCAGCTACAGCAAGGGCAGGCCGGTGGCCAAGTCGTTAATCCGGGCCGAATTCGCCGGACGGCGACACCGCTGACACCAGCTACCGCCCCCCGCCAGAGGCAGAGCGTTTTGCGCAGTGTCGTGAAGCCGGCTTGGGCGCCGATTGCTGGTCAGGCAGGGGCTCGACTATCCGCTGGTGGCTGTCTCCATCTGCGCCACGATCGGCAGCAAGATCGTGAACTGGCTGCCGCGGCCCAACCCGGCGCTGCTGGCCACGACACTGCCGCCGTGCGATTGCACCACCGCCCGTACGCTGGTCAGCCCGAGGCCGAAGCTGTCGCTGCCCATGCCGATGCGCGGGTCGCGCACAAAGGGGTCCAGGACGTTGGCCAGTGCGTCAGCTTCAATGCCCTGGCCGTTGTCGGAGATGAGCAACTGCACCTGCTGCCCCATTGGCGCCACACGCATTTCCAGCCGGCCACCGTCTGGTGTGTAGTCGGTTGCATTGCGCAGCAGTCGGGTCAGCATGTGCGCCAATTGCACCGGGTCACCGTGCACCCTTATGGGCTGCGAAGGAAGTTGCAGGTCCAGCACCTGGTGCCGCCGCTCGGCGGCAGCCCGGCAGTCCTCGGCAGCCGCGCAAACCAGCGCCGCGACATCGATGGTGCGTGCGCCTGGCAGTGCCAGCGGCGCGCCTTGAACCGGCTCCAGCAGCGTGGCGACGGTTCGCGCCATGTGTTCCATCTGCCGTTCGACGATGGCCACCGCACCTGGCAGGATCGATTCGTGCGCGCTTCCCAGCCCTGCCATCGCTGCGGCAAGACGAATGGGCGCAGCAGGATCGTCCAGTTCCTGCACCACCGCAGCCAACAGATTGGCGCGCAACTTGCGGGCCACGTCGGCAGCACCTTTCAACGCCTCGAAACCCAACGCGGCCAGCACCAGTTGTTCATTCGCCGCCACCAGTTGCGCATGCCGGCGCTCATGCTCGGCCACCTGTTGCTCGTGCGGGCTGGGCGCCCTGGCAGGCGTGGACGAAGGCAGTCTTGGCGCCGTGGGGGTGTGGAAAACGAAGGCGCCGTCACGTTGCCCTTTGGCGCGGTACATGGCGTTGTCGGCGCTGACGATCAATGCCGCGGCGTCGTCACCGTCGTCTGGATAGATGCTGATGCCGATGCTGGCCGTCACTGGCGCGCCTTGACTGCCTGCGCTGCTGCTTGCGCTGCTGTCTGCGCGGCTGACGGCGCGCAAGGCGGCGTTGACCTTGTCGGCAATGAAGCCGGCGTCTGCGGCTTCGGCCACTTCAGCCAGAACGATGATGAACTCGTCGCCCCCGTAGCGGCTGACGGTATCCGTCTCGCGCACCAGGCTGGTGAGGCACGCCGCCACGTTTTGCAGCACCTGGTCACCGGCCGCGTGGCCGAAGCAGTCGTTCAGCTGCTTGAAGTTGTTTAGATCCAGGAACAGCACCGCCAAGCGCTTTTGATGACGCCGGGCACTTGCAATGGCGCTGTGCAGGCGGTCGAGCATGACGGTGCGGTTGGGCAGCTTGGTCAGTGGGTCCACCGCTGCCGACCGTGTCACCTCGTCCAGAGTCCCCCGGGTCGACTCGGCTTCGGCCTGCAATTCCAGGCCGTTGATCACCAGCTGTTCATTGGCTTGCAGCAACCTTGCGGCATGGCTGTCTTCCAGGCGCTTGTCGGCCCGCACCACGTCTTGCAACAGCTGCACCAGTACCGCGCGCATGGCGGCCACCTGATTATTCAGGTGGCTGAGCTTGGCCTCGGCCTTTGCCACTTCACCAGCCCGGCAGTCGCCAACTTCACTCATGGTTCAGGCCGAGTTGCCGTCGGTTTGCATATCCTGCGCTGGCGCTGCGTCGTCTGGTGATGTTGCGCCAGCTTCGCGCGTTGGGCTGCCACCTAGCAGTCCATCCTGATGAGACAGCATCTCACCCAACTCGATACCAGCGTCGCCCACACGGTATTCCCGCAGCTCGTTGGAGTGGGCGCTGGCGCGAACCTTCACCACCGCCATCACGCGCCGCAGCCGGCTGTCGACTTCCACATAGCGCTGCACGATGATGGCGTCGGTCATGAACGCGGTGCCGTAAGGACTGAAGCGCAGGTCGGTGTAGCGGTCTTCCAGCTCAGAAGTCATCAGCACACTGAGGCCCAACTCCGCCAGCGTGGTCACGAGCCGGGACAGTGACTCGCGGAAGTCGGTGCGGAAGGTGGGCGCCAAGGTCAGCTCAAAGCCTGACAGCGAGTCGATGACGACGCGGCTGGCGTCCAGTCGGCGAATCTCGCGCAACAGCCGGAACATCACTTCATCGATCGAACCGTCTGTGCTCTGGTTGTTGACAAGGCCGACGGTGCCGGCCTGGATCAGGTCGGCCACGATGCGACCGCGCGAACGATTCGGATCCTGTTCGAAAGCCACGATGACACCGGTTTCTCCCGAACGCGCACCCTCGGCCAGGAAGGCGGCCGCCAGGATGCTCTTGCCCGAGCCTGACGGGCCGGCCACCAGCAGCGAATACCCGCGCGGCAGGCCACCGCCGAGCATGGCATCAAGGCCCGGCACTCCCATCTTGAGGCGGGGCGCAGCCAATGCCGTTGATATCTGATGGGACGCATCATCCAGTGCGGTTGCCGCATCGGCCGTTTTGTGCGCGCCAATGCCGGCGGGTGGGTACACCTGGAAGCCGTCGTCGCTAATACGAAAGCTGTGCAGCCCTGGCAGGCTGTCCTGGCCGCGCATCTTCAAGACCTCCATCTTGCGCACCATCGAGTTGCGATGCACGCTCTGGCGCAGCCAGATCAGACCGTCAGAGATGGCAAACACCGGGTTGGCATCTTTTTCGTCGAAGTATTCGCCAATCAAAAAGGTCGTGGCCTGCCAACTCGTCAACACCATGCCCAGCTGCTGCACGAATTGCTGAAGGCTGTGGTGCCGCTGGCCTTGACCTTCGCTGGCGAGCACCACCGAGCGAAAGGAATCGACGAACACCAGCGCCGGTCTGTGCTGCGTGACTTCGTCAGCGATGCGCTGTAGCGCCCGGTCGAGCTCGCCAGCCAAAGCATCTTGGGACAGATTGATGAAACGAACAGATCGATTGACGGCTTCAGTGCGGAAGAAAGAGAACTGCTGTTGGTAGCGCAGCATCTTCAGCGGCGGCTCGCCCAGCACGGTGAAGTAGATCGCTGACCGCTCTGGCGTGGCCAGCGCAAACATGATCTGGTGCGCCAGCGTGGTCTTGCCGCAACCAGGCAAGCCGGCGATGAGATTAAATGAAAACTCGGGCAGTCCGCCGCCCAGCACCTCGTCGAGCCCGGGAACGCCGGTAGAAAGCCGTTGGATGACAACTTTGGAGCTCATGGTTTCGGGTCCTGGGATTGGCCGCCCAACATCGGGGACCAAACCCGATGCAGCAACTGCTCGGTGAGCGAAACGCCGATCAGCGTGCCCAGCAGTTCTTGGAAAGTGTGCAACAGCGCTGCACCCGCGGCGGCGGCCTCGGCGGGGTCTTGCCCGGCAAGCTGCGCCTTGAGCAAAGCCAGATCCATGGTGGTGGGCGTCGCGGACTGGGTGCCCGCCAGCAAGGGCTGGGTAAGGCCAGCGAGCTGGATGCTGCGATTGAACAGCGCAGCCACGCCGCGCGGTCCGATGATTGGGGTCAGGGCGGCATCAACGTCTTGGCACGTGGCGATGATTGAAGACACCACCGAATCAACGTTGCCAGCCGCCTGGGCCGACAACGCAAACCAAGCAGCCAGTTCACGGCTGCTGAGTTGAGGGGGAAGCAGGGATTCGCCTTCTGACATCGCATTCATTGCGGAGCGGCAGGGCCATCAACTGTTGCAGTAACCATGGCGCTATCCCCGAAACACGAGCAGGAACCCGAGGCCCATAGTCTTATCAGTAGCGCCCGCTCGGTCTGTACGCAAGCGAACAGAATCTCCGTCGCTATCTTGGCGTTTCGTAACGGAGCCTTTCGTTGCTTGCGCGTTCACTGGCAACCTTGATTCGCAAGCATGAGGCCGTTTCCAACGATTGCAAGCGATAAGCGCCTACCTCGGCCAGAGGTGTCATCCCACGTCAGGTTGCCCGTCGCACCGACAGCATCAACTATGAATTTGGTCTTGCGCACCGGCGACTCCTTGCGCGCTTACAACGCGAAGCGAAACTTTTTGCTGACGCCAGAGCCCGAGGGAACCGGCCCCGGAGTTGTTGCCCATTGGGTCTTCGTGGTTCAGAAGCACTGGTCCAGCAACTTGCATTACGACTTCAGGCTGGAACTGGACGGCACTCTGAAAAGCTGGGCCGTCCCCAAGGGTCCCAGCCTGGACCCCAAGGTCAAGCGCATGGCTGTGCAGGTGGAAGACCACCCACTGAGTTATGCAGCATTTGAAGGCACGGTGCCTGCCAAGCAGTACGGCGCCGGCAAGGTGGTCGTCTGGGATGTCGGGACGTGGACGCCGCTGCACGACGCCAGGCAGGGCTACAGCGACGGCAACCTGAAGTTCGAATTGCACGGCCACAAGCTGCATGGAAAGTGGGTGCTGGTGCGCATGAAGGGCACGCGGGAAAAGCAGCCTCCTTGGCTGTTGATCAAGGAAAAAGACAGTTTTGCGCGCGCTGAAGTTGAGTTCAGCGTTGTTGATGAACTGCCCGCCAGCGTCAAGGCGCTCGGTCCGCCGGCGAGCCGTGTGTCCGCCGCCGCAGGTGCTGCCGGTGCGGCCGCCAGTTCTGCCAACGTTGCCAAGCTGCCACCGGAAGCGAGGCCTGTGGCCCTGCCGCCGTCGCTGTCACCGCAATTGGCCACGCTCGCGGTCGGCCCGCTGCCAAGCCCCGCGGACTGGCTGTACGAGATCAAGTTTGATGGCTACCGAATGCTGGTGCGCATTGATGAGTCGGGTGCGCGGTTCTTCTCACGCAACGGGCATGACTGGACAGCAAAACTGCGCGCCCTGCAGCAAAGCATGGAAGCGCTGGCGTTGCCGCCTGGTTGGTACGACGGTGAAGTCGTCGTCCCCAACGAAGCCGGCGTTCCGGACTTCGGCGCGCTGCAGCAGGCGTTCGACACCCAGCGCACGCACGAGGTGGTGCTGTACCTTTTTGATTTGCCTTACTTTTCAGGGCACGACCTGCGCAGGGTGCCGTTGCAGCAGCGGCGCGAGCTGTTGCAGCAGGTGCTGGCAGCGACGCCCTCGGAGCAGATTCGCTTCAGCGAAGAATTTTCAGCCGCGCCGGACAGCGTGGTCACCTCTGCGTGCAAGCTGGGCCTGGAGGGCGTGATTGCCAAACGCCGCAGCGCGCCATACCGGTCGTCCAGATCGGCCGACTGGATCAAGCTGAAGTGCAGCCAGCGACAGGAGTTTGTGATCGGCGGTTACACCGCGCCTCGTGGCGCGCGGGCTGGATTCGGGGCGTTGCTGCTGGGTGTGCACGACGCGCAGGGCCGGTTGCTTTACGCAGGCGATGTCGGCACCGGCTTCAGCCAAAAATCCTTGAAAGACATCAAGACGAGCCTTGATGCGCTGGCACGCACCAGCAGCCCCTTCGCGGCCGGCACCAAATTTGAAGGCGAGCCGCACTGGGCCGAGCCGACGCTGGTGGCCGAGGTGAGCTTCGGGGAATGGACACGCGCAAGCCACATCCGCCACGCGGTGTTTCGCGGTTTGCGCGACGACAAGGCTGCCAGCGCCGTTGTGCGTGAAAGGGCGCTGCCTGCACCGCCTGCACCGCTTGCGGCGGCGCTGAGACCCAGCCGCGCCACCGGTGCACACGCCTTGTCCAGCCAGCCGCTGGTGACCAACCCCGAGCGCGTGATCGATGCCAGCACCGGCACCACAAAGATTGAACTACATCGCTATTACGGCCTGGTGGGCGACTTGATGTTGAAGCACCTGTCGGGCCGTCCGGTGTCGCTGCTGCGCGCGCCGGCCGGGGTGGACGGCCAGTTCTTTTTCCAGAAGCACGCCGATACCCACAAGCTGCCTGGCATTCGGCAGCTTCCCCCGGGGCTGGACATTGGGCACACGCCGATGATTGAGGTGACCAGCCCGCAGGGGCTGCTGTCAGCCGCGCAGTGGAACGTCATCGAGTTCCACACGATGAACACGGGCAAGCTGTTTTTTGCCCATCCCGACCGTATGGTGTTCGACCTTGACCCCGGTGACGGGGTCGCCTGGGCCCAGGTGCAGGAAGCGGCGCAACTGATGCACTCATTCCTGCAGCAATTGGGCCTGCAGTCGTTTTTGAAAACCAGCGGCGGCAAAGGCCTGCACGTGGTGGTGCCCGTGCGGCGCATGCATGACTGGGACACCGTGAAGGGTTTCTCTCGAGCGGTGGTGCTGCACATGGCCAAGACCATCCCGCAGCGCTTCGTGGCCCGCAGCGGGCCGAAAAATCGCGTCGGCAAAATCTTCATCGACTACCTGCGCAATGGGCCGGGCGCCACCACGGTATGCGCCTGGTCGGCGCGGGCGCGGCCGGGGCTGGGCATCTCAGTGCCGGTGGCCTGGGCTGAATTGCCGACATTGCGCGGCGGCAATCACTGGACTGTGAAAACAGTTCATGAACGGCTCGACACCGGCAATACACCCTGGGCCAGCTACGGCCGGGCTGCGCGCAGCCTTCGGCCAGCGATGTCTGCTTTGGGTTTCGTGCCAGCGGTGAACGTGAACGTCACACCGTGGTAGCCCGCACCGTTCATCAACATCCGGCTGTGCGCCGATGAAGGACCTTGTATGCCCCGTGTGATCTGGAAAGGCGCCATCAGCTTTGGGCTGGTGCATGTGCCAGTGGCGCTGTACCCGGCTTCGCAAGAGGTTGGCATCGACTTCGACTGGCTCGACAAACGCTCGATGGACCCGGTAGGCTACAAGCGGGTGAACAAGCGCACCGGCAAGGACATTCAAGGCGACGACGTCGTCAAGGGCGTCAAGCAAGACGATGGCGACTACGTGATCCTGAGCGAAGACCAGATCAAGGCTGCCTACCCCAAATCGACCCAGACCATCGAGATCGAATCGTTCGTCAAGGCCAGCGAAATCCCGTTCACGCTGCTGGAGACACCCTACTACCTGGAGCCAATCGGCAAAGGCGAGAAGGTCTATGCGCTCTTGCGTGAATCGATGTTGGATGCCGGTGTGATCGGCATTGCCCGGGTGGTGATGCACACGAAGGAACACCTGGCCGCATTGATCCCCTCTGGCGCGGCACTGGTGCTGAACACCATCCGCTGGGCGAGCGAGATTCGTGTCGTGGAAGACCTCAAGTTGCCGGCTGAAGGCAAGACCGCAGCCGGCTTGAAGCCGGGTGAGTTGAAGATGGCCGCACAGCTCATCAGCGACATGACCGGCCCCTGGCAATCTGCCGACTACAGCGACAGGTTCAGCGACGCCATACGCGCACTGGTGGCCAAGAAGGTGGCAGCCGGCGAGACCGCCACCGTGGCGCCGCTGGAGGACGCGCCTGCCGAAGCGGGTGCCGGCAACGTCGTCGATCTGACGGCCCTGCTGGCGCAGAGCCTGGCCAAGCGCAAGCCGGCAGGTGCGGGGGGTGCAAGCGGTGACGCTGCAAGCGCTGTTTGTGGCAAAGACGTTGGCAAAGCCGCCGGCGGCCGCGCAGCCGGCGCCACAAGAAAGGCCGCTGCCAAGCCTGTCACACGCAAGCGGGCTTGACGTTGTTTGCCGGCCAGGCTAAGCGTCGCCGGGTCGGTCTGCAGGCGTCGCGCCATGATGCGGGGGCAGTTGCAACTCACCGGTGTGGGGCGTCAGGCCGTCGCGGGCGTTCGCCATCAGGGTTTGCAACGTATCGGCGCCGCGCGCTGTCAACAGGTTTGCCAACGCCAAGCCCAGCAGGTTGTCCCGTTCTGCCCCCAGCAGCCGCGCGCCCGAGATGTTGATCTCGCACAGCACGGTTTTGGCGTCGATGGTCATGAAGCCGGCCGGTGTCAGGTCAATTCGGGCCTTTTGCTGCAGCAGCACTCCATGGCGACGCAGGCACCGGTCCAGGCCCGAGCGCGAGACAGCCGCGTTGATGAACTCGCGGACCACGGCCAGCAGGTCGTCCAGGGGTAGTAGCAACGTGCGGCGTAGCTCGACCGCCAGCACCTCTTGGGCGGGGGTAAGCGTGGTGGACAGCTTGTGCGGTCGGTGCGAGCGGTCCTGAGGGTCCTCGCGGAGCTTCCACTTCCGGGCCGTGCTCACCGTGATGTTGTAGCGTTCGGCCAGCGCGGTCACAGTCGCTGGAGAGGCCTTGATCTCAGCGCGGGTGCGTGGCGTGGTGCGCGCACGCGGATGAACCTGACTCATGACTTATGCCCCTGTCTCAAAGCTGCAATCAATGCCGGCATGATCTCCCTCGCCCGGAAGAGCGGCCAGCTGCGAACAGGCACATGATCACACGGGACGCGACACTCGACGAGGATCGCGACATCGCGTCGGCGGTGAAGGTCGAAGTCACCGTGCAAAAGCGATGGTCCGACTTGTTCAACGCGTCGCAGTTGATGCGACTGCGCAAAGACGCTCCAGCGCGAAGGCGCGCGCGTCGGCAGCGGGATGCGTGCTGCACGTTTCGCGCGCACGCCGGAAGCAGCGGCTACGGGCGCGGCTTCGAGCTCGCCTACGAAAATGCGTGCGAACGGCACTACTGCATCACGATGCTGCGCCGCGTCGTCACGCTCCGACATCCTGTATCTGCGTTCCCGGGGACCCAAACGGAAGGCGCCGCGTAGGGCGCGGGAAATGCCTCCGTCGTGCGCAGGGAAACAGGCTCATTCCTTCGCCCTCCAAACACGTCGACGACCTGCCGGCATGAGGTCACGAGTGCGTCATGCCTGCCCGTGGCATCTCGTCGATCAGCTTCAAGCAGCCCGGGGCAGGCTGTTCAAACGTGCTGGCGAAGCCAGGGTTGCCCAGGCCATCAACGCCTCTTCGGTGGCTTGGCCCTGGGTCGCAAGCCAGCGGTTCATCTCAGGTCCGGCGGCTGGCCCGCCAACACGGTGCGAGACCACCGCGACCAGCCCCACACCATCCTGCAACAGGCAGCGCGCGAAGCTGGCTTCCAGCAGCTGCGGCGTGCCCAGCACAGCGACCATCAGGTGCTCGGCGGGCCGCGTGGCCGTGCGTGGCGTCGAACGGGTCTGCAGGAGCTTGCCGTGAGCCTGGTAATTGCTCAGCACCCGGTTGGCCACATCCGCCAGCTGCTCACCCTGCCGCACTTTGGCGTGCAGGTTGAGGGTGATCATGTCGCGCCACGACTTCAAGTCGCTGTCGGGCGCGGGCGTGAACTCATGTTGGTCGCTCTTCGACCAGCGGTGGACGAACGCGGTGCCGCGAAAGGACAGCCGCAAAACATTGGTTTCCGCGGCGCGGACCGTGCCAGCCGCTCCCGCAGCCAGCGCCAGCCCCGTTGCGAGCAGCTCGCGCCGGCTCAGTTCCACCGAGCCCGCCACAGGCGGGGTCACCGGCGTGTGCACGAAACGTCTGCCGTGGGCAAGGGCGATTTGGCGAAAGAATCCGAACATAGTGGCTCCTCAATGGTTGCGTGAATGGGACTGTTATGTTGTGGCAGGGCTTCAGCGGCAGCCTTGTCGCCGATGCCGAACCTCGGACAGATCAGCGGACAGCGATGCTGAGCGTGTATGCCGCGAGTCCATGCGGTGGCGCTTCAACCAGAACGGTGTAGGTCCCGGTCTCGGGTGAGGGACGCACTCACTGCCACCAAGCAGTTATCTTTCTTACTCAGCATCCCGCAGCATTGACGGGACACGCCAACTGAGTGCTTGCCGTTCTTCGGGAACCCGGTGTCATCAATGATCCACCAGCCGCCCCGGCTGGAGTCCATCTGTGGCACGACCCATTGGCAGACGCGGCGCCGCATCTCCTCATCCGACCAATCGGCCTTGGCCACGAAATGATTTAGCGCTCGGTGCCGAGCGCTGGCGTCCATCGGATCAACCCGCGCCGCCATGGGCCCCACGCTCTTTGCGCAATAGCGGCAACATCAGTCCCGTGAAGTAGCCCTTAGGCTCGGCGTGGCTGTCCGAATGCCCCAGCTCCGCAGACAGATGGTGCATGTACCTGTCAAACCGTTCGCTCGCGCCCATCGTTCCTCATCTGAAGATTGAAGAGGCGCATAAGGTGCCACCTATTTAGTGACACAGTAAGACTATGGGGCCAGACCAAAACAAGTAAGTCGAGTTCGAAGCGTACACCGCCACATTCTTCAACATCCTCTGCACACCAATAGCCCAAAACTTGGTGGCAGGGTGACAAGGTGGAAGTTGCCGACATCCTTTCCACAGCGAGCTGCACAGCTTGAGCCAAGGACCTTCGGCGCAGCCGCTGGTATTGCGAAAGTAAAGCGAAGGACGTTGAGCCAAGAATTTTTAGACGCTGGCGTGGTTTGGTTGGTGGTCACTGATGTACTCGAAGAAGGTTTGATGTTCAACAGTGTCGGCTGCCTGTGTTGATAAATCGCTTCAACAGACGGGTGGTGTGTTTCGTTTGTTGCTGGCATGAGGAAGCTGCACAACATCTTTGCTGAACCCAAGCCGCTGGTTCCGATGGCTTGATACCAGCGGCACAACACGCGTAGTGCTTCCATCGGGCGAAGCCGCGATGCCACCTCGGCAGGACCCGTTGGGTTTGAACGACGATTAGTCCGATTGAAACAGAGGGCGCGTCGATATCAGAGTGGATCGACGCTTTCTCGTCGGCGGCTTCACAGCGGATGTGAAACAACGTTTGGAGTCAAACATTTTCTTCCGAGCTCAATCTGACCGGCAGAGTCGCTGGGTAAGTGATTTGCCCGGCTGTACGATGCGGGGCGTAGCACTCGTACACCACAGTGGTGCTGGCGCGTGGGTCGCTTGAAACACGTCACCTGCAAGCTCAGCGGCCCGGAGACGAGGCACTCGATGAATGAAGACGGACTAAGCTGGTCGACGGTCCATTGGGGCGACGCGGAGTCGACGCTGCCCGAGCTGGATCACGCGCTGATGCAGTTGCTGCTCGAAAACATTGCGACCCGCGTGGCGGTGGTCGACACCGAGCGCCGGTACACCTTTGCCAACCGCGAAACGCTGCGTTTCATGGGCCTGCGCGCAGAGCAGGTGATTGGACGGCACATGTCGGAGGTGCTGGATGCTGGCGTTTACGACAGCCTCGTCCCGATTTTCAACCGCGCGTTCGCTGGCGAGTCCCTGCACCGCCGCGGCTGGGCGGACTACGCCAAGCAGGGCAGACGCTACAGAGAGCAGTGGTACGTGCCCTACCGGCGAGGTGGCGGCCCCGTGCAGGCGGTCGTAGTCTGCGGTCTCGACCAGACCGAACAGCGCATGGGTGAGCAGGCGCTTGCACAGAAACAGTCAGAGCTTCGAAAGAGCGAAGCACTCAAGTCGGCAATCTTCGACCATGCGCTCGCAGCGATGGTCTCGACCGACGGGACCGGCCGCATTGTCGAATTCAACCCGTCAGCGGAGGCGATGTTCGGGCACAAACGAAGCGCCGTCATCGGCTTGTCGGTCGGAGATGTGCTCATCCCAACACGTTTTCGGGCCGCACATGACCACGGGATGCAGCGCATGCAGGCGGGAGAGCCGGCGCGCGTGCTGGGCAAGCGGCTAGAGATGCACGCAGTGCGTGCCGACGGCAGCGAGTTCCCTATGGAGATGGTTCTGTGGCGCACTGATGCCGAGGGTACGGTCTTCTACACGGCGTCGATATCAGACCTGTCGGAGCGCTTCAAGGCCGCGCAGCAGATCGAACGCCAACGCGAGGCGTTGCGGCAGAGCGAGAAGCTGAACGCCATGGGCGCCCTGCTCGCAGGCGTGTCGCACGAACTCAATAACCCCTTGGCCATCGTGATGGGGCGGGCCAGTCTGCTTGAAGAAAAGTGCGATGGTCAACCGGCGCTCGCACGGGACTCCCAGCGCATCCGCGAGGCGGCCGAACGCTGTGGCCGCATCGTGCGCACCTTCCTGAACATGGCGCGCAGCAGGCCGCCACGACGGAGTGCCTTTGCGATAAATGACGCGGTTAACGCCGCAACGGAGATGCTCGGCTACACGTTCCGCAGTCACGGTATCGAGCTGCGTTTGCAGCTTGATGAAACAGTGCCGGTGATAAGCGCTGATGCTGACCAGATCAGCCAGATCGTGCTCAATCTGCTCATAAACGCACAGCAAGCCTTGGCACACGTCGACGGTACACGCTGGATTGCTGTGTCTACCGAGCTTGCTTCGCATGGCAACCAGCTCTGGCTGAGGGTGTCCGACAACGGACCCGGCATCTTGCCGGCGGCGCAAGATCGCGTGTTTGACGCCTTCTTCACGACCAAGGCCGAGGGCATGGGCACCGGCATGGGGTTGTCGGTGTCGCGGGCACTGGCGCGGGAGCACGGAGGCGAGTTGTGCTTAGAGGCCGCGACGGGCAGAGGCGGTGCCATGTTCTGCCTGACGTTGCCAGTTGCCGAAGCGGTCGGGCCCGAGCATGAACCGGCGGCTCTGCTCCACGTGGATGGCGAGACTGCGGTGGTTGCGCGTGTGCTGGTCGTCGACGACGAGGCAGATCTTGCTGGTGTCATGCACGAGATGCTGGAATCTGCAGGTTACGAAGTCTCGGTGGCAGAGTCCGGCGAGGTCGCCCTAGAGCTGCTGGCCGCAGCATGTTTCGACGCCGTCGTCTCCGATCTGCGCATGCCCGACATGGACGGTGCGGAACTTTGGCGGCGCGTGTGCGAGCGGCACCCTGCGCTGGTCGGTCGGCTGCTGTTCGTCACGGGTGACACCTTGTCGCCCGCTGCTGCTGAGTTCTTCCGCCGTTCAGGATGCGAGCGTGTCGACAAGCCGTTCACTAAAGACGAGTTGCTCACCAAGGTAGCTGACTTGCTGCGCCGGGCGGGGCTCGTTACCCGCGGGGAAAGCGATTGAGATGCCGCGGTGGCCAGGTTGCCAGCCTTGCGTGCAGCTCGAGCCCGCCATGCCGCGGCGCGGTGTCGAACCCGACAGCCATTGACACCGCACCGCGTTACAAAACGGAAGCCTTGTCGATGACCCGCCCGGTAGACCGAGCCAGCCCGCTCCTGCTGGTTGCCGACGACGAACCCGAACTGTGCGCCCTACTTGACATCACCCAGCAGATTGCCCGCAGCGTTCCCGACAGGGTAGAGCGAACTGCTGCCCCGCGGGCAGCTCAGCTTGGCCGATGGCGGTTTCCGGACCAGTCCGACTGGTGGTCGCGCCGTGGCCCGGTGCCTGCAGCACAACGAATGAAACACAGCGGGCGGACGATGCAACGCGCGTGATGCAGACCGGAGGCACAGTCTCCGCATCCACTCAGAACGACACGCTCTTTCAACGCAGTGGCCGCCGATCGGCAATCCCATCCCACACCCGAGAGTCCACCATGACCAAGATCCTGTCTGCAATCCTGTCTGCAATCCTTTCAACATCCCTGTTTTTCATGTTGAGCGGCTGCGTCGCAGTCGAAGCCGGGTCGCCTGTTGCAGCAGCGGGCAACGCACCCGTTCTGCTCTCAGCGGACATTGCCATGCCCGCTCCGCACGAGCCACTCGACACCACCGCGATCACGCCGTTCGAATCGGCTGGTGCATCCGTCTCCGATTGACGCGGCGCGATGTCCGGCCGTGCAATTTTCAAACAGTCCAAGCAACTCACTCACTAGAACCTGGTCGCAGGGACGCGTTGATACAGGGGAGTTGGCAATAGCGGTAATGATGGCCACGGCGATGGCGGCATCGATAACGATATGGTGGTGGATGTCGATGCCGATGTCGAACGCAGCGCACACGCTGCCGCTACCGCTGCAAGGCGTTTCACAATGGAGGCCCCGCCCATGAGCGAATCCCAAGACCGACCCAGCCCGCTGGTGCTGGTCGTCGATGACGAACCCGAGCTGTGTTCCGTGCTGGCTGAGTACCTCGGCCGCCACGGTTTTAAGGTGCGCACCGCGCCCGATGCCGCCGCTGCGCGCATTGCGGTCGCTGAGCAGGTGCCGGCGTTGGCGATCCTCGACATCAACATGCCCGGTGAGAACGGGCTGTCGCTGGCGCGCTGGCTGCGCGAAACGCAACCGCGCGCCGGCCTGGTGATGCTGACGACGGCCGGCGAGTCGATTGACCGCATCGTCGGGCTCGAAATCGGCGCCGATGACTATCTGCCCAAGCCCTTCGAGATGCGCGAATTGCTGGCGCGCGTGCGCGCGGTGGTGCGGCGGGCCGAGGTCACGGCCGGCGTGAACAGTTCGACGCCGCCGGTTGCCGCAGCCGCAGACCCGGCGCACAGCACTCGCCGGGTGGCCTTCGGCGGCTGCAGGCTCGACCTCGACGAACGCCGCCTGCGCGGCCCCGATGGCGCCGACATCGAGATCAGCGCCGCCGAGTTTGACTTGCTTGCGCTGTTCGCGCGCCATCCAAACCGGCCGCTAAACCGCGACCAGATCATGGAACAAGCGCACAACCGCGGCTGGGACGTGTTCGACCGTTCCATCGACCTGCGCATCATGCGTCTGCGCCGCAAGATCGAGCGCAATCCCGACAAGCCGGAGCTGATCAAGACCGTGCGCAACGTCGGCTATGTGTTCGTGCCGGCGCCCGCGCATGGATGAAGCACCGCGCACGATGGTGCCGAAGCGGGAGCTAAGTTCGCTTGGCATGATGCGCTGGGCAGAGGTGCCGGCCCCGGTGCTCGATCAACGCCTGTCGAGTGTGCTGCTCGAGAACATCACGGCGCGCCTGTCGGTGATCGACCTTGCCCACAATTGCGTCTACGCGAACCGCGAGATGCTTGAGTTTCTCGGGCAGCCAGCCGACAAAGTGATCGGCCAGCACTTGTCGGAAATCGTCGGCGCGGTGGCCTACAGCGGCTACCTGCTACTCGCCGAGCGGGTGTTTGCGGGCGAGGCACTGCGGCTCGAAGGCTGGGTCGAGTACCCCGGCCGCGGGCTGCGCTACTTGCGCGAAACCTTCATCCCCTATGGCGCGATCGACGGCGAGATCGAGGTCGTGGCGGTATTCGGCCGCGACCACACGGACTTGAAGCTGCGCGAGCAGGAACTGGCTGCGCGCCTGGCCGATCTGCACACCAGCGAGGCGCTGAAGACCGCGATCGTCGACCATGCCCTCGCCGCCCTGGTGACGACCGACGCGCAAGGCCGCATCGTCGAATTCAACCCTGCTGCCGAGGCGATATTCGGCCGTGCGCGCGCGGCAGTGCTGGGCCAGCGGGTCAGCGACGTGATGATTCCCGAGCGATTTCGCGCTCCGCATGAAGAAGGCATGGCGCGCATGCAGGGCGGCGGCGCGGCGCGCGTGATGGGCAAGCGGCTCGAGATGCACGCCACGCGCAGCGACGGCAGCGAGTTCCCGATGGAAATGGTGCTTTGGCGTACCGACGCTCAGGGGTGCACGTTCTACACCGCGTCGATTGCCGACTTGTCAGAGCGGCGCGATGCCGCGGTGCAGATCGAGCGCCAGCGCGAGGCGCTGCGCCAAAGCGAGAAGCTTACGGCGATGGGGAGCCTGCTCGCCGGCGTGGCGCACGAGCTGAACAACCCGCTTGCCATCGTGATGGGCCGCGCCAGTCTGCTCGAAGACAAGTGCGAGGCGCTACCGGAATTGCGCGCCGATGCGCAGCGCATCCGCGAGGCCGCCGAACGCTGCGGCCGCATCGTGCGCACCTTCCTGAACATGGCGCGCAGCAGGCCTTCTGCACGCAGCCCCGTGGCGCTGAATGAGATGGTGCGGGCCGCGGCCGACATGCTGCAGTACGGCTACCGCACCCACGGCATTGCGCTCGAACTCTCGCTTGCCGAGGCACTGCCCGATATCCATGCCGATGGTGACCAGATCGGCCAGGTCGTGATGAACCTGCTGGTCAACGCCCAGCAGGCTCTCGCAGGAGCGCAGGGCGCGCGCCGTGTGCGCGTGCAGACGGGCATGGAGCCGCAGCGCGAGGACCGCGGACCGCGCGTCTGGCTGCGTGTGTCGGACAACGGGCCGGGCGTGTCGGAGGCGGCACGCGATCAGGTCTTCGAGCCCTTCTTCACGACCAAATCCGAGGGCAACGGCACGGGGCTCGGGCTGGCGGTGTCGCGTTCGCTGGCGCGCGAGCACGGCGGAGGCCTCACGCTCGAGGCGGCCACGGCGCTGGGCGGCGCGTGCTTCCGGCTAAGCCTGCCGGTCAGCGGCATCGCGGGCACGGACACCATGCCCGCCGCGCTGCCGGAGACCAGTGCTCCGCTGCAGGCGCGCGTGCTGGTGGTCGACGACGAGGTCGAGCTTGCCGACGTGATGCGTGAGATGCTCGAAGGCGCTGGCCACGAGGTGGCGACGGCCGAATCCGGCGCGGTGGCGCTGGAACTGCTGGCGACGGCGCGCTTCGATGCCATCGTCTGTGATCTGCGCATGCCCGACATGGACGGCGCGGGGCTCTGGCGCGAGGTCTCCGCACGCCACCCGCAGCTGGCGTGCCACATGCTGTTCGTCACCGGCGACACGCTCTCGCCGGATGCGCGCGAGTTCCTGCGCAGGGCGCGCTGCGCTGCGCTCGACAAGCCGTTCCTGAAGGCCGACCTGCTGGCGCGGGTGGCCGATCTGTTGCGCTGAACCGGCTTTCAGGCCACCGCGGGTTCGCGGGCGGCTTCGATCATCGTGCGGCTGACGATGCCGTAGAGCACCACCCAGGCTTCACGCGTCTGCGCTGTGAAGGCAGTGCCGAGGCCTTGTTCCAGCGTCAACAGCAAGGCGTCGCCCACTGTGGCGTAATGCGCCTCGACGACACCGTATCCGGCATGGCGCGCACCGAGATTCTTCAGCACCGCAATCAGCGCGTCGGGCCGTTCAAGCAGGCCGACGGCCGCGCCGATCATCGTCATCAAGCGCTCGCCCTGATGGACCATGTCGCCACGGAAGAGTTTGCGCAGTGACGGGTCGGTGGCGAAGAGGTGGGAATAAAACAGTTCCGCGGCTTGTCTGGCAATGGGCTGCACGAGCACGAAGCTGCTGCGGACTGCCTGGATCTGGTGAGCTTGCATGGGTTGTCCTGAACGTTGTGGGAGATGAGGCTGGTGATGGAAAGCGGACTGCGGCTCACTGCTGGTAAAAGTAGTAGCAACCCATCAGGCTGGTGCTGGCCTGTCCGCTTTGCCCTGTCATGAGAAGCACGGTCTTGCTGGGACTGAGCTTGAATTCACAGGAACGAACGCCCTCGCTGACAGAGCAGTGCATGGGCTTGCCGAGCTGCTGCTCGATGCCGGCACGGGCCTTGGTCGAGTTGGCATCGACCACGAGCGAGAAGCCCACGCCCATGCCGACGCTCTGCGGATGGACCCGCGTCACCGCGTGCCCCATCACCTTCGTCTCGGACTTCGGCGTGAACGCGTCGCCCTCGGCGCTTCGACTGAAGCGGCTTTCGAAACTGTTGACGAAGCGCGCCATCCTTGCTTCATCGTCTTTCCAGTCGTGCCAGGAGTCCTGACACAAGGCCAGGCGTTGCAGCTGCGTGTCGTTGGCCGCGTGCGCAGCATGCGTCGGGCCGATGGTGGCGAGCACGGTGGCCAGGGCGAGCAGGGGAATGTTCATGGTGTGGTGTCCAGTTCTTACACCCGGACGGCATTGGCTGACTGCGCGAACCGGGTGCGGGATGCGAGGGATGTGCTCAGCGCAAGTCGCTGAGCGCGTTGAAGATCGTCCGCGCGGGGTCGACGATGGCGCGGCGGCCGTGCATCACCCGGGTGTTGTCGATCAGCAGCAGGTCGCCGTGCTGCCATTCGATGTTCTCGGTGCAGGCCTCGCTGACGCTGGCGATTTCGCACAGCATGGCCTCGGGAATGGCCTGGCCGTCGTCGAACGTGATGGTCGGCTTCTCGTAGTTGAACGACGGACCCAGGATGCTGTTCGCGAACGCGATGCGCTCGCCGAACAGCGTCGGGTGCGCAGCGGCGACCCGGTGGGCGTAGCGGATTGCACCGTCTGCCTCCAGCGTCACCTCGGTGCGCGACAGGTCGGGGTTGTCGCCGATGACGTCGCGCAGCGTGATCTGCTCGAGCGGCTTGCGGCCTTCAAGGCGGTGGAAGGCGAACAGCTTCCACTTTGCCGCCTCGACGCGGCGGCTGTAGACAATGTCGTGCTGAAGAAACGCCCGACGCGTCGCCGGGCTGAGCGCATCCCACACGCGATGGCCGTCGCAGACGGTGGTCTGCGAGCCAAGGCTGGCCGCCTTCTCGCAATGGAACCAGCACAGCTGCGGAACGAACGGGCTGTTGGCGTTTTCGCAGTGCAGGCCGACGGCGTCGAAGCCGGCGTCGACCTTCTGCGCAACCGTGTCCCGCCCGCCGAAGCTGCGCGCCGGATCGAGCGCCACACGCACACTGAGCCGGCGGACCAGCGCAGCAAAGCTGTCGACGTCGCTGAGAAAGCCGCGCAGCAGCAGGTAGCCGGCGGCCGCCAGGCGTGTCATGACATAGGCCTTGTCGATAGCGTGCAACGGCTTGCCGTCGCACTCGATCAACAGCCCGGTGCCGCGGCCGTGACGGCTTTCGACGAAGGTGGGTTCGAGGACTGCAGTGGTGTCAAACATGGTCGATCTCGGGTTGGGATGTGGTTTCGGCGGCTGTGTCGGCCAGCGTGGCCGGTGCCGCGCTGGCGTGCTGCATGTGCTGCCAGATGAGCTCGCGGCGCGGGCGGCCGGTGACTGTGAAGAGCCTTTCGTACAGCCCGCGGCTGCTGCGCTCGACAACGGCGCAGTCGACGCGTTCGACGTCGGACAGCTGTGCCTGGCCAAGTGCTTCAATGCGAAGCCGTGCGTCGACCGGCGATGCGCCCGGCGCGATCACGAAGTAGCCGTGCAGGCGCGTCAGGCCGTCGCCGAAGATCACCGCCTGCTCGACGCAGTCCAGCGACTTGTAGCGCGACTCGACCCACTCGGGCGAAACGTTGCGGCCATTGGCCGTGATGATCAGATTCTTCTTGCGGCCGAAGACCCGCAGGAACCCCTGGTGGTCCATCTCGGCGATGTCGCCGGTGTGCAGCCAGCCCTCGGCATCGATCTCGCAGCTCGACGGGTCGGTGCCCACGTAGCCGTCGAACATCGAGCGGCTCTTAATCAGGAGTTCGCCGTCTGGAGCCAGGCGCGCGGTGACGTGGTCCAGCGGCTTGCCGACGGTGCCGGGCTTGAAGCAGTCTGGCGAGTTCCACGCAACCACCGAGCTGTTCTCGCTCAGGCCGTAGCCTTCGAAAACATGGATGCCCATGGTTGCAAGTTCGGCCAGGACGGCCGGTGCGGTCGGCGCGCCGCCGCAGGCGATGAAGGGCGCCCGTGTGCATCCGAAGAGGCGCTGCGAGCGCATTGCTGCGGGCTCGGCGGCAACCGCATGGCAGCTGGCAAGCAAGGCCTCGACCATCGACGGCGGCAGCGTCAATGCGGTCGGCCGCGCAGCCGTCAGCTGCGCGAGCATGCTGCCGGCAGTGGCTCCGCTTTCCCCCAGCAGCGGCACCTCGGGCGGCGCAAAGACGATCGTGCCGCCATCGAGCAGCGTCATGTAGACGGCGGTGACCTGCTCGATCAGCAGGCTGAGCGGCACGACCGACAAATAGCGGCCGAAGTGGCCTGGCTCAATGCGCCGCCGCAACGACGCCAGCAGCGCGTCCAGGCCGTTCAGTCGAATGCGCACGCCCTTGGGCTGGCTCGTCGTGCCCGACGTGTGGATGATCTTGCCGACGTGGTGTTCGTCGCGAAGCTGGAACCGTAGCCGGCTGGACGGCTGCAGCAGCAGCGTGTCGAGCGCGACGCTCAATAACTCGGGCATCGGGGTCGAGCCGTCTGCGGTGGCCGCATGCCATGCGCGCAGCCGTGCTGCGCCACGCACATCGACCAGGCACAGGTCGATGCCTTGCAGCAGGTGCAGCGCCTGTGCCGCGGCAAATGCCAGCGGCACCGGTACCTCGACGGCGCCGACCGCGAGCAGCGCCATGTCGGCAGCGACCCACTCTGGCGAATTTTGCATCACGAGCCCGACCTTGAGCGGCCGACCGAGTGCGTTCTGCCGCTGGCGCAGCATCTCGGCGATCGATGCTGCTGCGCGCAGCATCTGGCCGCGATTGAACGCGCGGGCCGGCGCTGCACCGGCGAGCACCTCGACCATGGGCGCACTGAGTGTCGTGGCAAAGCCCGCGAACGCTGCTTCAAGCTGCTTCAAGATGCGGCTCCCTGGCAGTTTCGGCTTTGTCAACACGGTTCATCACAATCCCGTCGAGGCGGTACATGCCGGTCGAGGAGGCGAAGGAACGGGTCATCCGGGCAACGCTGGCATAGCCGGTCATCGGTTGCTTGCTGTAGTAGTCGCCCCAATTCGCGCGGGCTTGCTCGTCCAGGCGTTCGACTGCAGCGGCGTGCAGCACGATGAACTCCATGTCGAGCTTCGAGAACATCCGGCGCACCTGCTGCGTGGCGGTGCAGATCGAGTACCGCTGCCCCAGGCACCATGCCAGCATCGGCAGGCTACGCATCAGTTCAGCGCCGGCGTGCAACTCGGTCGACGCGAGCGAGCCGATTTCCATGATGTCGGCGCGCGACACCTGTGCATGCTCTCCCGCGCCGATCAAGGCCTCGATCGGGGCGTCGAGATAGCGCTCCGAGAACAGCGTGCCGCGGTTCGCAAAGGTCAGCCCGGCAACGGCGCAGGGCTGCGCGGTGTGGCAGTCCTTGCGAGCAACGACGAAGACGTCGGGATGCGGTTCGACGTCTGCAGAAAACGTGGCGCGGTACTTGTCGCGCACCAGGGAACAAGCCTGCGCATAGCCGCGTAAGCCGCGTGTTTCGATGGTGATTTGCAAGATGACTCCAAGGGGGTTGCCGGGAACATCTGCCAGCGCGTTGGCTGGCAGATCTCATGCAACGATGGTCACTTCGCCGCGTTGTATTCCTGTTGCTGGCGGCAGTTGTCCCTGTTTCATTTGTTGAGGTGCAGCGAGAATTCAATTCCACAGTTTCTACTAGCCGCGTTTATCGTTCGTACTAGCCGGGAAGTGCCTGTAACTTCCTGATCCGGAATGTGATTTAAGCTTTTTGATACCGGCCTTACGCGGGTTGGCGCGCCAGCTCCATGCGCGCAAGCAGCAAACAGTCTTCTCAATCCCAACCTGCAGCCGCGACCGCACCCACTAAACCTATGGCAGGTGCGCCCGAGTGCAAAGGCTACAACACTGCGTAGAAACGTCTTTGCGCGCACTTGTAATGCACTGCCGCCAACCTATGCGATTCGTGTCGGTGAAAGCGGGACGGGCAGCGCGGAGGCACCACCGGCCAGACCACCACGTCAACAACACCGAATCGGGCGGCGGGTCTACAGGTCCTAAAGCCCCGAGGAGCTGGGTCGCGTATGTAGTTGTTACGTCCCATGTGATCATGCACCTGTTCGTAGCTGGCCGCTTTTCCGGGCAA
>ENA-OFCE01000552-OFCE01000552.1-metagenomes-genome-assembly--contig:-NODE-552-length-24144-cov-3.809124_pt1 | contig 24144 bp, 19 predicted proteins | sample MGYA00153388_OFCE01 | MGnify analysis MGYA00153388
GGCGAACAGCCCGGATAGAAGGCAATCGCTTCGGCAAACTTCACCTCATCGCTGAAGTCACGCAGTACCGGTTTGTGCGTCACCGTGTTGAGCACCGTCGAGCCGCCGTGCGACCAGCCCCAGAGCACAATCTTTTTGGCGTCAATGCCGGGCTGCTTTTTGAGCCAGGCATGCGCGGCGATCACATCTTCGACACGATCAATCTGGCGGATCGTGCGTGACTGCATTTTCACCGTGCACACTTCTTCAAACTGTCGCGAAGTAAAACTCTCCGGAAACACCACCGCGATGCCGCGCTCCAGCAGCCAGTCTTTCGCCGCCTTGTGCCGTGCGTTGAGACTGCCGTTTGCGCCGAGCCCGCCGCAACCGTGTAGCAGGATTGCCGCTGCGCCGCTCGCCTTGCCTGCGTCAGGTGCGAACCACTGCGCGCGTAGCGTCTTGGCCTCATTGATATGCAGTGCAGGGATTTTGATGTTTTCGGCGAATGAAAGCGCACAAGCGGCAATCGCCATCAATGCCGCGAACCAGCTTCGCCAACGCCTGCCAGAAAGGTCATGTGGGAGCGGTTCCACCGCGATGGCCGCCGCTCGCAACCCATCAATCGCGGTGAAACCGCTCCTACAGAGCACCGATGTCAACACAGCAAAGCTCATACCAGTACCGTCTCGCCGTCAGCGGGCAACTCACGCGGTTTGCCATCCATGGTGATGGCCACATAGGTCAATTCCGCCTCGGTGACGCGCACTACGGTCGTGCCGCGATTTCGCTCCGAGAACACCTCCACATCCACGGTTATCGAGGTGCGTCCAACGCGTTTGATGGTCGCGTAAAAGCTCACCACGTCACCGATCTGCACCGGCTGCTTGAATACGAACGAATTCACCGCCACCGTTGCGATGCGACCTTTCGCGCGGCGCACGGCGGGGATGCTGCCCGCCAGGTCGACCTGCGACATGATCCAGCCGCCGAAGATGTCGCCGTTGGCGTTGCTGTCCGCGGGCATGGGGATCACGCGCAGCGCGAGAGGTTTGTCGGGCAGTGTGGTCATGGTGGTCGCGGACTAGGTGGGAACTTCGATTATCGGTGAAGCGCATTGGCAAAGACCGCGCTGACAACACAACCGGGAATCTTCCGTCTGTAAAGTCAGTCTAGACTCTGCATGCGTCAACGGCTCGCGCGTGGTGAGCCCCATTTTCCGGAGATTTCACTTGATCCAGATTTCAGCTACCCTGTTTCGCTGGTTCGCGCTGGTCGCGCTCGCGTCGTTAGTCTTTGGCCTGCAAGCCCCGCTCGGGGCGCTAGCCCTGCCGCAAGGCGTAACCGCAGGCCCGAGCGTCGGCGGTATTTCGGAATATCGTTTGCCGAACGGGCTCAAAGTGCTGCTGTTTCCCGATGCGTCCAAGCCCACGGTGACGGTGAACATGACCTACCTGGTGGGCTCGCGGCACGAAAATTATGGCCAGACCGGGCAGGCGCATTTGCTGGAGCACATGCTGTTCAAGGGCTCACCGAAGTTCCCGGACGTGAACGCCGAATTCGGGAAACGCGGGGCGCAGATGAACGCCACCACGCGCACCGACATCACCAACTATTTCGTCACCCTGCCCGCGACCGAAGACAACCTCAAATTCGCCATCGAGCTGGAGGCGGATCGTATGGTCAACGCCTTCCTGAAAAAAGAGGACTTGGATAAGGAATTCACCGTCGTGCGCAACGAGTTCGAGCAGGGCGAAAACGAGCCGGGACAGGTTGCGGCGAAGCGTCTCTTTTCCGCTGCGTTTGACTGGCACAACTACGGCAATTTGCCGATTGGCAATCGTGGCGATATTGAGAGCGTCGGCATCGAAAATCTGCGCGCTTTTTATCGCACCTATTACCAACCGGACAACGCCACGCTGCTGATCGCGGGCAAGTTTGACGCAGAGCGCGCGTTGCTGACGGTGTCGCAAGCGTTCGGCGCCACCCTTATCCCCAAGCCCGCACGCATATTGCCAGCCATCAACACGGTTGAGCCGACGCAGGATGGCGAGCGGAGTGTCGTCGTGCGGCGCAAGGGGGACATCCAGATTATTTTTGCCGCGTACAAAGTGCCCGGCGCGCTGCATCCTGACTCGATGGCGTTGACTTACGCGTCATTAATTTTGGGGCAAACGCCGTCCGGTCGGCTGCATAAAAAGCTCGTAGAAACCGACAAGATCGCGCTCGGCGGTTATGCGCAAACGCTCGGCTACATTGACCCGCAACTGATGATGATGATCACTGTGCAAAAGGCGGGCGAAGACGTCGACAAGCTGCGCACTGCGCTGGTGGCCGAGGTGGAAGGCTTCGCCAAAGCGCCGCCAACGCCTGAAGAAATGGCGCGCAGTAAACAGATTTTGGAGAACGGTGCGGACGCTGTGCTCGCACAACCGGAGCGCTTGGGGCTTGCGCTTTCGAGCTACATTGGCCTCGGCGACTGGCGTTTGTTTTTCTACAACCGCGAGCGATTGGGCAGTGTGACTGCCGCGCAAGTTCAGCAAGCCGCAGCGAAATATTTCATCCGCGACAACCGCACTATATCCACCTTCCTGCCGGAAAACGAGCCGAAGCGGGCCGAGATCACTGCGGCTCCGTTGGCCGACGCAGTGCTCGCGGGCTGGACGCCCACGACGACGGTCGCGCAGGGTGAAGTGTTCGAGCCGACCGCGAAAAATATCGACGCAAGAACGGTATTCAAACAGATCGGCGGGCTCAAGGTGGCGCTGTTGCCAAAGAAGACGCGCGGCGAGACGGTGCAGTTTCGGATGAGCCTTCGCAACGGCGATGAAACCTCGCTGACCAACCGCAGCGAGTTGCTCGATTTATCGGGGCAAATGTTGACGCTCGGCACCAGCAAATTCAGTCGCGCCACGCTCGCTGACGAGTTGCAAAAACGGCAGATTCGCGGCGGCATTGCCGGGTTTGAGACTAAACACAGCGAGCTGATTTCGGCAATTGAACTCGTTGCGCACGTAGCGCGCGAGCCGATCTTTCCTGCGGACGAAATTGAGCAGGTGCGGAAGAACGCGCTAGCGGGTATCGCGCTGTCGAAGTCCGATCCGGGTGCGTTGGCACAAGAGCGCATGTCGAGCCATTTCAACGCGTATCCGAAAGGTCATCCCAATTACTCGATGTCGACCGCTGAAACCGAGGCGCTGTACGCGGGCTTCACGCGTGAGGAATTAGTTAAGGCGCGAGCCGACTTTTCAGGCGCGTCGAATGGCTTTGTGGTGATCGTGGGCGACTTTGATGTCGACGCTGTAAGTGCCGCCATCGACAAAGCGTTCTCCGACTGGAAGAGCAAGTCGCCGTACACGCGCATTGCGTCAAAGCTCGCTTCACCCGCCGCTATCAACGAATGGATCGACGCACCGGACAAAGAAAGCGCCATGCTCAGCGCCCGCGTGACGTTCGCGATGAAGCGTGACGACCCCGACTATCCTGCGATGTGGGTGGCCGACGTGCTGATGGGCGCGGGCGGCGATCTCGACTCGCGTTTGATGAAACGCATTCGTGGCAAAGAGGGCTTGAGCTACGGCGTCGGCAGCAGCTTTTCTGCGGGTGTCTGGGAGCCGGTGGCCAGCTGGGGCATGTCTGGCAGCGCGGCACCGGGGGCCATTGCCAACATGGAGCGCTACCTGCTCGAAGAGATCAACCGCGCCCGCATTGAGGGCTTCACTGCCGACGAAGTGGCCCGCGTGAAAACAAAAATCCGCGCCAACTACGACCAGTTTTACGCCAGCGACGCGCAGGTGGCAGGCGCATGGCTCGACCGCATGGATCGCGGTCTGACCTTCGCCGACTACGAGGCGTTCGTGGCCAAAGTGCAAGCCGTCTCGCCGGAGCAGGCCACGGCGGCGTTCCGCAAATACGTCGACCCGGCAAAACTCACGCTGGTGAAAGCAGGCGACAAGAAAAAGGCCGAAGCGAAATAACGCGTTCGGCCTTCGATGGCGTGACAATCAATCATCGATATGAGTCTACAGGCCCAAAGTTTCCACGGCTGTGCCTGCCCTGCGCCATTTGGACTGCGCCGTCTCCAGCGTGCCACCCGGCTCGGCGTGCGCGATCACCACGCGCGCTGCCAGCAGCGCGGCCACGTCGTTTCGCTCGACCGCCAGCGTCTCGGAGAGCCGCCCGGACGCCGTGTGCGAACTCAACACTGCCATTCGTCCTTCTGTCATTGCGGCATGCCACGCGCGGTCTAGTCGCGCACCCTCAAGTGCTCGCGCAATCACCACGACCGTCGGGCTCTTTGCTTGCAGCAGGATTTTCAGGACAGACTGCTCCAGCGGCGAATGAAAGCCGCTGATGACAACATTCTTTGCCTTCGCCTGCGCGAGGGCCCAATCCATCCCCGCTCGAATCGCCGTGCCGGGGCAGCGGCGAGATGCGAAAAACGCTGTCATCGGCAAGGCGAGCAGTGCCTGTTCGCCGACGCCTACCAGCGGCACACCGTCATGCTCAAACTGCCAAACCACTGTGTTTTTACCCGTGTTCATGCAAATGAAGTATTCGCTAATGCATTGATAAATAAGAGGAAATAGCTGAATTGGCGTTCATTATCTTTTTGCTTTGCAAATAAACTGATCTTAGGTTTGCTATCGCCATTGCGTTGAGTAGCGCTGTAGCGAAGTAGTGATCGGAACACCAACTGCGACGAGGATGCCGCCACTTAAATTGGAGTCGCTGGAGCTATAGCGCTCATGCATCAAGGTTAATCAACCGATTTTGCAAATAACGTCGATACTAAGTCTTTGAATTACAAGGCAATTTTGCCCGCTAACGGTTTATTTGCAATCTCAACTGCAAATAAACTGCCGTTCGACGGGGTTGCTGGCTTGGCGTACGCCGCGTTGCGCCGCCCGCGATCAGGCAGCGCGGTAAGCACCCCTTGCTGCACCCAATCTTTCAACATCAACCACGACCCGACCGAGATTGCACATGCTTTACACGCACACATCAGCTATTCAGCGCGTTCAGTCCACGAGTAGCTGACTTTTAGGTGGTTCAAGTAGGAAAACGGAATCACCCGATCAAACTGGAGCCTCCCAACAACGATCCCCGGCGAAATGCCTTGCTGTGTCGCAAAGCGTGTCACCGCGGTCGCGGACGGGCTTGGCGCCGCCGAGATAAACGCCTGGTAGCTTGCCGAGGAGATGAGTGTTTCGCGCGCGAATGCATCTGCCTCCGCCTCGGCTTCTGGGTCCAGTCCGTCGTCACCGAGTATGTCTAAAAAAGTCAGTGATTTGCCATGCTTCAAAAGGTGCGCCGCCTCATGAAAGAAGCTAAACCACAACTTGTCGTCGGATTTACCGCGAAGACTCAGCACAATGAGTCCGCGTTGACTACCAATCCATTTGGCAGCACCGCTGACCGGACAGCCCGCTGGCGCAGGCACCAATACCACCGCCACACCTGCGCTGGCGCACTGCGACTTTAGCTGAGGTACGAAAACGCCAGGATCACGCACACGCGTAAGCGCACGAACCTCTCGCAGCGCATCCTGAAATTTCGCTCGATCAAAGGACGCAATTGGAATTTTTTGCGCCTCACTTTCAGCTCGACGAAGCCACGTAGCCACAATAGCGGGCGTGCGCGTCAGCTTTGCCGCCGCACGATAAGCGGCTACTGGTTGCTGGCACGTTGCACGCCACGTATCCACGCTAGACACCGCAAAAAATTTCAAACATTCCGCAACTTGCGCCGCTCGATCTGCGCACCGTGTGACCCAGCCATACTTGAGCATGTGTGATAGCGGAATTTCCTTCAGCCAATCAACATCGCCCGCGAGTGCGGCACTTTCAGTCCGACGTGCCAACTGCTCGCCATACTGTGCCTCAAGACCCAACCAAAACCGCGCAGTGCTGCCGAGTACCTTTTCAAGTCGGAGCGCCGTTTCTTGCGTAATGCTGCCATGCCCCTTAAGCAACTGGGTAACGTGTTTTTCCGTGAAGCCTACGCGCCGCGCGAACTCCGCCTGCGTCCAGCCACGGTCTTCCAGCAACTCTGAGATGGTATCGCCCGGCGTAACTAGCCAATCCGCACCAAAATCGGCGAGCGAACGAAACGGCGTTGACGCCGTAGTGCTTAGATTAGTCATGATAATTTCCAATAAAAACGATGGTCACACTCGTAACCTTTGACCAATCCACCGAGCCGTCGGTTTTTGCAGGCGGTGGCTTCTTGGTCGGGCGAAACACTAGTCGTGTGCCGCCGTGTAGATCAACGGCAAACTGCCCTGCACGATCACCCGTCAATGGATGCGGGCGACCCGACGCGAGTTCAGCAACGGACTCGGCATTAAATAATTCCGCGAGCCGAATGTGCAATTTCTTTGCCGCTAGGGCACCCAATAGACGCGTCGCGCGTTTCGCCTGCCGACAGGTAGTTTCCAAATCAGCAGGATCAAAGCTAATCTCCATCGGGTGAAAAGTTTACCAGATTGGTAAACTTGTTCCGAAGACGCGAATCTGCCTTGCTGCCAAGTTCTTATGTGTCTCAACTGTGCACGCGACATCTAAGAGCTTCGCGCTGATGCGATCGGCGGCTTGTGCGGGCGAGAGATCAATCATCGCCGTCGTCATCAGCACTTTGACCCATGCGGTACTTGATGTCGTAGTTAATGATGTAGTCGAGCTCTAGTACTGAGAATTGGAAATGTTCGCCAAACAGAGCGTCAATTTCATCCAGAATTGACTTGGACATCGAAGGCCGAAATTCTTGAAATTCGCAATCCGTTCTTTGGCGAATGAAGGAATTAGTCTTGAAATTTTGCATAAGCACAGCGTTTAGCGCTGTTGCCCGACGGCCGATTTGTTCGATAGAACCGAGAGGAAATTCTTCAACGTCACGTCCGGTCAGATTTCTACCGTTGCCAAGACATACAAACCAGAAAAAGAATAGTGAACTGTTGATTGCCACACAAACTGTGTTCGCTGCTTCCGTCGAAAGCAAGTTCAAGTCTCGAAAGTGATGTACTGATCGCTGCCTTGTAGCGCTCTTGAAATACGGTTCAAAATCCATTGCGCGAATCCAGTAACGCGGACTGCGGTGATAGTGCGTCACGTAGCTATTGATTCGGCTATAAAGGGTTTTTATGGGTAGTTTGCCTTGTGCTTCGAGCCGTGCAAGCACAGCCCATCCTTCAGGTGCAGCTATCTGCGGTAGACGCCCAAGCCGATGGTGGATGGCGGCGTGGTGATAGCGGGTCGTGGCGAAGAGTGATTCGCGTTCTTCAGAGTTCCAGTGGCGGTAACCCGCGACATGTACTGAGTTGGCACCTAGATTGTGACCTACAAAGATGCATAGACGCTGATCAACGCCGTCAAACAGTTTGGCGGGGCGGATCGCGTAGCCAGAGAACCAATTGGCAGGAAATTCCGCAACGAGCAAGTCGCGCAAAGTTTTCGAATCATCAAGCCCTGTCAGCCCATGAGGAACAATCATGGCGAAAGAGTGCTTTGCAAGGGCTTTGGCACAACGCTCCATGCAGAGGGCGTACAAATTGCCAGCGTCTTCCGTGCTGAACAATCCACGTTGCGGCCAGTAGTCACCCTTTACCAAACGATTTTCGACGAAAGGCGGATTGCCAATCACTACATCAAACCCACCCGTCGCCATCAGCGGATAGAAATCCACGAACCAGTGAAACGGTTGATGACTCGCTTTCCAAGCTTCGTATTTGGCGGATTTCGTCGGGTCTACCGCGTACTCTTTGGCGAGGTGGTAGTTGAGCGTTTCTTCCAGATCGTGCAGCGTGTTGTCGAGCGCTAGCTTGTCGGCAGGTGATACATGGCCACCGCGCTGCACTTGTTGAATCTGGAAGTTGTTGTACTGCTGCTCGACGGCGATCAAGCGCAGGCGAATGTCTTCCCATGCGTCGTCGAACAGATTGCCCGACTTGGGCTGTGCTTGTGTACCGACGCCGAGTACTGCTTTTCGCGTTTCGTCCTCGGTGGCATAGCCGACGAGCGTATTGCCGTGGCGGATGTTGAAGTCAATGTCCGGCAACGGCTCAATGTCGTCGCCCGGTTCCAGCAGCGCGACGAGCTTGAGGAAGAGTCGCAGCTTCGCGATTTCGGTCGCTTGTTCCTCAATGTCCACGCCGTACAGATTGTTGACGATGATGTGTTTGATGACGGCGTAGCTTTGCGCGCGATCTGTCTTCTCAGTCGCAAAGCGGGTGAGGATTTCATCGACTTCAGCCCACTTCTCCGGCGACGACTTTTCACCTGCGATCAACGCATCGCTGCGCACCGCATGCAGTGTGCGCAGCGTGGCGTCATACAACGGCTTGAGGATATTGAGCGCCGCAAACAGGAACGCGCCGGAGCCGCAGGTCGGGTCGAGCACCGAGAGGCCGTGGCGGAATTTTTCGTTGCTCTTGCGCGGCAGGCGGCCCGCCAGGTTGAACCAGAAACTTTTGAGCAACGCCACATCAGTGCACCGCTCAATCAAGTCCTGCACGAACTGGCGAATGTTCAGGTTGTAGGTGATCAGGTCGCCGACGTCGCGCAGATCGCCCGAAGCGATTTTGGCGCGCACCTCTCGCGTGCGCTGGTGTCGAGCGATGGTTTCGCGCCAGATTTCGGTGGGCAGGCTGAGCGTGTCGTCGGCGCGTTTGTTCCACGGTTTGCGGCGCTCCAAAAGATTCGGTGCTTCGGTATCAATCCCTGCGGTGATCTCGGGAGGGTAATCTGGAAGCTTATTGCCAGCGCCCTCACCCCAACCCCGGCGCACACTTGCGCCAGCCGTCGCTTCCGCGCGCGGGAGAGGGGGCAAGCCGCGCAGCATGGCGGGGTAGATGTACGTGTCGCCGCTGTGTTGCAGTAGCGGCCATGCGAGCGCATCGAACGCGCCGGGGTGCTCTGCGCGCACCTTGGCGAGCAGGCAGGGCAGGATGGTGTTTTTGCCAATGTATTCGGTGATGTCTTCTTTGGTGTAGTACGCCCCCATCTGCTTCTGGTTGACGAACTTTTCAAAGATGTAGCCGAGCACGTCGGGGTTGACTTCGTTGCCTTTGGCGAGCGGCCGGTCGTCAAGGTGCCAATCCCAACCGTCGAAAAAGGCGAAGAGCTTTTCGAAAGCGGCGTCAGCGACATCGAGCGCTTCGCCGTATTTTGTCTCCAGTTGGTGGTGCGCAAACAACCCGCCATTGAGGTAGGGTACATCGCCAAATTGTGCGTGAATCGCGGCACGATTTGCGTCAGTGCGGGCCTCAGCAAAACCACGAAAGAACAATGGGCAAAGGAAGGCGCGGTAGAACGAAGGCGCTCCGTCTTGAACGGTGCTCAGATGGTGATCGAGCCGCGATTGCAGGTAGTTCTTTTTGCTGTCGAGGAACAGTTTTTCTTGCAAGAACCAAAGGAACATCAACCGATCAATCAGTACGGCGGTGTACCAGCGTTGGTCTTCCGCGATGTCTTTACCGATCTTTGGAATGCCGTCGATGAATGCAGTGAATGCCTGGCGTTGTTTGTCGAACTCGTTGTAGAACTTTTTGGTAACTCTGTCGCGATCAAAGCCTGCGCTCAACCGCTGCGCTACGGCGACAACGCTGAGCGTTTCCTCTTCCCCGAGCGAAAAACTGATCGCCATCAGCTTCTGGGCGAGCAGTTCCAAGTTTTCACCAACGCGCCACGTAATCTCGCGGTACTGATTGGGTCGCCCGGATTCGCGCGAAACCCATTGCCAAACTTGCAAGGTTTTCGCCGTATCGGTGAAGATGACCAAGTGCTCGCGCACCTCCGCCGTCACTTTGCGCTCGACTTTTTGTCGAGTCGCGTAATCTGGAATACGGCCAAATTCATCGGGCTGACACACCAAAATCTGCACACCACGTTTGTGCGCGGCCACTTCTAGGCTGTAGGCCGTCTCGCCAACGTTGACCACATAGGGCTGTTGTCGTGGCGGCAAATCCCAGCCGAGTTCGTTAAATAGCGCTTGAAAGTCGAAGGCTTCAACCAGCGCTCGATTCAGCTTCATCACGTAGCGGCTCATGCGCGTAGCCCCATCGAACAAACGACACGCGGCTCACGTTTGGCAAGCTCGTCCTCTTCGAAAACTAATTTGTTCTCTTCACGTAGCGATTTCGCTGCGCCCGCAAGCTCCTCGTCGTTTACACCGCTCCGCATCAAGCGATTGAGTGTGTCAGCAGCGGTTTCGAGCAGGGGGCGAGCATAAACGTCATCGACCACGCGACTGAGTTCTTCGTCGTGAAACAGCGTGCCGCGCTGTTTGTCGGAATACGATTTAAGTCGCTCGTAGGCGCGCCGTCGCGGGCTTGACGGACGGCCGAGCCCGCCACCTATGGATTTGTCATTACTCACCGCGAGTTTGAGCCCCTGTGCCACCAGTTCGTGATGATTCTCTGCGCGGTCAACGGCTGGCGTTTTCGCTTCGCACGCGGCTGCTTTCAGTATGGCCATTTGCGACTCTGTGACCGTGTTGCCACTTTCATCAAGCCACGCAAGATGATCGTTGCCCTCGGGCGATTTCACGTAGACCAGCGCACCATCTAAGTGCGCACCTGAAATTGCTGCGATGTTGCCGAGTCGCTCCTCGTTTACTTCGAACCGCTTTGAGCTGTACACGACAGGCGGCAGCGCCTCCACTGCCAATGCCAACTCGGGATTGTTTGCCGTGGCTTCACGCCAAATCTGCCACGCATAAGAAGCAAGATCGACTTCGTCATCGGAATCGTCCAAGATGCCGGATTGCTCGGCATAAAGGTCGCGAATCGTGCTCTTTTCCTCGTCCTCAAAAAATGCTTCGTCGGTGCCAACGACTTCCGCGTTCTCCCGAAGCCGCTGTTGAATGCGTTCACGAAGTTGAATGAGCTGTTCAACACCGTCCGAAGGTAAGAACGAATAGCAAAAAATTTCCTCCGCCTTTTGCCCAATGCGATCTACGCGTCCCGCGCGTTGAATTAAACGAATGATCGCCCACGGGAGGTCATAGTTGACGACAACGTGGCAATCCTGAAGGTTTTGACCTTCGGAGAGAACGTCGGTGCAAATTAAAACGCGTAGCTCATCGGACTTTCCAACCTTGAAGTCGTTCGATTTCGGCGAGAAACGGCACGCGAGCAGGTGCGGATCGGCACATGAGCCGGTTGCGACATCCACGTGCGCGATACCCGCAGCGAGTAGCTGCTTTTCAAGGTAGCGCGCTGTGTCGGCAAATTGTGTGAACACGAGAACTTTTTCTTTGGCGTGAGTTTTTGTGATCAGCGCTTGAAGCGCCACTAGCTTGTTGTCGGATTCGGCTCGCCAGAGCCCTTCGGAGCGAAGAATGGCACTGAGTGATTCGGCATCGGCCTGCAAATCGGATGCGAGCGATGACAGAAAAAGGCTGGGGCGAATCCACTTGAAACGCCTTTTGTACTCGCCTGCATAGCGCTCGTAGATGCGCCCGGCACTCGCGAGAGTGTCGGGAATGCCATCGGCTTCCCCCACGGCGTCGATGATTCCATCCATTAGGTCTTCAACATCACCCTGAATACCTTCGGCATCCTCGTCGATCCGATCCGAATCGATCAAGTCCGCGTCTTGAATTCCAATCGGCAAATCGCGACCATTCTCAATGGCATACAAAAATATCTGGTTGCGTAGGATGTGTCGATCAAGCGACTGTAAGAACGAATAGCCCGAGGACTCCAACCGTTTGAACAGATTAGTACGGCAGAAGCCCATCAGGCGTTTACCAGCGCGCCCGAGGTTTTCAACGATACGTTGCTCGGCCGCAGTCGCTATTTTTAGCGCTGATTGGCTGATGTAGAGCCCCAAGCCATAACGCGGCACGTGCAGCGCATTGATTGTGTCGACGACACCGGGCGAGTACAGGCGTGCGTAGCGATCTAGTGGGTCGGCTTCGTCAGCCGCGAACGCGAGTGACCGTGGGCGGCGAGCGGGGAAATAGCGGCGCTGATTGTCGTGCGTTTGCAGATAGTTTCTACCGTCGGCATCTATTTTGGTGTAGTGTTGGAGGATGAAACTACGAGTTCGCCTAACCATGTAGAGGCGAATAAGCTCGCGCCAGTCGTCGAAATCATCGCTCTTCTCAATCGCAGCAATCGACTTCGGCGGACACTGGTACTTTCGCTCGAAATCGGCATCGCTTAGGCCATGGGCACGCATAAACCGCTCTGGTCGAATACCAATGTTGGAGCGCTCGTCGATGAACAATCGTAATTGACTCGAAAGGTCAGACTTTGTTTTGTTGTACGGCGTCGCAGTGAGCAAAATGACTTTTGAATCAGATCTCCGAATGTAATCAGCGATTGCTTTGTATCTGCGACCTTCACGGTTGCGAAGATTGTGGCTTTCATCAATGAGAACAAGTCGGTACGATTTCAGACCGTCGATGGCTTTTACAACTTGACTGATTGGCACTACCCGACCACGCAGCCCATACTCATCGCGATACTTGTTCCACATTGACTCTAGGTTCTTCGGGCAAATGATGAGTGTTTCGTAGCCGAGATCGTCCTCAAACATTCTCGCCAGCGCGGTGGCCATCATGGTTTTGCCAAGTCCCACCACGTCGCCAATCATTACCCCATTGCGGCGATGCAGATGCTGGGCGGCGATTTTCACCGCGCTTTTTTGAAATTCGAACAACTCTTTTTCGAAGCGAAGCGGCAGCCGAAACTGCGAAAAACCCGCGCGAGCCTCAGTGCTTAGGTGATACGCCATTTTCAGATATATGTGATGCGGAGGGACGGGCTCCTCGCGCGCCCAACTCGATTCAATGATTTGTGCTAACTCGGCGGAGATGTCGAGCGCCCAGCGTTCGCTCCAGCGGTCATTGAACCATGACGAAAGCTTTTGTGTCGCCATGTGATCAAGCACGTCGACATTTAATTCACCTTGGCGTGAAAGCCCCGACATCGTAAGGTTGCTACTTCCGACAAAACCTGTAACGGGGTTGTTTATGTCCTCGCGAAACAGTAAATACAGCTTGGCATGTAGCGGGTGCGGCAAAAACAACTTGATCACCACTTTGCCCGCCCTTAGCTGGCGCGCGAAGCGACGCATTCCGTGCTCGTCGCGGCCAGAAGGAATGCCAATGGTGATCTGCTCACGTAGGTCGGTCGCGAATTTGGTCTTCAGTTCACCGGCACGTGAGTTGTCGACGCCATGAACTTCTGGTTCAAGGCCATAGAGCTCGCGTATCTCTTCGGCATGCGGGCGTTGCATCCCGACGAGGATGCGACACTGTTGCCCAAGCTCAGGTGACCACGGCTCGATCAAGTCGTCGATGGCTTGCCAGCCTCGCACGTTTAGGTATCCAACACAGAAATCCGCTCGTTCAGAAACTTTCATCGTCGCGCGAAGTGTCGTGAGGAGTTTTTCTTCAATATTGTCGAAAATTCGAGCCATAACTTACCGTCCCCAGTGTGCGTCGAATAGTAACGGACATGAAAAAGCCCGCGCTGGGCGGGCTTCTTGTGAAGTACTTTGCGGCGCTAGCCCAACTGCGCCACCATGTTCTCGGCGAACGAGCAGTTTGCCGGGCCGACGCCTTCGACGTTGACTTGCTTGACCACGCCGTTTTCCACCAGCAGCGAGAAGCGCTGGCAGCGTACACCCATGCCTTTGGCGGTGAGGTCGAGTTCGAGGCCGAGCGCTTTGGTGAACGCGGCGGAGCCGTCGCCCATCATGCGCACTTTGCCTGCAACGTTTTGCGTCTGGCCCCACGCACCCATCACGAAGCCATCGTTGACTGCCATGCAGATGATTTCGTCCACGCCTTTGGCTTTGAGCGCGTCGAAGTTTTTGACGTAACCGGGGACGTGTTGGGCAGAGCACGTCGGCGTGAACGCGCCCGGCAGGCCGAAGATCACGATCTTTTTGTCAGCGGCGAGGGCGGCAATGTCCACCGGCATGGGCGGCATTGGGCAGTTTTTCGCTTCGTCCTGACCGGCTGATTCGGTGAGCGTTGCGGCGGGGAGGCTGTCGCCAATTTTGATGGTCATGGAGTGTTTCCTTTTAAAAAAGCAGTTGTGGGGGCGGTTTTACCGCGACTGATTTGCCTGACATGGAGGCCCGTCGCGGCGGAACCGCTCGCACAGGGTCAGTGAATCAGCGAAAATTATCGTCGATATGCATGATCTCTCTCAATACAGTGCTTTTGCGGCGCATTTAGCAGACCTCGCGCGGCCCATTGCCAAACGCTACTTCCGTTCTCACCTTGTCGTCACCACCAAGCCCGACGCCACGCCGGTAACGCTTGCCGACATGGAGATCGAGACCTGCATTCGCGACGAGATTGCTCGCGCCTATCCGACCCACGGTATTCTCGGCGAGGAGCACGGCAGCGTGAATGTCGACGCCGAATGCGTGTGGGTGATTGACCCGATTGACGGCACCAAAGCCTTCACCTGCGGCAAGCCGCAGTTTGGCACTTTAGTGGCATTGACCTATCGCGGCGACCCGGTGATTGGCGTGATTGATCAGCCGATTTTGGACGAACGCTGGATCGGGGTGAAAGGCTTGGGTGCCGCGTTTAATGGGCATCCCGCTCGGGTCAACGGCGTCCGCAAACCGTTGTCGGAAACCGTCGTGCTGACCACTACGCCAGATATGTTTCGTGGCGCTGACGCGATGCGCGCACTCGCGCGCTTGCGGAAGGCGTGCAAGGGCGTGTATTACGGCGGTGATTGCTACAACTACGCACTGCTCGCATCGGGCCACGTGGACTTGGTCGTTGAAATGGACTTGAAGACGGTGGACTTTGCTGCCGTGGTCAATCCGATTGTCGAGGCGGGCGGCGTGGCCTGTGATTGGTCGGGTCGAGCGCTCACGATTGCGAGTGATGGCACCATCGTGGCCGCCGCGAATCAGGCGTTGGCGGATGAAGTGTTGCGAGTGATCTCCGCATGACGTTGAGCACGCCTACCAATCCAACGCAGGAGTCGACGTGAACCCGCTCTTCCGCGCTCTCTTCGAGCGTGAAGTCAAAAACCGCTTTCTGGGTGGCGCGTTGTCGCCTGTATGGTGGCTCGCGCAACCGCTGCTGTCGCTGGGTGTTTATGCGCTGGTGTTTGGCCTGTTCATGCGGGCGGCGGTGCCTGCGCAATATGGCGACAGTTTTGTTGCTTTTCTTGCCGTGGGTTTGTGGCCGTGGCTCGCGTTTGCCGAAAGCGTGTCGCGCGGCGCGGGCAGTCTCATCGCGCAGGCCTCACTCATCACCAAAACGGCGCTGCCGCGCGCCTTCGTGCCGCTGTCGACGGTGATCGTTACCTTCGGCCTGAATTGTTTGGCGTTGACGGCGATTGTGTTGCTGTTCAAGGCGCTCGGATACTCGGTGTTCCTCAGCGGAATTTTGTTTTCATTGCCCGCTTGGATCGCGCTGTTTCTTACCGCTCTGGGCCTCGCGTGGATCGTGTCGACTGCGCAAATATTAGTGCGCGATATCGAGGGCATGTTGGGGCCGATCTTCATGTTGCTGTCGTTCGTGTGCGGCATCCAGTATGGGCTTGAGTCGATCCCGGAGGCTTACCGCGCCGCCGTGCTCGCCAACCCGTTCACGCAGGTCATCACACGCATGCACGACACCTATCTGGCGGGTGCAGGTTTCGTTCTGATGGATGTCTATTTGCTCGCGGGTGGCGGGCTGATTGCCCTGCTCGGGTATGCGTTTTTCAAGCGAGTTGCGCCGTATGTGGATGATTATTTATGAGCGCTTCGTCATTCCGGCGCAGGCCAGAATCCAGCGACTTTCGCTACATAGTTGGTATGCCAATGGGCGCTAAAAGACACGGGGCCGGGGCCTTCGTTGGGGCGACGAGCGCATGAGCGAAGTCCTGCTCACCATCAACCACGTCAGTAAAACGTTTCCAAAAATAGGACGTCACGGCGCGGGGCTGGGCGCGCTGTTTCGCGTGGCTTTCGCGCGGCCGCAGACGGAGGGCTTTGCGGCGCTGAAAGACATTGATTTTCAAGTGCGGCGCGGCGAATCATTTTCGTTGGTCGGCGAAAATGGCGCGGGCAAATCAACGCTTTTGAAAATTATTGCTGGCGTGTTGCAGCCCAGCCGTGGCAGCGTCAGCCGCGTCGGCACCGTGGGCGCATTGCTTGAGCTGGGCGCGGGCTTCCATCCCGAATATTCAGGCCGCGAAAATCTCAAGCTCGCCGCTGCATTGCAGGGCTTAGCCGGGGCCGCGTTCGACGCCAAGCTCGACGAAATCATTGCCTTTGCCGACATCGGTGAGCACGTCGACGCGCCGATCAAAACCTACTCGTCCGGCATGATCGTGCGCCTGGGTTTTGCGCTGGTCACCGCGTTGAAGCCCGATCTGCTCATCACCGATGAAGTGCTCGCGGTGGGCGACGAATCGTTCCAGAATAAATGCATCACTTGGATGGAGCGCTACCTCGCCGATGGCGGCACGTTGCTGCTGGTTTCGCATTCGCTGTATCACGTCAAAAAGCTCACCGAGCGCGCGGTGTGGCTCGATCATGGACGGACACGCATGGTGGGCAGCAGCAACGACGTGGCCATCGCGTACCAAGCGTTTCATGAGGCCAAGCAGACGGGCGCGAAGCAGGCGTTAATTGCGAAAGATTCGACCGTGTTCGGTCAATATGCTGTTTCGGACTTGCACATCGATCACAGCGACCAAAACGGAATGTCGGTACGCGGCGTCCTGACAAGTCGCGACGGCCGCTGCCCACACGTTGGCGTCGGAATCGTGCGCATGGACGGCACGCCCGTTTACGGTACCACTTCCGAAATTGGCCAAACTGCGCCGAGACAGATCGATTCGAATAGTTTTGAGTTTGCGCTCACTTTCACAGACTGGCGCTTGCTGCCTGGAGCCTACATGCTCCGCGCCCACGCGTTGGATCCGGAAGGCATGCGTCTCTACGACACCGTGGAGCGCAATTTCACCGTGTCGGGCGTTTCACGCGAACTGGGATTAGTGCGAGTGCCGCATCGGTGGGGGTAGGACGGCTTTCGGCTGATAGCCTTATCTTTATGGGGCTAGGAGGCATTTACGCACAAAGTCGCTAATCGATTAAACGTGGTCAAAGCCCCTGCATAATAAAGCTCATAGCTAAAAGCTGTAAGCACGCACTAATTAGAGCGTCGCAACCTTCACGCATTTGTGCGTTGCAACAAAATCTTTTAGCTGACTATAATCATGGGCTTTGTGGGATTGGCATCACCCAATTGAGTCAGCTACAAGAAACTACGCAAACCCGCGAGCGTTGCAACATTGGCGCTCCCTGTGATGGAAATCTCTTCTAGTTTGTGCCCATGTTGAGTGAAGTCAGTCTGCAAAACCCGGCCATTGTTCGTATGCTGTATTGGCAGTTGGGCATCACCGCCGGGTTCGCTGTGATCGCAGGGTTCATCTCGGGGGAGCATGGAGCGGTTTCCGCCACTTTGGGTGGCTTGACCAACGTCTTCGCCTCGCTGATCTATGTGTTCGTAGCCAATTTTGGATTGATCCACTCGACGGGTGCAGGCTTATGGCCGATTCTGCGGGCGGAGATCGTAAAGCTGGTGTTTATTGCCGTTCAACTCGGCGTAATCATCAAGTTCTACGACGCGCTGGTGGTTCCAGCGCTGGTTACGACATTTTTAGTGACCTTGTTGGCGTGGCGAGCAGCTCTGTTCTACCGCGTCAACGCCGACACAAAACAACACAACTGACTCGCAAGACGTAACACGAGAACACTATGGCCGTAGCTAGCACTGCAGCGCAATCGCCCACCGAGTACATCCAACATCACCTGACGAATCTTGTGTATCGGTTTCGTCTGGGCGACGACACGTGGACGTTGCACGTCGATACCGTCGTCACCTCGATGTTGCTTGGCTTGTTCGCGTTTGGCATGCTCTACATGATCTCGCGCAAAGTCGTAACCGGCGTGCCCGGCAAGGCGCAGGCGTTTTTCGAGCTGCTGTATGACTTCATCGACACGCAGGTGAAAGACATCTTCACTCACGGCGACCGTAAATTTGTCGTCGGCCTCTCGCTCACCATTTTTGTGTGGGTCATCATGATGAACGCGATGGACTTTTTGCCAATCGACTGGTTCTCAGCCGGTATGCACGCCATCGGGTTCGATTATTGGAAGCCGGTGCCCACCAGTGATATGAACACCACCTTGGCGCTCTCGCTTTCGGTCATCGGTATGGTCATCTTCTTCAGCATCAAGGCCAAGGGTTTCGGTGGCTATGCGCACGAACTGTTCTGCACACCATTTGCTACAAAAAACACTCTCGGCATAGTCCTGCTCGCGCCGTTTAACTTCTTGTTTCAGTTGATCGAGCTCGTTTCCAAGCCGCTCTCGCTCGCATTGCGGTTGTACGGCAATATGTACGCAGGCGAAATTATCTTTTTGTTGATCGCCATGTTGAGCTTTGTTGGCATTGGTGGGGCCGTCGCGGGTGGCTTGCTGCATGCGGGTTGGGCGATCTTCCACATTCTTATCGTTGCGCTGCAAGCGTTTATCTTCATGATGTTGACCGCCGTTTATCTTGCAATGGCGCACGAACATCACTAGCCCCGTTGGTCATTTTAGTTACTTTACTTATCGATACTGTCACTTTCTACATTTAGGAAAAAATCATGGAAGCTCTCCAAAAAATCGCAATCCTGGCCTCTGTTCAGGGCTACACCGCCATCGCTATTGGCTTGATCGTTGGTCTCGGCGCTATCGGTGCCTGTATCGGTGTGGGCATCATGTGCTCTAAGTTTCTTGAGTCTGCTGCTCGTCAGCCAGAACTGATCCCCCAGCTTCAAGGCAAAGTGTTTCTGTTGCTCGGCCTGATCGACGCTTCGTTCATTATTGCGGTCGGTATCGCCCTGTTGCTGGCCTTCGCCAATCCGTTGCTCGGCGTGCTCAAGTAGTCCTTCGCCTTAGTACGAATCAACGAATTACAGAAAGGTCGACGTCGTGGGTATCAACCTAATGACTCTGCTGCTGCAAGCGATCGGTTTTGGCATCTTCATCCTGTTTACGGTGAAATTTGTGCTGCCGCCGCTGGCCACAGCTATTGAAACCCGTCGCCGCCAGATCGCCGACGGTCTCGCCGAAGCCGAAAAAGGCAAAGCCTCGCTCGCTACGGCGCAAAAAGAAGTCGACAAACTCATCGCCGAAGCGAAAGCCAAAGCTACCGAGATCGTCGCTTTGGCTGAAAAGCAACGTACCGCCGCCATCGAAGCCTCCAAAACTGAGGCGAAGGTTGCCGGCGAACGTGAAAAGCAGATGGCTGCGGACGAAATCGCGCAGTTGTCGGTGAAGGCCAAAGAAGAGCTGCGCGATCGCGTGGCTGATCTCGCCATCGCAGGTGCCCAGCGCATCCTGTCGCGCGAAATCAATCCGCAAACGCATGCTGATTTGCTGAAACAACTCAAGGCTGAGCTGTAACCATGGCCGAACTCGCCACCGTCGCCCGTCCTTACGCGGAAGCTGCGTTCGCGCTCGCACGCGATGGCGGCGCGCTACCAAAATGGGCCGACACCATCGCCACGCTCGCTGCGGTTGCGACCGACGCGAAAGTGGCGGCGGCTGTTGACAATCCCAAGCTCTCCGTTGAACAAAAGCAGTCGATGTTTACCACTCTGCTTGGGGATAAATTGGATGTGGGCACCACGAGCTTCATCAACGTGTTGCTCGATGCGGATCGCGTCAAATTGCTGCCGCAAATTAACAAGCACTTTCAGGCGCTAAAGCGTGACAACGACAACGTGGCTCGGGCCACGATCGTGTCGGCGTTTCCACTGACTGAACAGCAACGCGATGAGTTGAAAGGCGCGCTAGCCAAACGCTACGGTCGTCAGATCGAAGCGATTGAAGAAGTCGACGCCACACTTCTCGGCGGGGCCAAGATCATCGTCGGCGATCAAGTGATTGATCGCACCGTAATCGGCCAATTGAACAAGATGTCACGCCAGATCAAAGCCTAAGCTTTGATCTCGCAATTACAAGACAAAAACCAAACAACACACTCCGGCTTTGGAGAAAAGTAATGAATCTAAATCCCTCTGAAATCAGCGAACTGATTAAAGCCAAGATCGCGAATCTTGATGTTGGCAGCGAAGTGCGGACCCAGGGCACGGTGGTCTCGGTGACCGACGGTATCTGCCGCGTGCACGGTCTGGCCGACGTCATGCAAGGCGAAATGCTTGAGTTCCCCGGCAACACGTTCGGCCTCGCGCTAAACCTGGAGCGTGATTCGGTCGGTGCCGTGATTCTGGGCACGTACGAACACATCACCGAAGGCGACATCGTGAAATCCACGGGCCGCATTTTGTCGGTGCCGGTGGGTCGTGAACTCATCGGTCGCGTGGTCAATGCGCTGGGTGAGCCGGTCGACGGCAAGGGTCCGGTCAACGCCACGGAATTCGACGTGATCGAGAAGGTCGCGCCGGGCGTGATTTCGCGTAAATCAGTATCGCAACCGGTGCAAACGGGGCTCAAGGCGATTGACGCCATGGTGCCCGTCGGGCGCGGTCAGCGCGAGCTGATCATTGGTGACCGTCAAACCGGCAAAACTGCCGTCGCCATCGACACGATCATCAACCAGAAGGGCAAAGACCTGATTTGCGTGTATGTCGCTATCGGCCAAAAAGCATCGACCGTGGTCAACGTGGTTCGCAAGCTCGAAGAAGCGGGTGCCATGGCGTACACCATCGTCGTTGCCGCCACGGCATCGGACTCGCCTGCGATGCAATACCTGTCGGCTTACGCCGGGTGCACGATGGGCGAATATTTCCGTGATCGCGGTGAAGATGCGCTGATCGTTTATGACGATCTGTCGAAGCAATCCGTTGCCTATCGGCAGATTTCGCTGTTGTTACGCCGCCCTCCGGGTCGCGAAGCGTTCCCTGGCGATGTGTTTTATCTGCACAGCCGTTTGCTTGAGCGCGCTGCTCGGGTTAACGAAGATTACGTCGAGAAATTCACCAAGGGTGCCGTCAAGGGCAAGACTGGTTCTTTGACCGCGTTGCCAATCATCGAAACCCAGGCCGGTGACGTGTCGGCTTTCGTTCCGACCAACGTGATTTCGATTACCGACGGCCAAATCTTTCTAGAGACCGATTTGTTCAACGCCGGAATACGCCCCGCGATCAACGCCGGTATCTCGGTGTCCCGTGTCGGTGGTGCAGCACAAACCAAGATCATCAAAAAGCTCGGCGGTGGCGTCCGTCTCGCGCTGGCTCAGTATCGTGAACTCGCGGCGTTTGCGCAGTTCGCTTCTGATCTTGATGAAGCCACCCGCAAGCAGCTTGAGCGTGGTCGTCTGGTGACCGAGCTCATGAAGCAGGCGCAGTATGCGCCGTTGTCAGTCTCCGAAATGGCGTTCACGCTGTTCGGCGTCAACAACGGATTTTTCGATGATGTCGAAGTCAAGAAAGCACTGGCTGCCGAGAAAGCGCTGCACAAATTCATGCAGTCGAAGTACGCTGATTTGACCAAGCGCATTGAGGACACCAAGGATTTGTCTAAAGACGACGAAGCTGCTTTGACGGCTGCGATGAAAGACTTCAAAGCCAACGGCTCTTACTAATCGTGCGAACTACTGCGCTCGTTGATGCTTCGTTGTCGATTTCGTTGCGTACAGATGTACGCAACGAAATCGACGCCTCGCCTCAACTTCGCTAGCTACGTTCGCACTGATTTAATTGGCGAAAGCAAAATAATGGCTGGCTCAAAAGAGATTAGAACCAAGATCAAGAGCGTACAAAACACGCGCAAGATCACCAAGGCGATGGAAATGGTCGCCGCATCGAAAATGCGCAAAGCGCAGGAGCGCATGCGCGCGGCACGCCCCTATGCGGACAAAATTCGTAACGTTGCCGCACACATGGCCGAGGCCAATCCCGAGTACCGTCATCCGTTCCTCATAAAGCGCGACGCGGTCAAAAACGCGGGCGTGATCGTGGTGACCACCGACAAAGGCTTGTGCGGCGGCTTGAACACCAACGTGCTGCGTTTAACCGTTGCCAAGTTCAAGGAACTTGAAGCCGCAGGCGTGAAGATTCAGGTGTCAGCCATCGGCAACAAGGGCTTTGGCTTCATGAATCGACTCGGCGCCAAGCTCGTGTCACACGTGATTGGTCTGGGCGACACACCGCATCTTGAAAAACTCATCGGTGCTGTGAAGATCCAGCTCGACGCCTACGAAAAAGGCGAAGTGGATGTGGTCTACCTCGCGTACACCAAGTTCATCAACACAATGAAACAGGAATCCGTGGTCGAGCAATTGCTGCCGCTGACCGCCGACAAGTTCGCGCAGTCCGCCGCCGAGAAGCAGGCGTATGGCTGGGACTACATCTACGAGCCCGATGCGCAAACCGTGGTCGACGAGTTGCTCGTTCGCTACGTCGAAGCGCTGGTGTATCAAGCAGTTGCCGAAAACATGGCGTCCGAGCAATCGGCGCGTATGGTGGCGATGAAATCAGCGTCCGACAACGCCAAGAGCGTCATCGGCGAGCTGCAGCTGTCGTACAACAAAGCGCGGCAGGCCGCGATCACCAAAGAACTTTCCGAGATCGTCGGCGGCGCCGCAGCTGTGTAATTGCTGCACAACGCCACGTGACGAACCGAACCATTTTTAGCTATTGAAAAACAGGACAAGACGATGAGCACGAATCAAGGCAGTATCGTTCAGTGCATTGGCGCCGTGGTGGACATCGAGTTCCCGCGCAGCGCGATGCCGCACATTTATGACGCACTGACGCTCGACAAATCTGCGGAGCACGCAGGCATTGAATCGGGCCTCACGTTCGAAGTCCAGCAGCAGCTAGGCGACGGCGTGGTGCGCACCATTGCCATGGGCGCGTCCGACGGACTACGTCGCGGCATGAAGATTAACAACACCGGCTCGCCCATATCGGTGCCGGTGGGTACGGCCACATTGGGCCGAATCATGGACGTGCTGGGTCGTCCGATTGACGAGGCCGGACCGATTCCGACTGAAGAGCGTCGCTCGATCCATCAAAAAGCGCCACGGATGGAAGACCTCAAGCCGACCACCGAATTGCTGGAAACCGGCATCAAGGTGATCGACCTTGTGTGTCCGTTCGCAAAGGGCGGCAAAATTGGATTGTTCGGCGGCGCCGGTGTCGGCAAGACCGTGACCATGCTCGAACTGATCAACAATATTGCCACGCAGCACAGCGGTTTATCAGTCTTTGCCGGCGTCGGCGAGCGTACTCGCGAGGGCAACGACTTCTACCATGAGATGGCAGAAGCGGGCGTTATCAAACTCGACAACATCGGCGAATCAAAAGTCGCCATGGTGTTTGGCCAGATGAACGAGCCACCGGGTAACCGTTTGCGCGTGGCGCTGACCGGCCTCACGATGGCTGAAAAATTCCGTGACGATGGACGCGATGTGCTGTTCTTCGTTGACAACATTTACCGCTTTACCCTCGCCGGCACCGAGGTGTCCGCGCTGCTCGGCCGTATGCCGTCGGCCGTGGGCTACCAACCAACCCTGGCTGAAGAAATGGGCCGCCTGCAAGAGCGCATCACGTCAACCAAAACTGGATCGATCACCTCGATCCAAGCAGTTTACGTACCAGCCGACGACTTGACCGATCCAAGCCCAGCCACCACCTTCGCGCATTTGGACGCGACGGTCGTGCTGAGCCGTAACATTGCCGCACTCGGTATTTACCCTGCGGTCGATCCACTCGATTCGTCTAGCCGCCAGCTCGATCCGCTGGTCGTCGGCATTGAGCACTATGACGTTGCCCGTCGCGTGCAGGGCATGCTGCAACGCTACAAAGAATTGAAAGACATCATTGCGATTTTGGGTATGGACGAATTGTCGGAAGACGACAAGAAAGCCGTGTCCCGCGCCCGTAAGGTCGAACGTTTCTTCAGTCAGCCGTTTCACGTCGCGGAAGTCTTCACCGGCGCGAAGGGCAAATATGTCAGCCTGAAAGACACTATTCGCGGCTTCAAAATGATTGTTGATGGTGAAGTGGACAACCTGCCAGAACAGGCGTTTTACATGGTCGGCGGCATAGATGAAGCGGTGGAGAAAGGCAACAAAATGCTCGCCAAATAAGCTACTGCGCAGGCCGCTCGCTGCGTTGAGCCTGCGCTTGGACCCCAGTCACTCACTACAGTGAGCTCCTGGGGCTCCGCG
>ENA-OFCE01000553-OFCE01000553.1-metagenomes-genome-assembly--contig:-NODE-553-length-24143-cov-7.365493_pt1 | contig 24143 bp, 17 predicted proteins | sample MGYA00153388_OFCE01 | MGnify analysis MGYA00153388
GTCGAGGACGGCGGGCCAGTCGGAACTGAACTCTTGCGCGTGCACTGGGCCCTCCGATCAATTCGCGTCTTGCCGGAAACGTGTTGGTGGGACAGATAGCGATCCAGCTTCTGGGTGACAGGTGCTGCCGTACGACTTCCAGCACCAGTATGAAGGTTGGCAAGGCTTGCCAGGCCCGCGCGGCTTGATGGGATCGATCTCACCTGACCGCCACCTACTTCATCGATCGCGTCCGGCACGATGTCTTCGCCCGGATGAGCAACAGCTTCCTTGTCGATGTGCGCCTGCGCACAGTCGAGCCGTGGAGCCTATGCTCGCCTTGGGCCTCCGATGAATGGCATGGAGTGGCCGGGTGTGGTCGTCGTCGACGCTGCCGGAAGGCGCCGTGCTTGCGCTATCAAGTCAGTTCCGCGCTGATGTGGAAACGGCGCCGATAGAGGCGCAGTTTCCCATCGAGGGGCTCAAGCCTTCAGCGAGGAGTGCCCTGAATCTTGATGAACGAGCCGGTGCGCGAGTCAAAGATGCCGACGTCGACGACAACCCCTGGGCGCCTCTCATCGTAGACAACCGCCTCGACATGCTGCGGAGCGTCCACCGGGCGCTGCAGCACCCAAGCGCCAGCAGGCGCTCGACTGCCGCACTTGTAGGGGGGCGGTTGATGGCCCGCCGGGCGGTCTGGGTACCAAAGACGACATTCCCCAGGGGGCGGCAGGTGACCGTTCGGGATGCGGGAGTGGCTGCTGCGGCTGAAATAGCCTCCATCCCCCCGGTTGTCGCGATCGGGGCCGCCTCGGTTACTGCCGTACTCGCGCGCGTCGCGGTCGTTCCCGCGTTGTTGCTTGCCGTCGCGGGAATCGCCGTTGCGTTGTTCCTGCTTGCCGCGCTCTTTTCCCTTGCCGGACTCGTCCTTCCCCTCGTCCGCGAACGACGGCACGGCGGCGATCGAGCCAGCCAGCGCCAGAAGAAGGATGGAGATCTTGTGCATAGAGCCCCTGAGGTGAGTGAGACTTCGTACCTGCCGAGGGAGACCGGCAAGTTTCCAAACCCTCAACGCGCTGGAGGGGTCAGCCGTGGACCGGCAACGCTTCGATATGGCGATTCAGGCACTCAGCCCCTCTGGCAGCCACCCATCTCGCCGCCTCCCGGCGCGATAAAGGATCTGGATTGTCGACAGGGTCGGGATGGGCATGTTCAGCCTCGGCCGAAGCGTCAGACACCACGCCGCGGGATCTTCGATGCCGAGAGAGCATTGAACGGCAGGCCCGCGGCTCGGTTGCGCCTCCCGCCGTTGAACCGTAGCGGCCGGCCTCCGTGAGCCCCAAGCGAGCGGACGGCGATGTGCGCAGCAGCGTCTGGTTGCGCGCGTTGCAAGCCCAGGCCCGGAGGGTTTCATGGCAGCCTAGCCGCACATTCGCGGTGGAAGTCGAGGAGCAACCGAGCGGCGACATCGTCCGCGCCCTAGTCGACGGCGTTACAGACCTTGGCGCTCTCGCCGACAACATCCCTGTACACGGCCTGACCATCACGTTGTCACAGACTGATGAGCTGGTGCTGTTGTGCGCCGGAACGCATCCGCTGGCGCATCACCGTCGGATCGACTTCAAGGATTGCCTCGTCCACGACATCGTCGGCCTGAGTTGCGGCAGTTCATTGCTGGCATTGACTTCGCGCGCGGCCGAACAGGCGGGCCAGCAGGCAGTCTCCATAGCCCGTGGGAAGTGCCTCGACGGTGATCGCTGGGATGCTCATCGTTAAACCGCAGATGTCAAGCCATCGTAGAGCCGACCGGCCAGGAAACACCCCCTGTTCCTCGATCGACCCCCCTAATTCGACGGGCAGCTTTCCGGCGCGGTTCTGGACTCACGCTGCCGGCCACTACCGGTCGCCCAGGCTTCACAAAAATCTCTGGGCCAGTGACCGGTCTCGAAGTACAGCCGACATAGCCTGCGACCCGTCCGAGGCGACGAAGTCTCCATTGCGGTTATACGGCCTGGTGGGCGGCCCGACATGCCGCGGACCTTGGTCGAACGTCTGCAGCCGCCGGGACCGTGCTGGCGCTCCCGACCCCAACCCGCCCGATGAATTTCACCAGAGTTGCCCGAAGCTCACCCCCCGGCCTTTCGCGTTTCGCATCCATTCAGCGGCCGTTCGAGATCTCACACACCAGGCCAGGAAGCGGACTCTCGCGGTGGCAGCTTTCTGGCTCGTCATTTAACGGATCCCGAGCTGCAGGCAGCAGCATTGCGGTCACAAGATCCTGGCCGCGTGCAGGTAGGCGGCCACGGATGGGCGCACCGATTGAGCTCGCGCTTGGGTTTCAGAGCTTGTGAGATTGCAGCGCCTCGCGTGCAAACCATCAGCCAGTAGCCCTTGCGGGTGCCCGATGGCGAGCCGTTCCAACCACCCCTGGCAGATCACGCTGAACCGCGCTGCTGCCGTCACGGCCGTTAGGCCTGAGGGTCTGGCTGCGCCACCTGGCCGGCACACGCAAGGCACGCACAATGCCGCAAGTCCTCGATGAGCAAATCACCCAAACCCCCCTTAGCGCTGGGCAAGCTCGCCCCACCGCGCCTTGGCCGCATGTTTGCTCGCGACCGGCTCTTTGCTGTGCTGGATGCCATGTCAGACCACCCCGCCATCTGGTTGCACGGAGCACCGGGCGCTGGCAAGTCCACGCTGGCCGCGACCTGGCTGCAGGCACGCAACGGCAAGGTGCTGTGGCTGCAGCTTGACGCGGGCGACGCCGATCCGGCCACGCTGGTGGAGTCGCTCGACGGGCTTGTCGCCGCCGCTGCCGGCACGGCCATCGACCTGCCGATGCTGCGCGCTGACGACCTCACCGACCTTGGCGCCTGGCTGCGCCGCCGCATCCGCCGCTTGCTGCAGCATCTGCCGCCGCCCTGGGTGCTGGTGTTTGACAATCAGCAGGAGCTACCGGCCGATTCACCTTTGCAGGCGGCGCTGGCGCAGGCCTTGGCTGAGCTGCCGCTGGGCGTGCAGTGGCTGTTCATCAGTCGCGAACTGCCGCCCCCGGCGTTTGCCCGCGCGCTGGCGCAGCAGCAGCTCGCCCTCTTCGACGCCGACGATTTGCGCTTTGACGCCGCCGAAGTGCACGCACTGGCGCAGTTGCACGGTCGCCCCGAAGCCGCCCCCGCACTGGCCAGCGCGCAAGGCTGGGCCGCAGGCATGACGCTGATGCTGCTGGGCTTGCCCCACGGCGCCACGCTGCCGACCGAGCGAGCGCGGGAACGCCTCTTCGACTACTTTGCCGAAGAGGTCCTGTTGCGGCTGCCGCAAGATGAACTGCAAGCGCTGTACGCCGCGGCCTTCCTGCCTGGCAGCACGGGCGACATGGCGGCCGAGTTGAGCGGATACCTTCTTGCTGGCGAGTTGCTGGAACGGCTGGCAGCCCACAGCCTCTTCATCGACCGGCGCGAGGTCCAGTCTGACGAAGGTCCTTCCAGCATCACTTTCGTTTTCCACGCGCTCTTCAGCGAATTCCTGCGCCGCCGCTTTGAGCGCACGCACACAGCCGATGAGCGCAACACGCTGCTGCGCCGGGCCGGGGCGCTGCTGGTGAAAACCGGCCAGATCGATGCCGGCCTGCAACTCCTCATGGATGCAGAAAGCTGGCCCGAAGTCATGGCCATCCTGCTCGACCGCGCGCCCGACTACATGGCCCGCGGCCGTGTGGAAGCGCTGCGCCAGCACATCAGCAGCCTGCCCGAAGCGCTGCACGTGCCGCTGCTCTACTGGCGCGGCGTGTGCGCGCTGGACACTGACCCTGCAGCAGCCCTCTTGGACCTGGAAGCCGCCTATGAACACAACGCCTTGGCGACCGATGCAAGCGCAACTGCACAGCTCCAGATCGCCGCCGCCGCCGCTGTGGCCCTGGTGGCACTTTCGCGCGTGAAAGACCTGGACCGCTGGCTGGCCGTGATGGACAGACACGCCGCGCTGGCCGCGCAGGTGCAAGCTGAAAGCATGGAGGCCTGTACCGTTCCCGGCCTCCTGACAGCCGTGGTGTACCGCGCACCGTGGCACCCGCTCGCCGATGCATTGGCAGCGCGGGCTGAACGGTTGCTGCATTGGGAATCCGCGCCTGGCCAGCGCACGCTGCTCGGGTCGCTGGCCTTGCACCTGCTGTGGCGCGGGCAGGTGGACAGGCTGGAGCGTGTGCTGCTGCGCATCGACGCGCTCAGTGCGCAATCGCTGGCGTCACCGCTAACGCTGATGCGCTGGTGGAGCGTGGGCGTGCTTGTCAAGACCTTGCTCGGTCAGCACGGGGCCGCGCGTGCCGATGCCGACCAGGCGCTGGCCCTGGTGGCGCGAGAACCCACGCTGGCGCCGCAGCGCACGGCCGCCGAGCTGCAGCGCATGATCGTAGCGATCGCTTGCCGCGACGCAGCCGCAGCGCGGCTGCACCTGCAGCGGGCATCGGCCACGCTGCACCCCGACCACGCCGTTGAACGCGCCACGCTGGAAGGCCAGCGCGGCATGCTGGCGCTGCTGGAGGACGACCGCCCCGCCGCGTTGCGCCTGGCCCGTGCAGCGGTGGTCAGCGCCCGCGAAGGCGGCTTGCCGATGCGCGAGCACATCGCACTCATCAACCACGCACTGGCTGCCGCGCACAGTGGTGAACACGAAGAGGCCTCAGGGCTTGTGGCAGCCGTCTTTGCCCACCCGTTCCACGCGCTGTGCGTCTGGCACCACTGGGTCGGCGGCATCGTGGCCGCCTACGCCGCGTTGCAGCGCGGTGACGAAGCCGACGCGTTGCAGCGCCTGCGTGGGGCACTGGCGTCGGCGCAGACCCACGGCTACCGCTTTGGCCCGATGTTGTACGCCGCCAGTGGGTTGATGCCGCGCCTGGCCGCGCTGGCCTTGGCGCACGGCATCCACCCCAGTGTGGTGCGCGACATCGTGCAGCGGCATGACCTGGCGGCGCCGCCCGGCGCTGGCGACAGTTGGCCTTGGGCCGTGACGATCCGTGCGCTGGGCGGCTGGCATATCGAACGCGCCGACAGCCCCATCCCCAGCAGCCGCAAGGAAAGCCGGCGCCTGCTGGAATTGCTGCAGCTGCTGGTGGCGCACGGCAGCACACCGGTGCCGCAAGACGTGGTGACCGACACCTTGTGGCCCGACGCTGAAGGCGACGCCGCACGCAATTCGCTTGACAACGCGCTGCACCGCCTGCGCAAGTGGCTGGGTGGCGACGACCGCATCCTGCTGCGCCAGGGTGCGCTCAGTCTGAACAGCGCACGATGCTGGACTGACGTGGCGGCGCTTGAAGCTGCGCTGATTTCGGCGCTGAACCCGGCCATGAACCCGGCGCTGGATGACTCTTCTGCCGCGCCACACCCGGCGCCGCCAGTGGCCTGGCGGCACCTCTACCCTGGCCCGCTGCTGCCGGGCAACGACGCCCCCGTCGTGGCGGCGCGCCGAACGGCGCTTCACCGCCGAGTGCAACAGGCGCTTACCACTTCCGGCGAATCGCTACCCGATCTCTAGGTCCGGCCGGCGCAAGCTGGCCGCAGGCGTCGACCCTCGGCGCGGCCAGGAGCTCGCATGACCGAAACCTTGAACTCAGGAGTGGTTCGCGTTCTTCGCCCCAGGCCGCATGCCGGCGGCCAGCGTCGGAGCCGCCGCAGCCTTGCTGCGTCCGGCCATCGACCGCCCCGAGACGGCCGTTGTGTTCGCGTGGCCGGCATCACCGCCGTGTCGAGTTCGCCGGCCGCTCTGGCCGCGCGCATCGGCCGTGAACAGCAGCTTCGGCAGCCCGTGCTGCGAACCCACGGCATTCGAGCCGATTGAACTTTTTGGAGAACACGTCATGCCGAACCTGAACCCGTCACGGGTGCCGTCTGCCCGCAGCACGCTGAATGCCGCTGCTGCCGCTGTGGCTGCCATCGCCCTGGTCGCCTTCGCCACCCCCGCGCGTGCCGAGGTTCGGTTCACGGTCACCAACCTGGGCACGCTGGGGGGCACATCGAGCGAAGCGTTCGCCATCAATGCGTCGGGCCAAGTGGCCGGCCGCGCCACCACGTCCATTCTCAATTTGGCTCGCGCCACGCGCTGGACCAACGGGGTTGCCCAGGACCTGGGTACCCTGGGCGGCCCCATCAGCAACGCATACGGCATCAACGATGCCGGGCAGGTGGTGGGGGACTCGTTCCTGGCCGACAGCGTTGGATTTCGAGCGGTGCTGTGGAGCGCCAGTGGGGGGGGCGACTGTCCTTGTCGAATCCCTCAATGTGAATACCAGCGCCAGTGCCATCAACAACACCGGCGATGTGGTAGGGGTGCGCCATCCGGGCGGTTCAACCCCAACATCCATGTTGATCTGGCGCAACGGTTCGCCAACTCTGTTGTTCAGTGGCATCTTCACCCCCGGTGGTACAGCCGGTGGCACAGCCGACGCCATAAACAACGCTGGGCAAATCGCAGGTTCGATCAATGGTGTACCCGGAAACGCAGCGGTATGGCAGTCGGCATTTGACCTTCCGCGCGTCCTGCCCATTCCAGGCAGAGTGGGGGCTACGGGCAGGGCGCACTCTATCAACGACGTTGGTGCAATCGTCGGAACTTTCAACGACGGTCCCAGCAGGGATTACGCAGTGTTGTGGCAATCAGGGAGCACGACGTTCCTCGGCTCTCTCGGAGGCAACCAATCTGTCGCGTACGGCCTGAATGACCGCGGCGATGTGGTTGGCATGGCCAAGGACGCACGCGGCATCACTCAAGGCTTCCTGCGCACGGGGGGCTCAACCGGTGCGATGGTCAACTTGAACACGATGTTGGCACCGGGCAGCGGCGCCGAAGTCATCACCGCCCGCGCCATCAACGTGTACGGCCAGATCGCCGGTTCGGCCACCATCGCCGGCCAGACCCGCGCGGTGTTGCTGACACCCACGGGCAGCGTCGCCTGGCAGGCCGGCGCGGGCTCGGCCAATGGCAGCTTTGCCGACGCCACGCGCTGGGAACAAGGCTTCCTGCCGAACAAGTTCGTCGACGCCAGCATCGACAGCGCAAGCCTACAGACCGTGTTCGTCAACCAGCCCGGCAGCGTCAACAACCTGACGCTGGGCGCCAATGCCGGCAGCCCGGGCCGGCCGACCTTGCTGATGACCGGCGGTACGGCATTGCAGGTCGCCGGCCTCTTCACCGTGCAGGGCACCGGCACGCTCACCGGCGACGGTGTGGTGGCCGGCAACCTGCTGAACCGCGGCACGGTGCTGCCCACCAACCTGACGGTGGCGGGCAGCTTCATCAACCAGGGCCTGGTGGCCGGCAGCGGCACGCTGAACGCGGCGCTGGCCAATGGCAGCACGAGCCAGCTGCGCAGCGGCGCGGGCGATTTGCTGCGCGTCAATGGCAGCAGCCACAGCAACGCCGGCGTCATCGATATCCGGGCGGGCGGCGAACAGCAGTACAGCGGCGCGCTGGCGAACGCGGCCAGTGGGCGGATCCTGCTCAACGACGCGGTGCTGCGCCTGAACAACGGGGCCACCAACGCCGGCCAGGTGCTGGTGAGCTTCGGCGGCGCCACGGTCTACGGCAGCGTGGCCACCACGACTGGCGGCAAGGTGATCTTGTCAGGCAACAGCCAGACCACGTTCTTCGACGCCGTGTCGGTGGAATCCGGCGGCGAGCTGCGGGTGTCGAACGGCTCGACCGGCGTGTTCTTCGGCCAGGTGACGCAGCGCACCGGCGCGCTGTTCACCGGCACCGGCACCAAGTTCTACGAAGGCGGCTTGGCGATCGGCGCTTCGCCCGGGCTGGGCCTGGACGGCGGCAACGTGAACTTCGGCGTCGGCAACCTGTACACCGCCGAGATCGGCGGCACCACGGCCTGCACGGCGGCTTGTGCCACCGACGCGGCGCTGCGCGACAGCAGCTTCGACAAGTACATCGTCAGCGGCCACCTGGCCTTGGGCGGCACGCTGAAACTGGTGTCGTGGGCCGGCTTCACCGGCCAGATCGGCCAGAGCTTCGACCTGCTGGACTGGGGCAGCGTCAACGGCAGCTTCAGCAGCATCGACGCCAGCGGCCTGGCGCTGGCGCCGGGCGCGGTGCTGGACACCAGCCAGCTTTACAGCGCTGGCACCCTGTCGATCACTGCCGTGCCCGAACCCGGCACCTGGGCGCTGCTGGCCTGCGGGCTGGGCGTGGTGCTGCTGCGGCTGAAGGGACGGCGTCCGGCACGATGACGCAACGCCACAACGCCACAATGACACTTGCGCCGTGAAGGAAAGACTCATGACCGACAAGTTGTCTTCGAATCCGAATCAAGGCCCGTTGCGCAGTGACGCTGTGCTCGCGGTGGCAATCGATGCGGCCGTGTCCGAGAACACGATCGGCCACACTCTTGACCGCCGACGTTCGAGCCTCGTCCGGTTCAGTCTTGCCGCTGCCGTCGCCGTGTCGTCCACGCTGGCCGCCGGGGGCCTGTCCGCCGGTACCGTCCGCTGGACCGGCACAGGCGGCAACGACCTCTGGGCCAACTTTTCAAACTGGCAGGGCGGGCAGATCCCCGTCAACGGCGACAACGTCATCTTTGCCGCCAATCCGGCTGCGCAAGCGCGGCTGGATTACTCGCTCATCCTCGGCTCATTCACCTTTGCCAACGACGCCACGCGCACTGAAATCCACGTCGGCGCGGGCACGGCTTCGGCGCTGACCTTCTCCGGTGCGGGCATCGTCAACAACAGCCAAGTGATCTACGACGGCGGCACCCTGGCGCAAAACTTCTACGCCGACGCCGGTGCCGGGCCGGTGGGCGGCACGATCTTGTTCACCAACACCGCCACCATTGCGGGCAGCCTTCCGGTCAGCCTGACCGCGCGCGCCGCCACGGTGTCCGGCGGGGGCGGGGGCAGCCTCGTCTTTCAGGACAGTGCCGCCACGGGCGTGGTGGTCAGTTCACTTTCGACCATTCTCTATGCCGAAGGCGCTGCGGGCGCCGGCGTCGGCGCCGGCCAGATCATCCTGCGCGGCGATTCCCTGGGGCACGTCAGCACCGCGGTTTACCTGCAGCCAGGCGGCCTGACGGGCGCCGCCGGCGGACAGCTCACCGTCCGCGACCGGGCGCGGTTCGAGGGGGCCATCAACAACAGCGGCGCTGCCCTCGGCGGCCAGGGCGGGCGCGTGGATTTCTACAACAACAGCGCCGCCGCCCTGTCGACGATGCTCCTCAACTATGGTGCGAGTGCCGCCGTTCCTGGCGCAGAGGCGGTCATGCGCTTCCACGACAACACGACGCTGAACGCGAGCGTGTCCAATTTGGAAGCCCGTGCGGCCGGTGGTATCGGCGGCCGGCTGGAACTCCTCGACCGCGCCGTGCTCGGAACCGTCGGCGGCGCGGCGGTCGCCGTCTACAACGCCGGCAGCTTTCAATCGGGCGCCGCGGGCGGCAACACGGTGTTCTACGGTGACGCCCGCATCGCCGGCGCGGCGGTGACGATTCTCAACGTCGTCGAAGCCAATATCGGCGCCGGCGTCAGCGCCGCGGGCGGCACGACGGTGTTCCGCGACCGGTCCCGCGCCGGGCAGGCCACCATCGACAACCACGCAGCGGTGTCGTCCGCGGCCGGCACCCTTGCCGGGCAAACCTTCTTTCGGGACAACGCCAGCGCCGAGCAAGCGACGGTCCTTTCGCGCGGTTCGTTCACAGCGGGCGCCCTGGGCGGCAGCACGCGGTTCTTCGACACCGCATCGGCCGGGTCCGCCACCCTCAGAAGCGGTGGCGGTGGCGCCGGCGGGGCGGGCGGCATCACGGAATTCCGCAACAGTTCCACCGCGGCCAACGCCACCTTGCTGGCCGACAGCGGCGGCACCATCGGCGGGCAGATCTACTTCGCCGACAACGCCAGCGGCGCCACCGCCCGCGTGGTCGTGAATGCCGGTGCCTTGGCCGACATCAGCGGGTTGTCCGGACCCGGCACCACCTTGCGCGCCATCGAAGGCAGTGGCACCGTGTTCCTGGGCAGCAAGACGCTGACCGTCGGTGGCACGGGCCTGGGCACCACGTTCGCCGGCACGCTGGCCGACGGCGGAAGCGCCGGTGGCAGCGCGGGCAGCTTTGCGAAGACCGGCGCCGGGGTGCTGACTTTGTCCGGCGCATCGACCTACACCGGCAGCACCGCGGTCAACGCTGGCGCGCTGGTCGTCAACGGCAGCATCAGAGGCAGCGCGGTGACGGTGGCCAGCAGCGCGCGCTTGGCGGGCGCCGGCACCGTCAGCGCCCCGGTGCTGGTGCAGGCGGGCGGCACGCTGGCGCCCGGGCGTGAACTCTCGCCCGGCACGCTTAACATCGACGGCAGCCTGACGCTGGCGGCCGGTTCTTCACTGAACCTGCGCCTGGGCGCGGCCGGCGTCGTTGGCGGCCCGGGCAACGACTGGCTGCGCGTCTCGGGCAACGTGTCGCTGGCAGGCACGCTGAACGTGGCCGACTCCGGCAGCTTCAGCACCGGCGTGTACCGCCTCGTCGACTACGGCGGATCGTTGGGCGGCGCCGGCCTGGCGCTGGGCGCCTTTCCCGCCGGCTTCAGCGCCAGCGATTTCGCGGTGCAAGTGGCGGTGCCGAATCAGGTCAATCTGGTCGTCAGCGGCGCGAACGTGCTGTTCTGGGACGGCGCGCAGACGGTCGCCAACAACACCGTCAACGGTGGCCCGGGCAACTGGACCACGGTCAGCACCAACTGGACCAATGCATCGGGCAGCGCGAACACGCCGTGGGCGAGTCGCTTTGCGGTCTTCACGGCCGGTGCCGGAACGGTGACGGTGGCTGACGCCGTCGTCAGCACCGGCATGCAGTTCGTGACGACGGGCTACGTCGTCGACGCAAGGCCGGGTGGGTCCATCGCACTGCTGGGTAACGCCGTGCTGCGCGTGGACCCGCTGGCCGCCGCCAGCATCAGCGCACCGCTGGTGGGCAGCGGTGCGCTGGTGAAGGCCGACACGGGCACACTCACCTTGAGCGGCAGCAACAGCTATACCGGCGGCACCCTGGTGCAGGACGGCCGGCTGGTGGTGACGGCTGCCGGCGGCTTCGGTCTTGCGAGCGGCGCGGTGACGGTGGCGGCCACCGCCACGTCCGAATTGAGCTTCGAGGGCGGCGCGTCGGCCGGTGGCGTGGCCATCACGAACCTGGGCAGCGGATCCGCCACGGCCCAGAGCGCGACGACATTCCGCGACACGGCCACGGCCGACACCGCCTCGATCCTCAACAGCAGCGGCGCCGCAGGGGGCGGATTCACACGCTTCTTGGGCGGCGCGAGCGCCGGCAGCGCCAGCATCGTCAACGCCGCTTCTGCACTGGCACGCGGCGGGGTGACCTCATTCGAGGGCGTCAGCAGCGCCGCGCAGGCCCGCATCACCAACGAGGGCGCATCGAACCCTTCGATCTTCGCGCCCGGACTGACTCAGTTCATCGGCAACGCCAGCGCCGGCCAGTCCACGATCTTCAACGCCGGGGCCGTGTTCGGGGGCGCGACCGGCGGCAGCACCCTCTTCACCACCAACGCCAGCGCCGGCACGGCACGCATCACCAATGCCGGCGGCGCGCTCAGCGGCGCGATGGGTGGCTACAGCAGCTTCGATCAATTGAGCAACGCCGACAACGCGAGCATCGTCAACGCGCCCGCCGCGGTAGCCGGCGCCGCCGGTGGGGTCACCTTGTTCTTCGCCACGGCCCGCGCCGGCCAGGCCGCCGTCCAAAGCCTGGGTGCGACCACGGCCGGAGCGGCAGGCGGGAAAACGCAATTCTCCGGCTCTGCCGACGCCTTAAACGCCACGCTGTCGGCCTCAGGCGGTAGCAACGGCGGCACCGGCGGCCTGATCACCTTTGCCGCCGCCAGCAGCGGCGGCAACACACGTGTCGTGCTGTCCGGCAACGACGCCGCCGCAGGCCGGCTCGACATCGGGCAGGTGAGCACCGCCACCTTTGCGTTGGGCTCGCTGGAAGGCGCTGGCGGCATCGTCAATCTGGGCAACCGCAACCTCGTCGTCGGGGGCAACAACGCCGACACCAGTTTCGACGGCAGCATCCGCGACGGCGGCCTGAACCCCGCCATTGGCGGCGCATTGACGAAGACCGGCAGCGGCACGCTGACGCTGTCGGGCGACAGCAGCTACACCGGCGGCACGCGCGTGGCCGACGGCGTGCTGCGCGTGGTCAACGTGAACGGTCTGGGCCTGGGCAGCGGGCCGGTGACGGTGCAGGCCACGCAGCTCAGCGACCTTCGCTTTTCGTTCAACGCATCGGCGGGCGCCATCGCCATCACCAACCTGGGCAGCAGCACGTCGGCCTTCGCCGGCGGCACCAGCTTCCGTTCCAGCGCCACCGCGGCCACAGCCACCATTGTCAACAACGCGTCGCTCGCCAACGGGGCACTCGGCGGCTTCACCACCTTCTTCGCCACATCGAATGCCGGCAACGCGACCCTGGACAACCAGGGCTCGGCTTTCGTGGCCGGCGCGGGCGGCATCGGCGGCGGCGACGTGCGCTTCACCGACAACGCCAGTGCGGCCGCAGCCACCATCGTCAACCGCGGCGGACTCGTCGCCGGGGGCGAAGGCGGGCAGACGACCTTTTTCAGCGCCAGCACCGCCAGCGCCGCGACCCTCATCAACCTGGCCGCCGCCAGCAACGGCGCGTTTTCGGGCGCGACCGTCTTCTACGACACGTCCACCGGCGGCAGCGCCGTGCTCAGCAATGCCGGCAGCGACGCCGCTGCACGCGGCGCCGGCGTGACCGAGTTCAACACCACCACCACAGCCGGATCGGCGCGCGTCGTCAACGGTGGCGGCACGGCCACGGGCGGCAGCGGGGGCGTGCTGAACTTTCTTGGCACGTCGGGCGGCGGCACTGCCACGATCACCCATGCCGGCGGCACTGCCGCCGGGGCCGCCGGCGGTGTCACCACCTTTGCGTCGAGCAGCCAGGCGCAGAACGCCAACCTGCGCATCGAAGCCGGCGCCGTGCCCGGCGCTTTCGGCGGGCGCACCTCGTTCACCCAGAACAGCAGTGCCGGCAACGCACTGTTCACTGTCGAGGGTGGGCGCTTTGCCGAGGGTTTGCAGGCGGCCCATGGCGAGCTGATTTTCTCGGGCAACGCCACCGCGGCCGATGCAAGCATCACGAACCGAGGCAGCACCGCGGGTTCGGTCTCGTGGGGCGGCTTCACGGTCTTCGACGGCAGCGCCAGCGCCGGCAACGCCACCATCACGAGCCTGGGCGCTGCGGTGGCTGGCGGCTGGGCCGGCAACACGCGCTTCAACGGAACATCCAGCGCCGGCAACGCAACCCTTCGCGCCGCCGCGGCGCTGATGCCGGCCAGCGAAGGCGGTCACAACTTCTTCTTCGGCAACAGCAGCGCGGCCAATGCCACGCTGGACGTGCAAGCCGGCACGGCTGCCTTGAGTGGCGGGCTGGTGGAATTCTTCGGCAACAGCACGGGCGGTGCGGCGCGGGCCATTCTTGGCGGTGGGCCTGGCGTGCAGCCGGGCACCTTGCGCATGGCCAGCACGCTGGCCGGCGGCACGACCATCGGCTCCATCGAAGGCGGCGGGCACGTGAGCCTGAGCACCAACCGCTTGACCGTGGGCCTGAACGACCGCAGCGCCACGTTCGCTGGTTTGATCGAAGGCGTCGGCGGCGCCATCGACGTGGTGGGCCGGGGCACCTGGACGCTCACCGGTGCCAACACCTACAGCGGCGGCACCCGCATCGGCGACGGCGTCAACGCCAGCAGCGGCAAGCTGGTCGTGGCCAATACCGCTGGCTCGGCCACCGGCAGCGGGCCGGTGACGGTGCGGCGCGGCGGTACCTTGTCGGGCGGTGGGTTCATCACCGGGCCGGTGTTCTTGCAGGTCGGTGGCGCCGTGGTGCCGGGCGACCCCGTCACGCTGACAGTGGCCGGCGACTTCACCTGGGACGCCGGTGGCGCGCTAAGCCTGGTGCTGGGCGCCGACGACGCCGGCAGCGACCACCTGAACGTGCTGGGCGCGCTGATCCGCGGCAGCCTGTCTGCACCGGGTGGTTTCAGCATCGACCTCGTCGATGGCGGGCTCGTGGTCGGGCAACGCTACGAGCTGCTGCGCTTCGGCAGCTTGCAGGGCTTCGCAGCGAGTGACTTCTCGCTGACCGGCGCGGCCGCCGGTCAGCTGAGCTTCGGTGGGCAGGGTCTGTCGCTTCTGGTGACCTCGGCTGTGCCGGAACCCGCGGCCGGCTGGCTGTGGATGCTGGGCGGTGCGGCCTGGCTCGCGAGCCTGCGTCAGCGCCGCAGCCGCTGCGGGCCACGCGACAACGGTGCGCTGCTCAGCAGCCACAGCAGCACCTGCAAGCCGAGCGCCAGACAGAACAGCACGCCAGGGCGATTCTTGAACCCGCACAGCAGCTTCGCGGAATTTGCCGAGCGGCTTGTAGACATGCCGTACGGTGGCCTCTTCGTTGCTCGCCCGAGCCCGCCAGGAACCACTTCCGCTGGATGTCATCTTGCGAAAGCCACAGTCAACGACGGCAGGGTTTGGGGTATCAGCAACTTGCCGGCGCAGGCCAGCCAGCCCAAGCCGAACAGCCCCAGGCGATAGGCTCTTCTTCCCCATGGCACCCCGAACACGACAGAGCACCGGGGCCACATTCCAGGATCGCGTGGCCATGGGGCAGGGCGTCGGCACGCGGGCGACGGTTGCGTGGTGTGTCTGCACAGATTCCTTGTGCCCCTCATCTCGGGGTTGGGCTCACCCGGCGTGAGCTTTCGAAAGCGCTGCGGCTGCGTAGCCAGGAGTAGCCACAACTCCCTGGAATGCACCGTGCCCAAACGCCGTCTTGGCAGCACGCCTGCCCACGTGGTGGGCATGTTGATCGCCGCAGTGACCATGCCGTCCACTGCCGTTACTTTCATCAGCACCGACATGACCATCGCCAACGGCAATCTAATCTCGGGCAACTACACCGGCAGTGAAGTCCGCATCGGTGTCAACGCAAGCCTGCAGCCGGTGCTGAACGTGCGGGTCGATGTGGTTCCCTCTGCGGTGTTGAACTACAGCCACCAGACCGGAGGTGGGCTCTCGGCGCGCAGCAACAGCGTGGTTTAGGTGTACGGCGGCACTTTTGGGCAGGTGTCGCCGACAGGCTGCTGTGGCGGCATCTACGCTGGTGCTACCAGCCGCATCAACGTCAGTGGCGGCTCCATCGATGGTCTGAGCCTGTCTGGCATGGCCCCAGGGGTCGGCGGTTCACGCATCGACTTCAGCGGTGGAACCGTCCAGAACTACCGTCGACAAGTTGCCTCCGTCGCGAACGGAACGCTCAACATCAACGGCGGCACAGTCCGCTCGACGAGCGGCCAGTCCGGCGACGTCGGCAACCAAGGCAGCATCATCAACGTGACTGGGGGCCAGGTGCAGTCGGACGCTGGCGCAGGCATCGTCGTCTCGGGCGACAGCACGTTCACGCTCACTGGGGGCACAGTAACGGCGCTGTCAGCCGCTGGCCGGGCGTCGTCGTCAGCAACCTGAGCGGCTCAGCAGCCCAGCTCCGTGGAGGCATCGTGAACAACGGTGTGCCGGCCACGCGCAACCTGCCGGGCACGACTGCCGTGCAGGCCGCGCTCAGCGGCAGCATCACGGTGAATGGCGGCGTGTTTGCGTTGGGCGATGCGGCCATCGACATCGCTGGCGGCAGTTACGGTATTTATGGCGGAGCCGGCGGCGCGCACTTCGGCGCCCTGGGCAGCAACACACTGAACTTCATCGGCAGCGGCTTGGCTGTCTCGAGCTCGGTGGCTGGCACCCTGATCTTCGGGAACACCTATGCCGGCGACTTCTACACCTTTACGTCGGGTTTCTTCACCGACGGCCAAGGTGCGGTGGGCTTGCGCATCTTCGATGCCGTGTCGCTCGCCGGTTCGACCACCGGTTTCCAAGGCGGATTCACGGTGTCGGCCGTGCCCGAGCCCGGCACCTGGGCGCTGCTGGCCTGCGGGCTGGACGTGTTGCTGCTGCGGCTGCAGGCACGGCGCCCGGCGCTTTGACGCGTCAACGCGTCACCACGAACGACCACGAACGGCACCTTCACCCTGACGGAGAGACGCGATGACCAACCATTTGTCTTCGAGACCGACCCACGGCCCGCTGCGCAGCGCCGCTGTGCTGGGGGTGGCACTCAGTGGGGCGCTTTGTAGCGGCCAGGCGGCTGCGCAGTCGCAGTTCTTGGCCTATGCAGCAGCCTGCCAGAGCGACTGCGCAGTCGGCCCAACGGTGTTCTGGACGCCGCCGACTGGCGCGACGGCCAGCAGTTCGGCGGCGCGTGGCTGGTCGAACATCGCACCACCAGGCTCGGACCCCAGCTACAACTTCAGCGTCAGCGCCGCCGCGCAAGCCAGCATCAGTAGGGTCGACAAATGGTCTGCCAACACCAGCGCCAGTGGCTACTTCAACAAGGCTGCCGGCTTTTACAGCAACGGGGTCACGGGCCAAGGCCTCATCTTGGTGCGTGACGAGATCACGCTGCCCAGCACGGCCGGCTGGAACGGCCCGGGATGGCTCCGGTTGGCGTACCGCATCACTGGCGACGTGGCGGACAATTTCGCTGAAACATCCAGCGCCACCGGCCTGACGCCGGGCTCGGCGCAGTCGACCATTTCTTTCGAATGCGGCTCGACCCGCGTCGGCGGCTCTGGCAGCAGCCGGTGTGAGTCACCCGACTTCCTGCCGCCCCAGCCAGGCGACCTGAACCTGTACGGCCGGCTGACCTACGACGTCAGCCAAAGCGTCGACCGCATCGTCACCTTCAACATACCTGTCTTTTCCAATCAGCTCTACGCATACGGGCTGCGAACAACGGTCGATTCGCGCCTGGTGATGAACGCGGTGAACCGCAGCGGCCGCGTCGAAGGCGGTAGCGCGGCCGACTTCTCGCACACCTTCAATCTGGTCAACGCGCAATTGTTCGACGCCGGATTCAACGCGGTGCCGCAATGGTCGGTGCGGTCGGCAAGCGGCTTCAATTACGCTGCCATCACCGCCGTGCCCGAACCCGGCACCTGGGCGCTGTGGGCCGCTGGCTTGGCAGCCCTGGGCTTCGTCGTCCGGCGGCGGCGTGCGTGTCCAGCCACCTTCGGTTCAAGCGTGAATGATCCCTTGCCCCACATCCTCAGTCACGCGCAGGAAGCCACGCCATGAAAAAGATCAGATGGGTCAGCCCGGCCTTACTCGCCATCAGCAGCGCGCTGTGCGCGCCAACGCACGCGGCCAGCGAGCTGGAAACGATCAACGGCATCGTGGCCGGCGGCGGCACCGGCTGCGGCAGTTTTATGCCCGCCACCGAGCTGGCGTCTTTCACGTTCACGCCGCCGAATGTGCCCATCTGCTGCGCTGCCGCTTCGGGCTACAGCGGGGGGCTACCACACGCAAACGGCGACCGCGGGTCCCCTGACCCAAGGTTGCGCGCTGGGGCCTGTCATCCTGGGGTCACCGGCGTCGATACCGGGCCTGGACTGACGTGGCGGCGCGCCGAACGGCGCTGCACCGCCGCCTTCAACGGGCGCTTGCCATTTCTGGCGAATCGCTACCCGATCTCTAGGTCCGGCCGGCTTAGGCTGCCTACAGGCGTCGATCCTCGGCGCGGCCAAGAGCTTGCATGACTGACACCTTGAACCTTTCTCGGCGAGATCTGCTGTGGCGTGCTGCCGCACTTTCTGCAGCACAGTCGGCCTCGCTGACTGCAGCCGGCCTCGGTGCCACGGGCCTGGCGCGCGCTCAGACCGCTGCACCCGCCAGTTCCTCGCCTCTGCGCATCCTGTGCACCGCACCCGGCGGCACGGTGCCCGACATCGTCGCCCGCCGCTATGCAGAGCACCTCTCAGCGCGCTACCCCGGCGGCGTCATCGTCGACAACCGCGCCGGCGCTGCCGGGCGCATCGCTGTGGCCGCACTCAAGCAAGCTGCGCCCGATGGCAACACGTGGCTTCTGGCGCAGGGTGCTGTGGCCACTGTCTATCCGCACCTGTACGACAAGCTGGCCTATGACCCGGTGGCCGACTTGCGGCCGGTGTCGATGGCCGCTGAAGCTCTGCTCGGGTTGGCCGTCGGGCCTGCTGCTCCGGACAGCGTGGTCACGCTCGAGCAACTCGTCGACTGGCTGCGCAGCCACCCGGCGCAGGCCAGCTACGGCTCACCCGGCGTTGGCACGCTGCCGCACCTGATGGTGGCGCTGCTGGCGAATGAGGCGCGCCTGGACTTGACGCATGTGCCCTACGCCGCCGGGCCGGCCGCGCTGGTGGACCTGATGTCGGGCCGGCTGTCGGTGCTGGCTTTGCCGGAAGGCCTGCTGCGCCCGCTGCAGGCTGCGGGCAAGCTGCGCGTGCTGGCGACATCGGGCGCAGCACGCAGCAGCTTCCTGCCCGGCGTGGCCAGCGTGGCCGAACAGGGCTACCCGAAGCTGGTGATGCGCGAATGGTTTGCGTTCTTCATGCCGGCCGGCGCAACAGCGGTGGCCCTGGAGGCCGCATCCCAAACCATCCGCCAAGCCGCGCTGCAGCCGCCGCTGCGCGCCGCGCTCGCCGAGTCCGGCATGCTGGCGGTGACCAGCAGCCCTGCAGAACTGGCAACTCGCATTGCGACAGAGCAGCCTTTCTGGCGCGGCGTGCTCAGCGCCACCGGCATCCGGGCCGAATGATGGCCGCGACCTTGGACCTGACCGCTGATGCCACGCTGGCCTGGGACGCCGCCGCAGCCGGCTGGGACCGCCACAGCGGGCTCATCCGCTCTTGGCTGCTTGCGCCCACCTCGGCGATGTTGGACGGCGCCGGCGTGCGCGTTGGCAGCCGCGTGCTGGACGTGGCTGCGGGGGCGGGCGACCAGAGCCTGGACATCGCGGCGCGCGTGGGTTTGGGCGGCCGCTTGCTCATTACCGACCTCTCGGCGGGCATCCTGGCGCTGGCCGAACACAAGCTGCGTGCGGCGGGCTTCACGCGGGTGGAAGTGCTGCGTGCCGACGCGCAGCAGCTGCAGCTGCAACCACAACTGCGCGGCGCCGGCTTCGACGCCGCCGTCTGCCGCCTGGGCCTGATGTTCTGCACGTCGCCCTTGCTGGCACTGCAGGGCATCCATCAGGCCCTGGTGCCCGGTGGCCGCTTCAGTGGCCTCGTATTTGCCGGCCCCGAGCGCAACCCCTGCATCACCACCCTGGGGGCCACGGCGACGCGGCACGCCGGCCTGGAGCCAGCATCACCGTTCAAACCCGGCACGCTGATGAGCCTGGGGCAGCCCGGTTTGATGCACAGCCTGTTGGCGGCAGCCGGCTTCACCGACATCGACGTTCACGCACTGGACGCCCCGATGCGCCTGCCTTCGGTCAAGCATTACCTGGACTTTGTGCAGACGGCGGGCTTGCCGATCATGGCCATCCTGGCGCCGCTGCCGGCGGTCGTGCAAGCCGCGGCGTGGCAGGACATCGAGACGCAGTTGCTGCGCTTCAACAGCGCCTGCGCCTGGGTCGGCCCGAACGAGTTGCTGCTGTGCACGGCCACGCGGCCGATGCAGGCTGGCGCCGTGCCGCACTGATCTGAATCCTCAACTGAAGCAGGAGCTCACCATGACCACACCACGCACCCTGATGGGCTCGATCCTTGTCTGTTCGGCGCTCGGTGCGGGCGGCCCCGCCGCAGCCGTTGCCCTCATGGGGGGAAGCGTCGCGCTGGGTGGCGGCAATGGCGCCTGCAACGTCAATGCCACGGTGCCGCTGACCACCCCGCAAGACAACTTCCTGCTCAGCCGGGCCACCGGCTGCGCAGGTACCAGTTCAAGCGCCCAGCTTCGCGGCAACGCGGCCATCGCATCCGTGGGCCTGCGAGCCGCATCGTCGGGCAACGGCCTGGGCAGCAGCCAGGTGGCTGCTCAGGTGTATCTGGCGGACCAGTAGCAGATCAGCGTGCCCGCGGACACGCCTTTGGGCCCGATCATGCTGCCGGTGTCGCTGCACCTCGAGGGGAGCATCTCGCCCGCTGCGGTGGTCAACTTCCCGTTCTTCGGCCGATTCCTAGACTACTTCATCAACATCGGCGGCTATCTGGGTGCGGCCGGCGTGCTGCAAGCCAACGGCTCCATCGTCACCACGGGTGCCTTCGCCCAGACCTTCAATGCCAACCTGACGTGGCAATACTCCGGCCAGCCCTTGCGTGCGGCGATCGAGATGAGCCTGTTCATGCCGGGCTTGAACGAAGGCGTGCTCGACTTCTACAACTCGGCGGCGGCGTCGATCCTGCTGCCGCCAGGCTACTCGGCCGCTGCTTCATCCGGTTTGCCGCTGGTGTTTGCGCCCGTACCAGAGCCGTCGCCCGCTGCGTTGCTGTTGGCGGGCCTGGCCTGTGTGTGGCTGTGGCGCGGCGCTGGACCTCGGTGGCGCGTCGGCCGCGCAACGAGCAACATGCAAGCCTGAGGCACTTCAATGGCCAAGAGGTTGACCAAGGCCGCCGCATGCAAGACCAGCTCATGGGAGGTGTGCTGTGGCGCCGGCGATCCGTCCAAGGCCAGACAAGTCACGAGTTGATCGATGTCGAGCATGAAGACCTGCCTGTCGGAGGAGCATCTACTCAGCCGCATATTCACCAGTACCGCCGTGGACGCGTTGCTGCTGGCGATGCAACCGGTACTGCCGACGCCACCGCCGGCAGACCGCGAAGAAGGCAAGCTGCGGTTCGGCGTGGACGAACATGCGCTCGGGGTATTCGATCTCAAGCTGATTCCGCCACCGGCCGTCAACCCCGAGCGCGACTACCTGCTCAGCTTCGAGGGTCCGGATGGTGGCCGTACCGGCTTCCGGCTGGCGGTGGCGCTGGAAGACGGCCCGGCGCGGCCGCTGTTCAACCTGATCCGCAAACTGCCCGGCCATGGGCTGCTGCCGGCGAAGTTGTCGGAGGACAAACAGTCCCTCGAAGCCGACCCGGCCGCAGGCGACGTACAACTGACCGGCAGCAGACTGTTCTTGGTGCTCGAGGGGAAGGCGGGCGGCAGCGTGGCGCTGCGCCTGTCGCCCAACCGCGAGCCACCCGACGACGTGGTGGTGCTGCAACTGCAACCGCCCACGGTGTTGATCGGAGGCACCGGTTTCGGCTTGCACTTCACGCACGGCCTGGTGCTCGACCTGGCCGACAACGCCACGCCGGCAGATCGCGTGGTGGTGGATGGCATGACGCTGAACACGCCTGCCGATGCACCCGCGTGGCAAGGCATCGCAGTCAATCGGGCCCGCTTCTTCCTACCCGAAGGCGTGCCGTTCATCGGCGGCCACCCGGTCGATGCGTGGCTGCAAGTCGGCCTACCGCCCACACCCGGCATCGACCTGATCGTGCAAGCGCAGGTGCCGCCTGACGGTGACCGCCCCGCCATTGACGTGCGCATCGAATGCCGCGACCCCAGCGCCACCGGCCTCGACGGCTTCGTGCCGACACTGGTCGAAGCGGTCATGGAGCTGCCGCTGAAAGACCGCACCGAAAAGCTTCGGCCAACCCATCACCTTCGGCGCCGGCAAGCCGGTGCGGGCGCGGCTGCGCTACGGCCGCAAGCCGGCGGCGGCCGGTGTGGCGCCGAGCTCCGAAATCGGCCTGGCGCTCGAAAGCCAGGGCGGTGAAGGCCTGCTGAAGATCGACAGCGAAGGCGGCGGCCTTGGCGCGAAGATCGCCGTCACCGCGGCCACCCTGGCCTCCGCGCTCATTGCCGATGGCGCCGCGCAGACCCAGTCGCCCGACGGCGACAGCAGCGGCGTAGTGCTGCACACGCTGCTGACAGCGGCAGTCGGCTTGTCGAGTTTTCTCGAAAGCGGCTCGGTGGTGCTGCACGGCGCCGAGCTGATGTCGACCGGCGGCGTCATCCCGGCCGGCAAGGACAGGCGGCTGAAGATCGACTATTCGGTGGCGGCCACCGTCACCGCCATCGACGTCGGCGTGCAAGCGGTGAAGATGCGCCCGAACCAGCCTTTCCGCGTCCGCGTGCGCGAGGTGGTGTTGACCATCGACCTGCGCGAGTCGGGGCTGAAGATGATCCATCTCGACTACGCGCGCAGCTCGCTCGAAGTCGAAGACCCGGGCGGCTGGCAGGTGCAGGGCCCGGGCTCGCTGTTCGACGTGCTGGGCACGCGCTCGGGCCGCGACTCGATGTGGGTCGAGGTCGACCTGCGCTTCAAGCTCGACCTCGGGCCGGTCAAAGTCAGCGGCGCCACCATTCGCGCCACGCTCGATGACGCGGGCAAGCTCAATGGCGAGATGCGCGGGCTTGATGCGTCGATCACGCTCGACCCCATGGTCACCGGCCGTGGCGCCGTGACGTTCACGCCCGCGGGCTTTCGCGCCGCGCTGCAAGCCAGCGTGCTGCCGCTCGGAGGCCTCGGTGCGCAGGCCGATGTGGTGGTGGCGCAGGACATGGTCAAGCTCGGTCTCGGCGTGGACTTGCCGGGCCCGCTGCCACTGGCCAATTCGGGGCTCGCAATCTACGGCCTGGGTGGCATGTTCGCCGCCGGTGGCCGGCCTGCGCCCGTGCCCGGCGTCGACGACCCGATCCAGAACGCGCTGCAGTGGGACTACACGCGCGGCGACGCCTTCGTGCCCGCGCCCGGCGCCTTCAACTTCGGCCTCGAGGCCGTCATCGGCACCGCGCCCGACATGGGCTTCACTTTCAGCGCAAGGGCCGGCCGGTTCGTCACCACGCCCGACATCGTGGTGCGCGGTTCAGTCGAAGGCCGCTACATGGGCCCACGCATGAAGATCGCGCGCGGCGGCAACGAGCTGTCGGTGTTGCAAGCCAAGGGCGTGGTGATCGTAGACCCGGCCGACGGCGTGACCATCGCCGTCGAAGGCAAGTACGAGATCCCGCAGACCGCCATCGCCAGCGTCACGGTGCGCGCCGTGGGGTTGGATCTGGTGGCGTTGAAGTCTGCCGAGCCGGGCCTGTTCATTGGCCCTGGCGACCCCGCCGCCGCCGATGCCTTCGCCCCTGGCTACCGCTTGCGCCGTGCCAGCGGCGGTGTGCCCGAGGCCTTGTATGCGCGCGAGATCGGTCGCGGCGCGCTGCAGCGCGAAGGTGACGAGTTCATCGCCACGATCCTCGACGCGCCAACCCCGAATGGGCTCAGCGCTTACGTTCGCTACCACTACTGGGCCGAGGTGCAGATGCCCGCAGAACGGCGCCTGCCGCCGGGTGTAGAAGAGCTGCCGCTGCCCGCGGGCTCGGTCGAGCCGATCCAGCCCGCGCAAAGCCTGGACGCGCCGGGAACGTACAGCGCTGTATCGGCACCTGCAGTCGCGATGTTCGTGCCCGCAGAAGTGGCGGCGCTGGCCGCGGAGATGGTCACGGCCACCGTGCGCGCTGGCGCCGTAGCGGGCACGTGGCGGCTGACGCTATCGATCGCCGGTGGCCCGGTGGCGCATGTGCGTGCGATGGCGCCGTTCCGCGTCCGACTGCACCTGCAGGTCGATGGCGGTGACTGGACGCCCGAGCCCGGGGTCACGCCGCTGACCGCAGGCGCCATGGCCCTGGTGCCGCCGATCGAGCGTGCCGCCGCCGCGCTGCCAGCACTGCGCCTGGCCCTGGTGTTGATCGACCCGGCAGGCCGCGAGTCCGCTGCGCTGATGCTGGACGCCACCCAAGCTTAGTGCGCGGCTCATGCCCAGGAAATCTTTGGCACCAGAACTCACTCGAGCAACTCAGGCGCATGCTTGCCACCCCTTCCGGTGATCCCGACCCACGCTCGCTATTCCGAGCCGATTGCATCAATGATCCTGTATCGGGTTTCTCTGCAAGGGCGCCTCGGCAGAGCACCAGACGGGTCATTCCACACCCCCGACGACCCGACGACGGCTTTGCGGCGACCAGATTCAGAGACCGGGTATCAAGTATGGGTCGGCAGCGCCTATTCGTGACCATCGGATACAGCCGTTCGACGCCGAAACTGCCGAGACCTTCGGCAGGCCTCCGCGAGCTACTGCTGCCGCCATCTCGGCTTTTCTCGGCGGCGCCAGCGAACGTCAAGTTTCAAGGTAGACCAGTCGCCCGGTGAGAAAATCGCCGCCGGCAGCAATGGGTCGGAAGGGTAAGTTCGCTGCCTTCGGATGCAGACATTAAGCCGGCGACGTCGAAGGTGCCCCGAT
>ENA-OFCE01000554-OFCE01000554.1-metagenomes-genome-assembly--contig:-NODE-554-length-24051-cov-25.179655_pt1 | contig 24051 bp, 13 predicted proteins | sample MGYA00153388_OFCE01 | MGnify analysis MGYA00153388
CGGGGATGAGTGCTACTTGCTAAATCCCTTTGGTAGTATTTTACGGGCGATCGGGCTTTCTGGTTGCATAAAGCTGGATACAAAGAAATTAGGAGACTGCTTGGCCTTAGTCCCTACAATATTATTTTGGGTAGGGAGACGGCACTGCCGTCTCCTCGCTTGTCATTCCGGTGTCACCGGAATTGATATCACGCCATTATTTTGGGTAGGGACACGGCACTGCCGTCTCCTCTGTATCCTGACTTTGTTTGGGCGATCGTGAAGATATTTTCACATCGATATATTCTTCTTACCGTCTGTCAAAGTTCTTTGAATTCTCAAGCCCAACCACTGGCTTAGTTCTGTTGCTAACCACTCCATTTCTGTTTCACTTAGTCCCTCCTTCAGTCCTAGTGGATATTTTTTGTTGCCGGCTTGAATAATCAACTGATAAACACGCGATGATTTTTGTTCCGTGTCACGCCTAGTGTCTTCAATTTCTTCAATTTCCAACTGGCAAATGTCCTGTCTGGCGACAGGCTTGGAATGATTCCATCTCAACCCCAGCAGATGGCTGGTAGAGGAAATTTGCTGGCGATCGATTCTGAGACGCAATTCCCGAAATAGTGCAAAGAGAAACATTACTCCGACCGCAGCTAAAAAGCTTCCTGATAGCATAAGAAGTTGGGGATCTATCGGTAAATTAGTGCTTGTGCCCTCGTCGTTTGGGAAGTCGAAAACATTGACGAATGAGGGAGAATTCGCAGCAACCGCAGCCGAAAGCAGGGCAACCAAACCAAAACCTACTCCTTGCGGCGGAATTATAATTTCTATAAACTCAGAAGTTTTTATGAGTTTAATATCGCTGCCGGGTGGCTGAAATTCCATAGGAGTTTTGTCGATCGGGCGGGGATTTTTGAGTTCTCGCCATGCTTCCCCAGCCGAAGATAACCGTTGGTCTAAACTCGGTTCAGTCATCCACTCCAGCCAATCAATTAAATCTGGGTTGAGATGCCCTGCGCGATCGGCAAATTGAATTTTCAAATCCTGCTGCGACAGTTCGGTAGGATGCAAACCCGTTACCAAATAAATTAAAGTTGCACCTAAACCGTAGAGGTCAGAAGCCGGAACCGATCGCCCGCCAAATTGTTCTGGCGCCATATATCCGTAAGTTCCAACTACAGTAATTGTGCCGCCAAACTTTGCAGCTTGGTTCTGCACCGAGCCGAAATCAACTAAATAAACTTGTCCGACCGAGTGACCGGATCGGCTGTGGAGTAAAATATTGCTCGGTTTGATATCGCGGTGAATGACAGGCGGATTTTGCTCGTGCAAATAACTCAAAATTGCTAACAGCGATTTAGCTAATTCTTTCACCTCACTTTCGCTAAAAGTACGCCCGGCTTTTAAATGCTCCTCCAAAGTTTTTCCTTTTACATAAGTCTGTACCAGGGCAAATCCTTTGCTGTCAGGTTCATCAATTTCCAGGTAGTCGAGGTAGCGAGGAATCGCTGGGTAATCGAGTGCTTTTAAAGTTTCCGCTTCCCGTTCAAATAGCTTGAGGTCTTGCCATTCAAAATCGCTGCCAAGGAATAGCTGTTTGATGACAACTAATTCTTGAGTTTGCAAATCACGAGCCAGTAGCGTTTGGCGACCGATTTGTTTTCCCAATTGCCGCTGCACTTCGTAGCGTTCTGCTAATACTTTTGCAGTCATATTTTTTCACTTTGATTTTAACTTGAGGTTATCATCTGAACCCAAAAACCGGGTTTTTCACCGAATCTACGGGTGGCAACGCGTCTTTTCGTAAAAACCCGGTTTTTTCGATCGGAGTGCGTAAGTCCAAATTTTAGATTACAGTCCGCTTGCTTTTTGATACCACCGGGCAATAGACTTGCTACTTGCCCCCATAGACAGTCCTGCAATTAGCGACGGTGCAATCACCACGAAAATATAATTGGAATCCAATACAGGACTAAAATTCATCATTTGAAAGAAGACGATGCTTGTCGCGGTGGAGATTCCAATACTAATTGCAGTTAAAACCTGTCGGTGATAGTTTGGATTAGTTAGGGGAGAAAAACTCGATTGCGTCACAATTGCGATGATTATTCCGTTCTCCAACCCCAGCAGCAAGCCGAGAACAATACCCAGGATTCCTCCGATAATTGTCCCCAAAATCCCCATCAGAAAGGTGCTGTAAATAGCCGCACAAGCTCCTACAGCTATAGATCCTGTCATAGTGCTGTACCCGATCGCAGTCCCGAACAAGCTAAAGATATCCACTCTTATTCCCAGTTTCAATGGCAGGGAATATTTATTTATTTGCTGCGGTTTTTCGAGAACTTCTTTTGCAATCTGGACTGAGGCGGGACGGCGCTCTAAACTCGGATGCGTCATCCACTTCAGCCAACTGGTAAAACCAGGACTTAATTGAGTGAATTGCTCGAATTCGATCTGCAAATCTTTCTGCGGCAAATCGGCTGGGTGCTGCTTGGTAATTAAGGCGATTAATGTTGCTCCCAAGCTGTACAAATCGGAAGCGGGAACTGCCCTTCCGCCAAATTGTTCTGGCGGCATATAGCCGTATGTTCCGACAACGGTGACTGTTTTTCCTTGTTGCGTGGCGAGGGTTTGAACTGCTCCGAAATCGACTAGGTAGACTTCGCCGACGCTGTTTCCCGATCGATTTTTGAGTAAAATATTGCTCGGTTTAATGTCGCGGTGAATCACCGGCGGCTGTCGCTGGTGCAGGTATCCGAGGATGTCTAGTAATGCTGTGGCTAATTGTTTGACTTCGCTTTCGCTGAAGGTGCGGCCGTCTGAGAGATATTCTTGGAGGGATTTGGCTTCGATGTAAGTCTGAACTAGGGCGAATCCTTTGCGGCTGGGCGTGTCGATTTCAAAGGAGTCTAGGTATTGGGGAATTGCGGGATGGGATAGGGATTTTAAGGTTTCGACTTCTCGCTGGAACAGTTTTAAGTCTTCCCAGTTGAAATCGCTGCTGAATGAGAGCAGTTTGACTACTACTTGCTGTTGGGTTTTCAAGTCGCGGGCGAGTAATGTTTGCCGTCCGGCTTGCTTGCCGAGTCGCCGATCGCACTTATACCGATTTCCTAGTATTTCTCCTAACAAATCCCCGATTTTTTGTCCGCTCATATTCACCTGCCCTACAAAGCGATTAAACCTAGCTTAGCTGACAAAAATACAATTGTCTGTGCTTGTTTAAGCTGATTTACTGTTTGAGTAGAGTGCGTCGCTGCCAGATTTTTGATTTTAGTTGCAGATTGTTGATGGCGACGCACCCTACGGTATCTGGTAGGGTGCGTCGCTGCTAGATTTGCGATTTTAGTTGCAGATTGTCGATAGCGACGCACCCTACGGTATCTAAAATTTTCGTCTAAAATATGCTTGCTACGGCAAAAACTTTTTTTGTCAAAAAACAACCGCCTTTAAACAGAATGAAAATGCCCCTGATTTAAGTTTGAATTTAATGTTGGATTTGCTTGTAAATTGACTGCACTACATCGATCATGCTCAAAATTTGCTGCCATTCGGGAGCATCGGGTTTGTAGCTTTTGGAGCGCTGAATTTTCAAGCTGTGGTGCAAGAGGTTCAGCAGCGCGTCTGGAGATTGTAAGGGGTTTTCATCTTCATCTGCTGGGGTTTGGGAAGCATTTTCTTCAATGTCTTCTTTGATTGTTTGGGCTCGATCCGCGAGGGCTAAAGACCGGCCAGCCAGGTTTTCCGGCATTTTTGGTTGTTCGGACAAAGATGCGCTGGTTAGTTCTACCAATAGTTGGCAAACTCGATCGACCCATTCGCGATCGTTGACCGAAAAAGAACCGGATTTGAACACTTGCCCGTCGGGTCTTTGTTGAATGCTTTGTACCTTCTGAATCAGAGGGATAGCTTTTAAAGTGATGTTTTCCGGGATTCTGGGGATATCTGACAGGGAGCTGCGAGCAATTTCAAGCAATAGTTGGTAAACTTGATCTACCCACTCAATATCTCCCGATTGCGAATTCCAATTATTCATAATTGACGCTAGTTTTTCATATTTAAGACTGGAACATTGACTATCTGCGAAGGAAGCTGTTTTGATGAGCCACTAACGCTATTAAGACTTACGCGGGCGGCGAGATTCACCAGGTTTTTTAGCCGATCTTTCGTTGCCTCGATCCGAGATTTTTCTCGGGAATCGGGTAACGTCGCCGCAAGTGATAACTATTTTTCAGCGCTTCAAATAGTAGAAGTGCTCAGGAAAGTTGCGGTAGGTAGCGCTATCGAAACAGATAGGGCGAAACTCAGGCATCAAAGCCTGCGAGTTCAAATCCGGTTATCTAACAATCATACCTGTTGGAGCTTATTTATAATTGCTTCAATCGGATATTAAGGTGAATTGCGATCGAGAGAGACGCACCCCCCCGATCGCAATCCCCGCCGCCCGCCTCTGTACGATCGCTATTTTTCTGTCAGGTTCCACACACCATCCCAGTTGAGTACGTCTGAAAACTGATGTTGAAATAACATACAGCGCTCGACGTGCAATTTAGCTGCCTTGTTTTTGGGATCGATCCGCAAAACTTCGTTAAAATCGCGTGCGGCATCTTTAAAAGCTTGCTTGGCTTTGGGTTCTAAGGCTTTCTTAACTTCGCTCAGCAGCTTTTTGACCCGATCGAGTCCCAGATTTTCAAATTCATCATCTAGCATTTCTGCAACTGTCTCGAAGGCGCGACTTTTAATTTTTGCCTGCAATAGTTGCCGAATCTCTGAGGCTTTTAGCCTCTTGATTTTGGAATTTGAGGGATCGTTAATGTCTGCTTCCAAGAGCTTCTTGACTTCGCCCTCTTGCAATTCTTGAATGTCCTCTGCTGATAGCTGGTTGACTTTTGCTTGCAGGAGCATTCTGGCTTCATCCTCGGAGAGGTTTTTCATACCTTCGAGTTTCAGCAGTTGGATTTCTGGCTGCAACAGCACGATCATTTTGTCTGCTTCGGACAGGTTTTTAGGGTCATACTCGGATAGCTTTTTCAGTTGATATAATAGCTTTTTGAGCTGGTATCCCAACTGTTGTTCGAGATTGTAGGAAAGTTTTTTCAGCTCTACCTCCGGCATCTGCTCGACTCTGGCTAATAATTCTCTCACCTCTTCATCTGAGAGTTTTTGGGTGACTGGCGTCTTATAATTTTCGCGTCCTTTGTTGTAATTTTCGACAATTTGTTGTTGTTTTTCGGTTAGAGGCTTGCCAATGGGCGATGCTCCTTCATGGATACCAACGAGTTCGTAAACGATTACTGGTTCGCTTTTGCCTTTGACAGTGATGAAGTCGAGTTCCCGCACGTGGAGTCGATCTTTGTAATCTCTGTACGTGTTGTCGCTGATGATTAAGTCAGTGCCATATTGCTTGCTGGCGCCTTCTAAGCGAGAGGCGAGATTTACTCCATCCCCGATCGAAGTTAGTTCCATCCGTTTACTCGATCCGATGTTGCCGCTGACAACTTCGTCGGAATGGATGCCCATCCCAATGCCGATCGGCAATTCGCCATTGCTGATACGCTCTTGGTTAAACTCGGCCAGTTTGTCGCGCATTTTGACTGCGGTTTGCATCGCGCACCACGCATGATCTTCTAGGGGTGCTGGAGAGCCAAAAACTGCCATCAGAGCGTCACCGATGTACTTATCGAGAGTGCCTCCGTACTCAAATACGACATCCACCATCACTTCAAAATATTCGTTGAGCATGATTACCACTTCTTCGGCTTGCAATTTTTCCGTAAGTGTGGTGTAGCCACGAATATCCGAGAACAGCACCGAAACGTTTTTGCGCTTACCGCCCAATCCATGATCCCCTGAAGCTAACAGCGCTTCGGCTACTTCGGGGGTCATGTAACGGTACATCAAGTTTTTGATTTGCTTGGCGTCGCTGATATCTTCCATAACAACTAAAGCCCCGTTGACCTGACTGCCGTCAGTAGCATCCGTCATGGAGTTAATCGAGAGATTGATACTCTGGGCTTTTCCTACACAGGAGAGCAAAACTTGATCGGGGTAATATTGCTGGCGGTCTTTATCGTTTTCGGGCGACAAAGCAAGATCGAACCATTTGGCAAAGTCGCCTTTTTCTAACTTAATTAATTCGCGCAAAGATTGACCTTCGGCTAATTCAGCATCGCTGACTCCCAGCAGCAATTTTTTAGCACTAGGATTTGTGGCTACTATATTCCCTTTTTTATCAGTAGATATCACACCGTTAGTCAGGGCGTGCAGCATATCTTTTTGTCTTTGTTCTTGCTGCTTGACTTCGGCAAATAGTTTAGCGTTTTGCAGGGCGACTCCTGCTTGAATATTAAACGCCTTCATGAATTCCATGTCGTTGCGATTGAAACTCGCTTTCCACTGTTCGGGGGGGTGCGGCCACTCTTCCGGGTTGTAGGGGGGGTATTCTCCTTGTTGTCGTTTTTTATTAACTAATTGAGTAACTCCGATCAATTTGTGGTCTGAGTTAAACACTGGCATACAAAGCATACTGCAAGTGCGGTAGCCAGTTTGTTGGTCTATTTTTTTTGCATTTTCTGCGCGGGGGTCGTCGTATACATCAAAGGGAATCAACAGCGGTTCGCCGGATTGGGCGACGATGCCTGCAAAACCGGCTGTTCTGGGCATCCGAATTTCTTGAAGTTGACCTGTTGTGATCAGGATTTTCGTCCAGAGTTCGTTTTTATCTTCATCGATCAGCCACAGGGTGCTGCGATCGGCGTTCATGAGTTCTTGAGCCTGATCCATCACCCTTTTTAGGGTATCTTCTAAGTCTAGACTGCTCTGAGAAAGAGCGGTGATGGCATTGATCAGCGCCGTGGCGGCCCGCTGTCTCTGAGTTGCTGCCAAGAAAGATTTGGACGATTCTAGAATTAGGCGAATCGAGGGAGTAAATTCTGTAAAGAGTTGTTCGTCTTCTTGAGTAAATCCGTGCCGATCGATTTGTTCGTCTAAACTAGCGTAATTTTCGTGATTCGGTCTTAGTTTATTAATCAGTTGAACGACTGCTACTAACTCTCCTGTTTCTTCGTTGAGCAGGGGCATCGCCAGCATTGTATAAGTGCGATATCCATTTTTTTCGTCAAATTTTTTGGCGTTAGCCGATCGGGGGTCGTTATAAAAATCATAAGGAATGTTCACCACTTTTTTTTCCGTGGCTACTTCTCCCGCAATGCCCACATGGGCGGGAACTCGGATCTCCAGGCTTTCGCCATTTTCGTCTTTAGCGACGATCGCCCAGAGTTCATTTTTTTCGTCGTCTAATAAAAATATCGTGGTGCGATCGGCATTCAGCAATTCCCCTGTTTTGAGGGTAATCGACTGCAACATATCGTTGAGTATGGCGTCAAATCCCTCGCTCTTAAGAATATTGTCGAGCATTCCCAGGGTGTCATAGACAATCCTAAGTTTTTCGTCTACTTGCTTAATTACTACTGTGAAACTTTGCTTATTTAGAAGGTCGAGAATGCCGGAGAGGTTTCCTTGGCGCGGGGTAATTGCACTGCTGCTAGGGGGAGAGGGAGGGGGAGAATAGTGTTCCTGATGATGATTTTCACCGCCGACAACAGCGACTTCTATCACGTTGTCCAGAGAAGAGTAATTGGTGGGAGATGCAGATTTCATAGACCTTTACAGAAGCTTAAGTGTAAGGGTTGTCTCTAAGCTGGGAGAGTCGGTAAGTTGATTAGTTGGTAAGTCGCACAAAACTCAAATAAGTGTGAACTACTTCCCAGTTTACAGAACTCCGACCACAGAATAAGTGGAATTCACTTGGCATTGCTGGTGAATTGATGGTGGGAGGGTAATGTGGCTGTAAGATTGCTACAATTTTTTTAGAGATATCGAATCCTGTTTAAATGGTTGATTAACTGATTTTGACATTGTACGTGCCTGGTTTAAGTAGGTTAGACCAAAGATCCGATCGCCTGCACGAAGATAAATTGCGTGCCGCAAGGACTGCTGGAACAGCCAGGATATTGTGGGATTAGCGGCAATTGTGACACTACCAGTTGCTAGTGATGTGTGCCCTTCTCTACACAATGGCGTTTTTTAACTATAACTTCTGCGAATTTTGCTGCTCTTAGCTTTCAACCCAGGACTAAGATCGCAGGGCTTTCAGCTTTTTTTGTACATACCGTTGTTATTTTTAGTGTAACCTCCGGTTAAAAAAACTCCGCCTTTTAACCCCCCGATCGCCCCGAGGGTCACATCAGGGTTTGGCAAACTGAGTTTGGCGCAATCCGGCGGCTTCCACGAGTAGGGATTCAGCAAAGGCGATGGCTTCATGGGCCGATCGACCGCTGGCGAGTTGCGCGAGTTCTTCGCGCCGCTGTTCGCTGTTGAGGGCGGCAACTCTAACTACTGTACGTTCCCCCGGTTCCGAGTTAGCTGCCGATTCGCCGATACTTGGTTCTGCTTCGATTGTCTGTTTGTTGACGCGAAAGTGAAAATCAGCCATCGCGGCGATCAGTGGCTGGTGGGTGACGCAGAGAACTTGATGTTTGTCGGAGAGTTGGTAGAGTTTTTTGGCGATCGCGCTGGCGACTCTCCCGGAGACTCCGGCGTCGATTTCGTCAAAAATTAGGGTTCCCGCGCCGTCTATTTGCGAAAAACAGGCTTTGATGGCGAGCAGAAAGCGACTCATTTCTCCCCCGGAGGCGATCGCCCCTAATGGTTGCAGCGGTTCCCCCGGGTTGGGGCTGAAACAAAAGGCGATTTGGTCGGCACCGGTGGCGGTTGGGGTACAAGGCGATATTTCAACTTTAAATTGCACTTTTTCCATCGCTAACGGCTTAAGTTCTCCCACAAGATGGGTTTCGAGTTTAAGGGCTACTTCGCGTCGCAGGGTTGTGAGGTGGCTGCAAGCATCTTTTAATTGGTCTAAAGCGGTCTGATATGCGAGTTCTAAGGCTTCCATTGACTCGCCTCCTTCTAAAAGTTCGTTTAGTTCGTTTTGGATGCTTTGGTAATAGGCGATCGCCTCTTTGAGCGGCCCGTATTTGCGGCAAATTTGTTTGAGTTCGCGAATTCTCTCTTCTACTTCTTCGAGTCTTTCGGGATCAGCTTCTAATTGTTCGCCGTAGCTGTTAATTTGCCTGCTGGCTTCTGTGGCTTGAGCTAAAGCATCGCTGACCATTTCCAGGATTGGCTGTAACTGTAGATCGTAAACGGCCATGTCGCTTAAAGTTACTTCGGCTTTGCTCAACAAATCGGCGGCTGATGCGGTGTCGCCTTCGTTTTGATAAAGGGCTTGGTGAACTCGATAACTCTGCTGCTGCAATTCGACGATGTGGGTTAGCCGGATTGATTCTTGTTCTAGTTGTTCTAGTTCGTCGCCGTCTTCGATCTGGGCTTCGCTAAGTTCTCGGACTTGATATTCTAACAAATCGAGTCTTTGCAGTCGTTGCTGTTCGGACTGACGCCTGCGTTTGAGGGCTGTTTTGGCGGTGCTGGTTCCGAGCCACGCGAGGCCAATTGTCGATCGAGCTTCTGTCAGATTTTTGCCACCGTACAAATCGAGCCATTCTCGCTGGAGGGTTTCTTGTCCGAGATGGACGGTTTGGCCTTGGGCGGTAATTTCGACGAGTCGATCGCGCAGTTGCTCCATTAACTGGCGGTTGACCAGAATTCCGTTCAAGCGCGATCGAGTGCGCAAAGCACCGCTAGATGCGTTAATTTCCCGGCTGCAAACGGCTAAATTTCCGTCTATGGGTTCGATTTCTTGCTCGCCCAGCCAAGTTGCGGAGGCTTTGTCCAATTCAAAGGTAGCTTCCAATATTGCCCGTGCCGATCCGGTGCGAATCGATCGGCGATCGACTTTCCCGCCCAAAACTGCATCGATCGCATCTAGGATAATCGATTTACCTGCGCCGGTTTCCCCTGTAAATACGTTCAAACTTGGGCCAAAGTCTAAATCCAGGCTGTCAATTAAGGCAAAGTTTTCTATTCTGAGGGATAGTAACATGGGGGATTTGTTATTTGTTATTTGTTATTTGATTTTGCCATTGCCATTATCGATGGAGCCGTACATTTACGCGATATTTCCTCGTCCCTAGGCACAGCCTTTATATATCGTTTCCCAGGCTCTTAGCCTGGGAACCAGTGAATGCTATACAGGCCCAATGCCCCATTTGTTACTCCTTTTAATCCATAAAACCGAGATGTTTTCTAGCAGCAAGAGTTACCATTCTGCCCCGACTTGTCCGCTGCAAAAATCCGATTTGCATTAAGTATGGTTCGTATACATCCTCAATGGTTTGAGTGTCTTCTCCTGTCGAAGCTGCGATGGTTTCTAAACCAACCGGGCCGCCGTTAAAGTTTTCGATCATTGCTGTCAAAAGACATCGATCGGTCCAATCCAAACCTAGCGGATCGACGTTGAATAATTCGAGGGCGAGTGAGGCAACTTCGGCGCTGATTGGCTTTAAGTTTTTGACTTCGCTGTAGTCTCTAACTCGCCGCAGCAAGCGGTTAGCAATCCGGGGTGTGCCGCGAGCTCGGCGGGCGATTTCTGTGGCTCCTTCTGGGGTGATTTTAGTGTCGAGAACTTGGGCGGTTCTTTGGACAATTAAACTGAGTTCGTCTATTTCGTAATAGCGCAATCTTTGGATTAAGCCGAAACGATCGCGCAATGGAGCTGTCAAGGAACCGACTTTTGTGGTTGCGCCTACTAAGGTAAAGGGTTTCAGGGGAATACTGCGAATTTTGGCGGTTTTTCCTTGACCGATCGTAATGTCTAAACGGCAGTCTTCCATCGCCGGATACAGGATTTCTTCTGTAACTTTAGATAAACGGTGAATCTCGTCGATAAACAGCACGTCGCCTGCTTTGAGATTGATCAGCAATCCGACAATATCTCGCGGTTTTTCTAGGGCTGGGGCTGTGGTGATTTTGCATTCAACTTCCATTTCTGCTGCTAGAATTAGCGACATTGTGGTTTTGCCTAAGCCTGGTGGGCCGTACAGTAACAGGTGATCCATCGGTTCGCCGCGAGATTTGGCTGCTGCAATTGCGATCGCCAAAACTTCTCTTAAGTCTTTTTGCCCGATGTATTCAGCTAACCGCTGGGGGCGGATTTTGTCGTCTTGTTTGCTATTTATTTCATCGGGTAGTTCTTGGGATTCTAAGAGGGATTCTGTCTTAGGTTTGACGGCTTGTTTGCGGGGGGCTGGGGCTATGTCTTCGGGTAGATTAGGGTCGGGGGGCTGTTGTTTGGATGAGATAATTGCCATATTTATTTGCGATCGGGCAGAGAGAATTGTTTACAATAGTCTTGATAATTACCGAGTATGTTTATGAGTATTCCATCTTCTTTATTAGCATCAGAAAGCATAACTTTTGAGGCGGCGATCGCGCTGACTCAATCTTTATTGTCGGAAATTGAGGCCAATCGACTTTCACAGCCCGAGATCGAGCAAGCAGTGGCTTCTCTGGTGAAAACGCAGAACGGTGCTAGGGGGTTTTTTGTCACTTATCTGACGGGCGATGGACAGGATGCAGATCGACCGTCACTCGGAGTTACTGAGGCGTTGCGATCGGCTCCTGAGATCGTAGCAGAACTGCTGGTGAAAAATTTGGCGATGTCGGCGGCAATGGTTGTATATCATTCGCGCCATCAAAGCGCGGAGATGGCGGCCGGTTCTGCTAGAGTTCAGGAGCGATCGCGCAATTTAATTCAAATCCTCCAAATTCCCGCCTGTCAAACTATAGCGTCGCAAATGCTAGACAGTTTGCAAAGTGGTGAGGGCGAGTATGAGGAATTTTTTGTGCGGTGGGGCTACGACGGGGAGCAAAAACTAGCGATCGGTTCGGCAGTGCGATCGGCGATCGGCTAAGATAACCTCCTTGGCCAGAGTGACAGATGCTTGATCGAAGCGGCCCGGGTGTGGAATAATTGCGGTTTAGCAAAAGCTGCACAATTGTAGCTTGAGTTGATTTAGGTGTGAAGCTAGTGAACGAGGGCGAAAAAATTGCTGAGAACGGACAAAGGAGTTGCCCAAAAAGCCCGAACGGTTAATGGCAGGCGCTGGGCGAAGCTGAATCTGCTGGCTACATTGGTGCGCCGGGACTTGGAAGCTCAATACAAAGGCTCAATTCTGGGCAATATGTGGCCGCTGCTGAATCAGCTATCGCAATTGGTGATTTACACTTATGTATTCTCGATCGTCCTTAAGGTAAAGCTCAAGCTTGCAGGCTTCCCCGAAGACAGCGACATTACATTCGGAGTCTGGCTGTTTGCAGGTTTGCTGCCTTGGAGTGCCTTCACCAGCGGTTTGATCAAGTCGGGAGTATCCGTCGTGGGCCAGCCAAATTTAGTCAAAAAAGTGGTATTTCCCCTCGGTTTGCTACCGTTAGTGCCGATTTTGACAGCTTTTATTGAAAGTTCTCTCGGTTTAGCAGCTTTGATCGTCATAGTAGCAGTCTCCTCGCAAAAGCTCAATGCTACTTTATGCTTGTTGCCGCTGGTTTGGATTCCTCAGTTGCTGATAACTGCTGGCTTGGGATATTTGACAGCGGGCTTGACGGTGTTTTTGCGAGACATTCCTCAGACATTAGGTGTTATTCTAAATTTTTGGTTTTATTTAACGCCGATCGTCTATCCATCATCAATCATCCCCGAAGAGTGGCGAGCGTGGATATTTTGGCTGAATCCAATGGCCGCTATCTCGGAGGTTTATCGAGACCTCATACTGCTTGGAGAAGTCAAACACTGGGGCGAATGGGGTGTCGCCACGCTCATTTCTGCGGCTATATTTTGTGGAGGTTTTGCAGTTTACCGACGTTTGCGTCCTGCTTTTGCTGACGTGCTGTAAATTGGTTTTAGATATCAAGTCAATCTAAAATCTAAAATCTAAAATCGATTGACTTCTGTAAATTTGTTTTAGATATAAAGTCAATCTAAAATCTAAAATCTAAAATCTAAAATCGATTGACTGCTGCAAATGACAGAAAATGTAATTTCATTAAAAAATGTTTCCAAATGCTTTAAGCGGTACGATCGTCCAGGAGACCGCTTAAAGGAAATGATTTATCCCAGCAAAAAACTTGCTGATGAATTTTGGGCTCTCCACGACATCAATCTGGAAATTTCTCAAGGACAAACTCTGGGAATTGTTGGCCGCAACGGTTCGGGAAAAAGCACTCTTTTGCAAATAATTGTGGGAACGCTGACTCCTACCGCAGGAAGCGTCGAGGTTAAAGGACGAGTCTCGGCTTTATTGGAACTCGGAAGCGGTTTTAACCCGGAATTTACCGGGCGGCAAAATGTATTTTTCAACGCTCAAATATTGGGATTCAATCACCAGGAAACGGAACAAAAATTTGACGAAATAGCTGCTTTTGCTGATATAGGAGATTTCATCGACCAGCCGGTCAAAACTTATTCTAGCGGTATGTTTGTGAGGCTAGCTTTTGCAGTTGCGACTAGCGTTGAGCCGGATATTTTGGTGGTTGACGAGGCGCTTTCGGTGGGCGATGAAGCTTTTCAGCGCAAGTGTTTTGCCCGGTTGCAAAGCATTCAGGAAGGTGGCGGAACGATTTTATTTGTGTCTCACGCTGCTACTTCTGTGGTGCAACTTTGTACATCGGCGATTTTAATGGATAACGGAGAATTGCTGCTCGCTCACACGCCGAAAGTGGTAATTTCTAAGTATCAAAAGCTGATTTATGCTGACCCGGATAAGGTTCTGGAATTGAAGTCAGATATTCGATCGCTAAATCAACTGACAAAGCAGGAAAGTGAAAACGATCTTCAGGATGCTAATTTAGAAAGCACAAATGGGGAAGTAAAACCGGAGCAATATATCTCCAAAGTCAACGAATATTACGATGAATTTTACGATCCGGGGATGATACCCTCGAATACAGTGAGGTATCCATCTCGCGGAGCGGAAATTATTAACCCCCGTGTCGAGACGCTGAAAGGAAATGTTGTAAATCACTTGATCGGTCGTCAAGATTATGTTTACACTTATTCTGTTAGTTTCTCGCGGTCAACTTCCAAAGTCAGGTTTGGAATGTTGATTAAAACGATTAGCGGTTTTGAGTTGGCTGGTGCTTCTTTGAAGGCTTCTACTCAGTCAGTTAGGTATGTGGAAGCGGGAACAACAATTGTTGTCAAGTTTCAGTTTAAATGTTTGCTGAATCCCGGGGTTTATTTTTTGAATGCGGGGGTTGTGGGAACGGTAGATGGGGATTTAACTTATTTGGATCGCTGTGTTGATGTGGCGATGTTTAGAGTTCAGTCTTGTACTGAGTCATGCGGTAACGGCATCGTTGACTTGCTGATCGAACCGTGTTTAACTATGGTTAATTCTGATTCTCTGGTGAAAGAGCAGTCAACCGAGGTTATGTAAAATTCTGTGAAAAAAATGAGCGAGATCAATTTAGATTTAGTCGAAAATCCGGTAATCAAAGCATTTATTCGAGAGCAAGCTAAGTTTCCCGAAGATTTTAAACTGAATATTTGCGAAGATGATGAAATGTATTTGTTCAGCTTGGGCAATGTCAAGGACGATCGCGATCGGGCTTTGGTGCGCTATTATGCGATCGGGCGTCGCATCCTCGATACGGTTAAACAAGTTGTAGATTGGCATTTTGGCAGTTTTGAGAATGTGCCGTCTTTTCTAGATTTTGCCTGCGGTTACGGTCGATTTACGCGGTTTTTGATTCAAGAAATGCCGCCGGAAAAAATTTGGGTTTCGGATATTTATGCTAACGCGGTCAAGTTTCAAACTGAATACTTGGGCGTCACTGGTATTGTCTCGACGGGAAAACCCGAAAATTATTTAATCGATCGCAAGTTTGACTGCATTTTGGCTAATTCTTTTTTCAGCCATATGCCGGAAAGAACTTTTACAAATTGGCTGCAAAATTTGTATGATTTGTTGACTCCTGATGGCATTTTGATGTTCAGCGTTCACGATGAGTGTTTGCGTGCTCCTCATGTAGAAATGCCTGCTAACGGTATTTTGTTCAGCGCCAACAGCGAAAGTCAGTCTTTAGATAAGGAAGAATACGGCACAACTTATGTAACTGAAAAGTTTGTCCGAGAAATTGTCGATCGAGTTAGCGGAGGCAAAGCTTTTGTGCACCGCATCAAAAAAGGCATATGCAGGTTTCAGGATTTGTATGTTGTCACAAATAAGCTAGCGAAAGATTTTTCGGAGTTGAAATTTAATCACCACCCGGAAGGATATATTGATGTTGCTGCTTTTACTAACAAGGAGAATTTATATCTGGAAGGATGGGCGGCTGATGTGAATCTCGGCGGTAGAGTTGAGGAGGTGCAAGTGTTGTTAAACGGCAAGGTTGTGCAAAAATGCGAGCCTTTTTACGATCGCACAGATGTGGCTGGATATTTTGAAACTGATGTGGCTTTGCAGTCTGGTTGGAACTGTTATTTACCCAAAAATACTGTAGCGCCACAGGATGTGTTAACAGTCAAAGCAATCAATAACTACGGTTGGCAGTGGATTCTGGAAACTTGCACCGTGGAATCGCTGGTTAGTCAAAAGCAATCGCAGTCTTTGTTGGGTTCTACTCAGACCAAACTAAAATTGATAGAGACTCAGTTAGCTTCAGCTAGGATAGAATGGGAGCTAAGTCAAAGTAAGCTAATGATTACTCAAACGAAGTTGGAAGAATCTCAAACAAATTTGCAAGCAACTCAAACTGCATTAATCTCAGCTCAAGCGCAGTTGGAGCAAACTCAAAATCAGTTGGTATCTGTACAAACACAGTTGGAGAAAACTGAAAATCAACTTATTAATGTCAAGCAAGAACTAGATCGATCGCACTGTCGAGTTGTGGCAATGGAAACCAGCAAGTTCTGGAAGCTGAGAAGCGCTTGGTTTTTAGTCAAGCGGTCGATCGGCTTAACTGGAGAATAACGAGTAAATATGGTGTGGGAATTAGGGAGAGAGAGTAATTGTGAGTACAAATGACAGCAAACCGTCGGTTTTTATTGTTACTGGAATGCACCGTTCTGGTACGTCTTTAACAGCTTCTTTGTTTCAGAAAGTCGGGGTTGATATTGGCAAAAAGTTGGTGGGCCCGGCGGTGGGAAATGTGAAAGGTCATTTCGAGAATGTTGATTTTGTGGAGTTTCACAAAAGTGTTTTACGATCGCACGGCATCGATGAACTCGGCTGTACCTTGGACAAAACGATTCCGGTAGCAGGGGAATTTGTAGAAATTGCCAAAAAATTAATTGCCGACAATCAAGAAACAAACAAACATTGGGGCTGGAAAGACCCGCGCACGGCACTTTTTTGGGATTTTTGGTTAAATCTGCTACCGCAAGCCAATTTTATCTGCGTTTATCGATCGCCCTGGGAAGTCGTCGATTCGCTTTACCGCCGGGGAACCGATGTCAGCTTGCTGCACAATCCCGAAATGGCAGTAAAAATGTGGATTCACTACAACCAACAGGTTCTAGAGCTCCACAAGCATTTTCCCGATCGCTGTCTGCTAGCGAACGTTTACCCGATCGGCAACACTCCCGACTTTTTTATCGATCGAGTCAACGACAAATTTAACGTTAATTTAGGTGTAATACCCGCCGACAATTTTGAAGAATCTTTATTAGTCAATGATATTGTCAAAAGTCACAGACCAAGTTTAATCGAAAAATATTTTCCCGAAGCCTTAGAACTCTATCAAGTTTTGGAAACCGAAGCTGGTAATCTGGGTAGCGAGTCGAAATTGGCGATCGATCGAGTGATTCATTTCCCAGCATCTCCAGTCTGGCCTTTTGAAGATTGGCTAAAAATTCGCTTGCTGGAAAAACAGCAAAAAACCAGCAACTCCGAATTAAAACAGTGGCAAGAGCAATTCCAACAGGCGCAAACAAAAGCGTTGGGATTGGAAACAGAGTTAGGAAAAACACAAGTAAAACTTGCAGGCAAAGAATCAAATTTTCAAGAAGCTTTAGCAAAACTGCTCGGATTAGAAACAGAATTAGGACAAACTCAGGCACTGCTTGCCGGTCAAGAATCGCAATTTCAAGAAGCTTTAAAAAAAGTCTTGAAATTAGAAACAGAATTAGGTCAAACTCAGGTACTACTTGCCGGCAAAGAATCAAATTTTCAAGAAGCTTTGGCGAAACTGCTCGGATTAGAAACAGAATTAGGACAAACTCAGGTACAGCTTGTCGGCAAAGAATCGCAATTTAAAACAGCTTTAGCGAAAGTCTTGGAATTAGAAGCAAAATTAGGAAAAACTCAGGTACAATTTGAAGAAAAAGAATTTAAATTAGACCAAAAGTTAGCTGAGTTATTGTGGTTGGAAACAGTACAATATCAAACTCAGGAAGATTTGGAACAATCGCGCCAGGAAAATGAAATATTCCAGGCAGAAATTGCAGCAATCAAGTCTTCCTTATTGTGGCAAATCAAAGAAAAGCTCTCGGAATTTCAGAATCGAATCCGTGACTTCTTCCCAAAATTTATTTTTTCGTTAGACAAACCCACTACTTGGCAAGTTTGCGATTCAAACCTGCTAATTGTGGGCTGGGTATTTAACACAAAAAGACAGATTGAAGCAGTCCGCGCCCGAATTGAAAACCAGAATTTTTCCGCTATTTATGGCATAGAAAGAAGCGATCTAGCGCTAGCACACTCTAATATTGTGGGTGCGGAGAAATCGGGTTTTACAATTGAAGTTGAAGCACCTGCGGGACGGCACGAAGTGCTGCTGGAAGCGCAAGACGATCGAGGTAAATGGCATCTTTTGGCAACTTATCCGCTGTTAGTTTCCACGATTCAAGCATCGTTAGATGTACCGGTGGTGTGGGAACAGCGTCAGGGCCAAATTTTGTTTGCAGGTTGGTGCTGTCACCACGATCGCAAAATTGCGAAATTAACCTTTTTATGCGGCGATACTTCTGTAGAATGCGCCTACGGTTTACGCCGAAAAGATGTCGGCGAAGTGTTTCCCGACTGGGTTAACAGTTCGGAAAGCGGCTTTGAAGCCCTTGTCGATTTGCCTCCGGGCGAGTGGCACGTTTCTCTACAAGCTGAGTTAGAAACTGGGGAAATTTTGTATTTTCAAGCGCCGAAAATATTGACGGTGCACCGATACCATATTTGGCAGCGAAGTGCTGATAAATTTGAGGAGTTTTCGAGCTTTATAGAGGCAATTCGCCAGCGGGCGCAGGAGAGAAAACAGCGTCTCGGTAGAATTCTACCAATGCCTTGGGAAATTGCGAAGGTGATTGGCCAGTTGGGGAAGATTTACCAGCAGCAAAAACAGTTTACTGCGCCGGGGGATTTGCTACCACCTGCGGGTTTTGTGGTTCCTCAACCGATTGATAGGTATGACGCGTGGCTGTTGGTGAATCAGTGGAATGTACGATCGCGCGATTACTTGATTTCTCGGTTAAAATCCTGCCGGCAACCGCTACCAAAAATCTCGGTGGTAATGCCAGTTTACAATCCGCAGATCGATTTTCTCGAAAGTGCGATCGACAGCGTAATCGCTCAAGTTTATCCCAACTGGGAATTCTGCATTGCCGACGATTGCAGCACCGATTTCACGGTTGCTGAGACTTTGAAAAACTGGGCCGAAAAGGACGATCGTATCCGCATCCAATTTCGCACAGAAAACGGGAATATCAGCGCCGCCACCAACAGCGCTGCCGCCCTCGCCACAGGCGACATCATCCTGTTTTTAGACAACGACGACGAACTAACTCCCGACGCATTAGGCGAAGTCGCACTGTATTTTGCCACCCATCCAACCACCGATTTTCTCTACTCAGACGACGACAAAATCGACACCAAAGGTCGCCGATTTGCCCCACAATTCAAACCGCAATGGTCGCCCGAGCTCCTACTTTCCTATATGTATTTAGGTCATTTGTGCGCCGTCAGAAAACAAATTTTTGAACAAATAGGCGGTTTGCGAATCGGCTTTGAAGGCTCACAAGATTACGATTTTGCCTTAAGAGCAACCGAAATCTCTCGACACGTCGCGCACCTACCGTTAGTGCTGTATCATTGGCGAACTGCACCCGGTTCTACAGCCATATCTGGTGCTGCGAAACCAGCCAGTTTTGCCGCAGGTCAAAAATCAATTCAAGACGCCCTAAACCGCCGAAAAATTAACGGCAATGTCGCTCAGCACGCCTGGGCAATCAAAGAAAATCTGGGCATATTTGCCCAAGATTTCCCAGATAGCGGCCCGTCAATAACGGTGATTATTCCTACTAAAAATCAGCTTAAATTACTGAAAGCTTGTCTAGATTCTCTGGAAAATACCACATACAAAAATTATCAAATTGCTGTCATCGACAACGAAAGCGACGATCCGAAAACTCTGGAATATTTAAAGCAATTAACTTGCCAAGTATTGCGGATAAAAAATCCTGGAGGCAAGTTTAGTTTTGCCGCAATTAACAACCGTGCTGTAGAACAAGTTGACAGCGAATATGTCTTGTTTTTGAACAACGATACGGAAGTAATTAACCCGCGTTGGCTGAGTCAAATGGTCGGATACGCTCAAATTCCCGATGTGGGTGCTGTCGGCGCGAGACTGTTATATCCCGATGGTAGAATTCAGCACGCGGGAGTAATTCACGGCCTCCATCACGGTTTAGCAGGTCACGCTTTTAAGCTGATGGACAAGCATAATCGAGGCTATCTTTCTCAAGCGATGGTAACGCGAAATTACTCTGCGGTAACAGCCGCTTGCACGATTACTCCGCGTCAATTGTTCCTAGAATTGGGCGGTTTTGACGAGCAGAATTTTGCGGTTGCTTATAATGATGTTGATTACGGATATCGGCTATTAGCACGGGGTTATCGGTGCGTATATTGTCCCGATGCGGAGTTGTTGCACAAAGAGGGAACTTCGAGAGGTTTTACTGACAATCCTCAAGAAGTTGCGGCTTTTCGGCGCAAGTATGCGGGAAGAAATGACAGTTTTTATAGTCCTCATTTGTCTTTGGAAAATGAGTATTTTCATATTCAACCCCGCAGGGTTTTTATGAAGGAAGAAGGAAGAAGGAAGAAGGAAGAAGGAAGAGGGGGGAATGAAGAAGAGGGTTCTGGTTTGTTGGTAGCAGCAGCGGGGAATCTGATTCATCGTGTTAGGGTTTTGATGTGTAGCAATTCGCTGGATTTTACGGGTGCGCCCTTGCATCAGTACGAAATTGCGGTGAAATTGGCGGCGGAAGGTGTCATTGAGCCGATCGTACTTTGTGCGACAGACGGGCCCCTGCGTCAAGCATACGAACAGCAGGGAATTGAAGTAATTGTGCGCGACAATCCTCTCGAACATATTTATCAGCGCGACGCTTACGACGAAGCTATCCGCAGCTTTAGCAAAGAAATTGAAAGTTTAAAAGTAGACGCAATTTATGCCAATACTTTAGAAAACTTTTTTGTAGTTGATGCAGCACGACAAATCGGAATTCCTGCGGTTTGGAACGTCCATGAAAGCGAACCGTGGCAAACTTATTTTAATCGGTTTGGTTCGGAGATTGCGGCGAGAGCTTTGGAGTGTTTCCGCTTTCCTTACAAGGTAATCTTTGTGGCAGATGCAACGCGGGACAGGTATTTGCCTCTCAATAGCCACCACAATTTTAGAGTGATTCATAACGGCTTAGATTTGAGTAAACTGGCAAATTTGGCTAATTCAGAATTGGCTAGAAAAAGCTTAGGCATTGCAGCGGAAGACGTGGTAATTTTGCTCCTGGGAACAGTCTGCGAACGCAAAGGCCAACAAGACTTAGTTAAAGCACTTTCACTTTTGCCTGACAAATGGCACAATAAAATTAGGTGTTTCATTGTGGGCGATCGACCGAGTATTTACAGTAACAAATTAGCCGATATGGTGGCGGAATTGCCGAAAGAATTGCGGCAAAGGGTGACTGTAGTCCCGGAAACTGGGGAAGCCGGAAAATATTACAAAGCGGCGGATATTTTTGTTTGTACTTCTCGCGTAGAAAGTTTTCCGAGGGTGATTCTGGAGGCGATGGCCTGCGATTTACCAATTATTACAACGCCAGTTTTTGGGATTAAAGAACAAGTGAGGCAGGGAATTAACGGTTTGTTTTATACACCCGATCGCCCGGATGAATTAGTTGCAGCTTTGATTAGTTTATTGGAGAATAAATCAGTGCGGCAGGAGTTAGCAGAAAATGCTAAATATGTGTTGGATTCACTAAATACTTTCGAGGAAATGACTCAAGCTTATGCAGATATTTTCTGCGAAGCCTATTTTAGCAGTCATTAATCATCTTATTATAACCAGGACACGGCAGTGCCGTGTCCCTACAATTAATCCGGGTAGGGAAACGGCACTGCCGTGTCCTCCATCTCATTCCGGCTACGCCGGAATTGATATTACTTGCGGAACATATTCAAAATAGAGCCATCAATACTATAAAATAATGAAAAATGAATGATAAAAAAATGACCGATCGCCCAAAAGTAGATTATGAAACCGCATGGGACAGTTACGCCCAACAGTGGCAAAAAACAAACTCCCAACTTGCCCATATTGGCGACGAATGGATCGGTAAAGCTGCCGGTGCCGCCAACTCCTTAGCGGAATACGAAGCGCTGATCGAACAGCAATTTATCGCACCGTATATCAAACCAGAACATCGGGTTTTGGAAATTGGGATCGGCGGCGGAAAAACTGGTTCGCTGTTGCTAAAATATTGCGATCGACTAATTTGCGCCGACATTTCCAGTCAAATGCTGCAAGCCGCCCGATCGCGCTTGGGAGACGATCGCGTTTCCTACGTCAAACTCGACGGGTTAACATTAGACGGCATCGCCCCAGCTTCAGCCGATGTCTGCTTTTGTTACGATACAATGGTACACGTAGAGCCCGTAGACATATTCAACTACCTAACGCGAATTCCAAAACTGCTGCGGGGCGATCGCATTTGCGTCTTTCACCACGGCAATATTCTCAGCGAATTAGGTTGGGAAAAATTCGCCACCGAGTGGGACAAAAACTTGCTAGGAACCAGAGATGGCACTGCATTCTCAATTATGACTGATACAATTATGGAAAAATTTCTCAACCATTTAAACTATGAAATCATCCTGAAAAACACATCTTCAGTACCAAGAGATTGCGTCTGGATCTGCAAAGCCCCATTAAACAGTTGACAGTTGACTGTTGACTGGAATTAGAACTAATCAATCGAACATCATGTAAATCCTGTTCTTCTTCCTTCTTCCTTCTTCCCTCTTCCTTCTTCCTTCTTCCCTCTTCCTTCTTCCTTCTTCCTTCCACAATGAAAGCATTATTTCTCCATCCCAACTTCCCCGCCCAATATCGCCACATCATCACAGCTTTAGGCGAAAATCCCAAAAATCAAATTGTTTTCGGCACTAAAAACGAGCGCCCAGAATGGAACATTCCCGGCGTTCGCAAAGCAGCATTTACGCCCAGCCGCGAACCCAATCCGCAGACTCACCAATACGTGCGCCCTTTAGAAAGTGCAGTCATCTACGGACAAGCCGTATTTAGAATGGCCGAACAACTCAAAGCAGACGGTTTCGTACCCGATGTGATCTGCGGACATTCCGGTTGGGGGCCGACACTTTTTGTCAAAGAAGCTTTCCCAAATACGCCACTTTTGTGTTACTTCGAGTGGTTCTATCACTCGATCGGCTCCGATGCAGATTTCGATCCAGCGGAACCTTTAACAGTAGACGACATGGCGAGAATTAGAGTCAAGAATGCGCCGATTCTAATCGATTTATACTCCTGCGATTGGGGTTTGTCGCCCACATACTGGCAGCGATCGCAATTCCCCCCAGAATTACAACAAAAATTATCCGTGCTCCACGACGGCGTAGACACCGATTACTTCAAGCCAGATCCGGGCGCTAAACTAATTTTGCCGAACTTAGATTTGTCCGGCGTTGATGAAATTGTCACCTACGTATCGCGGGGAATGGAACCTTACCGGGGCTTTCCAGAGTTCATAGAGTCGATCGCCTACGTACAAGAACGCCGCCCCAACTGTCACGTAGTAGTAGTTGGTTCAGACAGAGTTTGTTACGGACGTTCCTTACCCAACGGCGAGTCTTACAAAGACTATATGCTGAAGAAAGTGCCGCTAGATTTGTCGCGAATTCACTTTGTTGGGCCGCTACCTTACGGACTGTATTTAAAAGTCATTCAAGCATCGGACGTACACGTTTATCTAACCAGACCTTTCGTGCTATCTTGGTCGATGATTGAATCTCTATCAACCGGATGTCTAGTCATCGGTTCCGACACCGGGCCAGTGAGAGAAGTAATTCGCGACGGAGAAAACGGTTTGCTAGTCGATTACTTCTCGCCGAAACAAGTAGCCGATCGCATCGATGAAGTTTTAGACCATCCTACCCGCATGGCAGAAGTTCGCGTCAGGGCCCGTCAAACAGCCCTAGAACGCTACAGTTTAGCCAAAATGTTGCCGCAGCACTTACAACTAATTGAGCAAGTTGCAAATCGTTCAATGCCGCCTACAGTTGGTATGCAGCCAGAACGGGAATTAGCCGCATCTTTTGGAGTGAGAATTTAGGACATTCCTCGATGCAATATCATATATTGCACCATTCTCAGAAACAGGCTCTCCGGCCTGTTCCACAGAAGATCAATTCTCAGAAACAGGCTCTCCGGCCTGTTCCACAGATCAATTCTCTTGTGGAACAGGCCGGAGAGCCTATTCATAAAGACTACATGATCTTAGGAACCTTAAAAAACTCCCCATCGCGATCGGGAGCTCCCTCCAAAATACTTTCTCTGTTAGCAAAAGGTTGCAAATCGTCCGATCGCATTACATTACTAACATCGATCGCCCGCGTTGTCGGCTTTACCTTAGTCGTATCCAGTTCGCTCAACTGCTCAAAATAATCCAAAATACCGTTCAGTTGACCAGTAAACTGCTCTTCTTCTTCAGGAGTTAATTCCAATTTAGCTAAATTTGCTACTTTCCGAACTTCTTCTTTGTCAATCATAAAAAATGGGAATTGGGAATTGGGAATTGGGAATTGGGAATTGGGAATTGGGAATTGGGAA
>ENA-OFCE01000556-OFCE01000556.1-metagenomes-genome-assembly--contig:-NODE-556-length-23947-cov-4.722166_pt1 | contig 23947 bp, 25 predicted proteins | sample MGYA00153388_OFCE01 | MGnify analysis MGYA00153388
TGCGCATGGTCAGACCCAATACGGATTCCGTTTGTCGAGAGCCAAGCGGGAAGCCGATCAATCCGATCGCTACGGCGCTACCCATGACCAAAGCCAGGGATGGATCCCAGTTTCCAAAGACATCGAGGAAGGCCAGTACCTTCGCCGGATTTGCCATGCCTGAAACCAGCAGCCCTCCGCCGAAAAGCGCCCCAACTATTAACGCGATAAGAATTTCTCGTCGCTGAAATTTCGTTGTCATCTCAACAAATGCCTCAGGAAGAAAACCGTTATAAGGCCCGCCGACATGAACAGAGCTGTTGCCACGAAAGAGCGGGGAGAGCGTCGCCCAAGGCCACAGACGCCGTGGCCACTGGTGCAGCCGGAGCCCAGTCGCGACCCGTAACCTACCAGTAGCCCTGCCACTATCAGCGTCGTCGTTTGCGCCTGGATCCGGATGTCAAGCGCTCCGTAGACTGATACATAAAGCGCGGGGACCGCTATCAGCCCTGCGATAAATGCGAGTCGCCATGCGAGATCTCCAGCTTGCGGGCGGACAACGCCGGCTACGATGCCGCTGATTCCAGCGATACGTCCGCCGAGAACGGCAAACATCACCGCGGCGACTCCGATCATCGCGCCCCCAACTGCTGCGCTCGCAGGCGTAAATGAAGCCCAATCGATCTGCAAAATCATGAGTCCTCGCAATACAGGCGATACAACGCCTTAAGCAACGCGAGGGTCCGCACGTCGCTCACGGAATAAAAGATCTGCTTGCCGTCCCGGCGAGTCACAACGAGTTTTTGCGTGCGCAGGACCGCAAGTTGCTGGGAAAGAGTTGGTTGCTCAATTCCGGAACATTCGGCCAAATCTGCCACGCAACGTTCCCCCTGCGACAGCTCACACAGTAGAAGCAACCGGTCCGGATTGCCCAAGGCGCGCATGAGCTCGGCAACCTGTTCGGCCTTCGGACGCAGCGCGGCGATTTGCTTGATTAACATGGGGGAATTTATTAAGCTTGGATTTCATTATACCTAATGATATACTGTTTTCCAATATATTGTTATTAATAGGGCTTTGGTGATCTTCCGCCAACTATTCGAATCGACGTCAAGTACCTACACCTACTTGCTGGGGTGTGAAGACACTCGCCAAGCCGTTTTGATCGACCCGGTGCTGCCCATGTGGGAACGCGACTTGGGGGCGATCGCCGCATTAGGGTTGCGTCTGGCGTACACCGTCGAAACTCATGTCCACGCCGACCATATCACTTCCGCCCTGCGCCTCAAACGGGAAGTCGGCAGCCGTATCGTATATCCGGCCTCGGATCCATTTGCCTGTGCCGATCAGCTAATCGGGGAAGGAACGCCGTTGGAAGTGGGGAGTATTCGCCTGCAGGGAATTCACACCCCGGGACATACGGATGACCATTTCTCTTATTGCATGGGCGAACGCGTATTCACCGGCGATGCACTTCTAATTGATGGGTGTGGGCGCACGGATTTCCAGAATGGGGACGCAGCGGCGCTTTACGCCAGCGTGCATGAAAAGCTGTTCACGCTTCCCGATGACACGCTGGTTTATCCGGCGCACGACTATCAAGGTCGGCGAGTTTCAACGATCGGGCAGGAGAAGGCTCGCAATCCCCGATTGGGCGGAGGCAGGGATCTGACTGCTTTTCTAGAGATCATGAAGGCGCTAAACTTACCTTATCCTAAGTTCATCGACTATGCGGTCCCGGGAAACCGCCAATGCGGAGTTTGTCCGGACGATATCCCCAACCCGTTGCAGGAGTACTGCGAAAGCATCGGCGTATCAGTGCAAGGATGATGAGCCGCGCTATCGTTTTGCGAATTGCACTGGGCGCCGTCGTAGCAAGCGTGGTGGCGGCCTGCGGAAGCGGGAGCGGACCAATTGAGCTACCCGCACCCGCGCCGTCACCCGTTACGTCAAATATCGCGCTCGTGCTGGGATCCGGTGGTCCCCGAGGGTTCGGGCACATCGGGGTTTTGAAGGCGCTCGAAGATGCCGGCATCCGACCCGACCTCATCGTTGGATCGAGCGCTGGGGCTTTGATAGGAACACTTTACGCTTCGGGCATGAATGCCCGAGCACTGGAGCGGTTGGCCGAAGAAATGAGCCTGCTGCCTTTTCTGGAGCCGCAGTTCCTAGTTGGACGGCCCGGAACAGGAAAGCCGATACAAAAGTTTGTGGATAGGATGGTCTCAAATCGACCGCTCCAGGCGATGGCCACGCCGATACGGATAGCGGTCACGCGGCTCCCGGATCGAACCCTACTGCTGCTGGGTCAGGGCGACGCGGGACTCGCGGTCCGTGCGTCAGCCGCGGACCCCGATAGGTATGCGTCCGTGCGCATCGGGCAGACGGAATATGCGGACGGAGATCTGGTGGCGCCCGTACCCATTAACGCTGCGCGTGAATTGGGTGCGCGCTTCGTAATCGCCGTTGATGTGTCGGCGTATGCAAGCGAGACGCCTGCCGACGTACCGGAGGAATGGAGAAGAAAAGACGCGCGGCGCGCTCAGCAGATCGCCGCTGAGGCATCAGGTGCTAACGTCATGCTCCATCCGAATCTCGGGTACTACGCGGGCTTTAGCGCAGACTATCGACGTCGGGTGATCGAATTGGCCGAGCAGCACACGCGACAGCGGTTGCCCGAGATTCGCGCAGCAATGCTCGCCGCGGGATTGAAGCCCCCGCAACAACGCTCGGCCGCGCAACCTAGCATCGTCACAAGGTTGGCGCACAATCCACAAGCGCTCTCGAAGTGATCGCAGCTCTGCTGGGAGTCGTCATCGGAATCGTCATGGGCCTCACCGGGGCCGGCGGCGGAATTCTTGCCGTGCCGGCGCTGGTCTTCGCTCTCGGCTGGACAATCCCGCAAGCCGCCCCCGTGGCGCTCCTAGCCGTCGCAGGAGCTGCATCCCTGGGTGCCGTTGATGGATTGAGGCGACGTCTCGTAAGGTATCGCGCGGCGCTTTTCATCGGCGCGGTTGGCGCGGCGGTCGCGCCTCTCGGGCTGAAGGTTGCATCGATAGCACCCGAGCGTTTGTTGCTCGCTGTTTTCGCCGTCGCGATGGTGCTCGTATCTGGAAAAATGTTTCTCGGCGCCCGCTCGACCATCGAGCCGGGTGATGGCAATCCGCCTCTCTGCGAACTGGATCCCGCGACGGGTCGACTCCATTGGACTTCGGCTTCAGCCGCTGCGCTGGGCGCGATCGGCGCCGCCGCGGGATTCCTTACGGGCTTGCTCGGCGTGGGCGGCGGCTTCTTGATCGTGCCCGCTCTGCGCCGGTTCAGCGACATATCCATGCCGGGAATAGTTGCAACGTCCCTTGCCGTGATCGCGATCGTTTCAATGGGCTCCGTGATCGGTGCGTGGCTGCAGGGGCGCGACCTATCGATTGCAGTCGCGGCGCCTTTCGCAGCCGGTGCCGCGGTTGGCATGGTCGCCGGACGGATCGGCGCGCGGAGCTTGAGCCCCTTGCTTCTCCAACGTATATTCGCGGGCGTCACCGCCACTGTCGCAATTGGTCTGATCGCACGCGCCGTGTATCGATGAGCGATCGGATATTAGTACTTGCCCTGCACTTGCAAGGCTTGATCAACAATTTGCAGCCGTCTTGATTGCCGAATGAAGTCCATTTCGAGAACCTCGTTGTCCAAAGTCACGGTAACTGGCAGCCGAACCTAACTAATTTGCCATCAGAAATTGAGTGGCTGCTTTCACCGATTTGAATGGCCGCAGTGGGTCGGAAGCGGTCCGTCGCGGCTGAACTTTCTATTACCGCTGTAAGCCTGTACCGGTCCTTCGTCCGATGCCTTGATCGTTTGTAAGTGGCAGGACTCCTTGATAGGATGCCAGCAACACAGCACTTCTTTCGCTCTCGCAACAGTGTCCGCTTCCGTGCAAAAAACCAGCCGAGACCCGCGCCCCACGGTTTGCCATGTTGCACAATCTTCGGCGTCGTTCCGACATTCCTCAAATCCAAGTATTTCATTTGCACGATTAAGAGTGTCGGCGCTGCAGGCCTCACTCTGGATATGATGGCGCGCAATCACACCTCATCACGCGAGACGTTCATGATGTGGACTTTTGCGGCGCAGCATGAATGATGATTGGATATGCCTAAAGAAACGCTAACCATCATTTCGAACTGTTAAGCAATGGCCAAATTCCGAGAAAGTTTAAGCAAGTTCAAGAAAAACCAATAACGTCTCCGCGACACCGCCGCGACACGGCATGTTTCCAGACGAAAAAAAACGGCCTACATTTCTGTAAGCCGTTTTTTTAATACTCTAAAGCTGGCGTCCCCAACCGGATTCGAACCGGTGTTACTGCCGTGAAAGGGCAATGTCCTAGGCCTCTAGACGATGGGGACTCACACGTCTTGTTACGGTGCTTCGTGCTGCAAAAAACGATCGCGGCCAGCTTACGGCGCCGCAAAAATACTTGTAAAACGAAACTTTTGTGGTGGAGGTAAACGGGATCGAACCGATGACCTCTTGCATGCCATGCAAGCGCTCTCCCAGCTGAGCTATACCCCCTTGAGAAGCTGCACTGCTGCAAATTCCGTCAAGCCTTTAATTATAGCGCGAAAAAATGCGCTTACTTCAAGCCCTCAAACGCAGCGCAACATCTTCACGGGTCATCAGCTCCAAAATCGCGTCAAGTGAAGGCGTTTGCGGCGCACCCATCACGAGCACGCGCACCGGCATGGCAAGTTGCGGCATTTTCAAACTGCTTTGTATCAAAACCTGTTTGATGGCAGCAGCGATACCAGCTTTGCTCCACTCGCAAGTTGCGAGTGCATCAGCCAACATACTAAGCGCGGGGCGCACCGCGTCTGTCACGTGCGTCGCTACATCTTCAGCGGTCGGTTGCCCACCTTTAACCAGCACTTGCAGCCAGTTGGCCAGCTCGACCAATGTGCTGCAACGGTCCTTAAACAGGCTGCAGCCGCGCACCAGACGCGAATCGTCAAGACCTGCCGCTGAATCAGGGGACAGAAAAGGTTTAACGAGCTCAGCCAGCGCGGCATCACTCATAGCTTTTAAATGTTGTGCGTTGACCCAACGCAACTTCGCCTCATCGAACTGCGCGGCGCTTTTACCCAAGTGGTCCAAGTTGAACCAGGCCACGAACTGTTCACGGCTGAAAATTTCATCGTCGCCATGGCTCCAACCCAAACGCGCCAGGTAGTTGACCATCGCGTCAGGCAAATAGCCTTCAACCGCATATTGCGTGACGGCTTTGGCGCCGTTACGCTTGCTCATCTTGACGACGTGTTTTTCACCTTGCTCGTCAACCGATTCGGTCATCACGGTGGGCAGATGCGCATACACCGGCACGTCTTTGCCAAGCGCTTTAAAAATGTTGATTTGACGCGGCGTGTTGTTGACGTGATCGTCACCGCGAATCACATGCGTGATCGCCATGTCGATGTCGTCGACCACCACGCAAAAGTTATACGTCGGCGTGCCGTCGGGTCGGGCAATGACCAGATCATCGAGTTCGTCGTTGCTGATCTCGATGCGGCCTTTGACTTTGTCGTCCCACACCACACTGCCGCCTTGCGGATTTTTAAAGCGCAGCACAGGCTGTACGCCAACAGGTGCAGCCGGTAAAACTTTGCCAGGCGCGGGCCGCCAGGTGCCGTCATAGCGTGGCTTCTCTTTGGCGACGGCTTGTGCTTCGCGGAGCGCGTCCAGCTCGGCCATGCTCATGTAGCAAGGGTAGACATGACCTGCGGTTTGCAAATCTGCCAGTACGTCCTTGTAGCGGTTCATGCGCTGCATTTGGTAGAACGGGCCTTCGTCGTGACTCAAGCCCAGCCAACGCATGCTCTCAAGGATCACATCGACCGATTCTTGGGTTGAACGCTCCACATCGGTGTCTTCAATCCGCAAAATAAAGTCACCTCCCGTTGAGCGTGCAAACGCCCAAGGGTAAAGAGCTGAGCGGATGTTGCCCAAGTGAATGAAGCCAGTAGGCGATGGGGCAAACCTGGTTCGTGTGTGGATGTCCGTGTTCATGTCAAACCATCCAGTCCGCGCCGCAAATCAGCCTTGATGTCTTCCACATGGTCCAGGCCAACCGCCACACGAACCAGCCCTTGACTGATGCCTGCGGATTGGCGTTGCTCTTCGGTCAAGCGGCCATGCGATGTGGTGCCTGGGTGGCAAATGATGGTTTTGGTGTCGCCCAGATTGGTGGCAATGCTCATTACCTGGGTGCTGTTGATGACGTGAAACGCATTCGCACGTGCTGCATCAGCCGTGTCACCGCGCAATTCAAACGACAACACCGGGCCACCCACGCCTGACTGCTGGCGCATGGCCAAGTCGTGCTGCGGGTGCGACGCCAGGCCCGGGTAATAAACACGCGCAACAGCACTTTGACTCTCAAGCCATTGGGCCACTGCCTGTGCGTTGGCGCTTTGCGCCTGCATGCGGATACCCAGCGTTTCAAGCCCTTTGAGTACCACCCACGCATTGAAGGGCGCTAGCGTCATGCCTGCGGTGCGAACGATTGGGCCAAACACATCAACAATCAGCTTGGCAGGTCCGCAAATCGCGCCCGCCATCACGCGGCCTTGGCCGTCCAGATACTTGGTGCCGGAATGCATGACCAGGTCAGCGCCAAATTCAATCGGTCGCTGCAAGGCGGGTGAGCAAAAGCAGTTATCCACCGCCAGCAACGCGCCTGCGCCATGTGCCAAATCGGCCAGCGCCGCAATGTCGCAGACTTCAGTCAGTGGGTTGGTAGGGGTTTCAGCAAACAGCAGCTTGGTATTGGGGCGCATCGCGGCTTTCCACTCCGCCACATCGGTCTGCGAAACAAAGCTGGTCTGCACGCCAAACTTTCCAAACTCGCGGCCAATCAAATTGATAGTGGAGCCAAACATCGAGCGCGAGCAAATCACGTGATCGCCCGACTTGAGCAAGCCCATGCACATCATCAAAATCGCACCCATGCCGGTTGAAGCGCCGATGGCAGCTTCAGTACCCTCCATCGCGGCAAGACGGCGCTCAAAACTGGTGACGGTGGGGTTCGATGTGCGTCCGTAGGTGTAGCCGTCTTCAGTGCCTGCAAAACGCCGCGCAGAAGTTTCAGCGTCAGGCTGTAAAAAGCCGCTGGTCAGGTAGAGCGCTTCAGAGTTTTCGCCATACTGGCTAGGCTCAATAGCAACGCGCACGGCCAACGTGTCGCGGTGCAAGTTGTCGGGTAATTTTCTTGTCGTCATTTCACACTTCTTGAGGATTCGGCAGCGCCAATCGCGACACATCAATACCGCCGTCTTCACCGGCGTCGATACGGCCCGCGTTCATCTTGGCAATCGACTCGGGTGTGATGTCACCCGTCACGTAAACGCCGTCAAAACACGATGCATCAAAACCGTCCAGTTTGAGATTTAACGAGCCAATGGCGCGCTTCATGCCTTCGACGTCTTGATAAATGAGCGCGTCGCAACCAATCGCCACACGAATCTGCTCTACGGTGCGGTCGTGCGCCACCAGTTCGGCGGAGGTGGGCATGTCAATGCCATACACATTGGGAAAGCGCACGGGCGGTGCCGCGCTGGCCAGGTAAACTTTTTTAGCGCCTGCGTCTCGCGCCATCTGCACAATTTCTCTGGACGTCGTACCGCGCACAATCGAGTCGTCTACCAGCAGTACATTGCGGCCTTTGAATTCGCTGGCGATCACGTTGAGTTTTTGGCGTACCGACTTTTTGCGCACGCCCTGCCCCGGCATGATGAAGGTGCGGCCAACATAGCGGTTTTTAACGAAGCCTTCGCGGTACGGAATGCCCAGCAGGTGCGCCAACTGCGTTGCGCTGGGGCGGCTGGATTCCGGGATGGGGATGATCACGTCAATCTCGTTTGGTGGGACGGTGGAAATCACACGTTTGGCCAGTGTTTCACCCAAATTCAAACGCGCCTGGTAGACCGAAATTCCGCTCAGCACCGAGTCGGGTCGTGCCAGATACACAAACTCAAAAATGCAAGGCTTTAACACCGCATTGGCTGCACATTGCTGGGCATGCACATTGCCATCCATGTCAACAAAAACGGCTTCGCCGGGTGCAATGTCGCGGTCAAACTGGTGGCCTGTGCCGTCAAGCGCCACCGACTCACTGGCGACCATCACGGTGCGTGCACCGTTGCTGGTTGCGCTGCCCATGCACAGCGGGCGGATGCCGAACGGGTCACGAAATGCGAGCAGGCCGTGTCCGGCAATCAACGCAACCACGGCGTACGAGCCTTTAACCCGCTGGTGCACGCCGCGGACGGCGGCAAACACGTCAGCCGCTTTTAACGGCAGGCCGCGGGTTGTTTTTTCGAGCTCATGGGCCAACACATTGAGCAGGACTTCAGAGTCGCTGTCGGTATTGATGTGGCGGTGATCGGTGTTGAACAACTCGGCTTTCAGTTCAGCCGCGTTGGTTAAATTACCGTTGTGCGACAACACCAAACCGAAAGGTGCGTTGACGTAAAACGGCTGTGCCTCGTCTTCACTGAACGCGTTGCCCGCGGTGGGGTAACGTACCTGCCCCAAGCCGACATTGCCAGGCAACGCGCGCATGTTGCGGGTACGAAAAACATCGCGCACCATGCCTTTGGCCTTGTGCATGAAAAATTTGCGGTCAAGCTGCGTGACGATGCCCGCCGCGTCTTGTCCGCGGTGCTGCAGCAGCAGCAAACCGTCATAAATCAACTGGTTTACCGGGCTTTGGCTGACAACGCCAACTATGCCGCACATGGTGTTTTTTTCATGAGAATTTCAGCTAAATCAAATACTTTGCAAACTGCTCGGGCAGCATCGGCTTGATGCTGATCAACGCGGTGTTCAACACACCAGCGCCAGAGGATTCCTGCCACCAGGCGCTGTTTTTTAACGCGGTCATGTTCACCACCACCGTAGCCGCCAGCAACAAAATCAGGCCGCGCAAAATGCCAAATCCCGCACCTAGTGTTCTGTCAATTGGCCGCAAACCTACCGCCTGCACCAATTTTTTTATCGCCACCGTCAGCAAGCTGCACACCACCAGCACACCAACGAACACCAGCACAAAACCAGCCGCATACCGCACAGGCTCACTCACCGACTGGAGCGGCAAAATGGCCGCAACGCTTGGGGCAAACCACTGTGCGGCAAAAAAAGAAACCGCCCAGCCCAGCACCGACAACACTTCATACACCAGCCCGCGCCACGCGCCCAAAAGCATCGACAAACCGAGCACGCCCAGCAGCGCCCAATCGAGGGTGGTCACAGCGTCAAAATAGAAGCGGGCAAGTCAAGCGACTTGATTTTGCTGGCGGCTTTTTCAGCATCTGCCTTGCTGGCAAAGGGACCTACACGCACCCTGGTGCGTTGACCGTCTTTGGTTTCGGCCACTTGGGTGTAGGTTTTAAGGCCCGCTTTTTCAAGCTTTTGGCGAACTTCCTTGGCTTTGTCGGCATCTGCAAACGCCCCTACTTGAACGATCATGCGCTCACTGCCGGCTGCTGCCGCAGACGCTGGAGCAGCCGCAGTTCCCTGCCCATCCAGAAGCGCTTTTGCGCGTGCGCCGTCATCGGGTTTAGCCGCTGCTTTGGGTTCGACTTTGGCTTCAAGCTTCCCGTCGGCATTGACCTCGGGTTTTACGGGTGTCTTGATTTCCGCCTTAGCGACTTTGTCTGCTTCTTTTTTTATAGCTGTCTGCGCTTTTATTGCGGGCGCTACAGGCTTCTTATCTGTAACTATCTCTTCTTCACTGCCCAAACTGGCAGCAGCGGCGACTTTTTCGGTTTTACCTGAGGCTGACGCTTTAAGTTCCGGCTTGGCTGGCGCGATGGCAACAGCGTCGGGTTTGGCGGGCAACGTTAACGGCTTGACGGTGTTTTTTCCGGGGATTTCAATTGGAATATCCACCGCTATCGGGCGGGGCTGCGCGTCAAACAGCAGCGGAAAGCCGACCACACCAATCAGCACCAGCACCGCTGCGCCAATCAGCCGGTGTTTGGCGCGTCTGCGGATCACGTCCATGCTTTCGGGCTGCGCCGCACCCGGCGCGGTGGGGTTGCTGGAAGAGCCTCGATTCAGGTTGAAAAACGACATGGTTTATGAGGGCTCATTTCTTGGCTCGTGGTAAAAAAGCGTCCGCCGTTTGCGGGGTTTTGGGCTCAAGCAACCAGGTGTTTGGCATACAGGCGCGGCAGGCCGCCTTTCAAAATACCACCCACTGTGTAGAACGATCCGAACACCACGATTCTATCAGCGGGGTCAGCAGCGGCCACCGCTGCATTCAGGGCCAATTCGGGGGATGTGTAAGCGTTGGCAATCACGTCTTTGCGGGTATTGCCGGCTGCCCATGTGGATTGCAAAGCTGCACCCGTTGCGGCGCGCTCGGTCGGCAAATCGGTAAAGTACCACTTGTCAATCAGCGGGCCAACTCTGGCCAGCATGGGGGCAACGTCTTTGTCCGCCATGGCGCCAAATATGGCGTGGGTGCACGGGTAAAAACCCATCGCGTCGAGGTTCTCAGCCAATGCAGCAACCGAATGCGGGTTGTGCGCCACATCCAGCACCAGCGTGGGCTGGCCAGGAACAATCTGGAAGCGACCCGGCAACTCCACCATCGACAGCCCCACCCGCACGGCTTGGGCTGTGATCGGCAGCACGTCACGCAGCGCAGCCAGTGCGGCCAGCACGCCAGAAGCGTTGACCAACTGGTTGGCCCCGCGCAGCGCCGGGTAGGCCAGCCCAGAGTAACGCCTGCCGCGGCCAGCCCAACCCCACTGCTGCTTGTCGCCTGAAAAGTTGAAGTCTGTACCGAATTTCCACAAGTCAGCGCCTATTTTGGCGGCGTGGTCCAGCACGCTTTGCGGCGGCTGCGGATCGCTCACCACCACGGGTTTGCCGGGTCGCATGATGCCGGCTTTCTCGAACCCAATGGCTTCACGCGTATTGCCCAAATACGCCATGTGGTCCAGATCAATGCTGGTGATAACCGCGCAGTCGGCATCAAAAATATTGACAGCATCCAGGCGCCCGCCCAAGCCGACTTCAAGCACCACCACGTCCAGATTCGCGTCCACCAGCAACTGCATGATCGCCAGCGTGGTGAACTCGAAGTACGTTAATGTAATTTCTTGGCCATTAAAGACTCTAGCCTCCTCAACACGGGCGAAAGCAGCTACTAATTCAGTAGCTTGAACAATGTCACCCCGCACCCGGCAGCGCTCTTCAAAATCCACCAGATGCGGCGAGGTGTACACGCCCGTGCGGTAACCGGCCTCCAGCAAAATGGCTTCCAGCATGGCGCAGGTCGAACCCTTGCCGTTGGTGCCAGCCACCGTGATGATGGGGCAGGTAAAGCGCAGGCCCATGCGATCGGCAACGGTTTTAACTCGCTCAAGGGTCATGTCAATGGCGATGGGGTGCAGGTGCTCGCAATGGGCGAGCCAGTCGGCTAAAGTTTGGGGATGGGTCATGTTGTGCACGATTGTCGCTGTAACTGCCCGGTCAGGCCTGGGCGCTGGTTACTACTAATACAGTAGCTGCTTACGCCCATATTGATTGGTCTGATGACACTATTTGCATAATTTTTGGGGGTTCAATGGAATCAATAACGCTCTACGGCATTCCAAACTGCGATACCGTCAAAAAAGCCCGCGCATGGTTTGATGCGCAAGGCGCAAACCACGTGTTTGTTGACTTTAAAAAAACCGGCGTTCCCCTTCACCGCCTGCCCGCTTGGTCAGATGCTGTGGGCTGGGACAAGCTGATCAACCGCCGGGGCACAACTTGGCGCAAGCTGGGCGTAACCGAACAAGCCAGTGCCGATACCCCACGCGGTGCACAAACACTCGCGCTGGCCATGCCGAGTGTCATCAAACGCCCGGTGGTTGAGTGGGGAAACTCGGAAATTACCGCTGGATTTGATGCCGCCCTGTTTGCGGCAGTTTTACACAGATTACGTGGCTGAATAGCCCTGTTTTTGAACCAAAACAGCGTAAATCGGTCATAGTTCTGGTTATTGACGCCAACGCAATCAGGACTGACTGTATGAAAACCAAATTAACCTCAACATTCGCCCTGCTCTCAGCCGCTGCAGCTGCGCTGCTGAGCATGAACGCATCGGCCGTTGAAATCACTGGCCGGGTAATTTCCAGCACACCAGTGGTCGAGCAAGTTGCGGTGCCGCGCCAGGTCTGCAGCGGCCAAACGGTCACCACTGAGGCACCTAAATCAGGTGCGGGTTTTGCGCTGGGCGCGCTGGCGGGTGCTGCGGCCGGCAACGCAGTTGGCAACGGCAGCGGCCGAGCGGTGGCGACCTTTATCGGCCTGGTGGGCGGGGGCTTGCTCGGCAACCAAATTGAAGGCGGCCGCCAGCAAACGCAAAACCTGCAGCAGTGCAGCACGCAAACTTTTTATGAAAACCGCGCCAGTTATTACAACGTGGTCTATGACTACCAAGGCACCCAATACACGGTACAACTGCCGCAAGACCCCGGTCCGTTCATCAAGCTACAGGTGACACCGGTGGGTGCAATTCAGAACCAACAGAGTCAACAGACTCAGCAGTATCAACAAAACCAGCCCGTCCAGCAGATTCAACCGCAAGTCAACTTGCAGCAACTGCAGGCCTACCAGCCCATCACAGTAACGCCGATGTACGTGCAGCAACAGCAACCCGTGTTTTTGGCGCCTGTAGTGGTGCAGTCTTCGACAAGTTATTACGGCCAGCCGTATTACGCACCCGTGTACCACCAGCGGGTGGTGCCCAACGTGTCGCTGAATTTCGGCTACAGCCGGGGGTATGGCCACGGACACGGACATCGCCACGGCTACCGCTACTGAGTTTTTTAAAGCAATTTAGGCCTGTAGCCCAATAAATACGGGCGCAAGCAGCTACATATTTAATAGCAAACTGCGGTGCATTCAACTACCGCTTTTCTGCACCAGTCTGATCACACTCGAGAAATCCAGCGCACCATTGCCGCCCAGGCTATGCGCAGCGTACAAGTTGCGGGCAAGTCCACCCAGCGGGGTAGCGGCGCGAACGGCAGCCGCGTTTTCTTGCGCCAGTCCCAAATCCTTGAGCATCAAGTCCGTGCCAAAACCGCCTGCGTAGTTTTTAGAAGCTGGCGCTGCTGCCATCACACCCGGCATCGGGTTGTATTTTTCAAGCGCCCAATTGCCGCCCGAGCTGCGGCGCATGATTTCTGACAACACGACCGGATCCAACCCATTGGCCACGCCCAATGCCAACGCTTCGGACGTGCCAATCATCAAAATACCCAGCAGCATGTTGTTGCAAATTTTGGCGGCCTGGCCAGCGCCTGCAGCGCCCGCGTGAAAGATGTTTTGGCCCATTTTCTCCAGCAGCGGACGGGCGCGCTCCAAGTCAGCCGCATCGCCGCCGACCATGAATGTCAACGTGCCAGCAATCGCGCCGCCAGTGCCGCCAGACACTGGCGCGTCAATGCACGCAATGCTCTTTTTAGCTGCTTCTTGTGTGACTTTGCGCGACGTAGCGGCCGCAATGGTGCTGCAGTCAATCACCAATGTGCCTGCTGGCAACGCGGCCAGCAACCCGGCGCTGGTGCCATCGCCGCAATACAGCGCATCGACATGCTGGCTGGCTGGCAACATGCTGATAACGACTTCCGCGCCGCGCACCGCTTCGACAGCCGATGTAGCGATGCGCGCACCTGCATCGCCCAGCGGTTTACAAGCTGCTGGTGTCAAGTCAAAACCGACCACGGTGTGGCCTGCGTTGTGCAAGTTAAGCGCCATGGGCGCGCCCATGTTGCCCAAGCCAATGAATGCAATGTTCATGAATGCTCTCCGATTGTTTTTATCTGATGTCCGCCGCAGAAGAATCCAGCATGTGGCGCGAAACAATCACGCGCATGATTTCGTTCGTGCCTTCAAGGATTTGGTGCACGCGCGTGTCGCGCACCAGCCGCTCCAGTGGGTAGTCGCGAATGTAGCCATAGCCGCCGTGAATTTGCAGCGCCTCGTTGCAGATACGAAAACCCGCGTCGGTGGCCAACTGTTTGGCCATGGCGCAGTACACGCTGGCTTCACTTGAGCCAGCGTCCAGCTTGCTTGCCGCAAGCCGCACCATTTGCCGCGACGCAACCAGCTCGGTCGCCATGTCGGCAATTTTGAATTGCAGCGCCTGAAAACTTGCCAGCGGTTTGCCAAACTGGCTGCGCTCGTGCATGTAAGCCCGCGCTGCGTCCAGCGCGCCTTGCGCCGCGCCCACGGAGCAAGTGGCGATATTGATGCGGCCGCCGTCCAGGCCCTTCATGGCGATGCGAAAACCCTCGCCTTCTTCGCCCAGCAAATGATTGGCGGGCACGCGTGCTTTGTCAAACGTGATGGTGCGGGTCGGCTGGCTGTGCCAACCCATTTTTTCTTCATTGCGGCCAAAGGTAATGCCGGGTGTGTTGCTAGGGACCAGCAGCGCCGATATGCCCGCCGCGCCCGGCCCGCCGGTTCGCGTCATTACCACCAGCGCATCGGTTGCGCCCGCGCCTGAAATAAACGCCTTGCTACCGGTAATTTCGTAGTGGCCGTCGACCAAGGTAGCTGCGGTGCGCAGCGATGCGGCGTCTGAACCCGCACCGGCTTCAGTCAGGCAGTACGACGCCAGTTTGCTGCCTGAAGTAAGCAGCGGCCCCCATTCAGCAGCGATTTCAGGACGCGCCCAATTCGTGATCATCCACGTCGCCATGTTGTGGATGGTGATGTACGCCGTGGTTGAGGGACAGGCGGCTGCGAGCTCTTCAAATACCAGCGTGGCATCCAGCCGGGGCAGCCCCAAACCACCATGCGCTTCAGCCGCATACAGACCGCAAAAGCCGAGCTGCCCCGCGGCCGCGATGGTGGTGACGGGAAAGATGCTGTTAGCGTCCCACTCGGCGGCATGCGGCGCCAATTCGCCCGCCGCAAAATCACGGGCGGCTTGCTGGAAGGCCAGCTGGTCTTCGGTCAAGTCAAAGTTCATTTTGACGCGCCCGGTTTACTTCAAGCTGATGGTGGTGTTAACCGGCCCGGCCACGCTGGAATCGTCAAACCAGCGCTCGGTAATGGTTTTGGTTTGCGTGTAAAACAAAATCACCTGCTTGCCGTACGGGCCTAAATCGCCCAGCTTGGACGCGCGCGAACCCGTGAACGAAAACAGCGGTACGGGCACCGGAATCGGCACGTTGATACCGACCTGGCCGACATCAATTTCTTCCTGAAACTTGCGCGCTGCCGCGCCCGACTGCGTGAAAAGCGCCGTGCCGTTGCCGTTCGGGTTGGCATTGATCATGGCAATGGCTTCGTCCAGGCTGTCGGCGTGCGCGATGCACAGCACCGGGCCAAAAATTTCCTGGTCATACACGTGCATGCCGGGTTTGACGCCCGAGAAAATCGTGGGGCCTACAAAGTTGCCTTTGTCTAAACCAGCAGGCAGCGCGGGCTTGCGGCCATCCAGCACCAGCGTTGCACCTTCCGCGATACCTTTGGCAATCAGGCTTTCCACGCGGTCTTTGGCGTGGCATGAAATCACCGGGCCAATGTCAACTCCGGCTTGCGAGCCGTCGCCCATCTTCAGTGTTTTCGCGCGCTCGGCCAGCTCGGGAATCCAGTCATTTGCTGCGCCCACCATCACGGCAACCGACACCGCCATGCAGCGCTGACCGGCAGCGCCAAAACCGGCACCCACCAGCGCATTGAGTGTTTGCTCTTTGTTCGCGTCCGGCAGAATGATGGCGTGGTTTTTGGCACCCATCATGCATTGCACGCGTTTGCCTGATGCAGACGAACGGTGGTACACATGCGTGCCGACTTTGGTTGAACCAACAAATGACACGGCTTTGATGTCTGCATGGTCACAAATGGCGTTGACGACCTGCTCACCGCCGTGCACGACGTTGAGCACGCCGGGCGGAATGCCTGCTTCCATCGCCAATTCGACCAGGCGCATGGTGCTCATGGGGTCTTGCTCAGACGGCTTGAGCACAAAGGTGTTGCCGCAGGCAATTGCCATCGGAAACATCCACAGCGGAATCATGGCCGGGAAGTTAAACGGTGTGATGCCTGCGCACACGCCCAGCGGCTGCTGCACGGTGTAGGTGTCCACACCAGTGGCCACGTTGTTGGCCAGCTCGCCCATTTGCAGGCTGCCGATGTTGGCAGCTTGCTCAACCACTTCCAGGCCGCGAAAAATATCGCCTTCGGCGTCAGGCAGTGTTTTGCCTTGCTCGGCCGTGAGAATAGCGGCGACTTCTTTCATGTTTTCACGAATCAGCTGCTGGTACTTCAAAAAGATGCGGGCGCGCACGCCAATGGGCGCGTGGCGCCAGGTTTTAAAAGCTTCTTTGCCGGCAGCAACGGCGTCGTCAACTTCAGCCACGGTTGCCATCGGCACGCGGGCCAGCACTTGCTGCGTAGCCGGGTTGATGATGTCGCGCCAGTCTGTGGTTTTTGATTCAATGAATTTGCCGCCGATCAGCAGCTTGACGGTTGGCACAGAAGTAGCAGCTGCAGCGACTTTAGGGGCGGTGGCGGTGGCGGTGTTCATGCGAGTCTCCAGGTAGGTGGGTTATATTCATTTTGCTATAAATTAAGTAGCTGGTTGCGCCCGTATTTGATGGGCTACAGCCTGAAAAAGCTGTTTTTTTTGCCCTGTAGCAATGAATTCACCGAGGATCATACGCGCTGCAACCCGCGCCGTGCTGACGCGGGTCGTTGTGACTCAGCAAAGGCTTACAGAGCGGTTTGAATCATTGCGCCCTTGAACAGCACCGGCCCGGTCGGCCCGCCGCTTGAAGGAACGCCGCCTTTTGGCTCCAGGCTGATCGCCAGCGTGGGCACATTCACGTCGCTGCCCGCAGCCGTCAGCTTGATGACCGCGTCTGCGCCCAGCACGCCGAGTGATTTGGCACCACCCGTTTGGGGCAGCGCCCACAACTGCAACGACTGGTCGGCGCTCTCTTGGAAGCCACCCACGCGTTTGAGCGTAAGGCGGTTGCTTTTGGGATCAAACGTCACCAGCATTGACGCTGCGGCTTTGTCGTCAGCAAGCACGGCTACGTATTGAATTTCTGGCGTAGCCAGCAGCTTGGAGTTGAGCGCCTGTACTTGTCCGCCAAGGGCCTGCACCTCCCCGCCGAGCTGGCCGTTGAGTGTGTTCAGGTTGGCACTGACCAACACCGCAGCCACCGCTGCACCAGCACCAACACTGGCCAGACCGCGCCACAGGTTCAAGCTGGCCCACCAGCCCGTACGTTCATTTTTTGAGGGCTGCGAATCAGCGCGCGCGGCCAGCATGGCTTTTGCCTGCTTTTCACCGTTCAAAAGATTTTCGATGCGCTTCCACACGGCAGCGCTCGGCGCAACTTCAGGTTGCAGCTCAGACACCGACGCCATCCGGCTTTGCCAAATCAGCGCAGCGGCGCGCACAGCGGGGTCTTTTCTTGCCAGGCCCTCAAATCGCCGGCGCGCGCCACCTCGCAGGGTGCCCAGTGCGTAGCTGGCAGCGAGTTGTTCAACCAGTGCAGGATTTCGCGTCAAGTTCATTTTTTGTTCTCTTGCTAGGCCAGGCGGCCCATGCAGCCGCGCAATTGCTCTAGGCCGCGCCTTATCCACGTTTTAACGGTACCCAGCGGCAACTTCAGCTGCTGGGCCAGCTCGCTATGGCTCAGGTCGCGCATGTAAGCCAGGCTGACCACCTCACGCTGTTTGTGGTCAAGCTGGCTCAGGCACTGGTGTAGTGCCAGCGCCTGCTCGCTGGCCTGAGCGGTATCCATCGGGTTCGGTGAATCGCCTGCGACCGTATCGCTGATCACGTCATCGAGTTCCTGCATGCGGTCGGCCCGCAAGGCCGTGCGGCGACGCAAAAAATCCAGCCCCCGGCTGCGCACCACCAGTGCCAGCCAAGCCATCGGGGGCGACAGCGATGCCTTGTAGTCCCCCGCAATGCGCCAGATGTTGATGAACGCTTCTTGCAACACGTCTTCAGCCCATTCGCGGTTGGTGACCACACGCACGGCTACCCCGTAAAGCTTGGACGAGGTCATCTCGTACAGCTCTCGCAGAGCTTTTTCGTCAGCCAGGGCGACGCGATCAATCAGGGCGATCAAAGTGGTGTCCGGGTGAATCGGGTTTGGAGGGGTCATGAACAGGATTGTCCATTAATCTGGAGTACGCAGCCACGCGGCCAGCAGATTCAATGGCTTTGCGGCCCGTCATTTAAAATCAGTGAATGACTACCCAACAAATCTCCAATATCAGCGTGACCACAAAGGCCAATGTCTACTTTGACGGCAAGTGCATCAGCCATGGCATCACCTACCCTGACAGCACCAAAAAATCAGTCGGCGTGATTTTGCCCAGCACCCTTACCTTCAACACCGGGGTGGCTGAAATCATGGAATGTGTAGCGGGCAGTTGCGAATACAAACTGGCCGGTACCGATGCGTGGGTCAAGTCCAGCGAAGGCGAAAAATTCAACGTGCCCGGCGACTCTAAATTTGATATTCGCGTCACCGAGCCGTACCACTACATCTGCCATTTTGAATAACTAGAAGAACATTGACAACATCATGGCCACCATTCTCCAGCACCTGCCCACCGGGCAAAAAGTCGGGATCGCGTTTTCAGGCGGGCTGGACACCAGCGCCGCCCTGCATTGGATGAAGCTCAAAGGCGCAGTACCCTATGCCTACACCGCCAACCTGGGCCAGCCCGACGAGCCTGACTACGATGAGATTCCGCGTAAAGCGATGGAATATGGCGCTGAAAAAGCGCGCCTGATCGACTGCCGCAAACAACTCGCCACCGAAGGCATTGCCGCCCTGCAAGCGGGTGCGTTTCACATCACCACAGCGGGCGTGACCTACTTCAACACCACCCCATTGGGCCGCGCCGTGACCGGCACCATGCTGGTAGCGGCCATGAAAGAAGACAACGTCAATATCTGGGGCGACGGCAGCACGTTCAAGGGCAACGACATTGAGCGCTTTTACCGCTATGGCCTGCTGACCAACCCGGATTTGAAAATCTATAAGCCGTGGTTGGACCAGTTGTTCATTGACGAACTGGGTGGCCGCGCCGAGATGTCGGCCTTCATGACCCAAGCTGGTTTTGGCTACAAGATGTCGGCTGAAAAAGCCTACTCCACCGACAGCAACATGCTGGGCGCCACCCACGAAGCCAAAGACCTCGAACTTCTGTCAAGCGGCATGAAAATCGTCAATCCCATCATGGGCGTGGCGTTCTGGAAAGACGAAGTTGTTGTCAAGCGCGAAGAAGTCACCGTGCGCTTTGAAGAAGGCCAGCCGGTGGCGCTGAATGGCAAGCGTTTTGACAGTTTGGTGGACTTGATTCTGGCAGCCAACATTATCGGTGGCCGCCACGGCTTGGGCATGAGCGACCAGATTGAAAACCGCATCATCGAAGCCAAAAGCCGGGGCATTTACGAAGCACCGGGCCTTGCTTTGCTTTTCATAGCATACGAGCGTCTGATTACAGGCATCCACAATGAAGACACGATTGAACAATACCGTGACAACGGCCGCAAACTAGGCCGTCTGCTGTACCAGGGCCGCTGGTTTGACAGCCAGTCCATCATGCTGCGCGAAACCGCCCAGCGCTGGGTGGCGAGTGCCATCACCGGCGAAGTGACGTTAGAACTACGGCGCGGCAACGACTATTCAATTTTGAACACCGAATCACAAAACCTGACCTACAAGCCCGAGCGCCTGAGCATGGAAAAGGTTGAAGACGCACCGTTTAGCCCACTCGACCGAATTGGCCAGTTGACGATGCGCAACCTGGACATTGTGGACACGCGCGACAAGCTGGCGGTGTATGCGAAAGCCGGGTTGTTGGCACTGGGCGATGGGAGTGCGATACCCAGGTTGGAAGCTAAAAAGTAATCGATTCAAATTCAGGCAGTGTATTGACAAAGTAAGTACGTCGAGCATAATAGATCAATGGACGACCAACACGCCATCAATGGCGATTTGTTTGTCTGGAATCAGGACAAAGCGCAGATTAACTGGCGCAAGCACGGTGTACGCTTTGAAGAGGCAGCAACAGTGTTCAGTGATCCTATGTTCGTCTTGACGGATGCTTCTCGCAACGATGAGGCGCGTGACGCTGCGATTGGCTTTGACATACAAGGCCGCTTGCTGTTTGTGGTGCACATCGAAATCGAAGCAACTTGTATACGCATCATCTCTGCGCGCCGTGCAGAGCTTAATGAAGAGGTGATTTATGCTCAGTGAACGCTTGAAATCCCGTCTTAACAAAGACCGCCCCATGACCTCCATCACGCTGCGCATCCCTGTAGATGTCGTAGAGTCGATGAAAACCATTGCCCCCCAGCGTGGCTTCACAGGCTATCAAACACTGCTCAAAGCCTATTTAAGCGAAGGCCTGCGCCGCGACGAAACGCAGTTTGCTGCGGCATCTCAAGCCAGGTTGATTGATGCATTGAAACGGCGTGGTGTAGCTGCTGAATTGATCGAGGCTGCTGAGCGAGAACTGCTGGCAGCATGACTTGATAGGCTGGAAGATCATTGATTCACATGAGTTTTCAGAGTAAATTGCAAAAATAGCGATTTGCTCTGAAAAGGGCAACTCAAGCAAATTGCTTCAGTACTTTTGGCCATATCCATCCACGCGTTAGCACTCGCTCAATACGGCTCGCCAAAATCCCTAAAAGCTGAAATAAACCAAGGCGATGACTGGGTGTTTGAGTTTTTAGCGAACAGCACAAAATGAAGCAATCCATCGGCCAGTCGGCTCTGGTCGTGCGCGACTATGACGAGGCGATTTCGTTTTACGTTGACACGCTGGGCTTTAGCCTGATTGAAGACACCTACATTGCCGAGCAAGACAAGCGATGGGTGGTGGTGGCACCGCCGGGCGCGACTGAATCACGCTTGCTGTTGGCGCGCGCCGTCAATGCGGAGCAATCCTCAAGAGTCGGCAACCAGACAGGTGGCCGGGTGTTTCTGTTTCTTTTCACCGATGATTTTTGGCGCGATTTTGAAGCCTACAAAGCCAAAGGCGTCGTCTTTGTACGCGAGCCCAAACGTGAGCCTTACGGCACGGTCGCGGTGTTCAAGGATTTGTATGGCAACCTTTGGGACTTGCTGCAAGCAGCGTGAGGTTGCCCGCCACCTCGGTGATCTTTTGGTTTTTAACCGCATCGATCTGAGCTGTATTGACAAGATGTGGGGCAATCTCAGCCAGTGGCACCAACACAAAGGCGCGCCGCCACATGCGCGGGTGCGGCAAGGTGAGTTGTGGCGAATCGATGCAACCACTGCCGTACAGCAGCAAGTCAAGGTCTAGCGTGCGGGGCGCATTGATGTGTGGTCTAGTGCGGCCTGCAGCAAGTTCTATCTGCTGCAAATACTCTAGCAAAGTAGGCGCGGGCAGACTGGTTTCAATTTCAACCACCGCGTTGATGTAGTTATCACCCGGCGCATGGCCTTGCAGCGTTTCAAGCGGCTCGGTTTTGTACAGGCTGGAGGTCTTTTTAACCGCGCATTTCGGCAAGATGCTGATGGCAGCAACTGCCTGCTGAAGCGCGGCTATTGCATCGCCCAGATTCGCACCCAGTGCGATGTAGGCCGTAACCATGGCATTTAATCGGGCGCTGGCCCTGTAGTACCGCCTTCACCCCGGTTGGCTGGCTTGCGGCGACGGCGGCGTTTTCTGGCGGGTGCAAACTCACCTTGCGGCGGGCCTCCATCTGGCGCTGAATCAGTCGGCTCTGCAAAGCGTACATCAGGCAATGGGGCATCCACTTTTTTAACCCGAACGCGCGCCTGCTGCGGCTTTTGCAAATTCGCCAGGCGCATGGTTTCAATCATCACATGGCGCTCGTCGTCGTAGGCTGTAGAAAACTTTTCCCACCACTCGGCCAGTTCCATGTCAACTTCGCCGGTTTGCGCGCGCAGGCGCAAAAAGTCAAAACCAGCGCGAAAGCGCGGTTGCTCCAGCATCGAATACGGCGACGAGCCCACACGCTTGTCAAAGCGTATTTGCATCGCCCAAATTTCGCGCATGTCACCGCCCAACTTGCCCCGGCCCGAGACATCACCAATCTTGGCGTTAAAGGCATCGTCAATCGCGTCGTGCAAAGCAGGCAACGTGTGCTCACCGCGCCCCATCCGCTGGTTCCATCCGTCACGCACATCAGCCCACAAAATGCATGACAGCAAAAAGCTGGGCGCAACAGGTTTGTCTTCGCTCACGCGGCGGTCGGTATCTTGCAAAGCGAGGTTTAAAAACGGCTCATGCGCGTTGCTGACCACCACATCCAGCAGTGGGTAAATACCTGTTAAGCCCAATGTTTTGAGCTGCTCAATACTGGCCAGTGCATGGCCAGTTTGCAGCAATTTGAGCATTTCATCAAACAGGCGCGACTGCGGCACGTCCAGCAGCAACTTGACGCTGCTTTTAAGCGGCTGCACAGTTTTGTCTTCAAACTTGAAGCCCAGCGCATTCAGTTTGGCCGCAAAACGCACCGCACGGATGATGCGCACCGGGTCTTCCCGGTAGCGCACCGCCGGGTTGCCAATCATGCGGATGATTTTTTTCTTCGCGTCCTTGATGCCGTTGTGATAGTCCACCACCAACTGCGTTTCAGGGTCGTAGTACATGGCGTTGATGCTGAAGTCCCGCCGTGCGGCATCTTCTTCCATCGGGCCCCAAACGTTGTCGCGCAGTACGCGACCCGAGCTGTCAACCGCGTGCGTCATGCCTGCCAGCTCGCTCTTGCTGGTGCGTTCGTTACCGCCTACCTGTTCGGCCTGGCTGCTGTCCAGATAGGCTCGAAAGGTTGACACCTCAATCACCTCGTGCTCGCGACCCCGTCCGTAGATGACGTGAACAATCCGAAAACGCCGGCCAATGATGAAGGCGCGGCGAAACAATCGCTTGACCTCCTCCGGCGTGGCGTCAGTGGCCACGTCAAAGTCTTTAGGCTTCAGGCCCACCAGCAAGTCGCGCACCGCGCCGCCGACAATGTAGGCTGCGTAGCCTGCGTGTTGCAGCGTCAGCACCACGTCCATGGCGCGTTCGTCCACCAGCTTTGGGTTGATGCCGTGGTCTTTAACCTGGATGTCGTTACGCGTACCGAAAGGGGATTTTTTAACTGCTTTGGCGATGCTTGCTGCACCATCTGTCTTGCCGAACAATTTATCGATGAATTTTTTTATCATGAAATCAATGGTTTCAGGAGCTCACATGCCACTTTGGCTCGCAAGCTCAACCGAAAAAGGTTAAAACAGGTCAAGTATGCGCCATCCGCGCTCAGAAGCCAGTTGGCGCAGCCGCTCATCCGGGTTGGTGGCAACCGGATGGGTGGCTTTCTCCAGCAGCGGCAAGTCATTCATCGAATCGCTGTAAAAAGTACTTTCAACGTCTTGCCAGCTCAAACTGCGGGAGGCCAGCCAGGCTTCAACCCGCGTGACCTTGCCTTCACGAAACGATGGCGTGCCTAAAATATCGCCGGTGAATTCTCCTTGCACATTGCGCACAAGCTCAATCGCAATCAGCTCTTTCACGCCAAATGCATCGGCAATCGGTCGGGTGACGAATTCATTGGTGGCGGTGACGATGATGACCTCGTCGCCGGCCTTCAGACCGAGCGCCATCAGCGTGATGAGCAAGGCCTCGGTGCCGCTGGACACCGTGATGCAATGTCTGGCGCCGGTAAAGGCAGCCAGTTTGTCCTCGAGTTCTTTGACCTCCGGCCCCATGATGTATTGGCCGTGGTCGAGCACACCCTGGATGCGCGCGTTGATGGACTCTCGAAGTGCAGCGTACTGCGACTTGAGGTCGATGAATTCCAGAGGCTTCATGATTTGCATGGCAGGTGAGGTGGTTCTGCAGATGGCGTGGGCCAGCGTCACTCGCCCGCCAACGACAAGCGTCC
>ENA-OFCE01000557-OFCE01000557.1-metagenomes-genome-assembly--contig:-NODE-557-length-23913-cov-7.823455_pt1 | contig 23913 bp, 21 predicted proteins | sample MGYA00153388_OFCE01 | MGnify analysis MGYA00153388
CCTCGTTGAAACGGACTGGTCGTAAGCAAAGCTTACTGCTCGTCCATGCAGCCTGACTGGTCGCAAGCAAAGCTTGCTGCTCGCCCATGCAACCTGGGTGTGTTGCAAATGCTACACATTTGCTTCCGTTGTTATAATAAACGATTTTCCAAATCAATTCTGATTTTGTATTTTTCACCATTATACTTTAATTAAATAAGGATGTGAATGACACTTTATTGCTATTTAGTATTTTTTTTTATGCATTTTGGTATGTAAATCGCAACCTTTAATAGAAAAAAGCAAAAAGTTCTACATTATATTCAAAATTAAACACTTAAATACAGTTCAGCAACATATAAAAACACAGAATATCTGTAATATCCAGCGTCTAGAGAATATATTGTAATATGGATGTAAGCAGCAATAAAAAAGTGCACCAGGTAGTCTTCCATACTTGTTATACAGTGACCTCGTACTGGGTATTTTCTCTGGAGACAGAAACAGATTTATAGAATACAATGAGATGGTGAATGAAGACAGCTTTATTGATGATGATGTAGTAAAAGCCCGACTAACTGATGAAGAGGCCAGAGAAGAGATCAGTAGAGTTATAGATAGACTAGAAATTGCGCAGATAAAGTCCTTACCCTCAGGTGATAAGGGGACGGGGTTATTGACAACACCTCTAGTGTATAGTGTTCTATACTAGAGGTGAATTTTATGCCAGTAATACTAATAAATGCAAGCAAGAGTGGAATATACCATATAATTATGAGAGGAATAAACCGGCAAAGCATATTCGAGGATGAGGAAGATTGTAGTAGATTTATTGAAACCCTGCAAAAATATAAGGAAATCTGTGAATATAAGTTGTATGCATACTGCCTAATGGGGAATCATCTGCATTTGTTATTAATGGAAGGTAAGGAGCAGGTCTGCGGAGGATCTATGGCAGCTATGTCTTTTGGTATAACCGTAAGTATGCCAGGGGGGGTATTTGTTTCAGGATCGATACAAGAGTGAGCCGGTAGAGGATGATGCATATTTTCTTACTGTAGTAAGATATCTTTATCAAAAACCTGTAAAGGCTGGCTTGGTAATAAGCGTCGAAAAATATACATGGAGTAAATACAAGGAGTATATAGAAGGAAACGAAATCACAGATACAGGCTTTACTCTTATTATGTTTAATACAGATAGAGAAAAAGCGGTCAAGAGCTTTATTGAGTATATTAACAAAGTGAATGATGATGTTTGCCTGGAAATATCGGAAAAACGCCAGGTAACGGATGAAGATATAAGAAATATTATCAAGAAGCTGTGTAAAGTGAACCTAAGAGAAGGATATAGCTTATCCGTCAGGCAGATTGAGAGATTGACGGGTATAAACAGGGGGATTATTCAGAAATTGCAGGGTGACAATAACCCCGTCCCCTTGGCACCTGTGGAGTTGAAGGATTATCTGGATAATGGGAAAAGAGACCAATCGGTATAATAGATGCCCTCAGGGAAACTTGAGAGCATTATTTTTTATCCAATTGAAATATAAAATAATGCTGTTTTTTCCCATGTCAAAAGGTATACTTTTTGAGACAATGATTTTCAGCATCAAAACAGTATTGTTTTTGCTTTTGTGATAAAGTACTTGCTTCTTAGCGTAGGTAAAAATCCATATCTTTAAGGGTATCACCCCTTGACGGGGGTTTTACCGACTTATCTATACTGTTCTGAGTAAAAGCTTTAAATATAAGCCTTTTCACTTTGTGTACATATAAACAACGACATATTATAAAACCCGTTTATTTGGACAGTACATAAATGGCTACCAGTTAATTATCGGTAGCCATTTCATGGATTATGGATTTGTTGCAGGTTGCATTTTTTATAAACTCGCTATGCTTTTGTTGACCTTCGGTTCTATTACCCCGTAGCTAATGCTTATACTGTACCCTTATAGTTTTCTTGCTTTGACTATAAAAGTTACAGGAAGCATTTTTGCTTTTTTGGCAAAATCGCTGTTTTTGTTCCGTATAATGTCATCATCAGATTCCTCAACCATTTGCTCAATGACAAATCCCGCTTTTGCCAACGCATTCACATAGGTTGATAGTTTACGATCCGATAATGATAGCGCACCTCCATCAAGAGATACTGAATACCAAGATTCATCGAAATAACATTTTTTAAAAGCAAGCATATCATTTTCTGCAGCAACACATTTGTGTATAGGGTGAGACCAACTGAAAATAAAAAAGCCGTCTTTTTTAAGATAAGAAGCGATTCGGCAAAAAGTACCCTCAAGGTCGGTAGTCCAGCCTATGGCATAAACCGAATAAACAAAGTCAAAATAATCCTCTGGTATGCCACATTCGTCTTCCATAGGAGAGCAGATCAATTTTGCTGAAAGACCGCATGCCGTCAAATGTTGCATTGTTTTTTCGATTTGTTTTTCTGATATATCCATACCCCATAGTTCAGCGGCTTTACGTTCCCCAAGATATTGCAAGGATTCTCCGCTTCCACAGCCTATCTCCAGCATCTTTTTTCCTAATACATCTCCAAAAAGTTGGCATTTTTCTTCCGAAACAAATGCTCCATAAAAAGGTAGTGCGGTTGCCCCTAAAACGTCATTTCCTTTTGTGTCCCAAAAGAAGCTGTTTGTTTTATGAACAGTATTCTTGTCCATGTCTACCGAGATAGCGCAGCCAACCTCGCCAGCACCTATAATATTTGTTCTATAACCAGCATTCTTATCCATTCCAACACCCTCCATTAATATTAATTTGAAGGATAGGCGTGGAAAGGATTTAAGTTTTACCCCCTTGTCTCGAGCCAAGGATGGCGCTAAACCATGCAATTGACTGAATGCTCTGGTAAAAGCAGCTTGCGACTCATACCCATAACGCAGAGCGACGTCAATTATTTTTTCTCCGTTTTGAATATCCACTGCTGCCATTGTTAATCGCCTGCGGCGAATATATTCGGATAACGGAATTTGAGCCATGAAAGAAAAAATCCGCCGAAACTCCCACACAGAGCAGTTCATAAACTGTGATGCTGTGGAATAATCAATCTTGTCAGATAGATTATTTTCAATATATTCAAGAGCTTGGTTCATGCACTTCTGCCAATCCATAACCTCACCTCCTTTAATAATTATATCAAGAGTTGGTAGACATACTTTGCATTAGGTGCATTTAAATGCAAAGTATATTATATAAATTTTGTAACATTGCAGTTAATAAATAATTTTAAGTTCAGAATATCTTTCTAAACATTTTGCATAAATAATATCAACATTTCTCTATATGGTCAAATAGTGGAAATTTCTTGTTATGTATCCTTATGAATTATGTCCATGCACAAAATAGACATTTCCACTAACTCTTTATACCGTACCTACAGCGAATATAGTATGGATTGCACGCAGTTGCATATTTTATAAATATTATGTAACAATCTTGGTGCCGAAAATGCTTATACTATGGTGTTATCAAGCCACCAATAATTATGAAAATTATTTGTGTTGATAACACTTTTCCTATATTCTATCAATTCCTTAACATACTCCAGTATATTACCTTTGGGGTTAACAAACTGAATCGGGAAATGGCAGCACCTATTTGGGAATTCTTTACCAAAAACCGTCAGTCCTATTCCCTTTCGACAGGCTTTCAAACAGGCTTCGCAAGGCTGCAAGTTGTCTTGAACAGCTTTTTTGAACCCTTCGCTAAATTCACGGTTGTATTTGTCCAAGTAAAAAACAACGCGCCAAATATTCTTTTCCATTTTACTGCTCATTTTGATGTAGCATACACATTTGCCTTTGTAGGAAATTTTCCAAGAGTTTACCGAGCTATACTGTGGTGTGAGTTTCTTTGCTCTTAAATAGGCGGCAAATTCCAGCGCAGTTGTTTTCAATTCGCCATCAAGAAGCTCGGGTATAATTTCCTCTATTTGTGGTTTGATTTTAATTTGCTCTTGAGCCAAAGTGATGTCACTATTTTTAGGCATTTCTTTTACTCCTCGTATATATCGAAAATTTATTACGTTGCGCTCTGTTTCGCTCGCTGGCTCTATTAGACGAGACTCTCCAAGTCAATGACAATGCCATGAATCACTATGCGGTGCTACCTCTTTCCAATACTCTAACAATTCCTTAATATATTCCAAAGTACTGCCGTCGGGATTTTCAAACTGAACAGGAAATTGAAAACATGTATTTGAAAATTCCTTGCCGAAAACAATCGTATCTTTTCCCTTCGGGCAATCGTCCGTACAAGATACGCATTGTTTCACACCATCTTGAACTGCTTTTATGAACCCTTTATCAAACTCGCCGCTGTAATCGCCTGAAAAGAACCAAAAGCGCCATATATCCTTCTTCATGTGTATGCCGCACAAATAGTTTTTCTCATAGGGGATTCTCCAATAATTCGGACCGAACCACTGCCGCGGCGTCATTTGATTCGCTCTTAAATAAGCGACAAATCCCATAGCGGATTCCTTCAAATCACCGTCAAGAAGTTTTATGATTTCTTCTTCTATTTCGGGATTGGTTTCCTTTTGCTCTTTATCCAAAGAGTTATTGCTTTTTTCGGACATTTGATTCGCTTCCTTTCGTATATTATATAAATTTTCTAACTTCACAGTTTTTATCTTAAGTTCACAACATCAAACTATCATGTAATAATAGTATCAATATTTTCCCATATGGTCAAATAGCGTATGAAAATAGCTTATGTATACTCTTACATTATGGAGGCGTAACAAATAGACATGTGATTCGTTATCAAACAAACTCAAATAACCCTTTATTCATGATATAAAACTCAATCTACCTTAAATATATTGGTGTGTTGCCAAACCCTCCTGGAGCGTGTCGATCTTGACCAATGTTTTATACCTTATCACTGCTTCAGCATCATCGATAATAGTCTCTAACACTTTTGTTTTACCATTTTCGAGGATTATTACTATTGTCCACATTTATAAACTCACTCTGCCTTCCGTAATAAATTGATATTGTTTCTTGGGGTCACGCTCACCCCCGAACCCCTCCGCGTGGAATGATAACAATGTATTTTATAATCCGAAAATACATTGTTATCATTCTTTACAGAATTTAGTTATTTAGTATTCAACGTGCATTTTCAGTGCGTTATAGTAACTATGTTTACTATGAATACTATAGTTTTTTATAGTATAGTTAAGTCGGAAATGTTGGCTTACAGCCCAATACAGAGGTTTTTTAGATAAGTTTAAGCAAGTGTTCCGGCTCAGGGCTTTATTTTTTGTCCGAGTATAGGCAGTGTAGGGATATAGGTCTGAAAACATGCCGTAAGAGGCTCATTATCAGAGGATCGTAGGATTAAATACAGAGTGGGGAATATCCGGTACCTATCCCTTGCGTCTAAGCTAGTACTAAGAAATCAATAAAAATATAGGCTACCGAATTATTAAAATAGTTATATAGATTTATAAAAAATATAGACTACTGAATTATTAAAATAGTTATATAGATTCATATTTTGAAAATAATGTTAGATTTTAAACTTTCATGCCGAAAAATACAATTGAATGTTTGAAAATTAATGGAGGTTATACAAATGAGTAGAAAATGTGTTGAGGTTACAACGTTACATGGTTACACAATAGAGGAGTTACAGTCCAAGGTTGATATAACAAAAAGAGACTATACCCGTTGCTTGTTACAAGCAGTGATAATGAGGTATAACGGAATTAAAACACCGGATATAGTAAAAACCTTGGGCAAAAGTAACCCCACTGTTGCGGACTATATCAAGCGGTGGAACAAAAGCCCTGCGTGTCTGGTAGACCATAGGGGCAGAAAAATTTCCAACCAATTGGCTGACGACATTCTAGAAGAACTTAAATGTATTGTTGTCAATAAAAAACCATATGACTTTGGGTATCCTCAAACAAGTTGGAATAGCAACAATTTAGCCAGATATATTACGGATAGATATGGTCCTAAATATTCATCCTCATGGACTAGGAGACTTTTAATGCGGTTAGGGTTTAGCTACCAAAGAGGTATATACAAACCAATAAGAAAGGACTTAACATTATTAGAGTAACTGAAATTATGAAAGGATTCGACACTATATAAATACTAGGAGGAAAGAAATCGATGCATGCAATACTAACTTTCAGATTTTCAAATGAAAATAGTAGTAAAGAACAAGATGAATATAAGAACCTAATTGATGAATTAGTATCTTTGATAGCGCAATTCGCTGATGATTTAATAATAAAATTTATTAGTCAAGATAATGGAAAAATTCTTGAGCAGCCAGGAAGTGACTTGGAATCTATAGAAATTATCTTTAAGGAGTCTTAAGTTTTAAAGCCATAAATATTTCCTTAAGATTTTTGCTTTACTCGTAATATAACATGCTGGAGTAGTATCTGCAAAGCAGTATACGGATGCCAGGTATACTTGGCCGGTTAACACAAGGCTATATTACTTCCACGGCTCCGGCCGGGACGTTATTTGGCGCGGATATGGACAGTCATAAGCAGAAGATGGACATTAAGATAGTATTATACTGATAACATCTGTGAGGTGATACAAATGAATGATATTATAAAGTTATGGAAATTGGTAGAAAATGGGTATGTTATCAAGGGTGTTAATAGTCTTTCTTCAGGGAAAGGTGTTATTACCCTTACGTTCGGTGGGAATGGAAACCCAATTGAAGGGCAAATATATTTCTTGATTACAGAAGATCAGACGGTAATTGAAAGAGCAAAAGAACAAATGAAGTAAAAATGGCAGATATAAAGTTGCCCATTTCAAGCAGATACTTTCGGACCTGGCCGAAGCTAGGACAATATTTTTTATCAGGGAAGGATAGGCTTTTCAGACTATAGTTTTGACTTTGTCTTACATGGATTATCAATGCTATTCCGTGTCTGTCAAATGAGAGTAGGGTCATTTAGTCTTAAACAGCAATATCTTTAACTTGACTTGTGCGAAGTTTGATCCATAAAATGGAAAGTATACAGCCGTTTTTTTTACATCGGCTGCTATTAAGGGCAACGCTCGCGTAATGATAAAGTATAGAACTATAAATAATAAAATTCTTGTAAGTAGATCTAAAAATAACACTATCTTTCCCCCTTTTTGTTTGACTTGTTCGAATCTTGAGCCATAAAATGTAAAGACCTATGTAGCAGGCCTAAAGCTCTATGAACTAAGGTAATCTCAATAATTTTCTTGCCACAGTTATAAACATAATCAATCAGATTCATCCTATTAAAATCAGGTAATCAATTTATCGGTAAATTTTATGCTTGATTTTAATAGGTATGGTTTTCTGTTAGAAGTTTTGTTTTATCCAAATATAGACAGACAAAAGCAATAATGATATTATTTTTCTGTAAGGTTTTACTATGTGAATGGAACGTATTGGGAGGCTGAAACAATGATTTTTCATGTACCAAATGAGTATTATAAAGTCTTTTATAAATCGTACCTTAGGCATTCTTTATTGGTAATGATTTGCTGAAAGTAGAATTTGTCGGTTTCGTTGGCTACACCCTCTAATGTGCAATAGTAAGAAAAATAGCTGAGTGAAAGAGTGTAATACAAAACTCTTCCGGAGACATAGGATTCTGCAGGAGTTTTGTATTACACATTAGAAGAAAAATAGAGGTTTCTCTTCTCAGCTTTTCAGGAAGATAAACCTCTATTTTTAAAATTAACTTTCCTATTTGGTTAGAAAGTCCAATTAAGGTGTATTACTACGGATTAAATGTAATAGCTTCTTTTCAGCACGAATCAAAAGTGATTTTGTTACCTCGGTATCAAGGTTCTGTAATTTAGCTATCTCATTTATGGTTTTGGGGTTTGTACTTACCCCGTATCGGTTAGATAATAACTCTTGTTCTATTTTGTTCAAGTAATTAAAGTACCACTTTATTTGTTCGGCAGTAATTATATTCTTTAAATTATCCATATCAGTAGGGTTCAACATACAGGTCTGCCGAGTAGGCTGTCCCTTTTGCATCCGTATGCTGTGGTGCAGTACATAGGAATGCATTTCTACTCTTCCAGTAACCCGTTGTAGGATCTCTGAAAATGTAAATGGGTGTTGCAACAGCAGTGCCAGTAGCATAATAGGTGGGTTGAGCAGCTTCAACTAAATAGTAAGTTCCTGCCCACCATAATAAAGCCATATCCATCTGTGAAGACACTTCAAAATCAGTATAGATTCTACCGTAATATCTTACATAAGTTCGATTCGCATCAGTTCCTACCCATGATTGTACACTTGCTTTAATGTCTGGAAGTTCAGAAAGTGTTGAAACCGAATCTTTATCTTGGCTAACATTTTTCTTTACAGGAACAGAAACTGTATACTCAGTACAAGTGTCTGTCCATTCAATCCCGTCCTTATCAACTTCCTTTTGTGTGAAAGTACGAACAGATAAAACTTTTGCGTTTTTCAAATCGATTTCAGGTGGTAAGTTTTGCTTTTGCTGGTTGAGAGATTTTGTTAGCTCATTTTGCGGAGTACTTTGGCCAGGAAGGTTTTCACTAGCATGAGCACTTACTACAGAGAACATCAGGCACACCAGGACAACTAAAGATAAAATTCCTTTTTTCATAGAGATTTAACCTCCATATTTTTGTAAATTTATTCCATATAATATACCAAATTCATAATATCGTCAAGCGTCAATAAAATGAAGTAGCGGATCATACAAATTTAAGCAAAACTTTTCCTAAGATTAGTACTCATTTTGCTTATACAACAGTGTTTAGATATATAATGCCCTGACTGCCAACTTTTAGAGATGCAGTCCTTTTTTACTTCTGTAACTTTAGTCCCGTTGGAACAGGACACTATACCGTTGTCTGCACATAATTAAAATATAATCCAATATGTAAAAATAATACAAAAAATCAAAAGATAGACATGTTGTTGTGTTATTCACTTTAGTCTATAATCATATTGTAATTTAAACTATTGGGCTGCCTGATAACTTACAGGCTATAGGAATACTATGGAAAATAAAATGGCTGTATTATCCCTGTTAAGAGCGAATGTGTGGAATAATTATCCAGACACTAACTCTTTGATCCTTGACAAGTTAGCATCCTGGCCTATAAGCAGTAACAAAGGTTATCTGCCGATATGGATCCATTAAGTCCTACACACCTTGCCGGTCATCAATATTGGCAAATCTATTATCTAAAATCTTACCCTATTTAATCCTGTAATCAAACCGAATCCATACCACTTATCACCGTATTCAAAAAATTCTCATATTCAAATAGCAGAAACATGCAGGAGAATTCCTGTGTGTATAGAAGCTGCAAAACCTTTGAAAACCAGCGTTTTTCAGGTTCTGCAATAAGCCAAATCAATAAAGTTAGGGGGATTGGTAGTGCATAACTCCTACGCGAAATTCAATATTCCATGGTTGTCCCTAAAATACATAATAAAGGAGGGATTGAGCTATACAAATTCGGATGGAACTTAGCTAATTCGTGCATCGTAAAGCCCCAGAACCGTTGGCTGTACGATGCCCAAATCAGCAGTTACCAATCCGATTGTATGTAGTAAAGCTTTCTTAAAAAACGTTAGTCTTAAAAACATTAGTAGAGGAGGATTTACATGTTTAAAATGAACTGGCTCAAGAAAAAGGGGTTCCTTGCAGTTGTATTATCGACATTTTTTACATCCACACTTCCTTCACCCGGTGTTCTTGCTGCAGATCTGACGAAGGATAAAACCGTGTATACGGTAGCCAACGCCCATCTTGATACACAATGGAACTGGGATGTAAGAACCTCGATAAATTCTTATATTCCAAAAACTCTGGTCAACAACTTTGAATTGTTTGAAAAATATCCTGATTACAAATTCAGTTTTGAAGGTGCATTCAGGTATGCTCTAATGAAGGAATATTTCCCTGTTCAATACCAGCAGCTTAAAAACTACATACAGCAGGGCCGCTGGAATGTGACGGGTAGTGCGTGGGAGGCAGGAGATGTTAACGTACCTTCGCCTGAAGCGCTTATGCGCAATATCCTCTATGGAAATGGCTTCTTCAAGAAGGAATTCGGTAAAACAAGTACCGACATATTCCTCCCCGATTGCTTTGGATTTGGATATGCGCTTCCATCCATTGCATCCCATATGGGCCTGACAGGATTTTCGACCCAGAAATTAACCTGGGGTTCAGCTTACGGTATTCCTTTCGATATTGGGAAATGGTACGGCGTAGATGGTTCCTATCTGATTTCAGCAGTAAATCCTGGAAGCTACAGCTCATCCATTTCCCAATCTGTAGCTACCGACCCCACATGGGTTAACTATGTTAATTCTCTGGGTAATAAGTATGGGATCTATGCGGCTTATAAATATTATGGAACCGGTGATACCGGCGGATCTCCTACCGATGGTTCAGTAAAGATAGTACAGCAGGATATCAGTAATGGCGTTAATCCTACAACAGGCATTCGGGTACTGAGCTCACCTGCAGACCAGATTTTCAGAGATTTGACAGCGCAAGGGCTGGTTGATAAACTTCCTTCATGGAATAACGAACTGGTAATGAGTACACATGGAGTAGGTTCCTATACATCGAGGACTATATCAAAGAGGCTTAACAGGCAAAATGAACTTCTCGCAGATGCAACGGAAAGGGCAAGCGTTATGGCAGACTGGCTTGGAGGGGCACCTTATCCGAAACAGCAGCTGGATACGGCTTGGCAGCGTTTTATGTGGCATCAATTCCATGACGACATTACAGGAACAAGTTTGCCTTCGGCATATATGATCGCCTGGAATGACTATATTCTATCGCTGAATCAATTCTCTCAAGAGCTTGCAAATGGAGTGGGTGCAATAACCCGTGCAATGGATACATCTGCTACCGGCATTCCTGTGGTAGTATATAATCCGGTTTCAAAGGCACGTAAGGATATAGTAGAGGCAAAGGTGAACTTCCCGTCAGGAGTACCATCGGCTGTAAAGGTATATGATCCGAATGGAAATGAAGTGCCTTCACAGCTTGGCACCGTGGATGGAAACAGTGCAACGGTATTGTTCCTGGCAGATATGCCTTCGGTGGGATATAAGACATATGATGTAAGGCCTTCCGGCTCACCATGTACAATGGCAACGGGATTACGCGTTACCAACTCAACGTTGGAGAACAATTACTATAAAGTGATAATTAATTCCGACGGAGATATAGCCAGTGTATTTGACAAAGTAAACAATAAGGAACTCTTGTCAGCCCCTTCGAGGCTTGAACTGCTTAGTGATACCTCAACATCATGGCCGTCATGGGAGATTATGTATAACGATGTAGCCAGCGCTCCAAAGGCATACGTAAGCGGGCCGGCAGAGGTTAAAATAGTTGAAAACGGGCCTGCAAGGGTTGCACTCCAGGTCACGCGCAAAGCTTTAGGGTCCACCTATGTGCAGACAATTAATCTGACTGCGGGTGATGATTCACAACGTGTGGATGTGGCCAATAATGTTAACTGGTATACAAAAGCAGCCAATTTAAAGGTGTCCTTCCCCCTTGCAGTTTCAAATCCCAACGCAACCTATGACCTTGGACTCGGTACGATTCAAAGAGGAAATAATAAACCGGTTTTATATGAAGTACCGGCGCAGCAGTGGGCAGACATAACGAATACAGCAGGTGATTATGGTGTAAGTATATTGAACGATTGCAAGTATGGCTGGGATAAGCCGGCTGACAATAAGCTCAGGCTTACATTGATACACACACCTGTAGCAACCTATGGCAGTAATAAACAGGATACGCAGGACTTTGGTGAAAACAGGTTCACTTATTCCATATACGGTCACACCGGAAACTGGGTTGACGGTCAAACTGTAACGCAGGGTGAAAGATTGAATCAGCCTTTAAAAGCATTCCAGACTGCACCTCATGCCGGAGATTTGGGAAAGGACTTATCCTTCTTACGTGTAAGTAATCCGAATGTAACTGTTAAAGCAGTTAAGCAGGCAGAGGAAAGCCGGGAATACATTGTCAGGGTGCAGGAAACCAGCGGAAGCCCAGCCTCAAACGTTGTTTTATCAATGGGTAACGGTATAGCAAGCGCCAGAGAAGTCAACGGTGCTGAAGACCCGGTAGGTCCGGCAGTGGTCCGGGACGGAAAACTGGTATTTGACATAGGTACTTATAAGCCCAAGACATTTGCAATAACACTTTCGGCACCTTCTTCGGCGATAAGCGCACCAGCCTCGGAAGCGATAGCACTCCCTTACAATCAGGATGTGGTTACTTTCGACAGCAGCAAGACGGATGGTGCACTTGATACACTTGGGAATTCAATACCTGCTGAACTCCTTCCGGATACCATTACAAGCGGTGGAATACAGTTCCAGATAGGTCCGAAAGCAGACAGACAAAACAATGCAGTAGCTTGCAGCGGCCAGGAAATTCCAGTACCTGCCGGTTATAAGCAGGTGTACTTGCTGGCAGCATCCACTGCCGGTGATGTAACAGATGCATTCAAGGTTGACGGTACACCGGTAAATCTTAAGATTGAGGACTACAGACAATATGTAGGTACATGGGATCTCTACGCAAATGGAGTTTACGGTAGTATTAAACGTGACGCGGTAGCATGGGTGGCAACCCATACCCATAATCCGAAGGTCACAACACCTTCATCTCCCATAGCTGTACCTGGCAACAGTGCCTATGATTTTGATTATATGTTTAAATACAGGATTGATTTACCGGAAGGTGCAAATACAATTACACTGCCAAACAACGGCAATATTCTGGTGTTTGCCATGACCGCTTCCAATAACGGCAACGATAATACCGTACCGGCAGGAGTTTTGTATGATGAAAAGACTGCACCGGTGATGTATCCGCTTACAGTAAATAACGGAACCGGGTCCGGTTCATATCCGGAAGGTGTAAGTGCAACGGTTTCTGCCATAGTTCCTGTAGAATACATGTTCAAGGAGTGGGAAGGACCCGTGGAAGATCCGAAGGCAAGGACCACTACAGTTGCTATGGGTACACAGCCTGTGACAGTTACGGCAGCATTAACCCATATTGGAACAGACCTGGCTTTGGGTAAAACCGCGACAGCCAGCTCATCCGTATCTGGAGAAGGTCCGCAAAAGGCGGTTGACGGTTTAGTATCACCCTATTCAGGCGGCAGCAACAGTAAATGGTGTGCTACCGGTTCAGGCGACAAGTGGTTGAAAGTCGACCTGGGACAGGAATATACCATAAACAGGTGGGTAGTAAGGCATGCCGGCGAAGGGGGAGAAAGCGCCAGTTGGAACACCCGTGATTTTAGATTGCAGAAGAGTTCCGACGGTACGAACTGGATCGATGTGGATTCAGTGACCAATAACACGGAGAACATAACCAATAGGGTCTCAAATCCTTTTACCGCAAGATATGTAAGGCTTTATATAACGAAACCTACAAATTCATCGGACACTGCTGCAAGAATATATGAGTTCGAACTATATGCCGACCATCTTAATAATTTGAAATCACTGACCGTGAATAACGGGACCGGAAGCGGAAACTATCCGGAAGGTTCGGTCATATCAATATCAGCAGCTGTCCCTCCGGGCCACATATTCAAGAAGTGGACCGGTCCGGTAGCAGACCCGTATGCAGTTGACACTACAGTTACAATAGGTGCAGAACCTGTGACAGTCACAGCAGAAGTAATTAAGTTAGGTCTGAACGTGGCCTTGAATAAAACGGTTACGGCCAGCGCCTATGTTACTAGCAACGAAGCACCGTCAAAGGCTGTAGATGGCATTGGAACCACGAAATGGTGCCACAATACTGTTAATTTCCCGAATAAATGGCTGGCAGTCGATCTAGGTCAGGAGTACAGCATATATGGATGGATTGTAAAGCATGCAGGTTTTGGCGGGGAATCCACAGGTTACAACACCAGAGATTTCAAATTGCAGAAGAGTTCCGACGGTATTAACTGGACAGATGTGGATTCAGTTACCGGCAACACTGCAAGCATAACCTACAGGTTCCTGGATACCCCATTCACTGCAAGATATGCAAGGCTTTTAATTGTAACACCTACCAATAACTCAGATCAGGCTGCAAGAATTTATGAGCTGGAATTATATGCTCCGCCCTTCGCAGTGAACCTGACTGCAGCAAATACCACACTGGAGAGAAACCAGAATCCGGATATCACTTTGGAGGCCCTGCTGCCGGACGGTGAGGCTGCTGATTTGACAGGTAGTAATGCTAAAATTGAATACGTAAGCAGCAGCCCTGATGTAATAGCTGTAGAAAATGGTGTGATTATAGCTAAAAATGTTGGTACTGCAGAAATTTATGCAGCAGTGACACTTGATGGTATTATGGTGAAATCCAATAAAATCGCCCTTAATGTTACTACAAGCCCCGAATCAATAAAAAGCTTGATAGACGGTTTTGTAGTGTCCAAAGACCTAACTGGACCATTGGTTCCTCAGTTAACCAATAATTTGGAACAGGCAAGAAAGTTCTATGAAGGTAAAAAACTTAAACAGGCTGTAAAGCACATGGAAGACTTTATAAAACACCTGAATAATCCGTCTATGGGCGGCCGAATATCCAATAAAGCAAAAGAAATCTTAAACCTTGACGCAAAAGCTCTCATCGGGATATGGAAATCAAGTGTTAATGAAGCTGACGTTCCTGTAGATGAAAGCAAAGACAATACAGTCACAGACAACACAGGTGAGGCAGTAACACAGTAAACATCAAGGTTTAATTCTACAATATGTTTAAAATAGAATTCCTGGGTGGTAGCAGTGCCTCCCAGGAATTCTATTTTGAAACAGTAGAGGATAAAATACTAACCGTGAGGGTGACAAGGGTGTTGGCAACACCTCTAAGGAAACGAAATCACGGATACAGACTTTGCTCTTACTATCTTTAATACAAACAGAGAGAAAGTGGTCAAGAACTTTATTGAGTATATAAGTAAAGCAAATAATGATGTTTGCCTGGAAATATCGGAGAAACGCCAGGTAACGGATGAAGATGCAAGAAATATTATCAAGAAGCTGTGTAAAGTGAACCAAAGAGAAGGATATAGGCAGATTGAGAGATTGACTGATATAAACAGGGGGATTATTCAGAAATTATAGGGTGACAATAACCCCGTCCCCTTAGCACTTTTGTACAGCTTTTAAATGAAACCCGGATAAAGAAAGCCTGTGAATACCTGGAGGAAAGTGAACTGAAAATCAAGGAGATTGCAGAAAAGGTTGGGTTTAGCAGTTCGAAATATTTCATCAAAATTTTCAAAGAACTTCAAGGAGTGACCCCCGGTCAATACCAATAAATGAAGCAGGCGGGGTGATGTAGAAAAACTCATGCGTTTATCCTGATAAAGCAGAAGAGATGGAAAATTCCATCCTTTCTGCTTTGTCTATTTTATTCGAAAAGATTAGATTCAATTGTAGTATTCGTTTGTCAAGACATCACATTTGTATTGTAATAATATTCCTGGTAAAAAATCAGAAAGTGCGGCATCATTGTGGCAATCTGCTATTATGCCTTTAAAATGCAGCCCGTATATGCTATTATAAATACCAAGTTATATTGGAGGCGATAACAATGGGTAAGCTGATTTATGCAGCAGATGATGACCCGAATATAAGAAATCTGATTAAGTCCTTTTTAGCAAAAGAAGGTTATGATGTAGAGGTTTTTGAAAACGGAGATTTACTATATGAAGCATTTGACATACGCCAGCCGGATTTGATCATACTGGATGTTATGATGCCGGGCCGTGACGGATTTACTGTCTGTGCCGCAATCAGGCAAAAGTCTACTGTTCCTATTATAATGCTGACTGCAAGAGACACCGATGCAGATTATTACTCCGGTATCACGCTGGGCAGTGATGATTATTTTATGAAGCCCGTCAGTCCTATTAAGCTTACAATGCGTGTAAAAGCCATCTTGCGAAGAATTGAAATGGATAAGGAAAAAGATGACGAAGAAACCATAACATTTGAGGATATAAAAATATTCCCGAAGAAAATGACCGTGTATTGTAAAGAGAAAGAACTTATGCTTACATTGACAGAATTCAACCTGTTGCTGTATTTGATGGAAAATGCCACCAAGGCTGTGTCCAGAAGAGAACTGCTCAATAAAATCTGGGGGTATGACAGCATGGTTGAAACAAGAGCAACAGACGATACGATAAAACGCTTACGCAGAAAATTATTAGAATATGACAGCTCCGTCATAATTGATACTATTTGGGGTTACGGCTTTAAAATCAGTAAGAAATGAGGTGGAAACGGGAGTATGACAAGCTACAAAAAAAGGCTTCTTTTAATATTAATAAGTGTGGTTTTAATCAATTTTTTACTTGTATTTTTTTCCTTCAATCTATTGATAGGACAATACATCAGGCATCAAGCGGAAAAAGAGCTTTTCACCTCAATTAATTCAGTTGAAGCCTCAAAGAGTTCCGGTGCTGTCGAGGGTACACTTGCTGTTCCGGCTGTACCTGCTGAGCCTATACCTCAGGGGGAAGATGTTTCTAATATTACGCAAGCTGTACCTGTTTCGAATTCAATCATTAACACAAACTGCATCATACTTAATAAAAAGAATGAAGTTGTTTTTCCTTCCCCCGTTTTTTTGCCTAATGATAGGAAAAATACAGTAGAATACTTGTCAAATTATTATATAGACAATAGTGGCAAATTTCAGAAAAATACTCTTGTAAAGATAATCAGTAACAAAAACACCTACTTTACGTCTCTTATTTCCATCGCTAGTACAGATGCGGGTGAAAGTTATACTGTATTATTATATACAGATATAACACCTGTTGAGAATTTTACCGATACAGTCAACTATGTATTGCTGCTCATATTGATAATTTCCGGCGTGGTTACGGTGTTAATCGGTATTCATATGTATGGGGGAATAAACAAGGCGATCAAAAGCTTATGTGATTATGCGGAACAAATCGGACACGGAAGGTTCAATGCGGAGCAAAAGCAATACAGTTATGAAGAATTCAACCGGCTTGCACATAGTATGAATGACATGTCCCAGAAGTTGGAGAAATATGATAGCAAACAGAAGAAGTTTTTTCAAAACATATCCCACGAGCTTCGGACCCCACTTATGTCCATACAGGGCTATGCCGAAGGAATCCAGCACAATGTATTTGATAACAATTCAGAAGCTGCAGGAATCATTGCGAGCGAGAGCGAGAAGATGTCGTCACTTATAGATCAGCTGCTGTATATGTCCAGAATGGACAGCGGTCTTCTGGAATTAAATATTCATACACTGGATATAAGAGATCTATTGGCCAATTGTATAGACAGTATAAAAATAATAGCACAGAAGGAAAAAAAGACTGTAACCGGCATTTATCCTGAATCAGTGCTTACTATAGAAGCAGATGAAGAGTTATTGTCAAGGGCTATTTTGAATATATTGGCCAATGGTATAAGACATGCACATAGCAATGTAGAAGTAGCATGCACAGCGGTTGATGACGGAGTGAGAATTGATGTAACCGATGATGGAAAAGGTATTGCAGAAAAAGATATACCCCATATTTTTGAACGGTTTTATATGGGGGAAAACGGGAAGTCAGGGCTTGGTCTGGCCATAACCAAGGAAATCATTGAGAGGCACAATGGAAGGATTACGGCAGAAAATACCGATACAGGTGCCAGATTCACAATACGGCTTATAACGAAGAAGCTTGTTCAGTAAGCTGATACGCTGGAAGTAAATCGAATCAGCATCAATAAAAATGTCAAGTAGGCAGAAACATATATTGACATTTTTATTGATGCTTTTTTTGTGGAAAAAGGATACAAGCCGAGCTGCTAAAAAAGTATGGAACTGCTATTGCCACAATTCTGCCGCACTTTTTCGCTGATTTTTCCTAGGTTTAAACTCTATACTTAGCTTGTAAACGAAAAAATTCCGAGGAGGAAAATATATGAAAAGAATACTCACGTTACTAACAGCAGTAAGTATGGCTTTTGCCACGACGGCATGTGTCGGAAGTCCGGAAAGCACACAGACAAACAATGATCAGAGCAAAAAAGAGATCAAGGGAGAAATTACAGTCTCCTGCTATGAATCCATGATGTATAAGGGTTTTGTAGAAGAAGCAGCAAAGCAATTTGAAAAAAAATATCCGGGTACAAAAGTCAAATTTCAAGGTTTTACGGCAGTACCTGAAATGGCTGCCGGAGGAGCAGTAGCAGCAACGGCAGCCGCAGCTCCTGTGGACGTCCTGGGTGAAAAAGGTGCAACCCCAAAAGCCGATTATAACAATAAGGTCAATACGGAACTGATGAGCGGCGGCGGTGCAGATATTATGGCAACAGATGTAATTCCATATTACAAATATGCAGACAGTGGTATGTTGGAAGATTTGAGCAAGTACATGGAAAAGGATCCTGACTTTAAAAAATCCGATTACCGAGAGAATATTTTAAATGCAAGTAAATACAAAGGTAAACAGATTGTGTTCCCAATGGATTATGATTTCAGCTTTTTCGGTTATGACACGCAGTTTTTGGATAAAGAAGCACAGGACACTTTAAACAGCAAAAATACATTTACGTATAACAGCCTGATGAAAATAGGAAGCAAATCATTTAATGAAAACAAGAATCAAAAGGTAAAAATGTTCGACCTTTATGGGGCTAAATCTTTATTCAACGAACTATTCAATACCAATTATGATAAGTATATTGACATAGAAAATAAGAAAGCAAACTTTAAAGACGGGAGCTTTACAGCTATGCTGCAAAGTACAATGGAATCAGCGAATAAAGGATATTTGAAGGAAGAAATAAAAGTTGATCCCAAAAAAGATGATAGGGAGGCTTACAGCAAGATGTTCCTAGAAACAAAGAATTTTTATAATACCAATCACTATTTTGACCTCTTCAAATTCTTTGTCGATATTAAATTGGGCAAAAATATGGCAATAGCTGGCAGCCAGATCAGCAAAACCAGTAAAATCGGCGGCCTTGTAGAAAGTGACAGCGGAAAAAAATCCTTAGAAATCTTACATGGATTCGTGATGAATTCAAACTCGAAAAACAAGGAGACTGCATGGGAATTTATTAAATTCATGGCAAGTGAAGAGGTCCAGACTTCATTGAATCTATATGGTATGCCTGTCAACAACAAGGCCGGTGAAAGAAAAGCTAAGGAAGTAATTTCCAGTATGACTGGCAATCCGAATATGGACACAGGTTCAGATAGTATAAAATTAACCAAGGAACAGGCAACATCGTATGAAAACTATATGAAAGCAATAAATGATTTGTCCGGTTCACTGAATAATGTAATGATAAAAGACAGCACAATAGAGCAGATCGTCCAATCTGAGGTCAAATACTTCTATGATGGTACAAAAACTGCACAAGAAGTGGCAGATAACTTGCAGAACAAAGTACAGTTGTATTTGAATGAATAGGGGAATGAACATGGATAGCACACAAAAGAATGCATACAGCGGTTTTTTAAAAAAAACCGCTGGCATTTTTAAAAGGGACACAGCGTTTTTATTTTTACTTCCCGGCTTAATTGGTTTTTTATTATTTTATATAGTGCCTTTCTTTTACTCTCTTGGATATGCCTTCGTTGATAAACCTGTCAACGGTAAATTTGCAGGGTTGCAAAATTTTATTAGTTTGTTCGCGAACAAGGCCTATCTCAAAGGATTAAAGAATACCATGATTATCATAGGTTTGAGTGTGCCGGCAAATATGTTTTTATCGTTGACAGTTGCTATGATGATCCATAAGCTGAAAAAAGGGAAAGAAGGTTTTGCCTTGCTGTTTTTGATCCCGCTGGTGATACCGTCAGGCTCCATGGTGCTATTCTGGAAATCGCTGTTTACCTATGAGGGCGCATTAAACGGATTGCTGAATGTAATTAATATTGCACCTGTAAACTGGCTTGAAACAGGGAATGTCCGCTTTGTTATGATAGTAATTTTCATATGGAAGAATCTTGGGTACAATATGGTTTTGTTTCTTGCCGGACTCAATAACATTCCAAAGCAATACTATGAGGCGGGAAAAGTCGATGGGACAGGAAAATGGCAAGCTTTCCGGCATATCACGGTGATTTACCTGCTACCTACATTCGTTCTTGTAACCATTATGTCAATCATAAACTCCTTTAAGGCTTTTAAGGAAATCTATTTGATTACAGGCAGCTATCCTCACGACAGTATTTATATACTTCAGCATTTTATGAATAATATGTTTACATCACTTAATTATCAAAAGCTGACAACAGCAACCTGTGTTTTGGTTCTAATTATTACCGTAGTTACCCAGCTTCTTTTTAAAATAGAAAAAAAGGTGTCGCCATGAAAAAAAAGCTGACAAGAATAATCGCATATGCATTTCTGTTTTCTTTGAGCATTTTATTCATTATGCCGCTGCTTGTGACACTCACCAATTCATTTATGCAGGAAGCGGAAATCAGCTTCAGTTATACTACGAAATTATCGTATTTTGATCTGGCTAATGGCATCAAAACAAATTTTCTCGACATCAGCCTGATCCCGAGAATGGTATCCTTCTCACAGTATAAGGAAGTCCTGGTGAATCAACCGTCTTTTCTGATTCTACTGATGAATTCGGTAAAAATTACTGTTCCCGTAGTATTAGGGAATGTTCTTATATCTTTATTGAGTGCATATGGTTTCACAACCTGGAGATGGAAATACAAAGAAATTATTTTTTACGTGTATATCATTGTTATGTTGATGCCGCTGCAGGCTGTCCTTGTACCGAATTACATTATTGCAGACAAATTGCACATCAAAGACAGTTATTTGGCAATCATTTTACCCGGGATTTTTGCACCTTTTGGAACATTTCTTTTGCGTCAAAGTATGAAGGCCATGCCGGAGGAGTACTTTGAAGCAGCAACAATAGATGGAGCAGGCAAGTTTATTACGTTTACCAATATTGTGATTCCACAAATGAAATCCGGCGTTGCTGCTCTTTCCATGCTGGTATTTGTAGAATACTGGAATCTGGTTGAGCAAGCTGTTATTTTTATAAAGGATTATTTCAGGGAGCCGTTATCAGTTTATCTGTCCAGAATGTCTGCAGGTATGATCGGAATTGCATTTGCGGCTTCATGCGTTTATATGTTTCTGCCTCTTTGGTTTCTTGTTTTGGGGCAGAAGGACCTGGAAGCAGGTATAGAGCTGTCAGGTATAAAATAGTCGGATCGATAGGAATATCCATAATAACAAGTAGTATCAGGGAGCTATAATATGAGAAAAAAAATAAGGATGTTTGGTACAGGACTTTTCATTATCATTATACTGCTAACCTTTTTTTCAAAAACAGTATATAACTATAATCTGCCTACGGTAACGGGTGCTTTACCCGGTAACGGGACATTAAAAAAGACTGAAACTGCTACAGGAGTTGTTAAGTGGGCGGAGGTCGAGGATATCTATTCTGAAATTTCGGGGAAAGTAGATAGCATTTTTGTGAAGGAAGGAGATAAAGTTACTAAAGGACAAGCGCTGGTAAAGCTAAGCTTTGATGAGGATGAAACAAATCTTAAAGTGAAACAGCTGGAAATTGACAGAACTAAGTCATCTGCAGATATAGAAAGCACAAAGTCGAAAATTGATAAACTCAAAAAAAGTATAGGTGATAATGGCGGTGATGGGGCTTTCGATGCGGAACTGGCCGCTGTAAAGAATAAAATAGCAAAAGCGGAAGAAAACCTGGAGAAGCAGAACGACTTATATAAATCGGGTATGCTGACAAGAAAAGAATTGGAAGATGCTGAGCTTGAACTGAGCAGCTTGAATAATGAGTATGAAAGTCTCAAACGTAAGAAAAAGGAAGAATTGGAAGCATTGCAGCAGGAATTAAAAACAAAAAGCCTTGATGCTGAGAAGCTTGAATTACAGCAAAAAAGTCTGCAGAAGACGCTGGCAGCCCTCAATAAGACAACTGTTTACGCGCCGTTTGATGGGACTATAACAAAACTGACGGTGAAAAAGGGGCAGCAGGCCAACCCAAATGAAATGATTGCCAGCATTGGCCAGGGTTCTGCTTTTGAAATCGAGTGCCAAATCAACGCTAAAAATAATTTTATTGCAGTTGGAGATACGGCTAAGGTCACCAATGGGGATCATGAACTGGAAGGCACTGTTGACAGAATTAAACCGGATGAAACGGGCAAAAAGCTCTCAATTAAATTATCTTCCAATGAGATTTCGGAAGGTGAATCATTTAAGATTACTTTTGAAAAGACGAGTAAAAGTAGTCATATACTGGTTCCAAACAGCGCTGTCAACAAGGACAAGGACGGGTATTTCCTATATGCCTTGAAAACGCGGGAGGGTATTTTGGGGAAAGAATTTTATGTGGAAAAATTGAGAGTTGAGGTAGGAGATGCAGACAGTCAGAACACGATCATTACAAAAGGCGCCCTGTTCTTTGAACCTATTGTGATTACAAGTGACAAGCAATTTGAAGAAGGTGCGGTGGTAAAAATAAAAAATGAGGGTGATTTGTTTGTTAAGTAGAATTATGAAAATATGTTTGCTTGGCGTGATTGCTGCGTTAATCGCACTCTTCATCCTCTCCTGGCATATTTTGGACGGGAATAATAACGATTTATATCTTGTCACGCCTAAGACTGCAATGGAACCAGGGACTGATATAAAGACTGTAGAAAAAATAAATGATGAAAAATTCATGCTGACATATCTGAAAAAGCAGCAAAAAAAGGTGGCTGTGAGGTATGCAAATCATGATGTTTCTCTGGCATGGACAAATTATACGTTTCCCTTCGTTTGCAAGTACCCAATGCTTAACGGCGGTTTTTTCACAAAAGACGACCAGGAGCAGAAAAACAATTATGCTGTTTTGAATGAGAGGGCAGCCTTTGACTTATTCGGAAGTATGGATGGTAGTGGTTTTGTATTTACATTGGAGGATAAGGAGTATATTGTGAAAGGCGTCATAAAAGACAATGAAGAAAACCCGACCGTATATATGCCTATGATGCTTTCCGGCGAAAATCCCAATGCTTTTATTGCTGCGCTGGATGAAAAGAATGGAATATCCGTGGAATATGTTCAAAATGAGCTGAAGCAGGCAGGTATAACCGACGCAAATTACTATTTTATTAATCTGGGTTTGGCGAGTGGAAAGATTGCTGGAAAAGCAGAAGTCGCTATAATGATTATTTTTTTCTATATCCATATTTTGCTGCTGATTCTATGCATTAGATCCTTAAAAAAGCAATACAGGCTTTTACTATCAGCTTCCAAACAATATTATTTTAGGGAGATGTTAAAATTCAGCCCGAAAGCAGCCAGCGGAATTGCCGGTGTTGCAGCTGCTGTTTTTGTCCTATGTGTCATATTCGTAAGTATGTTAATTCGCTTTTTAAATCTGTATTTATATTGGAGCGGTGGAGGGAAGCTGCCTAAGGATGCCTCAGTTTATTTCAGCAGCTTCATGACATTTCAACAACTGAGCGTATATGTCAATTCGATTTTCATAGTTTGCATATTCCTTTCCACTGCCTTGTTTGCATACTGCTGTGGGTGGACCCAAAAGAGTAAAATAAATAGTTACCCTATCGATGACCCAATCTAAACTTAGTGATCTTCAGCTAGGCAACGAAGTGAGGATAGGCTGACTTGCCTAGCTGGATAAAATCACTTTTAGAGTTGGTTATCCATATAGATATCCAACTTTAGACTTGAATTTATCCGGTAGCAAAACTGCCCCAAAACCCGGACATTTTTACTACTGGTAATTGTGAGGTTTAAAGTTGGTTATCTCTATAGATACCGAACTCTAAAGTTAAAATTATCCTGTATCCAAATTCCCAATAAAC
>ENA-OFCE01000559-OFCE01000559.1-metagenomes-genome-assembly--contig:-NODE-559-length-23865-cov-3.684040_pt1 | contig 23865 bp, 26 predicted proteins | sample MGYA00153388_OFCE01 | MGnify analysis MGYA00153388
GCCCGCCAGTGCCGCCAAAGAAGCGGGATATTTGCAATTTCTGCATCCCTTAGTTGTGCAAAACAAGCCGCAATGAGGCAGCGTACCCTTAAGCCAGGGCACACGATTCAACAGAACAGCTTTTTTGTGCAACGCACGTTATATAAGGGTTAAGAACGTTTTATGCAGTTTATCGACAATGCGCCAAAAAGCCGTTTACCCCTTATGAAATGGCGATTCATCGAAAAAGCTGTATCGAGTCGATGTGTCAAATCGCCGCGTTCGGCAGGGGCTGCAACCGCTACTATCGCCCCCAAGGAGAAAATTCATGAATGTGCGGATTAAAAAGCGCTGCCTTGCGAACGTGGTAATGATCGGGTGTGCGGGCTTCAGTGTGTGTGCGCAGCCAGCAGCGACAGGCTTCCCGGAAAAATCACTGCGAATCGTGGTGACCTTCACCACCGGTGGCGCACCGGACACGCTGGCGCGCATCTTGAGCGAAAAGCTTACGACCGTTTGGGGCCAACCGGTCGTCGTGGACAACAAACCGGGCGCGGGCGGCAACACGGGTGCGGACTTCGTGGCGAAAGCGCCGCCAGATGGCTACACCATTGTTGTCGGCACGGTTGGAACGCACTCGATCAACCCGGCGCTGTACTCAAAAATGCCGTACGACGCCGTGAAAGATTTCGCTCCGATTACGCTGCTCGCGACCACGCCGAATATGTTGGTTGTCCATAACGATGTGCCTGCAAAAAACTTGAAGGATTTCATCGCGCTCGGCAAAAAAGAAGGCAAGATGACCTTTGCCTCCAGCGGCTCGGGCACCAGCATTCACGTGTCCGGCGAACTGTTCAAAACGATGACCGGTATTGACATGGTTCACATCCCGTACAAAGGCCGCGCCACCGCGATCCCAGACGTGCTCGGTGGCCGCGTGACGATGATGTTTGACAACATGCCGTCGAGCCTGCCACTGGTGCGTGAAGGCAAGCTGCGCGCGCTCGGCGTCACCAGCAGCGTGCGCTCGCTGGCCGCGCCAGAGATACCAACGATTGCTGAATCCGGGTTGCCGGGATTTGATGCGGTGAGTTGGTTCGCACTGTTCGCACCGGCCAACACACCTAAACCGATCATCGATAAATGGCAGACGGAAGTGCGTCGAATTTTGAAATTGCCGGACGTAGCCAAACGATTAGCTGACGCAGGTTTGGATGCCATCGGCAGCACCCCAGAAGAGCTAGCCGCGTATCAAAAAAGCGAGCTCACCAAATGGGCGAAAGTGGTGAAGGATTCGGGAGCGAAGGCGGATTAAAGTATTGGTCTGTAGGCGCGGCCTAGGCCGCGAAGACCGCTCGCTTTCGCGGGGAAGGCCGCCCTAAAAAAGGCAAACTTCGATCCGTGCAGACCCTAAATCAAAACGTCCTTAAGCTCCTCGGTCATTGCCGCGCGCTGCACCGACGGTCTCAACCGCACACGCTCCATGAACGGCCCCAGATGCGGCCATGCGACCACCGAACGAGCCGGTTGCGTTGACGATGCGTCGCCCTTAAATCCACGCGTCCATCGTCCGAGCATGAAGGCGTAGATATCGAGCACGGTAAACGTCGCGCCCATCATCCACGGCCCACCGTGGCTGGCCAAATGATCGTCAAGTTGCCGAAGCATTCCACCGACGCGCTCCTGTGTTTTCGCGGTAATTTGCGCTACGACTTCGGGGTTGGTTGAGGACGTGTAACGATCCGTGTAGAAATACATGATGATCGAGGGCTGCACGGTGTTGGTCATCCACATCAACCACTTGTAGAACTGCGCCCGCTCCGTCGTGCCGACTGCGGGTGCGAGATTTTTTTCTGGGTGGGTATCGGTAAGATGCAGGCAGATCGCCGCCGTTTCGTAAAGCACCAAATCGTCGTCCACCAGCACCGGAATCAATCCGTTCGGATTGAGCTTTAAATACTCGGGCGACTTATGGGCATTGTTCGCGCGATCCACCCGCTTCAACTCAAACGGCAGGCCCATTTCTTCGAGCAAAATGTGCGGTGTGATCGAGGCATTTGAGGGCGAGTAATAGAGTTGCAGCATATTAAACGGCGTTGCCTAAAACGCAGCTTCTGCGAGGGCCATGGTGCCTTCGGCGCCGTTGACAATGGTATCCGCAGCGGCAATCGCCTCCGGGATCATGGTGTCGGCGAAAAAACGCATGGTGGAGAGCTTCGCCTCGTAAAACGCAGCGTCGGCATGGCCCGCGTGAATGCGTTTGTCAGCCTCAAGCGCCACCCGCGCCAGCTGCCAAGCTCCGCACACAATGCCGAACAATTTCACCATCGGCACCGAGCCTGCAAAACAGGCGCGAACGTTGCTATCGAAATTGGCCAGATTGAAATCAACCGTGCGCTCAACGGCATCAATGCCGGACACGAGCCTGGTATGCGTTGCCTTCAAATGCGGATGTTGCGACTTCGCCAATTCAACCGCGAATTCACGCATGGAAACGATCAATGCCTTCGCCGTCACGCCACCTTCGCGTGCCATCTTGCGACCGACTAAATCGTTGGCCTGAATCGCAGTGGTGCCTTCGTAAATGGTGGTGATACGAGCATCGCGGTAATACTGCGCAGCGCCGGTTTCTTCAACAAAACCCATGCCGCCATGCACTTGTATCCCCAGATAGGCCACCTCTTGCGACATCTCGGTGGCCCAGCCTTTGTGGATCGGCACCATGAGTTCGTAGAACGCTTTGTTATGAACGCGAACGGCGGCATCTGGATGCGCCTCCGACACATCGAGCGCATACGCTGTGGCCATTGCCAACGCCCGCGCCGCCTCTGTTTGCGCGCGCATGCGCAGCAGCATGCGACGAACATCGGGATGACGAATGATCGGCACTGACGGCGCTTTGGGCGCACTCACATCGCGCGACTGCACGCGTTCGCGCGCGTACACCACCGCATGTTGATACGCTCGCTCGCCGATGCCTACGCCTTGCAGGCCCACGCCAAATCGCGCCAGATTCATCATGATGAACATGTACTCAAGGCCTCGATTGGGCTCGCCAACGATGGTGCCCACGGCGCCACCCGCGTCGCCGTACTGCATCACCGCAGTTGGCGATGCGTGAATGCCCAGCTTGTGTTCAATCGAGATGCATCTGACGTCGTTTCTCGCGCCGAGCGAGCCGTCGCGGTTGACCAAAAATTTGGGCACCACCAGCAGCGAAATACCCTTGACCCCGGGTGGTGCATCCGGCAGTCGAGCGAGAACCAAATGCACAATGTTTTCGGCCCAGTCGTGCTCGCCGTAAGTAATGTAGATCTTGGTGCCAAAGACTTTGTAGGTGCCATCCGCCTGCGGCTCGGCGCGCGTCTTCACCAGTGCCAAATCGGAGCCCGCTTGCGGTTCGGTCAAGTTCATGGTACCGGTCCAAATACCACCCACCATTTTTTCGAGGTACGTCGCTTTGAGCTCGTCTGAACCCGCCAGCAAGATCGCCTCGATGGCACCTTGCGTGAGCATAGGCATCAGGCCAAAACCCATGTTGGACGAATGCAACATTTCATCGGTCAAAGTCACCACCGAGCGCGGCATTCCCATGCCACCAAAGTCCGCAGGCATGGGCAAGCCCGCGCCGCCCATCGCGCGGTAACCTTCGTAGGCTGCCTTGAAACCCTTGGGCGTGGTCACTGAGCCGTCTGCCGCGTTGTGCTTGGCACCTTCCTGATCGCCCGACCAGTTGAGCGGATCGAGCACCTCGGTGGCGAACTTCGCGGACTCTTCAAGGATGGCCGCGACCGTATCGGGTGTGGCGTCTGCAAAGTGCGGGAACGTACACAGTTCGGCGAGCGGTGCAACCGTTTCCAGCAGGAAATGCATTTCTTTAAGCGGAGCTTGGTAGGTACTCATTGGGACATCCTGAGTTCATGCGGGTAGAGAGGAGCGGGGTAGCCCGGATGCGCGCGTCCGAGACCCGTTTGTGGCGGCGCGACCCAGATGCGAGCATCCGGGCTACGCGTCGATCTGCTAGAGCGCAGCGGTGAGCTGCGGCACCACTTCAAACAAATTGCCCACCAACCCATAGTCCGCCACGCTGAATATCGGCGCGTCCGGGTCTTTGTTGATGGCAACGATGACTTTGCTGTCTTTCATGCCGGCGAGGTGCTGAATCGCGCCGCTGATGCCGACCGCAATGTAGAGGTCGGGCGCAACGATCTTGCCGGTTTGGCCCACCTGATAGTCGTTCGGCACAAAGCCCGCGTCAACCGCAGCGCGTGACGCGCCCATCGCGGCACCTAGCTTGTCGGCCAGCGGTGTCAACAGTTCGCGATATTTGTCGCCGGAACCGAGGCCACGACCACCGGAAACGATGATCTTCGCAGCGGTCAATTCAGGGCGCTCGCTTTTGGTAATCTCAGTCGATACGAAGCTCGACAAACCCGAATCCGCGACCACGGGGACGCTCTCAACCACGCCGCTGCCGCCCGAAGTCGCAGCCGCGCTGAACGCGGTGCCGCGCACGGTCAGCACCTTCACAGTGTCACTGGATTTGACGGTTGCGTAAGCATTGCCCGCATAAATCGGGCGCTGGAACGTATCGGCGTCGACCACTTTGATGATGTCGCTGATTTGCGCTATGTCAAGTAGCGCAGCCACCCGTGGCGCGACGCTTTTGCCGTACGCTGTCGCGGGCGCCAAGATATGGCTGTATCCCGCAGCAATTGCCACAACTTGAGACGCGGCGTTTTCAGTCAGCAGTTTCGAGTGGGACGAACCATCGGCGAGCAATACTTTGGAGACGCCTGCAACCTGCGCAGCCGCCGCCGCCGCGGCACTCGCGTTTTCGCCAGCAACAAGTACATGCACGTCGCCACCAATGGCAACGGCGGCAGAGATAACGTTGAGCGTGGCGGCTTTGAGCGAGCCGTGATCGTGTTCGGCAATGACGAGATTGGCCATGTTCAAATCACCTTCGCTTCGTTTTTCAATTTATCAATCAGCGCCGCGACGTCTGCGACTTTCACGCCACCTTGGCGCTTCGGTGGCTCTTCTACTTTTAGCGTGGTCAAGCGCGGCGTGACGTCAACGCCGAGATCAGCAGGCTTGACGTTGTCAAGCTGCTTTTTCTTCGCCTTCATGATGTTGGGAAGCGTCGCATAACGCGGCTCATTCAAGCGCAAATCGGTGGTGATGACCGCTGGCAGTTTGAGCGAAATCGTTTCAAGCCCGCCGTCTACTTCGCGCGTCACGGTTGCTGTGTCGCCAGCCACTTCGACTTTTGACGCAAAGGTCGCCTGCCCCCAGCCGAGTAGTGCTGCCAACATCTGCCCGGTTTGGTTGGCATCATCGTCGATGGCTTGTTTGCCAAGAATCACAAGGCCAGGTTGTTCTTTGTCGACAATAGCCTTGAGCAATTTGGCAACTGCCAACGGTTGCAACTCAACATCGGTCTCAATCAAAACAGCACGGTCCGCGCCGATGGCCATCGCATTGCGCAGCGTTTCTTGGCATTGCAACACGCCCGCAGACACCGCGATGACTTCGGTCGCAACGCCTTTTTCGCGCAAACGAACCGCCTCTTCGATCGCAATTTCGCAAAACGGATTCATGGACATCTTGACGTTGGCGATATCAACACCTGAGTTGTCGGGCTTGACGCGCACTTTGACGTTGTAATCAACAACGCGTTTGACCGGAACCAGTATCTTCACACTTCTCTCCTATGAGGGCCCCGCCAAGACGGTAGCGCTGACCGAACCTTTTGATTATAGAAATTTGTCGCCCGCAGTGGCGACGTCGCAGCCTGCTTTGAGCGGGTGCTCTAGCAGCCTGTCGGACTTGAAACATCGTAGCGAAAATTCGCCCGCCCGAGGGCAGATTTCGACTGTTTTGCAGCGGCAATATCGAGATATTGCCCAAAAAACAGGCGGAATATGCACCGGGCCGGCGAATTTGCAGCCGATGCTTTTCAAATCCGACAGGCTGCTAGGACGGGCGCTGGCTCTGGTACGCTCGCTACATCGAACACGGGGCGGAGTGGAAACGGTGCGCGATACCTTACGGCAGGCGGGGCGGTACCTGATTGGCGCGTTCATCGCGCTGGCAATCGATGTAACTTTGGTCACCGTTGGCGTGAAGTGCGATTTGCCGATATGGGTCGCGCGATTGTTGGGTCTACTGGCAGGTATCACCACCACTTACTTTTTTAATCGACGCTTTACCTTTGTGCCGCAACATTCGGCAAGTCTCGCCGACTGGGGCCAATACCTGTTGCGGCAGTCGGTCGGCAGCGCACTGAATTTTGCTGTTTCTTCAGCCATAATCTACGGGTCGGATCAGCTGGTTTGGCAAATTTGGGGCGCGATTTTTGTGGGTGCGGTGGTCGGGTTTTGCGTCAACTTTTTCTCGGCGAGGCGGCAACTGCATACGCGTCAAAGGCCGCACTCGTGATGTCTTTGGACGACTCGTGAATGGCTTGCAGACGGCGCGCCATCACGGAATTGCCCTTCGAAAAATATCCGTGTCAATCTCGCGGTGCTTCGCGGCCGCCGCGAATGTCGACGGCGGTCGTCGGATTTGGGTTCGCCGGGGTAATGGGTGGAACCTGCGCTGCCGCACGCCCGACGCGACGCATGTAGCCGAGCCCGGTGAGCGGCACGCAAATGATCCACAGCAATGCGAGCAAGCGAACTGATCGCCATGAGGGCTCGGCAAAAAGCAGCGCAACGCTCGCAATCACCATCACCATGGTGCTGAACGGAAACATCACCATCACGGAGGCACGAAAGCGCTGCCACCACGACTGACGTGCCCATTCGCGTAAGTCCTCCCACGAGTCGGTCGGAGGTGGTGTTTCTCGCCGCAGCAAGCTCATCGGTGCATCCATTCAGGCATGGGTTGTTTTTGGAGAAAGGCGTCAATGCCCATACCGGCATCCACGTTTTGCATGTCTTGGGCCATATTGTCTCCTGCCATCACGTACGCATCGGCCAATGAAAGACTTTGCTGCGAGCGCAGCAGCGCTTTGCCCGAGGCAAGCGCGGCGCCGGATTTGCCAGCTATGGCGTACGCCCAAAGTCGCGCTGCCTCACCCAGCGCCACGTCGTCCACGCAGCGATTGATTAAGCCCCAGCGCTCGGCTTGACCAGCCGTGATGAATTCACCGGTATACAGCAGCTCTGCCGCATGTTTGGCCGCCAATGCACGTGTAACTGCCACCGCTGGCGTCGAGCAGAACAGTCCCAGCTTCACGCCACTGGTAGCAAATTTTGCACTACGACTGGCAATCGCCAAATCGCATGCGGCCACCAGTTGACAGCCAGCTGCGGTCGCCACTCCATGCACGCAAGCAATAACCGGTTGTGGCATCTCGCGGATGGCCAGCATGACGTTTGAGCACTGCGTGAACAACGCTGAGAGCCAATCTTTCTCCGAATGCGCCCGCATTTCACGCAAGTCATGTCCCGCGCAAAATGCCGAACCCGCAGCCGCCAGAATGACCACCCGAATCTCTGAAATCGCCGCGACCGAGTCCAACGCAGCGTGCAGCGCGCCGAGCATGCTGCTCGACAATGCATTGAATTGCGCCGGACGGTTCAGCGTCAACGTTGCCACCGCGCCTTCGGCTTCGATCAAGACCAAAGATTCTTCTACACTCATTGAATCAGCACACACTCAGATTGTCGGCAAGCTTATGGGCCATCGTTTATCCAAGATTACAACGAAAACGGGGGATGCGGGCACGACCGGTCTCGGCGACGGCTCGCGCGTCGCGAAAAGTCATCCCCGCGTAGCAGCACTTGGCGACATTGATGAGTTGAACAGTGTCGTCGGCTTGCTGCTCACCGAACCGCTGCCCGACGCGCTGCGAGAGTCGTTGACTGATGTGCAACACGACCTTTTTGATCTGGGCGGGGAGATGTCGATTCCCGGCTATTACGCGATCACCGATGCTCACGTTGAACGGCTCGAAGCGCTCACCGAGTCGCTGAACGAGGACTTGCCGATGCTTAAGGAATTCATCCTGCCTGGCGGCTCGCGGGCGGCAGCTTATGCGCATTTGGTAAGGACGGTGGGGCGGCGCGCAGAACGAACGCTGGTCGCTCTGGCCGAAGGGGCAGACGTGTCGATGCCGTCGCGGGTTTATCTGAATCGGTTGAGCGACATGGCTTTCGTGTTGTCGAGGGTGCTCAACCGCGTGAATGGTCAACCGGATGTGCTGTGGCACAAAGGGCGCAGTGCTGGGTCGGTAGCAGCGACGGAGTAACTCATTGTAGGAACGGCCCTGCGGTGAACCGTGACTCAAGTGACAGAAGTGACGTGAGTGACATGGGTTGCACGAGCAGCGCTCGTCACTTTGGTCACCTGCGTCGCGCCTGTCACGACCATCAACAGGAACGCGGCTAAGGCCGCTCCTACAATCGCTACTTCTTTTGTACCGTTTTGAAGCCGCACCATGATCAGCAATCCTCTCCTTGACACGTGGACTACGCCGTACGGTTTGCCGCCGTTTTCGCTTGTCCAAGCGGATCATTTCATTCCTGCATTTGCGGCGGCGCTGGCTGAACAACGACGCGAGATTGATGCACTAGCGGCGGCAACCGAAGCGCCGACGTTCGCGAATACGCTCGCCTCGTTTGATCACAGCGGTCGCCTGCTCGCCCGCGTGCGCGAATTGTTTTTCAATCTCGCCGCCGCTGAAACGTCGCCCGCGTTGCAAAAAGTCGAGCTGGAAATCGCACCGAAACTGGCCGAGCACAACAGCGCGATCTACATGAACGCCGCCCTCTTCGCTCGCATCAACGCGATTGCCTCGCAGGCGGATTCGCTTGGACTGTCAGAGGAGCAACGCCGTCTGACCGATCGCGTACATCTCGACTTTGTGCGCGCTGGCGCCAATCTCGACAACACGTTGAAAGCGCGATACGCCGAAGTCGTCACCAAACTGGCCGAACTCACGACCCAATTTTCGCAAAACGTGCTCGCGGATGAGGCGAGTTATCAGTTGCCGCTGAAGACAGACACCGATCTCGTTGGCTTGCCTGCGTTCCTTCGCAACGCGGCGAAAGCAGCGGGCGAGGCACGAGGCATCAATGACACGCACATGATCACGTTGTCACGTTCGTTGCTGATGCCTTTTCTTACCTTTTCGGAGCGTCGCGATTTGCGTGAACAAGCGCTCAAGGCGTGGCTCGCCCGTGGCGAGCATGCAGGTGCCAGCGATAACCGTCCCATCGCGCTTGAGATTTTGAAACTGCGGCTGGAGCAGGCCAATCTGCACGGCTATAAAACGTTCGCTGACTACGCGCTAGTTGATCGCATGGCGGGCCAACCGTCGGCCGTGCAGAACCTGCTCGGCAAAGTGTGGGAACCCGCCAAACAGCGCGCAACCGCTGAGCTGGATGCGATTAAGGCGACGGCGCTGGCCACCGGAAATGCGCACACGATTGAGCAATGGGACTGGCGTTTTTACGCCGAGAAAGTTCGTCAAACGCGCTATCAATTGGATGACGCCGAGACCAAGCCTTACTTCGAATTGAACGCCATGATCGGCGCGATGTTTGATTGCGCCGGCAAACTGTTCGGGCTCTCGTTTGAGGAAAAACTGAATGTGCCGATGTATCACGCGGACGTCCGTATTTTTGAAGTGAACAACGTGGCCGGCGCGCTCGTCGGTATATTTTTGAGCGATAACTTTGCCCGCGCCACCAAGCGTGGTGGCGCGTGGATGAGCGCCTATCGCTGGCAGTCGCGCATCGCAGGCGATGACATTATCCCGATCATCGCCAACCACAACAATTTTGCCAAGGCACCGGCGGGCCAGGCAACGCTGTTGAGCCTCGACGACGTGCGCACACTGTTCCACGAATTCGGTCACGGTCTGCATGGTCTGCTATCAAACGTCACGTTCGAGCGGCTCTCAGGCACCAACGTATTGCAGGACTACGTTGAACTGCCGTCGCAATTGTTCGAGCACTGGGCGCTCGAATCCGTGGTGCTGGACAAGCACGCCAAACACTACAAAACCGGCGCGCCGATTCCTACCTCCCTGCGCAAAAGAATTGAAGCCGCGCGGCTGTTCAACAAGGGCTTTGAGACGGTGCAGTACACCGCAAGCGCATTGGTCGACATGGCGGCCCACGGGCTCACGAATTACGACGGATTTGACGTCGTTGCCTTCGAGAGAGCGGAGCTGACACGGCTCGGCATGCCCGCAGCGATTCCGATGATGCATCGCCTGCCCCACTTTCGCCACTTGTTCGCGGGCGATAGCTACGCGGCGGGCTACTACGTGTACATGTGGGCCGAAGTGCTTGACGCTGACGCGTACAACGCCTTCGTCGAAGCGGGCGATCCGTTCGATGCGCCGACCGCTGAGCGCCTGAACCGCTACATCTATTCAGCGGGCAATACGATTGAGCCGCGGGACGGCTTCGTGGCGTTTCGCGGGCGGGCAGCGACTGTGGAGCCTATGCTGCGCAAGAAGGGCTTGTTGGAGGCGGCGACATAGTGCTGCAACCCGCAACCAATCACGTGCTTTGGTGCTGAAGCAATTGGCAGCCCAGATCAATCGTGGTGCCGCTGAGGGTCGGATCGGCGAAGCGACGGAGAAGATAGTTCGCCACCTCAACACCAATTTCATGTCGGGGCGGCCGAATCGTCGACAACGTGGGCGCGCTCCAGGCAGTGAAATCCAAATCGCCAAAGCCGAGCAACGCCAGTTGCTGCGGCACCTCGATGCCGCGACGCTGACACTCAAACAGCGCGCCCAGCATCAATGCATCGTTAGAAAAGAACACTGCGTCAACCTTGGGGTGTGCCCTGAGCATCGCGGCCAGCGCGGAACCACCCACCTCAACGCTCGCCCGCTCTTCGATGATGTACTTGATTGCGGGGTGTCGTCCGGTCGCCGCTACGGCGTCGAAAAACCCAGCGCCGCGGTCTTTTGCCCGGTGATCCTGCGATAAAGCCGCGCCGATGAACGCGATGCGTGTTTTGCCTCGGGCGTTCAAGTGGTGAGCGGCCATCTGTGGTGCGGGTCTCATCCTGCTGTCGAGGGCTGATGTCGTGGATTTCGTGGCGCTTCGCAACGCGCTTGAGGCTAGCCACATTGAGGCCGCCATCGACGTTTTTCCTCACGAACCGATTGCCTCCGATGATCCGCTACGTTGCTGCGAATCAGCTATCCTCTCCTCGCATCGCGCCGGTGGACTCGACAGCGCGTTGAAGACCATCGGCGAGATGGCAGTGGATGATCTCGAACTGGTGCTGCGCGGTCTGCCACCCGTTCGCATGCAACTGGCCCATCCCGAGACGGTGGGCCTACAACGCAGCAAGGCGGGTATTTTGCAATGACGACTATTGGAGGAGCGATTAATCCGGTGGTGGCGGCACTTGGCCGTCCGCTGCGGCTGGGTGTAATCGGTGGCGGATCAGGCTCATTCATCGGGGCCATACATCAGAGCGCCGCCGAGCTTGATGGGCGCTTTCGGGTGGTGGCCGGGGTGCTCTCCTCAGACCCGTCGAAGTGCGCTGCGCACGGCGCGGCTATCGGCCTCGATGCGGATCGCGCATATCCCGATGTCGCGTCAATGCTTGCCACTGAGGCCACGCGTCCCGACGGTATCGACGCCGTTGCCGTGATGACCCCCAATGATCGCCACTTTGACGATTGTCGGCAAGCGTTGGAGACGGGCTTGCACGTCATTTGCGACAAACCGCTGAGCAACAACGTTGAGGACGCGCGAACGCTGGTACGGCTCGTGAATACCAGCGGCGGCGTGTTTTGCTTGACCCACAATTATTCGGGCTACCCGATGGTGCGTCAGGCCAGTGCGATGGTCAAGGCAGGCGTAATCGGCGCGGTGCGGATGGTTCATGCGGAGTATTTTCAGAGCGGCATGGCAAGTGCTGTTGAGCACGGCGCGCTCACCCCCAAACTTAAGTGGAAACTTGATGCGACGCGCAGCGGCCCATCGCTGGTGTTGGGCGACATTGGCACCCACGCGCATCATTTGGCATGCTTCGTTTCCGGCAGCCCGGTCGTCGCCTTAGCGGCTGATATCGGGGCATTGGTGCCCGGACGTGCGTTTGACGATTACGCGGCGATGCTGTGGCGCTTTGGCAATGGTGCGCGCGGAACCTGTTGCGTGAGTCAGGCCGCTGCTGGAGCGGAGAACAACATCACTGTGCGTGTTTACGGCGAAACCGGCATGCTGGAATGGCAGCACGCGTCCGCCAATTATTTACGCTATGGGCCGCTCGGAGAATCCGTTCGTACGCTGGCGCGCGGGGACAGTTATCTGTTACCCGAGGCGCACCGTGCAGCGCGCATCTCGCGCGGACACCCGGAGGGTTTTCGCGAATCTTTCGCGAATCTTTATGCGGATGCCGCTGAGGCGATGCTCGCGTGCATTACAGGCCGACCCGCCGATCCGCTGGCACTCGACTTTCCAACGGTTCACGATGGATTGCGCGGCGTGCTCTTTGTTGATGCGGCGGTTCGGTCGAGTCGCGAGTTGGGTCGTTGGACTGATTGCGAAATCACTTGAAGCTGCGCCCATCCGGGTAGACCGGAGTCGCGCTCGACAACTAAAACCTCCACATGCGACAGGGGAACCGGGGACGGCACGTTATTGCCACTGTTTATGGTGCTGAGCCTTCACCCACCGCCCCGCCTATGGCGCCAGATATCGCGCGCGCTGCCGCACCCAAGCGTAAGCGGGCAGATTCAAGGCCACCGTAGCCGTGTTCACCGTCCCAGTGCAGGTAGGGCACGGTGAGCGCCGCCGCAGCGTGACCGTTGAAGTCAAGTATCGGGTAGCTCATGTTGGTCACACCGCGAATAAAGTCACTCTGCTGCGAAACGTAGCCTTTCTTTTTAATCGCCGCCGTTGAAAACGTTTTTGCCGCACTACTGCTGCCTGCCGCGCGGCCATCGACTAACGCCAGCAGGCGAACCGCCTCGGGCGCGGGCTGAAACGCCACAAATACGCGTCCCGATGCTGAGCTTGTTAACCCGACGCGCGCGCCCACATGCACTGCAAATCCCATGCGGCGCGGGCTGTCCACCTGTGCAATCACAAGCATTTCGCCTGCGCTGTGAATGGCGACATGGCACGACTGTCCCACTGCCCGCGCTAATGCCTGCATCTCCGGCAGGCAAGCGCTAATCAGCCGCTCGGTGGGTGGATATCGGTGCGCAAGTTCAAACAACCGCATAGTGAGTCGCAGGCGATCAGAGCCTGAGTCAAGCGCGATGTAGCCGCGCCGCTTCAACCCGTCAACCATCCTGAATATTTCGCCCACTTTCCGCGACACGCCGAGTGCCACGTCGCTCAGATTCAAGCCATACGGATGTTCGGCCAGCAGTTCAAGCACGTCTAGGCCCTTGTCAAGCGCGGGCACGGGATAGCGCTGCGGTGCGGTCTTTTGGGTAATCGATACTTTTTGTTTTTTCATAAGTGCAACTAGATTTTATAGGTGTAGCATCCATTTGTGCGGCTGATCGGTACTGATCGCCCAACTCAACGCGCACTGTGCCAGACACAATGAGCGCGTGGGGCCCCGATTCCAAAGGAGAGATCATGAGGCAATGTAACAACCGGTTTTGTAACACTCTGGCTCGGATAGCCATGCTGGCTTGCGCCTTGGTGGCGGGCTTAGCCCACGGGGCTGATTACCCTGAACGACCGGTCGAGCTGGTGGTGCCGTGGTCGGCGGGCGGCGGCACGGATTCAATGGCACGCGCTTTTGCCAAGGCCGCAAAAAAGCACGTGAATCAAAGTGTGGTGGTGACCCATAAACCGGGCGCTGCCGGCTCGATTGGATTTACTGAAGTTGCCATGGCGGTGCCGGATGGTTACAAGGTATCGGTGTTAACCGCTGAAATTCTGATCATTCCGCACATGGGAATCGGCAAAGTGACGCACAAGGACTTTATCCCCATCGCGCGCTTCAATGCCCTTCCGTCGGCGGTGACGGTGCGCGCTGAGGCCCCGTGGAACACGGTCGAGGAATTTCTGGCGCAGGCCAAACGCGAACCGGGCACCATCACAGTCGGCAACTTGGGTGTAGGCTCGGTCTGGCATTTGGCGGCTGCCGCACTGAGTGAACAAACCGGCGCTCAGTTCAAACATATCCCGTTTCAAGGGGGCAATCCTGCGGTGCTTGCATTGCTTGGCGAACACGTGGAGCCGTTACGGTGAGCACCGCAGAAGTACTGACTTATGTCGCCAGCAAAAAACTAAAAACGCTCGCCGTGATGGCCGACAAACGGGTGAAGGGCTTTGACACGGTACCCACGCTTAAAGAACGCAACATCGATCTATCCTTGGGCTCATGGGCGGGCCTTGGCGTGCCTAAAGGCACACCCGCGAAGGTGGTGGACACGCTGAAGCTCGCGTCGGTCAAAGCCATGGCCGAGCCTGTGCTGGTTGAGGCGATGGACAAGCTAAATCTAAACGCCACTTACGCCGACGACGCAGTTTTCAAGGCGCAGTTAAATCGCGACAGCGATGCGTTCAAAGTACTGGTTGAAAAATTGCAGCTAAAAATCTAGGCGCGGGTACGGTGGGAATCATGAAAGATCGTTACGGGCTCAGCGTATCTACGCAATCGGCAGCGGCGCTTGCCGCGTACCTGCACGCCGTGGATAATCTGCTGTGCGCGGGCTCCGATTTGTGCGCTGGCTTCGAGAAGGCTGTGCTGCTTGATTCGGGATTTGCATTGGCAGAGATCGCGCTCGGCCGCTGCCACGCAATTTATGGCAGAGGGGCCGAGGCGCGCGCAGCGGCTGAGCGCGCCGTTGACAAGGTGTCTGGCGCGTCACGACGCGAGGTGCAGCACGTCAATGCCTTGACCCTGCTGTTGCACGGACAATCGGCGGCAGCGCTTACCGCGATTCAGCAACATGTGGCGGAGTTTCCTCGCGACGCATTGGTGCTGCAGCCCGCGCTCGGTGCGTTCGGCTTGATCGGTTTTTCGGGGTGGTTGGATCGCGAGCGGGAACTGCTGACGTTCATGGACAGCCTCTCGCCGCATTACGGTGACGACTGGTGGTTTAACTCCGTGTATGCATTCGCGGAGGTGGATTGTGATCGCGATTCTGACCGCATGGCGCGCGCTGAAAAGCGCGCAGAAAAATCATTGCAACAGATGCCACACAATGCGAACGCGGCCCACGCATGTGCGCATGTGTATTACGAATCAGAACAGCACGAGACGGGCGCGGCCTTCTTGCATCAATGGCTTGCCACGCACGACAAGCCGATGTTGTTGCGCGGGCACCTATCGTGGCACGTGGCCCTACTGGAGCTGGCACGGGGCAACGGGCACGCGGCATGGGCCACTTATGACCGCGAAATCGCGCCTTTACTAGCCGGGCTTGGTCCACCCACCCCACCACTCAATGTGCTGACCGATGCCGCCTCTTTTTTGTGGCGTGCGGAGCTGTCCGGTGAGTCGCAACGCGACGCAGACTGGGTCGCACTGTCGGACTTTTGCGTGCAACGCTTTGCGCAGGTTGGGTTGCCTTACGCTGACTTTCATGTTGCGATGGCGCATGCTCGGGCTGGTCGCAATGATGCCGCTGAGGCGCTGCACAAAGCGCTGGTGCAGTGGGCGGGCGATGCACCCGAACTGCTGGTTCGCGCAGTGGTCACAGGTGTTGCAAGCGCGATGGATGCCTACGCCCGTGAGGATTGGTCGCGCGCCGCTGATGTGTTGGAAACGCTTCACGACCAGTTCGTACGGCTGGGCGGCAGCCGCGCGCAGATTGACATTGTTCGACGCACTCAGATTGCCGCATGCCGACGCGCCGGTCGCGAAGCGCGTGCACAAGCGCTCACGTTCGAGCGACCCCATACGATGTCGGCCGCGTAACACGCGACGCAAAATTCATCCACTAGGAATACATCGATGACCACATTCACCCGCGTTGACCTGTTTACAGATCATGACGGCCGCGCTCGATTTCGCGAATCCCTCGTCCCGCTCGACGAGGGTACAGTGCAAGCCCGGTTATCGGCGGTAGACGGTGCGTCTGGCATGCAGTTTCGGCACAGTCCGGTGGGCTTTCGCTCGGCGTGTCACTGCTCACCCAAAGCGCAGTGGGTGTTTGTGTTGGCTGGCAGCATGGAGATCGGCCTGCACGAAGGCACAAGCCGCATCTTCAATCCAGGCGATCACTTCTACTCCGCCGATACGCTGCCCGTTGGTGCAACATTTGACCCCGCGATGCACGGCCACTGGAGTCGTCAGGTGGGTGAGTCGCCGTTGGTCACGCTGTTTGTAACGGTTTAGAGCCGCGACGCGTAAACGACGCGCTCGATGCCCTACATGCGTGCAAACGCATCGTGGTAGGCGCGGCTGACCGCCAGCTCGCGCTTGTGCTGTTTGATTCTCACAAACATGCGACCCGACTCGTCGCGTCGCGTGGCGTGAACATGCTGCAGGTTCACCAACGTGGATCGGTGAATGCGTTGAAACTGCGACGGATCGAGTTGCGCTTCAAGCTCGCTCACCGAGGTGCGAATGAGTTTCTCTCCTGACGGCAACACGATGCAGGTGTATTTGTCGGCCGCATCGAAATACAGCACCTCACTGACATCTATTTGCAGCACGTGCTCGCCCTGAGTATTGCGCTCGTGGGCTCTAACGTAGCGCAAGTAAGGTTGCGCGCCAGAGAGAGCGCCGCCGCGCAGCAAGGCTTGCAACGCGTGTGCAAGATTAGCGGGCAAGATCACATTCTCGCTGGTGCCAGCACCAGCGGAGGCCGTGAACAAGTCCGGCTCGGCGTGCATCGCCGCAAGCCGCAACTTCACGCGATCCACGCATTTTGTCAATCGTTCCGCGTTCACCGGTTTCAACAAATAGTCCACCGCACCTTCATCAAATGCGCGCACTGCAAATTCGTCGTAGGCCGTGACAAACACGGCGAGCGTTGCGCCCTCGATGCCCTGCGCGACCTCAAGCCCAGTCATGCCCGGCATTTGAATGTCGAGGAACGCCACGTCGGGCTGAAACGTGTCGATGGCTTTTGCCGCTTCGACCCCGTTGGCTAGCGTTGCGACAATTTCAAGCTCGGGCCACGCCGCACGCAGCGCATCAGCGAGGAAGCGGCAGAGATAGGTTTCGTCGTCAGCGATGACGGCTCGGATAGGTGAGTTCATCATCTTTCAGTAATGCGAATGGTTGCGACAGTGCCTTGATCGCGCGCGCCTAATGGCTCAATGCTCAATGTGGCGCGATTGCCATAAAGGGAGGCGAGTCGGTCGCTCACGTTTTTCATGCCAGTGCCCGCGCCGGTTTTGGCGGTGGACGCATGACCGATACCAACGCCATCGTCGGTCACACTAAGGACAAAATCGCCACCGTCGCGCACCGCGCGAATCACAATTTCTCCGCCCTCAACTTTCGGCTCTAACCCGTACTTCACCGCGTTTTCAACCAACGGTTGCAGCAGCAGCGGAGCCAGCGGCGTGTCGCGCACATCGGGTGCGCATTCCACCCGATAGCGCAAGCGCCCACCCATACGAATTTCTAGCAGTTGCAGATACGTTTTCACAAAATCAAGCTCCGTGGCCAACGTGGCGTGCGATTGCCGCGACACATCCAAACTCATGCGCAAATGCTGAATGAACGCATCCAGCATGTGCTTTGCCTTTTGCGGTTCATAGTCGATCAACGCCTGCACATTAGCGAGCGTGTTGAACAAAAAATGTGGCTCAATCTGCGCTTGCAACGCGCGCAGCTCGGCGTCGCGCGCCAGAGCGGTTAGACGTTGCTGCGACTCGCTGTTTTTTGCCGCCTCTGTCTCTGCACGTAAACGCCGCGACTGGCCGTCCATAATCAAAAACCAGATGGTGCAACCGATGGTGGCGATCATCAGTAACCCCAACGCAGCGCGCGGATACTTTGAAATCAGCGCCGCAAAGTTCTTGCCCAGAATCGCAAATGCAATCAGGTAGCCCGCAAACACGCCGATCAGCATAGTGGCGACCAGCGCAACGCTGCGCTTCCACGGTGCCAAATTTGTAAAGCCCAGCGGCGTCGCGATGCGGTGCAACAACTCTATCAACAGATGAATCGAGAATCCGATGCAGTTTGAAATCAGGAGCGTTTCCGCGAAGGTTTCCCACACGGTGGCTTTGTAATTAAACGTTAAAAACAAAAACGTCAGTATGACCGCAAAGCCACAGTTATAGATTGCGGTTGCCAGCAAGTACATCCACGTCGCGCCGCGATCCGTTTGCTTGATCGACCACCAATGGCGCATGACGTAGCGAAACTGATCACTAGTGCGGGTACCCGCAAGTTTGTTGATAGCGTGTGCGCTTTGCATGAAGCCAGTGTAGCCAACGGCGACACGTTTTTGCGAATCCGCGCGACGATTGACCGATTTCCGGCGTGAATCGCAGCGGCGCGTGAGAGGCGCGTTCGCGCCAAAAATCGGTCAATCGTCGCAGCCTGGCTGACACGCGCTACAGCCGGGCCAACAATGCACTCGTTCACTCCACAACACCTAAGGAAATGCCATGAAACACCTACTACTCGCTACTGTTTTTTTGACGACATGCCTACCCACACTGGTTCACGCGCAAAACTCGGCACCTGCGACCGCCTGCCCCACGCTGCAATTCACGGGACTTAAAACCGGGCCCGGACTGCTGATGATCGCGGCGTACGGTAGCGCTGAAACGTATCTCAAAAAACCGGTGTGGATCAAATTTCTAGCGGTGGATCAAGAAACGATGAACGTGCCCATCTGCGATGTGACGGCCTCCGAAATCGCAATCACCGCATTTCAGGACGTCAACGGCAACGGCAAATTGGACAGCAACCCGATGGGCGTTCCGAATGAGCCGTACGGCGCGTCTGGCACTCCCGCCATGTTTAGTGCGCCCACGTGGAACGACACCAAAGTGTCAATGGTTGGCAGCACATCCCCCATCATCGTTAAGTTTTAAGAGCGCGCCATGAAACGCCGTGAATTTCTTTTCGCTACCGGTAGCGCCGCGCTTTCCGGTGCGCTGTTCGCCAACACGCCTTCGATCTTTAAGTCAGAGTTTGCTGCAGCCGTCGCGCGCGACCCACGGCTGACGCCGTATCGCGGAACTGCCGCTGATTTGAATTGTGACGCGCTGACCATTGAAGGTACATTGCCCACCGAATTGCGTGGTCGGTTCTATCGTAACGGGCCTGCAAACTTTGAGCGCGGCAGCGAGCGCTATCAGCATTGGTTTGACGGAGACGGCATGGTGCAGCAGTTCACGTTCACCGGCAGCGCGGTGGCTCATCGCGGACGTTTAGTACGCACCTCGAAGTTCAAAGCGGAGCACGCGGCCGGTAAATTTTTGGTGCCTGCATTTGGCACCGGCATCAAGCCCGAACTTCGCATCACGGGCCCCGATTCGATGAACACCGCCAACACCAATGCCATTGAGCACGCCGGTCGCGTGTTGGCCATGTGGGAGGGCGGCAGCGCGCACGACCTAGACCCGGCAACGCTTGAAACACGCGGCACCGTGACGTGGCAGGACGGCTGGGCGCAGATGCCATTTTCAGCACATCCAAAGCTCGATCCGCAAGGCAATTTGTGGAACTTCGGCAGCGCGGGCAATGCGTTTTTTACCTACCAAATAGATGCGCGCGGCAAGCTCGTCAAAGCGCAAATGGCGAAGCTCCCGATTGATCGAAAAACAGCGGGTGGCATGAGCCACGACATGGCTATCACCGAGCGCTTCATCATCGTGCCGATTCCCCCAGTCACGCTACATTTTGATTTGATGGCGCAGGGAAAAACGGGTGCCGACGTGATGCGCGTTCACAAGTCAGAGGCGCTGCGCATTTGGGTGGCACCGAAGGATGATATTTCTAAAGCCGTTCTGTTTGATCTGCCGCATGAAATGGTGTTTCACGTCGGCAATGCGTATGAGCGCACGGGTGCCAACGGCACAGAAATCGTTATGAACTATGTGGGCAGCACGGACGACACGTTTCTCGCCAGCGCGGCAGTCGAGATCATGCGGGGCGTGCATGCGCCCGGTGGCGAGTCGCGCATGCGCACGGTCGCTTTAAATCTCGCAACCGGCAAAGCAGCCGTGAGTACGTACGAAGCATTGACTGAAGAATTTCCCCGGCTTGATCCACGTTTTATCGGCAGTAACGCGCGTTTTGTGGTCACGCCAGTTTCGTGGCTCGCGTCGGCCACAGAGACCAGCTTTCATGGTCTCCAAGTGCGCGATGTTCGCAGCGGAGCGACCAAGCGCTTTGATTACGGTGTTAACTTCGCAGTCGAAGAGCACATCGTGATTGCCCGCCCCAACAGCACTCGCGAGTTGGACGGCTGGATCATGGGCAGCGCATTCGACGCGAAGTCACAGCGCACTTGCGTGAGCGTTTTTGATGCGGCCAACATCAACAACGGTCCCGTTGCACGCGCATGGCTGCCATACTGGCTACCACTTGGTTTTCATGGAAATTTTACGGCGGCTTGAGGGCACGCACGGCGCAGTTCGCCATGCCGTGAGCGCTAGTGACGCATACAGCTTTAAGCTACAAGCCATTTTATAAATGGGGTAAACGGGTAAAAATTACTTTATCGACTTTTGGCTATCTAAGTTAACTCCCCATATCGCTTGGGGGCGCAGAACGGTTTTTTTCAAAAGTTTTTAGTGCCAGTGGGCAGCGAAAGCACGACTGTTGGCTGCGCTTTTCCAACGCAGCAATGCGAACCAAGTGGCGTCCCCGCGCGCTGTCGGCGAAGTGGAGTAGCAGAGCGGAAGCCCCGAAATTCACCTCCAAATGTCACTGCATGCCAAGCAACATTACCGAACATCTACAAACACCAAAGCCCCGGTTTGCGGGGCTTTGGGTAAGTTTCAGAGCCTTTGTGGAACGTACTGAAACACTATCTTGGCGGGGATCGGACATTCATATCATGCCTGCCAAGCCTTTATGTGTAAGGCACTATGCAATTTACACTTCTCGATGTACCCCTAAAGATACCCCCAATATTGATTTCATGCACAGTAGGTGGCAATTCGTCGCGGTGGGTGATTTTCCTTCCGGCCAGACGAGGAGGACTACCACATAACGTCATGTAGTCTTTGGTTTACTTGGACCTGGAACAATAACAAAGCTAAGTAACCCCAAACTTACCCCCGAATGTAGTCAGCGTGCCGTAGGATCAGTAGCAACGCAAGACCAATTTGGCAGCGGGGTTGCTGTTGCACCGCAATCGAAGTGTTTTTTAGCACAATGAAACGTAGCCTTATTGGTTCGTTTCACTACGTTGGACGCCAGGATATGAAGCGATGCGTTAAAGAATTTGACTTCCGGTACAACAACCGTAAGACTAGTGTCGTGAAGCGCACCCGTACGGCCATGGAGGGCATGGGCGGCAATCGGCTGATTTATCGGCCTTATCACGCAAACAAACGACATTGACGAGGAGTAGTGTGTGGCCGAAAGGCTCGCAATCAGCGTAGTCGAATCGGATGACCACCCAGAAGGGCTAGAGGTCAGGGACGCGCTTATGCAATTGCTAGACACGTTCGCGCTGGTTACGGCTAGCGCCCCGTCGGATGACATTCGTTGGTGTATCACTGACGTGAGGATGAACAGCCCGTTAACACTGATAACCGAGGCGGTGCCCACACGAGCTGGCGTCGATGTCATTCTGTTGGCTCGCAAGCAGAAAATCGCAGCCTCGCAGAATTTTGCAGAGTTAGCATCCGGCTCGGTGCCAATGGCATGGAGCGGCCCAGCGATTCGGGCTCGCTCGATGAGTTTTCTTGCTCGCAGTCGCAACGGCATAGGCGACACCAGAATCGCGTTTGGCATCACCGATCCCAATGCGGTTTTTGACGACACCAGCGAAGTCATCAGCATCGACAAGACGGTCGCTGAAGCTGCGCAAGTGCGCATCGATATCGACAACCCACCAGCGCTGCCCGTCAAGCCGCAGATCGGCTCGGTGGAGGGCACGCTTTCGGGCGTCGAGACCTACAGAAACAAACCCGCGTTCAGGATTTGCGAGCGCCGCACTAAGACCGAATTGTGGTGCGTCGTTGCGAACGAGCACGTTGCTCGCATCGTTCAGCATACGAGTTTCAACGACGTGTGGAAGCACACGCGCGTTCGCGTGGTAGGACGAATCACGTACAACGCGGAAGCCCAAATACAGCGTATTGACGCGACTGACGTGGTGCGCATACAGCCGCGCCATATTGACATAGCGTCGATAGGCGACCGAAATTTTACGGGCGGTCTTGGCGTCGTCGAGTATCTAGAACGATTCCGAGAGGGCTCGCTTGGCTGATTCGCAGCAGTGGACGAAGATTTACTGGGACTCCTGCGCGTGGCTTGGGAAGTTAAACGCCGAGCCGCTTAAAGTAGTGCAGTGCGACTATTGGCTAGCGCGCGCGAAAAATGGAGATCACGAAATTTACACATCGAGCATTACTCTAGCCGAGGTGTTCAAGGTTAGTTGCAGCGGCGTTTTGCAGGGCGTCTCCCCGGCGGATGATCAAGCATTTCAAGACTTGATCGAACAGCCGTGGGTGCTGGAGGTGCAGTGCGATCATCAGATCGGAAAAAAAGCGCGCGAACTACTGCGGGCGCACACTCAATTGAAAAAGCCGACTGACGCAATACACCTAGCGACAGCGCTACTCAACAATTGCGATGTGATGTTTACTTTTGATCACCGGAACTTGATCGTGTTGAGCGGAACCTTATTTCGCTCGGACGGACACCCTTTGGAAATCATGGAGCCGCCTGATGCGTTGGCGGGCACTCTCTTCGCAATAGCGGTTAGCGCAACTATTTGAAGTCGAGAAGAATTTACTTACGCGGTTGATGGATGATGATTGCGCCGCATCTTTGCCGTGGGTGCAATGTGTTTTTGGCCGTTTTGTCCCTTTGCGATAAAGCGAGCCTAAGCATCCGGTTTCCAGTTGCGAAGTCGTGAGCTTTTTGCCCCCCGTACCCTGCACCGGCTCACTAGCAGTTGTTCTCGGAAGCATCTTCAGCGCATCGGACAAAGTGTCACGCAGCGCGTTCTGAAACATGAGCCGGTGCGCGGTATCAATCGGGAGCTTGTCGGGTACGGTCATGATGCTGTCTCGGACGTGTCGCCATGCGGTTTCGAGTGCCATCTCAATACCGGCGCGGTTGATCAGCACGCTTTGTAGCTGGGTTAATTCGATCTCGCTTTTATCGGCTTCGGAACGCTCGCGACGTGAACGTGCTTCTAAAAAAGTTTCGTCGCTGCCACGGTCGATTGCTTTGACCGTCGATCCAACAGGTGCCGCTACAGGCGCTTTAATGCGTCCGGGGTGTAGGTTGGCCGTCCGCCACGCCAGAGCCGCCGCAATGGTGTCTACGGGCATACCTTGTGCCTTTAACGCCGTGACTCTACTTTTTGCAATGCCAAGCGCTTTGGCGATAGCCGCCTGTGATGGTGGTGTGTTGGTATTTGTCAAGCGTTCACCCTCTCTAAAAATTTTTGACTAGCGGTTTTACGCGCTCGTTTCGCCCCGTGTGTCGATTCGCGGGGAAGGACCCGAGACGGGGTGGTTCCTTCCCATACGTGGTGGTGGGTGTCTATGCAAGTTCACGCGCACGCGCGACAACGCCGTCTTCAAGCGCGCGCAGCGCGCGCCCCAGCTCCCGCAATTTCAGCCTCATAGCGCCCGCGTACGCATTGCGTGATGCTTTCGCCTTACCCTCGTTGCTTCGTGGCCCTGTGGCCCGTTTCCACGGTTGCCATGCGTGGATTGCTTCTGCCTGCTTTGCTCGTCGCTCCGGTGTCCACGGGTTTGCCATGCGTTGCCCTCGTATCGGTCAATAGTTCGTTTTGCGGGTTTGGGTTTTCCTCGCGCGCGC
>ENA-OFCE01000561-OFCE01000561.1-metagenomes-genome-assembly--contig:-NODE-561-length-23802-cov-6.254179_pt1 | contig 23802 bp, 12 predicted proteins | sample MGYA00153388_OFCE01 | MGnify analysis MGYA00153388
TATAATATAATGGAAATGATACCATAGATTTCTTCACTTAAATTAAATACACCCTATGCCCACAGTATCTTTAATTTTACGTTTTAAGCCTGTAAAAAAGGAGGATTCTGCATTTTTTTATCGAATTATACAAACTATATTTTAATTTGTTATGATTTTTTGATGAATAAGGGAGGAAAACACATGGCAAAAGGGTCTTCCAAAAAGTCTACCAACAAGGACCAAAAAGAAACAAACGCATTTAAAATCGGTCTTTCCATCTCGGCCTTCGTTTGCTTGGCACTATTAATTATAACTATATTAATTCCAAACGAAGTAATCCGCATTGTATTTTTTCTGACCTCGGCAATTATTTCAGCCTTTATAATTCGATTCTCCATACAAGTTTCTACTAAGAAAATGGTAGGAAAATTTTCAAGTGAAATGGAATTAATCAAAAGCGGAGATTTCTCCCATCTGGTAGAGTCAAGAAATTATCAGGCCCTGGGAGGACTTTCCTCCGCCGTAAACGGAGTATTAAGTGAAATCAGAACATTGATCGATAGCTTCTTTACCCTATCGATTTCCATCATACAGGCCTCCAGGCAGGTTACCTCCACTGCCAACGAAGCATCCAGAACGATACAGGAAATATCCAAAACGGTGGATGAAATCGCCAAGGGTGCATCCGATCAGGCCAGCGAAGCACAGCAGGGAGTCCAATTGGTAGAGAAGCTGTCTGACCGGATTAATGTGGTATATGAAGCGTATGCGGGTGTTACCGCCGAAACCAGCAAAATTACCGAACTCAATAATGTAGGACTTGATTCCGTCAGCGTATTGCGGCAAAAATCCATAGAAACCTCTGAAACTTCAGAGAAAATATTCTCTGTAATAGAAAAGCTTACAAATACTACAAAGGACATCGCTCTTTTTGTGGAATCCATTGAGAATATTGCCGAGCAAACCAATCTGCTGGCATTAAATGCTGCTATTGAAGCTGCAAGAGCTGGAGAAGCAGGCAAAGGTTTCGCAGTAGTTGCTGAGGAAGTAAGAAAATTAGCAGACCAGAGCAGAAAGTCTACGGATGAAATCAATAACCTGGTGGAAAGCATTCAGCAGGAATCCCTTCTGGCCATTACTTCCATGGAAACCATGAAGAAGGTTTCACAGGAGCAGACCCAGGCGGTTAACCGGACGGATATGGCTTTTTCCGATATCGCGCAGGGGATTAACACCATTGTCCACAAGATCAATGAAGTGAACGATTCCATCGTGGAAATGCAGCGGGATAAAAATGAGGTTATGGTATCCATTGAAAATATATCCGCAGTCTCTGAAGAGACTGCAGCATCCAGTGAAGAAGTGGCTGCCACTACGGAAAATCAGTTACAGGCAATTGAAGATATGAAACTGGCGGCGCACGGGCTGGATGAACTGGTGCATGAACTGGATAAGAAACTGAAGAGGTATAAAATACGCTAGAGGACTGGAACTGCAAGTTGGAAGGGATCTTTCTCCCCTTCCGAAGCAGTTTGAATACTTTAGGCGATCGATTGAAATAAAGGCTGCAGACAGGTTTGACCTGTCTGCAGCCTTTATTTTAATATTGCAGCACCACCATCTGATGGCATTCCATCTTTGGAACCGTATAACTCACCGTATCGCCTTCCTGTTTAAAGGTGATCTCCTCCATTTGCGGTGCCAGGTAAACCTTCCTGACTGTGTGCGGTACTTTGACGGATACCTTTACCTCGTATACCGGCAGTATATCTTCGATGACTTCAATTCCGTTCCCGCGCTTAACAGGAGATGCATACAGCAAATGATTCACATAGCGGCTTTCCTTTTTCTGCTCCGTAAGGGTTACAACTCCCTGTGCAGGAAGATTTGTAGTTAACGTCCTCTTCTCTTTCAGCAATCGGTTTAGTGCGTACAGTACGGTTTCTTTCAGAGGCAAGCTGCCTTTTGTAGCATAATCCTCAAAAACCCTCCAGGCAAAATAGATGCCGTTTTTACTTTCTACCATACCGGGTCCCCCATAGCGCAAGCTGTTGGGAGTATGCTGATGCGAGCAGAAGGTAAAGAGGTCTCGGTTAAAGTAGGGGTCTTCCCTCCGTCCCAGTTCGTTCCCTCCATCCAATTCAACCTTTTGCCCTTTGGAGTAGAAGATAAAGGCTGCATTTCCAAGGCTTGCGATTTCAAATCCCGGTCTGAAATAGTCCGGCCTGAAAGGATTTTCTCCGACCCATTTTACACCCAAATCCAGGGCAAAGGAATCGTCGTCCACACTGAGTCCAGATTCTCCTGTTGCAAAAACCTTTCCACCCTTTGCAAAGTATTCCTTGAGCTTCGACTGAAGCAAAGGTGTTATCCTTACCTGATCGGGAAGTATGATGACCTTATATTTGCTGAAATCCTCCTCCGTATCAATGACATCAAACAGAATTTTGCCCTCCAACAGCATCCTCACCGCGCCTGTGTCCGACTCCCCAGTTCTGGCTTCAGCCTCTCCTGCCGGTTTGCGGGTTCCTACAGCCTGTAAGGACAACAAAGCGACGTCGGCAAGGTTTTCCGTATTTACACACCAAGACTCCTTTTCTTCCACTTCCTTATAGGCAGTACCAATGAGTGAATAGGTTGCCTCATCCATTTCTCCCATGGGATGAAGCTGGTCGCCGATGGAACAGCGGGCCCCGTTGGCGATACTCAGTGCTGCTTCATAACGCAGGGCATTGGGGTGCTTATACCCGCCGAATTCGCCCCAGGTGGTGTGGAATTTTCCCGTCATCCCCAGGTACTCCATCCCCAGATTCTGTACATAGCGGACCGACAATGGAAAATGATCATATCCCCAGCCGCCGGTAGGCAGGGATTCAATTTCCAGATGGGTGTTCCTCGCTGCCAGGTCTCTACGCCCGCGGCGGATGTGCCCGCCATTATGAAAGACTCTTAACCCCGGCTTACTTTTAAGTACGGCTTCATTGATCCTTTTGGTGTAATTGGCATAAACCCTTTCTCCCAGGTCACGTACCGCCTGAGCATCCCTGGGGTCCTTTCCTTCCTTCCGGAGTGATTCGATACAGTGTTGGCAGTAGCAGCTTCTTACTCCTACAATATCGAGAAAGATTCCGTCTGCATCATATCGCTGTACTACTTCTTCAACTTGTTTTACGAGGTAATCCAGATAGGGTGTATTCATACAAAACTGATGATATCCGGGCTGCATAAAGTCCGGTGCCCAACTTGTTTTCTCATTCTCGCCCCGTATAAGCCATTCCGGATGTCTTCGAGCCATTTTCTCATCTAATCCGGCAGAAAGGTAGACCGGAGTCTTTACCCCAATTTCGTGAGCCGCTTCGATCATAGCCCCCAGCAGGTCGAAATCCAGCCCGGGATGCATTTCATTCGCCTCACTGGGATGGTAAGCCCATCCATGATGGCATTTTGAAAATACGGTAATGGAGTTTACATGACCTGCTTTTAAGGCTCTCTTGAACTGTTCCTTGGAAAACTTCGTACCAATCCCCGGTATCGCCTCCGAAGTGTGAAAATCAAGATGTACCTGTCTAAACGCTAAACTGTCCATAAATTTACCCCCTTTTTATAATAATTGAATCGTTTCAATTTGATTCAAAAAATATAAACTTTTTTATTTCTCTATATTTGTGCGGTAGAGTTCCGCAAAATCAGCTCTGTTTTCAATCGCAAAACAGCCGGAAACCCCTCATAGTCTCCCCGTATCCTTCGTACCAACAGCTCTGCAGCTTCTTTTCCGATTTCCTCCATGGGCTGTACAATGATAGTGAGTGCAGGCCGGATAATTCCCGTAAGCCCGAGGTTATCAAACCCAATGATGGATATCTGCTCAGGCACGGCAATATTCAAGTCGTATATGGCCTTCATGGTACCAATGGTTGTATAATAGTTGGATGCGATAACTGCCGTTGGCGGGTTTTCCATCTGTAAAAACTGAATCATTGACTGGTACCCGGATTCCACATTATATCCCAGGGTCTTTACCAGCTCCTGGTCAACCTCGATTCTGTAATCCTCCAGTGCTCTGTAATAACCTTTGACCCGCTCTCTGGACGTGAACAATTCCTCGCTGGCGCTTATAATGCCGATGCGTTTGTGGTTGTTGTTGACCAGCCACCGTACTGCCTCATAGATAGCATTGCTATTATCCGTAAGTACCTGATCACACCGATAGTTATTGACTGCAGAATCCACGATGACAACGGGTATATTTCTGGAATTTATAGCTTTCAGATAGGAAATATCCTCATTGCAGGGATATAATATCAGCCCGTCCACCATCCGGTCCGCCAGCAGCTGTACCTTTTCCATTTCCAGTTCCCTGCTGCCCCAGGAATCACAGGCAATAATGTTGTATCCATAGTCATACAGCGTCTTTTCCAGATTTCTCACTATGGTAGTGGCGTAGATATCCGAAAGGGTGGGAATAATGACACCGATCGTGTGTGTCCGGTTTGTTTTCAAATACCGGGCAATAGGATTCAGTTTAAAATCAAGTTTTGATATGGCTTCTTCAATTTTTATCCGGTTTTGTTCCTTGATCTCCGCTCCATTCAAATACCTGGATACGGTACCTACGGATACTCCCGCTTTCTTTGCTACATCCTTTACTGTTGCCACACCATCGCCACCTTTTTGAATCGTTTCAATTTTATTATAATTCAAACGATTCCTTTTTTCAAGGATAAAAGGAGAATTTAAAAATTCTCCTTTTGTACATAACGTTTAGCTATCCATACCCGTATCGAATCACGGCCTGCCTTTATATCTCGTAAGTAGAAAGCAGCTCGGCAATCTCTGTAGGCTGGAACTCAGCCTTCGCTTCGTTCAGCAACTCCTCATGGCCATATTCCGGCCAGAAGTGCGTCAGCAGCAACTTCTTCGCCCTTGCCTCCCTGGCAACTCTTCCGCACTCTCCTGCCGTCATATGGGGAACATCCTCGCTGGTTTTATCTTTGTTTAGCAGTCCGGCATCCAGCATGACAACATCTGCTCCCCTGGAAAATTCGATAATGTCCGTATTCCATGCCGTGTCGCCGGAAAAAACAAACCTTTTGCTGCCATTATCGATAGAAATGGCAAAACACCTCACCGGATGAACCATTTCCCTGAACGTTATTTTCAGACTTCCAAAGGTCAGTTCCAAATCCTCCGTTATGGGGTTCAAATTAAAAATATTATTGAGATGAAGTCTCTCGTACTCCTCGATGGGATCTTCCGGAGCATATACAGCAATGGGTTTGGGGAATTGTCCTCTCTTCATTCGGATTTGTACTGCATAGCGGAGCACCAGCATATCAGACATATGATCACTGTGCAAATGTGTTAACAGAATGGCGTCTACTTCCTCCAGCTTTACAAACTTTTGCAGGTTTGCAACCACGCCATTCCCGCAATCGATTAGTATCTTTTTCTCTCCCTCGGTGATAAGATAACCGGAGCAGGCTCCACCTGCGGCCGGGAAAGGTCCGTTATTGCCTAAAATCGTTACTTGCATCCCGTCTATTCCTCCCTTTAGTTCTTTATTACCGTATATTTTACCCTATCCTTTATGGATAAAACAATATATAAAAACACCGGATAAAGTATTAGATTTACAACCAGGTAAGGCTTTTATAGTCGATAAAAAACGTAAAGGAATAAAAAAACATAATGGAATTTTAAACTATTTTATCAATTTATATACTATATCTCATTGTACTTTCGCTATATAATCCTCTATATAATCCATCATTTACTTCTTGTTAGAACAAATAATTCACATATATTTTTCAATTTTAATAATCCGTTCTTATTACCTTCATGTTTTTAAAGGGGGGATTCTATGCTTGTAGTATAGTTTAAATCAATCGCGTACTAAAAACAATATGATTGGAGGTATCAGTAGTGTATTATTTACACAGCATTTCAAAACGGTATACCCGCATTGCGGCATTCACCGTTATCTTTTGCATGATATTCGGTATGATCCTGTCGACGGGAGTTCAACCTGTCCATGCACAAGCTTCCTATCTTATGTCCCAGAGCAGACCGGTTTATATATCCACCGTCAATGGGGAAAGCCGGGGCAGCCGTGCCGTTGACGGAGATATGAACTTTTCCCGGGAAAGCAGCTTTATATCAGGCCTCCGATGGATTACATTGATTTGGGCACCGCTGCTGCCATAAGCGGAATTACGTGGATCTGGGTTCCTCCCACCCTGTCAGCAAAGTAGTTCTCAAATGGGAGGGGCTATTCTCTCCGGGAGTTTGACGTGTACAGATAAAAACATGCATTTAAAAAGAGTAACCTATCACAACGTAAAATTGATTTACAGGAGGACAAGCATTATGTATCCAATTTTTTTCCCCATTTCAAAGAAATTCAACCGTATACTGGCTATGCTGGTTGCATGCATATTTATTACCGGTACCCTGCTGAGCGTTACTGTTCAGAATGTGAAAGCCGCTGCTCCGGAATTGCTGTCTTATCGGAAGACCGTTCATGCTTCCTCGGAGTTAGGGCTCAATTATGCCGAAAGAGCCGTTGACGGCAATATCAACACAGCCTGGGCCAGCTATCCCCAGATGGATCCTCAGTGGATCTATGTAGATTTGGGAGTAACAGCCACCATAAGCCGTGTAGATTTGACCTGGGAGGCTGATCCGTATGCAAAAGCCTATCAGCTCCAGGTCTCCAATGATACGGAAAACTGGACACCCATTTATTCAACCACCAATGGCACCGGTGGTACCAGCTCTTTGACGGTTTCCGGCAAAGGGCGCTATGTAAGAGTATACTGTACTGAGCGCGGAAAAGACAGAGGGTATGCCTTAATTGATTTCTCCGTCTATGGCGTTCCCGACAGCCCCCTGCCGGCAGCCCCTGCAAACATTGCCCTCAATAAAACCGCAGTGGCTTCCACCATGGAACAGCCTTCCTGGGCCCAACCCGGGCAGCTTAGCGCCTCCAAAGCAGTAGACGGAGACAAAACCACCCGCTGGTCGTCGGAAGCCTGGGACCCTCAATGGATTTATGTGGATCTGGGAAGTGTCCATACCATCGGACGTGTAGTTCTCAGTTGGGAAAATGCTTATGGAAAGACCTACGATATCCAGGTATCCAACGACGCCCAGAACTGGACTACTATATACAGAGAACTGTACGGAAATGGAGGAGTCAATGATATCAAACTCAGCGGTACCGGTCGGTATGTAAGGATGCTGGGTGCGGCAAGAGGTATTGGCTATGGGTATTCCTTATATGAATTCGAAGTCTATGATTATGTCCAGGGTGATCCCATACCTCCGGCTCATATTCCTGCCATGCCCACAACCCAGATTGTAAATGTGGGGTCCGGGAGCTATAAAACAGGGGATTTGACCTGTGTCACTCCCACCTACCCCCTCTATAAAACCGACAACATCCAGTCCCCCATTCCTTCCAGCGGCTGGTGGCAGTCCATACTGTTCAAGCGTTTGAGTGATTCCATTATCCCTTTACCCCTGCGGTCCCAGTACACCGATCAAGGTCTTAGTGTCATGAATCCTGGAGAGGGGTATGTGAAGGGTGACAATGTCCCTACACTAACCTCTGGTATAGGAACTGCCGGAGAAACGGATTTCTATGTAATGGCAGGCAATATCAATCCGGACACCATGTCTGCAAAAGTGTGCGATTACAGCGACTGGTCTGTAAGTTCCATTTTAACCGATAACAGCATATATAAACTGAAGACAACCTTTGTAAAGGGCTCCCCTTATATCTTCAATGAATTTTCCGATCCCTCCTCTGCCTACATAAAATTGAATGCCACCACCAGCATTTTTAACAGTACCAACAGCACGATTTTAGCTGCCGAAGGTGCTTCCGTCGTCACGGATTACATCGGCCTGGAAGTGACCAATACGGATGCGGGCGGAAATACCCGGGTCAGATCCTACGGAATTTTCGCACCTCCCGGCACCGTCTTCACCAGGACAGGAAAAAAAATTACCTTGCAGTTGGGAAGCGGGCAAAACTATTTGTCCATTGCCACCCTTCCCTCGAAAAACAGTTTGAACTATTATTACCAGCATGCCTATGCTTTTGTTACAGATACAAAGGTAAGCTATCACTGTGATGATGCTTCGTCAACAGTGACCACCACCTTCAATGTTACGACGGAACTAAAGCGCAGCGGGTTTTCCGCCTCCACCCTCATGTGCCTCTTCCCCCATCAGTGGAAAGCTTCCAGCGCATCCTTAACCAACCTGACCTATCCATCGGTGCGAGGAACCCTGAAGGTTTTTGAGGGAAATTCCTTTTCAACGCAAAATAAATTTACAGGCATCGTGCCTCAGTTTGCCGAACCCACAGGCTCCAGTTCCTATAACCGGGCCAATGTCATCTCTTACATAAACACACTGCTCACCACACTAGACAACAATTATATGTGGAATGACCCTTACTGGGAGGGAAAAAACCTGCATCCTCTTGCCCAGGCGGCACAAATCGCGGATCAGTTGGGAGAAACAGCTCTACGGGACCGGTGTCTTACCATGCTGCGGAGCATTTTAACCGATTGGTACACCTACAGCGGAGGATGGCCCAATGACTACCCTTACTATCTGTATTATACGCCCGAATGGGGAACCATGATGGCGGACGGCGGCAATAACGGCATGGCAAAATGGCTGTCGGACCATCATTATGTCTGGGGGTACTTTATCTATGCTTCCGCCGTCCTTGCCACCTATGACAAGGATTTTATGAACAATTACGGGGGCATCGTGGAACATTTGATCAAAGATATCGGAAACCTGTCACGGACAGATTCCATGTATCCCTTTGTCAGAGAGTTTGACCCATATGAAGGGCATTCCTGGGCCGGCGGCTACGCAGATAATTATGACGGCAACAACGAAGAAGCCGCTTCAGAAAACTTATACGCATATGCCGGCCAATATTTGTGGGGGCTTTTAACCGGCAATGCCGCCTACCGCGATACAGGGATGTGGATGTATACCGTAGAGTCAAATGCCGTATTGCAGTACTGGTTCAATTATGATCAGGACAATTGGATTTCCGGCTATCCCCATGGAGTGGTAGGACAGGTTTGGGGAAGTGAAAACCGGTACGGAACTTATTTTTCAACAGACCCCAACTGCATCTACGGTATCCACTGGCTCCCGGTAGCACCTTATATGACCTATTTCGGATTACAGCCGGATAAGGCCGCCAGGGTATATAACAGCTTCCTTCAGGATAAAGGCAGTGCGGAAAACGGGTGGTATCATATCATCTGGCCCTTCCAGGCACTGAGTAATCCATCGGCAGCCCTGGCAAAATGGGACCCGGAAAAAATAAGAATTGATGATGGCAACGGATATAAGGAAGTGTCCAATACCTACTGGTTTATGAATACCCTGAATGCCCTGGGGACTCGTACTTCAGACATTCGCTCCTCCAATTGGACCTCCTACCAGGTATTCAAAAAAGGCAATAATTATACCGCATGTATCTGGAACCCCACAAACGCCAGTCAATACGTGGTATTCAGGAATGCCTCGGGTGCTATTGTAGGAACGGTAACCGTACCGCCCATGAAAACCATCAATGCAAACCCTGTAAATGGCGTACAGCCTCCCGCTCCCAGCGGTAATACAGGAAGTCCCGTATTTTTAACTCCAGGCGGGACCTATGCCTCGGCACAGTGGGTAGAAATCTCCAACAGTACTGCCGGTGCCACAATCAGATATACGTTGGACGGCACGGAGCCCAGTGCAGCCTCTGCCATCTATACATCCCCCATTTATGTGGATAAAAACACGACTATAAAAGCCAAGGCCTTCAAGGAACTGATGAATCCATCCAATACCGTAAGTGCAGCCTATGTGCTGACTGCTGCGGGTAAAACGGCAGCCCCGGCAATCACACCTGCAACGGGTACCTATAGCGGACCTCAGTCTGTAACCATCAGCAGTTCCACTTCCGGTGCAGCCATAAGGTATACCACGGATGGGTCAAATCCTACACAGACCAGCGGCACCGTCTATACAGGCCCCTTTAGCGTAATAGCTACCACCACCGTCAAAGCCATCGCTTATAAATCAGGCCTGACGGATTCCGATGTTTCTACCTCAGTAATAACAATCGGTACAACGCCGGTAAGCAGCAAGATCGAAGCAGAAGATTATATCGCCATGAGCGGTGTAGCAACAGAACCCTGCGGGGATACGGGCGGCGGACAGAATGTGGGCTGGATCGACACAGGAGACTGGATGGACTATACGGTCAATACCGCTGCGGCAGGCACCTATACTGTTGATTTCCGGGTAAACGGCTGGAACAGCGATGCCCGGATTCAGCTTAAACAAGGCGGCACCCTCCTTGCCACGGTCAACGCATCCACGGGGAATGCCTGGTCAACAGTCACCTCCACTCCTTTCACCCTTCCGGCCGGCACCACCACCCTGCGGGTCTACGTGAGCGGCGGCGGCTTCAACTTTAACTGGATGGAATTTAAATCCTCCCAGGGTGTTCCTACAAAAGCAGCAGCACCGGTTATCACACCGGGAACAGGCACTTACAGCGGGCCTCAATCGGTGAACATCAGCAGCGCCACTTCAGGCGCGACGATAAAATATACTACCGATGGTTCCCAGCCTTCTCAAACCAATGGAACCGTCTATAGTGGAGCTTTTACAGTATCCACTACAACTATGGTAAAAGCTATCGCCTTCAAATCCGACATGACAGACTCCGACGTAACCGGTGTGACCCTCACCATCATTGCCTCCAGCGGGAATCTGGCCTTGAATAAGGCTGTGGTTGCCTCCTCCTTCCAGGACGGGCTGCCTGCTTCCAATGCAGTCGACGGTAATGCAAATACCCGGTGGGGTTCCAATTGGTCGGATACAGAGTGGATTTACGTGGACCTGGGTTCCTCCCAGCCCGTCAGTAAAGTAATTCTCAAATGGGAGGGGGCTTATGGGAAGGCCTACCAGATACAAGTATCCGAAGATGCCCAAAAGTGGACGGAAGTAGCTTCGACAACTACCGGAGACGGCAATACGGATGAAATCAGCTTCAATGCAGTCAATGCAAGGTATGTAAAGCTGAACGGCGTACAACGCAGCACCGGATGGGGCTATTCCCTCTGGGAGTTCGAGGTGTATAGATAAGCGTATAATAATAATGTCTTTGAAAGTCAGTACGTGAATCCCTACCCTCTTTTCCCTAATCGGTAGAAGGAAACCGGAATTTCTTCAAAACTTATCCGGTCTCTTTTCTACCGGATTCGGAAAAAGGTAGGAGGAAAGTTGGAAAGAGAGGAAAAGAGTATGAATTCAAGAAAGTTTATAAAATTCAAGTGTACACTGTGTTTTATGCTGGTATTTTTTATGCTGGCAGGCATGACGGTTTGTAGTAACATCCAGCCGCTCCATGCCGCCGCTGCATCGTATTTGCTGTCTCTCAACAGGCCGGCCTATGCTTCTACTGTCAACGGCGGTGATGTGCCGACCCGGGCAACGGACGGAGATATCACCACCCAGTGGGGAGCCGCATGGAATGTAGACAACCAGTGGATCGATGTAGACCTGGGAGCGGCAGCAACCATCGACCGTGTAGTACTGAAGTGGCAAAACACCTTAACCTACGCAAAACAATACCAGATCCAGGTATCCAATGACGAAGTAAACTGGACCCCTATCTATACCCAAAATAATGGTACCGGAGGAGTCCCGACTACCAGTCCCAGCGGAAACGTTTATTGCGTTGAGGATATTCCCGTAACCGGAAGTGGCCGCTATGTGCGCATGTACGCTCCTAAAGGCGTTTCCGGCTACGGCGTTGCCCTATATGAATTCGAAGTTTACGGTATCGGCGGTGTTATCCCTCCTCCAAAGCAGACCGTAAATCTGGCGCTAAACAAACAGGTAACCGCCTCTTCCACCGTTACTCCCTGGTGGGCAAAACCGGGAGATCTGGATCCCGTAAAGGCAGTGGACGGCAATCCATCAACTTACTGGCTGTCCGATACTGGAAACAACCAATGGTTCCAGGTAGACCTGGGTCAGGCATATACCGTTGGAGAAGTAGATATAAGCTGGAATACTGAATTCGGCAGGATTTATGACATCCAGGTCTCCAATGACGCACAGAACTGGACCACGGTATACAGGCAGCTTCATAGCACAGGAGAGCCTGAGAAAATCCCCCTGTATGCCACCGGCCGTTATATAAGGATGAACGGAATTGCCATGGGCAGAGGCTCCGGTTATTCCATCAAAGAGCTTGCAGTACTTCAATATGTTGCGGGAGATCCTCAGACAACTTACACCATTCCTCCCCTGCCTACGCCTCAAACCGTCAACGTACAAAAAGGAAGTTATTCCATCAATGACGTGACCATGGCACATCCCAGATATCCAAAGTATGTAACTGCCAATGTTCATACACCGCTGCCCTCCAATGACTGGTGGACATCCATCCTCTATACGCGCTTAAGTGACGGCATGCCGGCCTTGCCCTTTATGTTCCAATACAAGGATACGGGTCTTGGACTTTATTACGCCAGCGATCTCTTCACCGCTCCCAATAACGGAGGTATGGACACCAAGAGCAATAATATGGATCTTTTTATCCATACAAGCAGTATTACCGGAACACCGGAAGCACGATTGGATGGCTATGGAGACTGGTCCGTCGATGTAGTTTTCAGCGATGACAATACACCCAAGCTAAAGTCCACACTGGTAAAAGGGTCTCCCTACGTCTATAACACCTTCAGTGATCCCAATTCAGCCGAAATATTTGCCCAATCCATCACCGGATTTTTCGATGATAATAACAATACGATCCTTAAAAACGATGGGGATTCCCTTACTACCGATCATATCGGTATCGAGACCTCCAATACGAATACGGCACCTGTGAGCCAGACCCAGATTCGCTCCTATGGAATTTTTGCTCCTCCGGGTACTGTATTTACACGCGTAGGCAACAAAATAAAAATGAAATTGGGAAGCGGGCAGAATTACCTGTCCGTGGGTTCACTAACCAAACGGTCGGATTTAAACTACATGTACCAGCATGCCTATGCCTTTGTTACTAATACTACCGTTGCCTATACTTATGATGCCGCCTCTGCCAATGTCTCCACTACATTTACCGACACCGTCAGTCTGAAGCGTACAGGTTTTTCGTCCAATACATTGATGGCTCTTTTCCCCCATCAATGGAAATACACCTCTGCCCCTTTGACCTCCATGAGCTACCGGTCGGCGCGGGGTACAATGAAAATCCTCGACGGAAATTCCTTTACCACCACCACCAAGTTCTATGGTATAACCCCCTCCTTCGGGGAACCGACAGAGTCGGGCTCCTACAACCGTGCACAAATGCTGGCCTACCTGAACACCTTTAAGGCCAGTGTTACGAATGATTATTGGGTAGCGGACCCGTACTGGCAGGGAAAAAAGACACATCCGTTAGCCATGGGTATCCTTGTGGCAGAGCAATTGGGTGAATACGATACGAGAGATCAGTTTATCAGCATCTTGCGGAAGATACTTCAGAATTGGCTTACCTACAGAGGTTCTGACGACTATCCTTATTACATGTACTACTCACCGGATTGGGGAACCATGAACGGACAAGGCGGAGACCACGGAATGGGTATAAACCTTTCAGACCACCACTTCCTGTGGAGCTACTTCACCTTCCCTGCCGCCGTGCTGGCCTCCTATGACTCCAGCTTTGTAAATGACTATGGTGGAATGCTGGAACATCTCATAAGAGATAGTGTAAATCCATCAAAAACAGACGCCCTGTACCCTTTCATGCGGAATTTCGATCCTTATGAAGGCCACTCCTGGGCTGGCGGATACGGTGACAACCAGAGTGGAAACAATCAGGAGTCTTCCTCGGAAGCCACCTTTGCCTGGGCCGGCTTATACCTCTGGGGTCTGGTTACCGGAAACAATACCTACCGGGATGCAGGAATCTGGGGGTTCACTTCCGAAGTCAATGCCATCGAGCAGTATTGGTTTAACTACGACCAGGATAATTGGGCTTCCGACTATACCTCCGGCTGCGTCGGAATGGTATGGGGCTCTGCCTATACCAACGGGACCTATTTCTCCGGCAATCCCAGCTGTATCTACGGCATCCATATGCTGCCTGTCACACCGGTTTTGACCTACCTGGGCTATCGGCCGGCAGTGGCTGATCGAATCTATGATTCCTATGTAGCAGACCAAGCTGCCTACCAAGCCAAACTGGCAAGCCAGAATCCGCCTGCCGTTGACCCAGAAGGCTGGTTCCATATTCTCTGGCCCTATCAATCCTTAAGTGATCCACAAGCGGTTATTACAAAATGGGATAGCTCCAAACTGCCTAATGATGAAGTATTCAATTCCTATTGGTTTGTTCAGAACATGAGTGCGAAAGGCTTCCGTGTTACCGATGTCTGGTCCGGCAATTGGACCAGTTATCAGGTGTTTAAGAAAGGTACCCAATACAGCGCTGTCATCTGGAACCCTACAAATACCACTCAGTTTGTTCAATTCCGTAACGCATCCGGAATTGTAGGTTCGGCCTATGTTTTACCCAAGACCACATTGACCGTTGATCCCTTTAAAAACAACCCCGTACCGACCCAGACACCCCCTCCGACTCCAAAGCCTGATCCCGCACCACTAGCAGTTCCAGGGAAGATGGAATCGGAGAACTATTACACGAACTTTGGCTGTTCCACGGTTGCAGCCTCTGAAGGCGGTTTATGCATCGGCTACATCGATAAGGGAGATTCACTGGTTTATGAGGTCAATGTCGCTGCCGAAGGGGATTATACGGTCCAATACAGAGTTGCCAACGGCAGTTCTGCCCCCGGTCAGATTCAGTTAAAATCAAGCCTCAGCGGCAGCTCCGTTCTATCTTCTACGGATGTACCTGTAAACGGTGCCTGGTCCACAGTTTCCTCCTCCGTCCACTTAAAAGCAGGTGTTCAGCGGCTGACTGTATTTTTCAGTGCCGGCGGTTTCAACCTGAATTGGATCGACTTCACTACAGGTGGAACCCAGCCGCAAAGCAATCATGCCTTGAATAAGACGGCAACTGCCTCCTCCAGCATGGGAGCTTATACAGCCAATGCTGCATTTGACGGAAATACCCAAACCCGTTGGGAGTCACAATACAGTGATCCGCAGTGGATCTCTGTAGACCTGGGCTCCAGCTATACGGTAACAGGCGTTAAACTCAACTGGGAAACAGCCAGCGGAAAGGATTATAAGATACAAGTATCCCCCGATGGAACCGGTTGGGTGGATGTCCATACTAAAACCAACGGAACCGGCGGAGCAGAAACTATAACCTTTGATACACCCGTAACAGGAAGATATGTTCGGATGTATGGTACGGCCAGGACCACAGGGTACGGTTATTCCTTATGGGAATTTGAAGTCTATGGTACAGCGTCGGCCAGCAAGGCAGCAGCACCGATAATCATGCCGGGAACAGGTACTTACAGCGGAGCCCAGTCGGTAAGCATCACCAGCAGCACTTCAGGTGCGACGATAAAATATACTACCGATGGTTCCCAGCCTTCACAAGCCAACGGAAATGTCTATAACGGAGCGTTTACAGTGTCAGCTTCAACCACAGTGAAGGCCATGGCCTTCAAGTCGGGCATGACGGATTCCGATGTAACCAGTGCAACTCTTACCATCACTGCTTCCAGCGGAAATCTGGCCTTGAATAAGGTTGTTTCTGCCTCCTCCTTCCAGAGTGGACTGCCCGCTTCCAATGCAGTAGACGGTAATGCAAATACCCGTTGGGGCTCCAACTGGTCGGATGCAGAGTGGATTTACGTGGACCTGGGCTCTTCCCAGTCTGTCAGCAAAGTGGTTCTCAACTGGGAAGGTGCTTACGGAAAGGCCTATAAAATACTGGTATCCAATGATGCCCAACAGTGGACGGAAGTATATTCAACGACTACCGGAGACGGTAATAAGGATGAATTCAGCTTTACTCCAACCAATGCCAGGTATGTAAAACTGGAGGGCGTACAAAGAGCCACCGGGTGGGGGTATTCCCTCTGGGAGTTTGAGGTGTACAGATAAAGAAATAACTTGCTCGTTAAAGGAGCACAAAGAAACATCTGCGTGAAGCATCTGTTTCTTTTGACTTATAAGGTAAAAGAAAGCCCCTCCAGTTCCATTTTTCAGCAACTGGAGGGGCTTATGCTTCCTATCTGTTACAGGCTGCCTCTATACTGCGTAAATGTCATGCCCGTAATTTTCTTAAATATCTGGCAAAAATACTTCTCGTCAATATATCCTACCTGGTTGGCTACCTCGTAGGTTTTCAGCCTGTAGTCCTTTAATATCTCACAGGCTTTCTCGATTCTTACTTTATGTAAATAATCAACAAAGCTGGTTCCCATGGACTGTTTAAATAAGAGCCCTATGTACCCTGCAGAAAAATGAAGCTCCCGCGCAATGACTTCAAGGCTTAAATCCCTGTGATAGTTTTCATTGATAAAATCTACCGCCATCGCGACGATCTTGTTGAAATTTCTTCCTTTATCCAATTTGCCGGAAACCATTTTTATTGTTTCAAAAAGCCTGCTCTTTAACTGATGTACCGTATCCAGCCGGAGTAATTCTTCAAACAGTGTATTCTGCTTCATAATCTCATTAATGTTTATATTTCTTTCAATGCACAGATGATAGATGGAAAACAATAAAGCCATACAGGAGTTCAAAACGTACTTGGGATTATTCTGTTGGCTTATGGTGCTAAAGAACACATCATAGGCATTATATAAAGCACCCGTCTCCCCGGTTTTAAGCGCATTGATGATCTCCTTCTCCTCTTCCAGCGGGAAAACCGGCTGCTCGGCTTCCGAAATACAGATATCTCCATAGGAGATGATGGAGTCTTCTCCAATAAAAAAACGGGCCTCGAGACACTGAAGTGCTTCATTATAGGAACTGTGCATACCCGTAATACTTATGTAGCGGTTCCCGATTCCCATGGATACGGTAAAATCCAGGAAACTGCTCACATTGTTTTTTACTGTTTTGAGCAGCTCCACCAAATAAGCATCATCGTAATTTTCCAAATAATTTATAACGATTGCTATGTCGTCATCCACATCAAAAACTTCACACTTGAAATGAGCACTTACGATTTCCTCTGCTATATTTTTCACAGCAAATTTATACAATGCCATATCTTCATTTCCCAGTTCTTCCTGGAGCGAGGAAAAGTTATCGATTCGGACCAGTACCATTTGAACCTGGGTCAACTCCATGTTGAGTTTAAAAAACTCCGCCTTTTCCTGGATATTCCCCAAATATTTATATTGCTCCTTTACCAGACGCAGGAGAAACTTCTCCTTTAAAAGCGGCAGACTTTCCCTGAGCTGTGTTTTTAGCCGGTTAAAATTCTCCCGCTTGCTGCTTTCATTTTTAATATTGGCAATTAGTTTCAAAACCGTCTGTAAAATCTCCTCCGGCTTACAGGGCTTTAGAAGGTAGTCGGAAGCCCCCAGCTTCAGTGCTCGCTGTGCATATAAAAAATCATCATATCCACTAATAATTACGGATTTTACCATAGGTTTGTTCCGGGACAGGTATTCAACAAATTCAAGCCCGTTCATGACGGGCATGCTGATATCCACCAGCACGATCTCCGGCTCCATCTTCTCTACCAGTGATATACCATCCCTTCCGTTGGCCGCCTCTCCACAAACCTGGATTCCGTTGGTCTCCCAATCGATCATATCCCTGATCCCCTGCCTGATTTCTATCTCGTCATCCACCAGCACAAGCTTTATCATCGCGTTTCCTCCTTAAAGGTTTCACCCTTCAATACTGGAAGGATCAATTCAACAGTAGTTCCTTTCTCTACTTCGCTGATAAATTTCAAAGTATAGTCATTTCCATAGTTGAGTTTTAACCTTTCACCCACATTTTTAATGGCATATCCCCCTGAAACATAGGATTCATTCATTATTTTATCCTCACGCTTTTCCATGAGGCACTGAATGGTTTCATGACTCATCCCTACTCCATCATCTTCAACCATAAAATGAATCCGCTCCCCCTTCAGGCTTCCTCTAACCTTTATGGTGCCGCCCTCTTCTTTTCTTTCAATTCCATGGCGCAGGGAATTTTCTATAAAAGGTTGAAGAATGAGCTTGGGTATGACCAGGTTCAAAATATCATCCGTGATGAAAATATCATAATTCAGATTATCTTTATACCGGATTTTTTGTAATAGGAGATAATGCTCGATCAATTCCTTTTCCCTGGATACAAGGGTAAGGCCTTTCCCCCTATTCAAGCTCAACCGGAACAATTTGGAGAGTGAAAAAACCATCTCGCTGATTTCCTTGTCTCCATGCCTTTGCGCCTTCCAGAAGATTGTATCCAGTGTGTTATACAGGAAATGTGGATTAATCTGCGCCTGTAAAGCATTTAATTCCGCTTCCCGTTCCTTGATTTGCAAAACATAGGCTTTGTCGATGAGATCCTTGATATTCGCCACCATGCTGTCATACCCTGCTCCCAGCATCCCGATCTCATCCCCGTATTTGAAGTTTACCCGCTCATTAAAATTACCCTCTTGGAATCTTTTCATGGAGGCAAGCAATAGTTTTATAGGCGCAGTCAAATAACTGGATATTACTAATGTCAACGGGAAGGAAAACAGCAGACAGGCCAAAATAATGACCACCGTCATAACTTTTATGGAATTGATTTCCTTCACCATGTTCACCATGGGCACCATATAGATGATCTTCCAATCGGTCCGGTCGATGCTGTCGTAATTGATCAACATATCCACACCCGAAACACGGTCAATAAGATATCCCTGCCGATTGGCAAACACTTCCGATATGTACTTTTGATCTGATGCACCGGGAGTGTAGAAATTCTGCCCTCCTTGTGAAATCACTTTACCCTTTGAATCAATAATCACAATCCCTTCCTTGTTCGCTTTCAAGGTGCTGGGATAGAGGCTTTGAATACTGGATTCGTTGATGGCCATGGCCATGAATCCGATTTCCCCCAGATCATAGTCAAAGTTTTTAACAATCCGGTACATGACGATTTTTGGGGAAACATTATTCTGTATGATGGAGTTGTCTCCTACGGGCAAATACCCCCATATGGGACTTCCTTCCAGCGCCTTTGCTTCCTTGTACATGGGACTTTCTCTAACTTTTGAAAAATCGCTGAGAATTCCTCCACGGTCCGTACTTGCCGTATAGGGAGGAAATCCATTTTCATTATAGATCATGATGGAGCTGATATACCCTTTGGATGCAATAATATTCATGATGAACTTCAGAGAGTTATTGATGGGATAGATATCATTTTCCGTGATGTCCTTCATGGAGGCAGAGCCCTTTTCTCCCGATTTTTGCGTCAAAAAGGTCTGAACCCCCGGGTCCAGACATAGATACAGCGATATATCATTCACATCCTTTGACAGAAAGGAGATACTGCTGTTTAGCTGTTTCAGCACTTCCATATTCGAACTGCTTACTTTACTGATAATGTATTTCTCCGAAGCAAGGTAGGAATAGAACCCCAGTATGAGTGATACCAGCACGATTAATGTATAGGCAAATAATAGAATTTTGTACTTTATGCTAAGATCCAGATACATTCGTTTTATATTCATATCCATCCTCTATATAAGCTTCGTATGTGTATTCATTCCTTTTCCAGGCAGATCCTGTCTACCATTATACCAAAATTATGTAAAAAGTGGAATCCCCTTCGATTGCCAGAAATCAATAATCGCTTCCTCATCCCTTTACTGCACCCATGGCCACACCTTTGGTAATATGTTCGTTCAAAAAGATATACACCAATAAGGATGGAATGGCCGTAAGGCCCATTACGGCAAATTGCACGGAGTAATTCGATGAATACTGCCCGGCAAAATTCATAACGGCAAAAGGCAAGGTTCGCATTCGATCGCTGGTCAGGTAGGTAACAGCCATGATGAACTCATTCCAGCTCGATAAGAATGTCATTACGGCAATCGTCACCACAGCCGGCTTGCACAATGGCAATACAATACTGAAAATGATCCGGTAGATTCCGCAGCCATCCATTACCGCCGATTCCTCCAATGCAGCCGGAATGGATTCTAAAAACCCGGTCATGATATACGTCCCTAAGGGTACCGAGAATGCGATATAGGGAATAATCAGGCCCAGGTAGGTATTAATAAGCCCCAGCTTGTTAAAGGTGATAAAATTCGGCAGCAGCGTGGCATGGATGGGAATCATCATACCCAGCAAAATAATTGTAAGAAAAAAACCTCTCATTTTCCATCGCATCCTTGTGAATGCATACCCTAAGGTCAAGGACAAAAAAACAGTGGCCACAATCGTTATGACGGTTACCAGTATACTATTCGATAAAAACTGCGGAATCTTTCCGTCGATCCATGCAGTTTTATAATTTCCCCACTGTGGAGGGTCCGGCCATTTTAATATTCCCGAGGCAAATAAATCGCCGCTTTTGCATAATGAAAAATCAAACAACCAAATGATCGGGAAAAGCTGGCCGAAAGCAAATACTGCCATCAGTACCGTTATAATTATATTCCCGGTTTTTTTATTCTCTACTCCCACTTTCAATTTCCATCGCCCCCTAATAGCTTCCCTCATCGGTTTTAAGTATCTTATTGCTCAAATACGTGGATAGCAGGCATATCGCCACAAAGATCACGGAGATTGCGTTGGCATATCCGTATTCAAACCTGGAAAAGGCCCGGATATACAGGTAATTCGCCAGGAACTGCGTCGAATTGCCCGGTCCTCCGTTGGTGGCGATATACACCGTTTCCATTTGTTTTAAGGCTGCAATCATCGCCAGTGTAACATTCACCCGGATAACAGGCTTAAGCAAAGGCAGGGTAATGGAGGTGTAAACCTTGAGTCCTTGTGCCCCATCAATCCTTGCAGCTTCATACAACTCTTCCGATATTCCCTTTAACCCGGAGTAGTATATGAGCATCCCCCAGCCGAATCCTTGCCAGATTAGTATAAACAGTAACGATAAAAGAGCTGTTTTTGTATTTCCCAGCCATTCCTGCTTCAAAAAGCCCAGTCCCGTTGCATCTAATAATTTGTTGAGAAGCCCTACATTCGGGTCGAGAATATTCACCCACATTTTTGTTGTAATGACAGTAGAAATAATGCAGGGTACAAAAAAAAGTGTTCTGAACACCTTCTCAAGGCTGTTTCCCATTCTGTCCAGCAGGATTGCAAAGGTTATGCAAAAAGGGTGCTGGATGAATATAAATCCAAGTCCCAGCAGGACAGCATTCCATACCGATTTCCAAAAGGCAGGATCATTGGTAAGAATATTCTTGAAGTTCTTCAGTCCGACAAAATTAAATGCTCCCATTCCCGAATAATCCGTCATTCCATAATACACGCTAAGGAAGATGGGAGCAAAAACTGCAAAGAGGAAAAGAAGTACTCCAGGAAAAACAAGTAGAAAGATTGAGAGTTTGTTACTTAAAATCTTATGCATAACTTAGTACCACCTATATTTTGATGATGGTAAGGGAAAGGGACTTTCCCTGTCCCTTACCAGATATGGCTAAAGTTTTTTGAATTAGTTTTTAATGTTGGCAACGGCTTTATCACACTCTTTGAGGAATTCCTCCGGAGTCTTGATACCGGCGGCCAGCTCTTGTGACAGGTTCTCTCCGTCGGTCTTGAATGCCGGAGTTGCACTATCATACCAGACAACGCCACTGGTTGAAGTTGCTTCGCCAATAATCTTTGTGATTTCCTTCTGCAGCCCGCTTTCCTTTCCGGTCATGAACTTGCTGTAATCTTGTGCCGGAACCTGAGCGCCTGACTGCCAGGACAGTTTTGCACTATTTTCAGGCTTGAACATGTAGTTCAGGAATTTGGTAGCTTCCGCTTTTTGTTTTGACTTTGCAGATACTGCATAACCGGCGCCGCACCATGCGAGAATATCCGTATCCTTGCCCTTCCCATCGGCCATCTTCGGGAACTTTATAACCCCTACATTGTTCTTGAAGCTGTCGGAAAAATTCACGTCGGTAGCCATGCTCATGGTCCATGAACCCATATAATACATTGCGGCCTTTTCCTGTGCAAAAAGGTTGTTTGCCGCACCATAATCCGCTGATGTGAAGGAATCCTGGAATATCTTCGCATCCACCAGTTCCTTCATCATCTGTGCCCCTTTTAACAGCACCGGATCAGTAGCAAACTTTGTTTTGCCTTCTATTGCATTATATATCAACTTCTGATCCCCACCGTACTTTACTACGAGATCCTGATACAGAATTCCCAGTATCCATTTGTCCTTGCCATTGATGGCCAGTGGTGCAATTCCTTTCGCCCTGAAAGCCTTTGCAGCATCCAGCAGTTCACTGTAAGTAGTAGGGACTTTGACACCGTTCTTTTCAAACAAAGCCTTATTATAGAAAAGAGCCATACAATCCAGGTTTCTTGGCAAACCGTACAATTTACCACCCTGGCTATAGCCGTCCAGCGTTCCTTTTACAAAGTTATAGCTTTCATAGTCCTTGGGATTCAGTTCGGCAGCATATCCGCCTTTCATAACCGGCCCAAAAAATGCAGACTGTCCCCAGACCATGAAAACATCTGGAAGTTCATTGGAAGCTGTATAAGCTTTAAACTTCTGCTTATACGGCTCATCCTGCAGTGCTTCGAACTCAATCTTCACGTTTGTATTTTCTTTCATATATTGAGCAGCAATTTCGTCTTCCAGCTTACCCACCCCATTATTTCTATCCGGGGAATTTGAGAAAAACTTAAGCGAAACTTGTTCTTTCGGCTTTTGAGTGCTTTCTGCCCCAGCACTTGAAGCAGTTGGCTTGGGATCTGCCGATGACTTTCCACCGCCGCAGCCTGCCAAACCACTTACCATTGTCACTAAAATCACACCACACAATAACTTTTGAACCATTTTCCCTTTCATATTACTTCTCCTTTTCGTCCAATAATTGATGTATAAAGCACTTTATATCCATTCATAGTGCTTTCATCATATCACAGCCATTTTATAGATAGTAGTACATAAACTTTGAAAATAGTTTAAAATTCCACAAACATGAAAGTTGTTGTGGGATGTGTAATCCTACCGACATGGTGCTGTATTTCGGATATCTCTTACAAGTGGTACTTAGCAGCGGAAAAATAGTGTAAAGGAAGAAAAACGCAATAAAAAATGAAGGGTTTCAGAAATGTATTTCTGAAACCCTTCATTTTTTGGTGAGCCATCCGCGACTCGAACGCGGGACACCTTGATTAAAAGTCATAATATAGGAATAGGCTATAACCGTTGATAACAAAGCACTTCACGGAATAAAATCAACTATTTCACAACCGTTTTCACAACTTACAATAACTACTGAGAGGACTCACTGCCATTTTTATTTACACCTACGTACTCATAGAACTGCCTTGGAGAAATATAGTAAGTATAAATTGAACTCGTTTTAACAGCTGTACCAAATGGTAATAAACCTCTCTGTAAGCCAATTCTCACGAATTGTTGAGATTTCCCCATTATCCCCGCGGCTTCCTTGACTGATATGTTATTTTTCATATCTATGGCCTTCCCTCATTCCAATTTAATCCTCTTAATAATCCCCTCTATTCCTGCATAATATACTACTTTTGCATTAGGTGTTCAGAATGCGAACTAATACGATTTTCTCATATTTATTTTTAAATTTTACAATAAACTTCGATATCATTTCCTTCACAATCTTTAAAC
>ENA-OFCE01000562-OFCE01000562.1-metagenomes-genome-assembly--contig:-NODE-562-length-23798-cov-6.553468_pt1 | contig 23798 bp, 25 predicted proteins | sample MGYA00153388_OFCE01 | MGnify analysis MGYA00153388
GATGTTCATTGACGCCACCGACACTGGCGAACTGCTGCGCCTGACGCACCTGCCGTACCGCGTGGGCAAGGAAGCCGCCAGCGAATTCAACGAACCCGACGCACCGGCAACAGCCGATCCGCTGGACCAGCAGCCCTGCACGCATGTGCTGGCACTGCGCCGCTGCCGCCAGCCCGGCCCGGTGGCCGCTGCACCGCCGGCCTATGCCGCCTGGCGCGCGCACCGCCTGCCGCACTTCAACCATTTGCTCTTCAGCCCACACCTGCCCGGCCGCGAGCGCGGTGTATCGGCCACGCTGCCGTTCGACGCCGACGGCGCCAAGCTGGACTGGTGGCGCTACCGGCGCGTGGTGAGCGGCACGCAGTGGCTCGACGGTCGCGACGACGTGACGTTGGTGAACTGGGCGCAGAACGACTACGCCCTGCACCCGCTGCTGGACGGCCCCCTGCCGCAGCCGCAGGTAGAAGCCGCCGCGCGTGAGCTGAGCCGGTGCCTGCTGCATTGGCTGCAGACCGAAGCGCCGCGCTCTGGTGTCGATGCCCACGGCGGCCACGGTTTCCGTGAATGGCAGCCCGCCACCGACATGCTGGGCACCCCCGACGGCCTGGCGCAGCAAACCTATGTGCGCGAGTCGCGCCGCATCGTGGCGCACACCACGCTGACGCAACGCGACCTGTTGTTGCCGCCCGGTTCGCCGGACCAGCGCGTCGACGCCGTGGGCATCGGCGCCTACAACCTGGACATCCACCCCACCTGCATCAGCGGCCACGGCGTCAACGCCAGCGTGCATCCCTTCGTGCTGCCGTTGGGTGCCTTCATCCCGCTGCATGCCGACAACCTGCTGCCGGCCTGCAAGAACCTGGGTGTCACGCACCTGGCGAGTGCCTGCACCCGCGTGCACCCGGTGGAATGGCTGGTCGGTGAAGTGGCCGGGCTGATGGCCGCACTGCTGGTGGATCAGGGCTTGTCGGCACGTGCGCTGCCGGACAGCCCGGCGCAGCGCCGCGCACTGCAGCGCAGCCTGCACACCGCCGGCATCCCCACGGCTTGGCCAGCCGACTTGTTGGCCGCTTCGGTGGCCCACCACGCCGCGCACTGAAAGACACCATGGCTGCCATCGAGCTGCAAGACATCCACAAACGTTTCGGCTCAGGCGCCCAACAAACGCACACGCTGCGCGGCGTTGACCTGAAGATAGCCGACGGCGAATTCGTGGTCTTCGTGGGGCCGAGCGGCTGCGGCAAAAGCACGCTGCTGCGCCTGATTGCCGGGCTTGAAAGCGTCAGCAGCGGCCGCGTGCTGATCGGCGGGCGCGACCTGACTCACGCCGCGCCCAGCCAGCGCCAGGTGGCGATGGTGTTTCAAAGTTACGCCCTGTACCCGCACATGACGGTGCGCGAGAACCTGGGCTTCGGCATGCGCATGCGCGGCGTGCCCGCCGCCACCATCAGCGCCAAGCTGGCCCGCACTGTCGCCATGCTGCAACTGGAGCCCTACCTCGACCGCCGGCCAGCGGAACTGTCCGGCGGCCAGTGCCAGCGCGTGGCCATCGGCCGCGCGATCGTGCAAGAACCGGGCGTGTTCCTCTTCGACGAGCCGCTGAGCAACCTCGACGCCGAGCTGCGGCTGCGCATGCGGCTGGAGATCGCCGCGTTGCATCGCGAGCTGGGCCGCACCATGGTCTACGTCACGCACGATCAGGTCGAGGCCATGACCCTGGCCCAGCGCATCGTGGTGCTGCGCGACGGCCGCATCGAACAGGTCGGCGCGCCGATGGATTTGTACGACAGCCCGGCCAACACCTTTGTCGCCGGCTTCATCGGGTCGCCGGCGATGAACCTGGTGCCGGGCCGGCTGCAGGCCGGACAGGTGATGCTGCCGGGTGCCGTGCCGCTGGCCCGGGCGCAGGCGGCCGACGGCCCGTGCCGGATCGGCATCCGCCCGGAACATCTGGAGCCCGCCGCCGACGGCCCGCTGGCCCTGCAGGTGCAGCAGTGCGAGCAGACGGGTGCCAGCACCTTCGTGCACGGCGTGCTTGCGGGGACAGGGGCAGGGGCGGGGGCGGGGGCAGGGGCCGCGGCTCCACCGGGCGACACGCCGACCGCGCTGTGCTTCGAGAGCCGAGGCCGCGTGACTGCGCGGCCCGGCGACGTGCTGCGCCTGCAGCCCCAGCCCGGGCGGCTGCATGTCTTCAGCGCGGACGGGCAACGCCTGGCCAGTGACACTCGGGCATGAACAGCCTCTACGGACACATTCTCACGCCGCAAGGCTTCGTGCACGGCCTGCTCCGCCATGCCGGCGGTCGCATCACGGCCATCGAGGGCACGCCCGTCGACGAAGCCCAGGCGCGCGCCAGCACCCTGCCGCTGCTGCTGCCGGGCTTCATCGACCTGCACGTGCACGGCGGCGGCGGCCACGACACGATGGGTGCGGGCGACGCGGCCCTGCACATCGCGCGCACCCATGCCCGCCACGGCACGACGGCGCTGCTGGCCACCACGATGACGGCGCCGCTGGGCGAAATCGAAACCGCCCTGCGTGCTCTGGCCCCCCTGTGCCAGGCGCGGCCCGCCGGCACGGCGCGCGTGCTGGGCGTGCACCTGGAAGGGCCCTACATCAACCCCGGCCGGCTGGGCGCGCAGCCCGATTTCGCCATCACCGCCACGCTGGCCGATGTGCTGGCCCTGCACGCGCTGGCGCCGCTGCGTCTGGTCACCCTGGCGCCCGAACTGCCCGGCCACATCGAACTGATCGTCGCCCTGCGCGCCCAAGGCTTCGTGGTGCAGATCGGTCATTCGGCCGGCAGCTTCGAGGACGGCGTGGCGGCACTGGCGGCGGGCGCCACCGGCTTCACGCACCTGTTCAACGCCATGACCGGCCTGCACCACCGCGAGCCCGGCATGGTGGGCGCGGCGCTGGCGCATGCCGAACGCGCCGAGATCATTCCCGACCTGCTGCACGTCCACCCCGGGGCCATCCGCGTCGCGCTGCGGGCCATTCCGGGGCTGTACTGCGTCACCGATTCCACGGCCGCCGCCGGCATGCCCGACGGCGACTACAGATTGGGCCGCCACACCGTCACCAAGTGCTTGGGCGGCGTGCGCCTGCCCGATGGCACGCTGGCCGGCAGCACGCTGACCATGGACCAGGCGCTGCGCAATCTGGTCGCGCTGGGCCTGAGCGTGGCCGAGGCGTCGCGCCGCACGGCCACCATCGCGGCCGTTCACCTGGGCCTTGCCGACCGCGGTGTGCTGGCCCCCGGCGCCTGGGCAGACGTGGTGGTGCTGGACGCGTCATTGCAATTGCAGCGCGTGCTGATCGAAGGAGTAGAGATTGATCTCGAAGATGCGGGCTGAAGCGCTCGAAGCGCCCGACACCGTGGCCCGCCTGCTGGCGGCCGACCACGACGCCGTGCAAGCCCTGGCGCGCAGCCTTCACCACACGCCGCCGCAAGCCCTACTCACCGTGGCGCGCGGCAGCAGCGACCACGCCGCCGCGTACATGGCGTATCTGGTGATGGCGCGGCTGGGGCGGCTGGTCACGTCGCTGCCGATGTCGCTCGTCACGCTGCAGCCGGCGCGGTTGCGTTGCGAGGGCCTCGTGTCGGTGGCCTTCTCGCAAAGCGGGCAGAGCCCCGATCTCGTCGCCGCCACGCGCTACTTCTGCGCGGGCGGCGCCCGCACGGTGGCGTTCGTCAACGACGCGTCGTCGCCCCTGGCCACGGCCAGCGAATGGGTGCTGCCGCTGCATGCCGGCGTGGAAGCCAGCGTGGCCGCCACCAAGAGCTGCATCGCGCAGCTGGTCTGCGGCGCAAGGTTCGTGGCGCAGTGGCAGGCCGAGGAAGGCGACGCCACCCTGCGCGACGCGCTGGCAAGCCTGCCCGATGCCCTGCACGAGGCCACGCGATGCGATTGGTTGGCCGCCGTGCCCGCCCTGGTGGGGGTCGAGCGGCTGTACGTCATCAGCCGCGGCACCGGCTTGGCGGTGGCCCAGGAAGCGGCACTGAAGTTCAAGGAAACCTGCGGCATCCAGGCCGAGGCCTTTTCCGGCGCCGAACTGCGCCACGGCCCGATGGCGCTGGTAGATGCCGGCTACCCGCTGCTCGTCCTGGCGCCGCGCGGCCCCGCGCAAGCCGGCCTGCTGGCCCTGGCCGCCGACATGCGCCAGCGCGGCGCCCGCGTGCTGCTGGCCGCCCCGGCCGGCACGCCGCACGCCGAGCTTCCCCTGGCCGGCACCGGCCACGAAGACCTGGACCCCATTGCCGTGGTGCAAAGTTTCTACCCGATGGTCGAAGCCCTGTCCCGCGCGCGCGGGCTGGACCCGGACGCCCCGCCGCATCTGGCCAAGGTGACGCGGACGAACTGATCAGCGGCATGCCGCTGTGGCAGGATGCGCCGACGGCCTGCTTCCGCTGGGTCGCGCCGAGGTTCTTCCGATGAAGCCACGCGTCCCGCCCGCCCTGCTTGCTGCCATCGCCGCCATGGTTTTGGCGACCTCCGCCCGCGCCATCGTCGGCGGCACACCCACCACCGACTTCAAGGCCACCGGAATCGGCCTGCAGGTCACCGACAACTGGGTGCTGACGGTGCAGCACGCCGCGTTCGGCGTCGGCGACACGTACACCAATGGCTACGGCAGCCGCACCGTGCTGGCGCGTTATGACGCCCCCGGCTCGGGCACCTTTCCGGCCAGCGACCTGACGCTGCTTCGGCTGGTGCCCGGCAGCTTCAGCGTGCCCAGCCTGGCAGTATCGGCAGACCTGTTTGCCGATGGCAGCTTCGCCGCCCTGGCAGTCACCATCAGCAGCCCGCTCAACAGCGGCCCGGCGCGGGGATACGGGTTCACCACCGTCAGCGAGTTCACCACGTTGATCGATCCCGACGACGCCGACCCGCTGGGCCCGGTGGTGGTGAACTACCTGATCAGTCACGACACCGCCGTGCGCGTGCAGGGTGGCGACAGCGGCGGCGGTCTATTCCTGGGCCATGTGACAAACCACACCAGCGCGCTGCTGGGGCTCAGTTCAGCCCTGCTCACCGACGCCAACAACCAGCCCATGGGCTCGGCCTTCGTGCTGCTGGCCGCGTACAGGCCGTGGATAGACCAGACCCTGGCCGGCGACCTGGCCGACCTGCAGGCCATCAACTGGGTCAGCGCAGTGCCGGAGCCCGGTACATGGGCGTTGTGGCTGCTGGGGCTGGGCGGGCTCGTGGTGGCGCAGGCGCAGCGAAGAGCCCGCTGAGCGCGCTCCCCGTCGCGATGCGCAGTGCAGGGTGCTGCGGCGTGATCCCTGACACGTCATCTGAACACCACTGCGGCCGCCCATGACCATTGCCTGGAACCTCTACACCCCCTGGGCGGCCCTTGCCGGTGGGGCGCTCATCGGTTTGGCTGCGGCCTTGTACCTGCTGGGCACGGGCCGCGTCGCCGGCATCAGCGGCCTCGTGGCGCGGCCGCTGGCGGCGCTGTGGACGCGCTCGCGGCTGGGGCCCGAAATGCCTTCGCTGATCTTCATTGCCAGCCTGCTGGCCGGACCCTGGGCGTGGCGGCTGGTGGCGCCGCTGCCGCCGACCACGCTGGACGTGGGCCCGCTGGGCCTGATAGCCGCCGGTCTGCTGGTGGGTGTGGGCACGCGCATGGGCAATGGCTGCACCAGTGGCCACGGCGTGTGCGGCCTGAGTCGCTTTTCGCTGCGCTCGCTGGCCAATGTGCTGGCCTTCATGACCGCCGGCGCCGCCACCGTGTTCGTGCTGCGCCACGTGCTGGCTTGAAGGGCGCCCCATGAATGCACTCATCGCCGCGTCCATTGCCGCCATCAGCGGACTCGTCTTCGGCATCGGCCTGATCGCTTCGGGCATGACCGACCCCGCCAAGGTCAAGGGCTTTCTCGACCTGGCCGGCGCCTGGGACCCCAGCCTGGGGCTGGTGATGGGCGGCGCCATTGCCGTAGGCGTCGGCGCCTTCGCGCTGGCCAAGCGGCGCAAACGCTCGTGGACGGGCGAACGCATCGAACTGTCGACATCCACCGTCATCGACGCGCGCCTGATCGGCGGCGGTGTGCTGTTCGGCGTGGGCTGGGGCGTGGCCGGCTACTGTCCCGGACCGGCCCTGGTGGCGCTGGGCGGCGGCAGCGCGAGTGCCGGCCTGTTCGTGCTGGCGATGCTGGCCGGCATGGCGCTGCACGACAGGGTCCTGAAGAAGCCCGTCTAGCCCGAGCCACCGGCCCGGTGGGATTCATGGCACGGCGCTTGCAGTGCACCTGTTGGTATACCTACAAGTGCACCGAATTGGACTGCGACCGACTCACCCCACTGACCTTGCCCGAGTGGACCCGGCATTACGCCGCGGGCGCCTCGCCGCGCGGGCTGGTCGATCGCTTCTCCCACCAGGCGATTGGCGCATCGCCGGACCCGGCCTGGATCAAGCGCGCCGACACCGCCGAGTTGCTGGCGCAGATCGACACGCTCGAAGCACGCGCTGCCACGTTGCCCGACCGGGCTGCCGTGCTGCGCGCGATGCCGCTGTTCGGCGTGCCCTATGCCGTGAAGGACAACATCGATGTCGCCGGCTGGCCCACCACCGCCGCCTGCCCGGCCTTCGCGCATGTCGCGGCGGCCGACTCCAACGCCGTGGCGCGGCTGGCGCGCGCCGGCGCGGTGTGCGTGGGCAAGACCAACCTCGACCAGTTCGCGACCGGCTTGGTGGGCACACGTTCGCCCTACGGCCGAACGGCCAGCACTTTCAGCGCGCAGCATGTCAGCGGCGGGTCCAGCTCGGGCTCGGCCGTGGTCGTGTCGCGCGGTGAGGTGCCCTTTGCGCTGGGCACCGACACCGCGGGCTCGGGCCGTGTGCCGGCAGGCTTCAACCAGATCGTCGGCCTGAAACCGACGCCCGGGCGCGTCGGCAACTCGGGCGTCGTGCCGGCCTGCCGCAGCCTGGACTGCGTGTCCATCCTGGCGCTGACCGTGGACGACGCGGCCGCCGTGCTGTCGGTGATCGAGGGCGACGACCCGCACGATGCCTACAGCGCATTCAGCCCGGGCCCACCAGCGCTGCCGGCGACCTTGCGCATCGGCGTGCCGGTGGCGGCCACGCTTTTCGCCGCCTACGAAAGGCCGTGGCAAGTCAGCCTCGATCGCGCACGGGCGCTGGGCCACCGCATCGTGCCGATCGACTTCGCCACGCTGCATCGCACGGCGGACCTGCTCTACGCCGGCCCTTGGGTGGCCGAGCGCCACGCCGCCGTTCAGACCTTGCTGGACAGCACGCCCGACGCTTTCGACTCTACCGTGCGCCGAGTCATCGAAGGCGCGCGGCAGTTTTCTGCCACCGATGCCTTTCGCGGCCAGTACGCGCTGCGTGAAGCACAGCGCAACGCCGCGGCCCTGTGGCAGCGCGTCGACGTGCTGATGGTGCCCACGGCGCCGTGTCACCCCACCTTCGCCGAGGTCGACGCCGACCCGGTGGGCGTCAACTCCCGGCTGGGCCACTACACGAACTTCGTGAACCTGCTGGGCTGGTGCGCGCTGGCCGTGCCGTCCGGCATCACCGACGAAGGCCTGCCCTTTGGCGTGACCTTCATTGCCCCGGCCAACGCCGACGCTGCCCTGCTGCCGCTGGGCCGCCAATGGCAGCAGGCCAGCGCGCTGTCGCTCGGCGCCACCGATGCCCGGCTCCCAGATTTCGACCGTGCAGCCAGCCCACAACCCGGCCCGGCCTGCGAAGCCACACTGCCGATCGCCGTGGTCGGCGCGCACCTCAGCGGTCTGCCGCTGAACAGCCAGCTCACCGAACGCGGCGCCATATTGCGCGAGGCAACCCACACCGCGCCGGCTTACCGCCTGTACGCACTGCCCGGCACTACGCCGGCCAAGCCCGGCATGGTGCGCAGGCCCTCAGACGGTGCGTCGATCGCGGTCGAGGTCTGGGACATGCCCCTGCGCCAAGTCGGCTCGTTTCTTGCGCTGATTCCCGCACCACTCGGCCTGGGCAGCCTGGAGCTGGTCGACGGGAGCCGGGTGCACGGCTTTGTCTGCGAGTCCCACGCGGTCGTTGGCGCCGCCGATATCAGTGCCTTCGGCGGCTGGCGTGCCTACCTGGCTTCGCTGGTCGCGTCCACAGCTTCTTCCTGAACCCTGTTTTACCCACCCACTCCGGAGTCACCATGGAACGTCGTGAATTCATCGCCGCCAGTGCAGGCGCCGCATCGCTCATCGCCCTGCCGCAAACCGCCACGGCGCAGTCGCGCCCGAAGGACGTGCTGGTGGTGGCCAACGAATTCGGACCCAACTCGCTGGACATCCAGACCATCGGCGCCAACCGGCCGAGCTACGGCGTGAGCTGGCTTTGCTACGACCGCCTGATGACCTACGGCAAGAAGACGCTGCCCGACGGCCGCGTCACCTACGACCGCGACAAGCTCCTGCCTGAACTGGCCGAGAGTTGGCAGATGGCGCCGAACGGCGAGTCGGTGACCTTCAAGCTGCGCAAGAACGCCAAGTTCCACGACGGCACGCCGGTGACGGCCAAGGACGTGAAGTGGAGCTTCGACCGCGCCGTGTCGGTGGGCGGCTTCGCCACCTTCCAGATGGGCGCCGGGTCGCTGGAAAAAACCGAGCAGTTCGAGGTCGTGGACGAGCACACCTTCCGCGTCAAGTTCTTCCAGAAGGACAAGCTGTCGATGAACAACATGGCCGTGCCGGTGCCATGCATCTACAACAGCGAACTGGTCAAAAAGAACGCCACCGCGCAGGACCCCTGGGGCCTGGCCTGGACGCGCAACAATCTGGCCGGCGGCGGCGCCTACAAGGTCGAGGCCTGGCGCTCGGGCCAGGAAATCATCTACGTGCGCAACGACGACTGGAAGTCCGGCCCCCTGCCCAAGCTGCGCCGCATCGTGCAGCGCGAGGTGCCCAACGCCGGCAACCGCCGCGCGCTGCTGGTCAAGGGCGACATCGACATGACTTACGAAATGCCGCCCAAGGACTTTGCCGAGTTGTCCAAGGAAGCCGGCAACGTCAAGGTGGCCACGAATTCGATCGAGAACGCGCTGCTGTACGTGGGCATGAACGTCAACAAGGCGCCCTTCGACAACCCCATGATCCGGCAGGCGGTGGCCTATGCCATCCCCTACGACCAGATCCACCAGAACGCGCTCTACGGCCGCGGCGCCAAGATGTACGGCGGCACCAGCCCGGTCAAGACCACCGCCTGGCCGCAGCCCACGCCTTACAGCACCGACATCCCGAAAGCACGGGCACTGATGGCCCGGGCCGGCGCCACCGGCGGGTTCGAGACCACGCTCAGCATCGACCTGGGCGGAGCCACCACGGGCGAGCCGGCCGCGCTGCTGATCCAGGAGTCGCTGGCGCAGATCGGCATCAAGGTGACGGTCAACAAGATCCCCGGCGCCACCTGGCGCGCGGCCTTGCTGAAGAAGGACATGCCGCTGATCCTGAACCGCTTCGGCGGTTGGCTCGACTACCCCGAGTACTTTTTCTACTGGTGCTACCACGGCCAGAACGCCGTCTTCAACACCATGGGCTACCAGAACCCCAAGCTCGACAAGATCATCACCACCGCGCGCTTCGCCGACAGCAAGCCGGTCTACGACGCCGCCGTGCGCGAAATGATCCAGATCGCTTACGACGAGGTGCCGCGCGTGCCGCTGTTCCAGCCCAGCCAGGACGTGGCCATGGCCAAGAACGTGATGGGCTACATGTACTGGTTCCATCTGCAGCCCGATTACCGGCAGCTCTCGAAAGTCTGACCATGGGCACGCCTGTGGACATGGACGCCTTCATCGATGCACAGAGCGCGCTGATCGGTCTGACGATCAGCGCGGCGCAGCGGCCTGGTGTGGTGCGCTGCATGCAGCTGGTGGCCGGCATGGCGCCGCGCGTGATGGACTTTGCGCTGACGCCGGCGGATGAGTCGGGCAACACGTTTGTGCCAGTGCAAGTGCCGGCTGCGGAGCAGTCTCCATGAACGGCAGCGCCACCGCACAGGTACAAGCCGCACTGGCGCGCATCGAAGCCGGCGAACCGCGCATCAACGCCTTCACCGCCATGCTGGCCGAACGCGCGCTTGGGCGAGCTTCGGCGGTGGATGCGAGCGACGAGCCCCTGCCGCTGCGCGGCGTGCCGTTCGCGGTGAAGAACCTCTACGACCTGCAAGGCCTGCCCACCCTGGCCGGCTCGATGATCGAACGCCACGCCGCGCCGGCCGCGCGCGACGCCACGCTCGTGCGACGCCTGGAAGCAGCCGGCGCCGTGTGCGTGGGCGCGCTTAACATGGACGAATACGCCTACGGCTTCACCACCGAGAACACGCACTACGGCGCCACGCGCAACCCGCACGACACCACGCGCATCAGCGGGGGCAGTTCAGGCGGCAGCGCGGCCGCAGTGGCCGCAGGCCAGGTGCCGCTGACGCTGGGGTCGGACACCAACGGCTCCATCCGCGTGCCGGCCTCGCTGTGCGGCGTGTTCGCGTTGAAGCCCACCTTCGGGCGTCTGCCGCGCACGGGCACCTATCCCTTCGTCGCCAGCCTGGACCACCTGGGCCCGTTCGCTCGCGATGTCGTCACCCTGGCCGCCGCCTACGACGCCATGCAAGGCGCCGATGCCGACGACCCGGCGCAGGTGCCGCGGCCGCTCGAAGCGACGGTGGACCTGCTTCCCCGCGGTGCCGACGGCCTGCGCATCGGCGTGCTGGGGGGCTGGTTCCGCAGCATGGCGTTGCCGCCGGCGCTGGCCGCTGTCGACCGCTGCGCCGCGGCGCTGGGGGCGTCACAGGAAGTGCTGTGGCCCGAGGTGGACCGCGCGCGCACCGCCGCCTTTCTCATCACCAACGCCGAGGGCGCGGCGCTGCACCTGCACGACCTGCAACGCCGCGCCGACGACTTCGACCCCCACACGCGCGACCGCTTTCTGGCCGGTGCGTTGTTGCCCGCGGCCTGGGTGCAGCAGGCGCAGCGCGTGCGGCACTGGTTCGCGCGGCAAGTGGCGCAGAGCTTCGCGCATGTCGATGTGCTGCTGGCCCCGGCCACCCCCTGCACGGCGCCAGGCATCGGCACCGATTGGATCGAGATCAACGGCAACCGCATGCCCGCGCGCGCCAGCTTGGGCCTGTTGACGCAGCCGGTGTCGTGCATCGGCCTGCCGGTGGCGACCGTGCCGCTTTGGGGCTGCGACACCGCCACGCCGCACTTGCCGATAGGCGTGCAGGTGATCGCAGCACCCTGGCGCGAAGACCTGTGTCTGCGCGTGGCCCACGCACTTCAAGTCGCGGGCGTGGCTGCCGCGCCGATCGCCAAAGGCTTCTAGACCATGGACATCAACCTGCCCGACGTGCACGCCGAGATGACAGCACTGTTTGCGCGCTACGAAGACGCGCTCGTCCACAACCGCATCGAGGTGCTGGACGATCTGTTCTGGCCCAGCGAACACACGGTGCGTTACGGCGTGCGAGAAAACTTGTGCGGCATCGAAGCCATCCGCGCCTTCCGCCAGGCGCGGCCGGCGCAGGGCCTGGCGCGCACGCTGCAGCACACCGTCATCACCACCTTCGGGCGCGACGTCGCCACGGCGATGACCGAGTTCCAGCGAGAAGGCGGCAACAGAACAGGCCGTCAGAGCCAGACCTGGGTGCGTTTGCCGCAGGGCTGGCGCATCGTTGCGGCGCATGTCTCGCTCATGCTTGATTGAACTGGACACCACCATGTGGCGCATCGCGGCTCGCCGCCTCCTGGCTGCCCTGCCCAACCTGGTGGGCGTGGTCGTCATCACCTTCCTGCTCACACGCGCCATCCCGGGTGACCCGGCGGCCTACTTCGCGGGCGGCGCGGCCACGCAGGAAGCCGTCGAGCAGGTGCGCCGCGCCCTCGGCCTGGACAAGCCGTTGCTGCAGCAGTTCTTTATCTACGTCGGCAACCTGGCGCAGGGCGACCTGGGCCAGTCGCTGACCACCGGGCAGCCGGTGCTGAAAGAACTGCTGCTGCGCCTGCCGGCGTCGCTGGAAGTGGTGCTGCTGTCGCTGCTGCTGGCCTGCGCGATTGCGCTGCCGATGGGCGTGATGGCAGCCACGCGGCCGGGCTCATGGGTGGACCAGCTGTCGCGCCTGATCACCACCGCCGGCGTCTCGCTGCCGACCTTCTTCACCGGCTTGCTGCTGGCCTATGTCTTCTACTTCCTGCTCGGCTGGGCACCCTCGCCGCTGGGCCGGTTGGACCCGGTGTACTCGCCGCCGGCCACCGTCACCGGCCTGTACCTCATCGACGCCGCGTTGACCGGTGACGGCGGGCTGTGGTGGGCCAGTGCCAGGCAATTGGTGCTGCCCGTGCTGACCATGACGATCTTCGTGCTGGCACCCATCGCGCGCATGACGCGGGCTTCGATGATCGCGGTGCTGTCGGCCGACTTCGTGCGCACGGCGCGGGCCAGCGGGCTGTCGCAGACCACCGTGCTGGTGCGCTACGCGCTGCGCAACGCGCTGCTGCCGGTGGTGACGACGCTGGGCATGGTTTTCGGCTTCATGATCGGGTCGTCGGTCGTCATCGAAAAAGTCTTCGGCTGGCCCGGCGTGGGCAGCTATGCCATCGACGCGCTGACGGCCAGCGACTACGCGCCGGTGCAGGGGTTCGTGCTGACCATGGGGATCATGTTCGTGCTGCTGAACCTGCTGATCGACCTGCTCTACGTGCTGATCGATCCGCGCGTGACCATCGAGGCCTGACGCCCGTGGTTACCCACATTCGTGCCGAGGCCATCGCCTCCACGCCCGTCATCGACCGCGCGCCGATGAGCACCGGCAGCCACCTGCGCCACGTGCTGACGGAGAACCCCGTCACGCTGCTGGCCACGGGCATGTTCCTGGTGCTGGTGGCGATGGCGCTGTTCGGCCCCTGGCTGGTGCCTTTCGACCCGTTGGCCAGCAAGGCGACGGCGGCTTTGCAGCCGCCCAACGGCACGCATTGGTTCGGCACCGACGCGCTGGGCCGCGACATCTTTTCGCGCGTGGTCGTGGCGACCCGGCTCGACCTGGGCATCGCCTTCAGCGCCGTGTTCATGTCCTTCGTCATCGGCATGCCGCTGGGGCTGGCGGCGGGCTTCTTCGGCGGCTGGTGGGACCGCATCGTTTCGCGCCTGGCCGACACCATCATGGCCTTTCCGCTGTTCGTGCTGGCCATGGGCATCGTCGCGGCCTTGGGCAACACGGTGGGCAACATCATCCTGGCCACCGCCGTCATCAACCTGCCCTTTTACATCCGCGTGGCGCGTGCCGAAGCGAACGTGCGCCGCAGCGCGGGCTGGGTCGAGGCGGCGCGCCTGTCGGGCAACAGCGAATGGCGCATCGTGGCCATGCACATTTTCCCCAACGCCCTGCCGCCGGCCATGGTGCAGGTCAGCCTGAACATGGGCTGGGCCATCCTCAACGCTGCAGGCCTGAGCTTCATCGGCCTGGGCGTGCGCGCGCCTCAGCCTGAGTGGGGCATCCTGGTCGCCGAAGGCGCGGCCTTCATCGTCAGCGGCGAATGGTGGGTGAGCTTCTTCCCAGGCGCGATGCTGATGCTGGCGGTGTTCACGTTCAACCTGCTGGGTGATGCACTGCGCGACATCTTCGATCCCCGGCGCAGGACATGACAACCTCGCATCAACCGCCGCTCCTGGACGTGCGCGATTTCGGCCTGGAGTTCCGCACCCGCAGCGGCACCGTGCAGGCGCTGCAGGGCGTGAACCTGAGCCTGCGAAGGGGCGAGATCGTCGGCCTCGTCGGCGAAAGCGGTTCGGGCAAGTCGGTGCTGAGCTACGCCTTGCTGGGCATCAGCGACCGCGCCGCGCGCGTCACCGGCGGCCGCGCGGTGTTCGGCGGGCTGGACCTGCTGAAGGCCGACGAACGCACGCTGGCCGACTTGCGCGGGCGCGAGATCTCGATGATCTTCCAGAGCCCGCGCACGGCCCTCAATCCCATCCGCCCCATCGGCCAGCAGATCCAGGATGTGCTGCGCCGCCATGCCGCTGCGCGCGGCCCCGACCTGGGCAACAGCCTGAAGCAGCGTGCCGTGCAGGCGCTGCGCGAAGTGGCCATCGCCGACCCCGAGCGGCGCGTGCACGCCTATCCGTTCGAGCTCTCGGGCGGCATGTGCCAGCGCGTGATGATCGCCCTGGCCCTGGCCTGCAGGCCGGGTCTGCTCATCGCCGACGAACCCACCACGGGCCTGGACGTGACCACGCAGGCCGCCGTGATGGACCTGATCACCGGCTTGGCGCGCGAACGCCAGATGGCCACGCTGTTCATCACCCACGACCTGGCGCTGGCGGCCGATTACTGCGACCGCATCGTCGTCATGCACGCCGGCCACGCGGTGGAAAGCGCGCCGACCAAAGCGCTTTTCGGCAATGCCCGCCACCCCTACACGGCACGGCTGATGAGTTCCACGCCAGGGGCCTCCAGCACCATCGCCAGCCTGCTGCCGGTGCCTGGCAGCCTGCCCGACTTGAAGCGAAGCGACCTGCCCGCCTGCCGCTTCGCCGAGCGTTGCGAGCGCGCCGACGACCACTGCCGCAGCGAGCGCCCGGTGCTGGACACCATGGCCGTACACGCCGTGGCTTGCTGGCACCCGATGCAACCTGCGCTTCTTGCCCATGTCTGAGCCCCTGCTCCGCGTCGAACGCCTGAGCAAACGCTTCCCGGTCGCCGGGCGGCGCGGTGCGCTGTTGCACGCCGTGGACGACGTCGACTTCGGCATCGGTGCCGGCCGGAGCCTGGGCCTGGTGGGCGAGTCGGGCTGCGGCAAGTCGACCCTGGTGCGCGTGCTGGCGCGGCTGCTGGACACCACCGAAGGCCGCATCTTCTTCGAGGGCGTGGACCTGGCCGCGATCCCCGCAACCGGCTTCGCGAGGCTGCCGCAGCGCGCCGCCATCCAGATGGTGTTCCAGGACCCTACCGACAGCCTGAACCCCCGCTACACCGCCCGCGAGACCATCGCCGAACCACTCGCCCTGCTGACCGGCCAGCGCGGCGCCGAGGCTGCGGCCCGCGTGGCCGAGGTGGCAGCCCAGGTCGGCCTGCCGGCGGAGCTGATGTCGCGATTCCCGCACCAGTTGTCGGGGGGGCAGAAGGCCCGCGTCGGCATCGCGCGCGCACTGGCGGTGCGGCCGCGACTGCTGATCCTGGACGAGCCGACCGCAGCGCTGGACGTGTCGGTGCAGGCTGTGGTGCTGCAGCTGCTGGACCGGCTGCGCGCCGAGCTGGGCCTGAGCTACCTGTTCGTGTCGCACGACCTCAACGTTGTGCGCCTGCTCACCGACTTTGTGGCCGTGATGTACCTGGGCAAGATCGTCGAGCAAGGGCCGTCGGAGGCCGTGTTCCGCCAGCCGCGACACCCCTACACCCGTGCACTCGTCTCCGCCATTCCGGGGCAGGGCCCGCGCATCAAGCTCAGCGGCGAGATCTCCAGCCCCATCGACCCACCGGCCCACGCCTGTCGCTTTGCCAGCCGCTGTCCCGAGGTGCAGGACCGCTGCCACCGCGAAGCCCCGCAGCTGGTCGGCAGCCCCCGAGCCGTGGCCTGCCACTTTGCGTTGGTCTGACTACCATCGCGCCCATGGCCGGCACCGTCACTCCCGGGCGCGTGAACCTGGCCGAGCAGGCCTACACGCAGCTCAAGGCACAGCTCAACGACTTCGCGCTCGTCCCGGGCGACCGTTTTTCAGAGGCCGAGTTGGGCGTGCGGCTGGGCGTCAGCCGCACGCCCGTGCGTGAGGCCTTGTTTCGTTTGCGCAACGAAGGCTTCCTGGGTGTCGATGCCAAGTCCGGCTGGTACGTGCGGCCCATCGACTTCGGCCGCCTCGAAGAACTCTACGACCTGCGCGTGCTGATTGAACTGGCCAGCGTGGCACGCCTGTGCTCCCGCCCGGACGACATGCCGCTGCTGGATGAGTTGAAAACGGTGTGGCTGGTGCCGGCAGCCGAACGCCTTGCCGACGGGCGCGCGGTGGGCGCGCTGGACGAGCAGTTCTACGCCTGCCTGGTGCGCGCTGCGGGCAACGCCGAGATCGCCCGCGTGCACGGCGACGTGACCGAACGCATCCGCATCGTGCGCAGGCTGGACTTCACGCGCGCCGACCGCATCGACGCCACCTACACCGAGCATGCCAAGGTCCTGCGTGCGGTGATCCAGCGCAAGGCCGACCAGGCTCAGCTGCTGCTGAAGACGCACATCGAGCAAAGCAAGGCCGAGGTGCGCAAGATCACCCTGGCCGCGCTGCACGACGCTCGGGTAAGGTAGGGAGCCCGACCGGAGAGCCCGTGCTCGTCTTCAGACAACTGCTGGATGCCACCTCGTCCACCTGCACCTATCTGCTGGGCGAAAGCCACAGCGGCGAGGCCGTGATCATCGACCCGGTCTTCGAGCAGGTGCGGCGCGACACGGCGCTGCTGCGCGAGCTTGGCCTGCGCCTGGTGGCCAGCCTGGAAACCCACGTGCATGCCGACCACGTCACCGGCGCCTGGCTGCTCAGGCAGCGTTGCGGCAGCCGCATCGTGCTGTCGGCTGCGGCGGCGGCCACGGGCGCCGACGTGCAGCTGCACGACGGCGACAGCGTCGCCTTCGGCCGCCGCCACCTGCAGGCCCGCGCCACGCCGGGCCACACCGACGGCTGCATGAGCTTTGTGCTCGACGACCACAGCATGGCGTTCACGGGCGACAGCCTGCTCATCCGCGGCTGCGGCCGCACCGACTTCCAGCAAGGCAGCGCCTTGCGGCTGTACCGGTCGGTGCACGACAAGATCTTCACCTTGCCCGCCACCTGCCTGCTCTACCCCGGGCACGACTACAAGGGCCAGACGGTGACCAGCGTGGCCGAGGAGCGGCGCTACAACCCGCGCCTCGGCGGTGACTCGAACGAGACCGACTTCGCCGGCTACATGGACGCGTTGGGACTGCCGCACCCCAAGCTGATTGCCATCGCGGTGCCGGCCAACCTGCGTTGCGGCCGGCCCGAGGGCGACGCGGCGTCGGCTGCGGGCGACCTGCGCGACCCCGAATGGGCACCGCTGATCCACACTTTCGGCGGCCTGTGGGAGATCGAACCCGCTGCCTTGCAGGAACGCCTGGGCAGCGTGCAGCTGATCGACGTCCGCGAGCCGGCCGAGTTCACCGACGCGCTGGGCCATATCGAAGGCGCGGTGCTGCTGCCGCTGGCCGATCTGGGCACGCGGCTGGGCGAGATCGACGCCGCGCGGCCGGTCGTCACCGTGTGCCGATCTGGCACACGATCGGCCCAGGCCGTCGTGCTGCTGCAGCGGGCCGGGCTCAAGCAGATCGCCAATCTGGCCGGCGGCATGCTGCGCTGGCGTGCAGAGGGGCTCGCGGTGGTGGGCGGGAACGATTGAACGCAATGCACGTTGGACGCGCTGTGAGACATCCCGCATGGAACTGAGCACCTGGCTGGCCTTCTTTGCCGCCGCCTGGGCCATCAGTCTGTCGCCGGGGCCTGGTGCGCTGGCCGCGATGAGCTCGGGCCTGAACCACGGCCTGCGCAAGGGCTACGTCACGACGCTGGGGCTGGTGCTGGGCATCTGGACGCAGCTGCTGGTGGTGGGCGTGGGCCTGGGCGCGGTGTTGGCGACGTCGACCCTGGCCTTCACCGTCGTCAAGTGGTGTGGCGTGGTCTACCTGGTGTACCTGGGCGTGCAGCAGTGGCGCGCACCCGCGCAGCCGCTGGCACAGCTGCAGGCCGATGCCGCGTCGGTGCGCCGGCGTGACTTGATGGTGCGCGGGTTGCTGATCAACATCGTCAACCCCAAGGGCACAGTGTTCCTGCTGGCCGTGGTGCCGCAGTTCATCGACCTCGCGCAACCGCTGGCGCCGCAGTACCTGGTGATCGGCCTGACCCTGGGTTTTACCGACCTGGTGGTGATGTTCGGCTACACCGCACTGGCCGCCCGCGTGCTGGGCGCACTGAAGTCCGCTGCGCACATGCGGTTGATGAACCGCGCTTTCGGCGGGCTGTTCGTGGCCGCAGGCGCTTTCCTGGCGCTGTTCAAGCGCGGCGTGTGAACTGATCGGGCGTCACGGTGCGCAGATGCGCTCTTGCAGCTCAGCGGGTGCCAAACCTCGGAAGTCAACCAGGTTGAAGGTGTAGATGCGCTCGGCTCCAGAGCGTGCGGCGCAGGCCAGCAACAGCACGTCGTATATCTTGGCCCCGGGCCAGCCGTTGTCTTGCACAGCGGCCAGTGCATGCAGGTACTCCTCTTCCGTTGCGGCGACGAGCACGCTGGTGTCCAGCAATACCTGCATCAGCGCGGCCAGGCGCTGTCGACACGCTCGTCGCGCACGCCGTCGATGACAGCGGCCCAATCGGTGCTGGCGGCGCAGCTGCCTTGATGAACCCACAGTCCATCGAGCTGCTGCATCGACGGCCGTTCAAGCACGCGGCGCAGCAAGACGCCGTCGGCGCTGCGGAGCGGCTCCAGTGGAGTTTCCGGCGTGATGCCGAGTTGGGTCCGGACTGACTTGGGCAGCACCAAGCGACCTGCTTTATCGATTCCCAAATTCATCCCGTAGATTTTTCCGCTCACCACTTTTTATGGCAAGCCGCCCCAGAATTTGTTGGGGCACTGCATCTGGACACTTGAACGTCACACGACCGCCCCTATACTTTGACTGCTAGCACTCATCAAAGAAGAGTGCTAACGATCGACAGGCCGCTGAGAGCGGTTTGCGATCCATGCATGTGAATGAGCACCAACTTCCCGGTTGCTCCCGACTGTGCCTAACCCGACTCCAAGGAGACCCCATGAAACTTCGTCCGTTGCACGACCGCGTGATCGTCAAGCGCCTGGAACAGGAAACCAAAACCGCCTCCGGCATCGTCATCCCCGACAACGCCGCCGAAAAGCCCGACCAGGGCGAAGTCCTGGCCGTCGGCCCCGGCAAGCGCAATGACAAGGGTGACTTCGTGGTCCCCAACGTCAAGGCGGGCGACCGTGTGCTGTTCGGCAAGTACAGCGGCCAGACCGTCAAGGTCGACGGCGAGGAACTGTTGGTGATGAAAGAGGAAGACCTCTTTGCCGTCGTCGACAAGTAAGTCCTCAATCAATCACTGAATCGGAGAAAACACATGGCAGCAAAAGAAGTCATTTTCGGCGCCGACGCGCGTCACCGCATGGTCGAGGGTGTGAACATCCTGGCCAACGCCGTCAAGGTCACGCTCGGCCCCAAGGGCCGCAATGTCGTGCTCGAGCGCTCGTTCGGCGCCCCGACCGTCACCAAGGACGGTGTCTCGGTCGCCAAGGAAATCGAGCTCAAGGACAAGCTCCAGAACATGGGCGCGCAGATGGTCAAGGAAGTCGCTTCCAAGACCAGCGACATCGCCGGTGACGGCACCACCACCGCCACCGTGCTGGCCCAGGCCATCATCCGCGAAGGCATGAAGTTCGTTGCCGCCGGCATGAACCCGATGGACCTGAAGCGCGGCATCGACAAGGCTGTCACGGCCTTGGTCGAAGAGCTGAAGAAGGCCAGCAAGGCCACCACCACCAGCAAGGAAATCAGCCAGGTCGGCAGCATTTCCGCCAACAGCGACCACAGCATCGGCGAGATCATCGCCAAGGCGATGGACAAGGTTGGCAAGGAAGGCGTCATCACGGTCGAAGACGGCAAGTCGCTCGACAACGAACTCGACATCGTCGAAGGCATGCAGTTCGACCGCGGCTACCTGAGCCCGTACTTTATCAACAACCCCGAGAAGCAAAGCGCCATTCTCGAGGGCGCGTACGTGCTGCTGTACGACAAGAAGATCAGCAACATCCGCGACCTGCTGCCCACGCTGGAGCAAGTCGCCAAGAGCGGCAAGCCGCTGCTGATCATCGCCGAGGAAGTCGAAGGCGAGGCCCTGGCCACGCTGGTGGTGAACACCATCCGCGGCATCCTGAAGGTCGTGGCCGTCAAGGCGCCGGGCTTCGGCGACCGCCGCAAGGCCATGCTGGAAGACATCGCCATCCTGACCGGCGGCAAGGTCATCGCCGAAGAAGTCGGCTTGACGCTGGAGAAGGTCACCCTGGCCGACCTGGGCCAGGCCAAGCGCATCGAAGTGGGCAAGGAAAACACCACCCTCATCGACGGCAGCGGCGCCGGTGCCGACATCGAAGCGCGCGTGAAGCAGATTCGCGTGCAGATCGAAGAAGCCACCAGCGACTACGACCGTGAAAAGCTGCAAGAGCGCGTGGCCAAACTGGCTGGCGGTGTGGCCGTCATCAAGGTTGGCGCTGCGACCGAAGTGGAGATGAAAGAGAAAAAAGCCCGCGTGGAAGATGCGTTGCACGCCACGCGCGCTGCTGTGGAAGAAGGCATCGTGGCTGGCGGCGGCGTGGCATTCCTGCGCGCCAAACAGTCTGCAGGCACCATCAAAGGTGACAACGCCGACCAGGAAGCTGGCATCAAGCTGATCCTGCGCGCCATTGAAGAGCCAATCCGCATCATCGTGGCCAACGCCGGTGGCGAGCCGAGCGTGGTGGTGGCGGCCGTGTTGGCTGGCAGTGGCAACCACGGCTTCAACGCTGCGAATGACACTTACGGCGACATGATCGAAATGGGCATTCTGGACCCGACGAAAGTGACCCGCACTGCGCTGCAAAACGCAGCATCGGTTGCATCCTTGATGCTGACCACAGAAGCCATGGTGGCCGAGGCTCCGAAAGACGAGTCGGGCGCTGGCGGCATGGGTGGCGGCGGTGGCATGGGCGGGATGGGTGGTATGGGCGGCATGGACATGTAATTGGTTTGCCGCTTTAGCCAGCCCTGGCTAAGCACCCAGAATGAAGCCCCGCGAAGTGCAGACTTCGCGGGGTTTTTTGTTAACGCCTTCTCATTTAAGTTGCCATGTCAGAAATGGAATCTGCTTTACCTTCGGATCCTCAACTTGCCGACTTACAGCGGGAAGTGCAACGCAAGCTGGGTGCGTGTCTTCTCAATGTGCAACGTTACGAACGACATCTGAAATCACTGCCGGCACACGCCGCATTTGAAGGCAACCTCGATGAGCTGGAGGCTGCTCGCGCCAAGGCGCTTGCCGCTGCACACAAAAAAACCTTGGGGACGCTGGTCAAAGATTTTTGTGAGGACCACCTGGTATCAACAGATCACATCGCCGAGGCTGAGGACAAGGATGTGATCCCATCCAACATCAGCCCAGAAAATTCCTGGTTCGGAATGCGATTTCAATTGGCGACGTCTCCGCAAGGCTATCAAAAAACAAAAGCAGCGCTAGCCGAGATGACGTCGTTGCGAAATGGCCTGGTTCATCACTTTTTAGAACGCTTCGACATTTGGGATGTGTCTGGTTGCATCGATGCTCAAAGCCATCTCGACCAATGCAACGCTACTTTTAACCAAAGCTATCTGCAACTTCACGACTGGGTCGTGTCGATAGACAGTATCCGCGCTTCGGTGGCATCGGTTATGCAAACCGGGGCTTTTACAGATTGTCTTGTCAATGGAATTAATCCAGATGGCACGATTCTCTGGCCTGTAAGCGGCATTGTGCAAGCGCTCCGGGAAGCGCAAGCGGGGTGCGCAGTTGACGGCTGGGCGCAACTAGACACTGCGATTAGATGGCTGCGCACTCATCATCCAGAACAGATCCCAAGCAAGTACGCCTGCAAAAGCTGGCAGCAAGTGTTGACGCGGTCAGGGCAGTTTGAGATCGTCAGCCGTCAAGAACCCATCACCGGACGAGGGCAGACATGGTTTCGAGAAAAGGCTTAAGGGAGAGGCCGTATCGGCTCTGTCAAGTTGTTGGGTTTTCAATGCTTCAATTTGCAAGGCCAACACCTTCTTCATAGCCAAGTCGGTAGCCATTTCGTGGGTGCCTTCTTCTCCAAGAAAATCATCAAAATCGCTTCCGATGGGCATGCTGAACCCTCATGTCAAAGTTCAATATTCCCGTAAAACGCCGTGACACATTCAATTGTCGTTCTAGACACCAACATCGTGCTGGATCTGTACGTGTTCAGCGATGCCGCTGTACAACCCGTGCGCGATGGCTTGCACAACGCCAGCCTGAGCTGGCTGGCAACACAACCCATGCGCGACGAGTTGGCCAGGGTGTTGACCTACTCACACATCGCAGCCCGGCTGAACTTTTACAAGCTCCAGGCCGAGGAAGTCTTAGCCGCCTTTGACACCCACGCGCACATCGTGGCCGCCCCGCCCAAAGCCAGCGTGACCTGCAAAGACCCTGATGATCAGAAATTCATTGACCTGGCGGTGGCGCACCGGGCTTTGCTGCTGAGCAAGGACAACGCGGTGCTTTCTACGCGAAAAAGGCTTCTAACCCTTTCAGTTACTGCTCAAGCAGCTATGAATTAAATAGCATTAATTCAGTAGCGCATAGCCGTCAGCATTCACCCGGTTCCAGTAACTTTTAAACACCATGTGCTCACCGCTCACGTCGCGGTCAAGCAAGCCGCCGGGGGCCATGCGGGGGACGATGTTGGCTAGCAGGCGCACTTCGTTTTTGTCCACACGGCGCACGATGTGGTGCAAGGTGATTTGCTCGGGGTGGGTCAGGCCTGCAGCCTGCGTGAGTTCTTTCAGCGCATGCAGGGTTTGCTGGTGGAAGTTGTAGACGCGGGCGGCTTTGTCGGGTACCACCAAGGCTTTCTGGCGATCGGCCTCCTGCGTGGTCACGCCTGTGGGGCAGTGGCCGGTGTGACAGGCCTGGGCTTGAATGCAGCCCAGCGCAAACATGAAGCCGCGGGCGCTGTTGCACCAGTCGGCCCCCAGGGCCAGCATGCGGGCCATGTCGAAGGCGCTCACAACTTTGCCTGCGCAGCCAATCTTGATGCGGTCGCGCAGATTTACACCGATCAGCGTGTTGTGCACCAGCAGCAGGCCTTCTTGCAAGGGTGCGCCCACATGGTCAATGAACTCCAGCGGGGCGGCACCGGTGCCACCTTCTGCGCCGTCCACCACGATGAAATCTGGCGTGAGGCCGCTGGCCAGCATGGCTTTGACCAGCGCAAACCATTCCCAAGGGTGGCCAATGCAGAGCTTGAAGCCGGTGGGCTTGCCACCCGACAACTCCCGCAGCCGCGCAACGAATTGCAGCAGCTCCACCGGCGTAGAAAACGCGCTGTGGGCAGCAGGCGAGACGCAGTCCACCCCCACCGGCACACCGCGTGCGTCAGCAATTTCAATGGTGACCTTCGGGCCGGGCAATACGCCGCCGTGGCCGGGCTTGGCACCCTGGCTGAGTTTGATTTCAATCATCTTGACCTGTGGATCGGTGGCGTTGACCACGAACTTGTCGGCGTTGAAGGTGCCGTCGTCGTTGCGGCAGCCAAAGTAGCCCGAGCCGATTTCCCAGATCAAGTCCCCGCCGTGCGTGCGGTGGTGAGCGCTGATGGAGCCCTCACCAGTGTCGTGCGCAAAACCACCCCGCTTGGCACCACTGTTCAATGCGAGGATGGCGTTGGCACTCAATGCGCCGAAGCTCATGGCCGAGATGTTGAACAGGCTGGCGTTGTACGGCTGGGTGCAGGCAGAGCCGCCAATGGTCAGGCGAAAGTCGTGCGTGGTGGCAATGCCGGGGCGGATGGAATGGTTGATCCACTCGTAGCCGTCGGCCGTCACATCTCTGTGTGTACCAAACGGCCGTTTGTCAGATTCACCCTTGGCCCGCGCATAAACGAGCGAGCGCTGGGCGCGGGAAAACGGCGCGGCCTCGCTGTCACTCTCAATGAAATACTGGCGGATTTCGGGGCGGACAAACTCAAACAAAAACCGCATG
>ENA-OFCE01000563-OFCE01000563.1-metagenomes-genome-assembly--contig:-NODE-563-length-23718-cov-26.290158_pt1 | contig 23718 bp, 25 predicted proteins | sample MGYA00153388_OFCE01 | MGnify analysis MGYA00153388
ATTTTTAGTATATCATATTAGTTGTTTTGTGTAATTAATTTTGTTTGACTACTTAAAATACAGGCTAGACCGAGATAAAAATTAATATTGGTTGGCAGTGAGCAGAATGGTTTGGACACCGGGGCAGCGGTTAAATGGCGATCGGTATATCATTGAGCGCAAGTTAGGTGAGGGCGGCTTTGGGGTCACGTACCTAGCGCAGAAGGCGCAAAACAGGCAGCGGGTTGTCATCAAAACGCTGAAAGATGACTTATTGAGCGATCTAAATTTTGCCCGGTATCGGGACAACTTTTTGAAAGAGGCCCTAACGCTATCTTTGTGTAGACATCCGAATATTGTGCAAATAGACAACTATTTCATTGACGGTGATTTGCCTTGTATCGCGATGGAATATGTGGCAGGGGAAAATTTGTTGAAATGGGTAGAAAAGCGCGGTCTTCTGTCGGAATCCGAAGCTTTAAACTACATCCGCAAAGCAGGAGAAGCCGTAATAGTTGTTCACGAAAAAGGTTTACTCCATCGGGATATCAAGCCACAAAACATCATGGTGCGTGACAATCAAGATGCAGTTTTGATTGACTTTGGTTTGGCGCGTGGTTTTATTCCCAATCGCACTCAGCAAATCACTGTTGAACTGACACAGGGTTTTGCTCCTCCTGAACAGTACGGCCGATTTGGAAAATTTGCTCAGTACACAGATGTTTATGCTCTGGCGGCAACGCTATACTATCTGCTAACGAAAACATCGCCAACTGGTGCGGACTTGAGAGGTTTGAAGCATCCTTTAAAGTCGCCTCTTCAGATTAATTCCTGCATCAGCGATGAAGTGAATGAGGCAATTCTTCAAGGGATGGAAATGGATGCGATAAAGCGCCCTCAGTCGGTTCAAGAATGGTTGGCTATGCTTCCCCAACCTCCTATTCGCACTGAGAGGCCAAAAGGGGTTGTTCCGCCAACGATTCCTAGCCCGCAGCCATCGCCACAACCTATAAATTTGATTTCCGCAAAAGGAGTCGATTATGGTAAACTTGATCGGCTGTTGGCTAGCGGAAAATGGAAAGAAGCGGATCAGGAAACGATCAAAAAAATGCTGGAAGTAGCGGATAGAACAAGTGAAGGCTGGCTGAGGGAGGAATATCTCGATCAATTTCCCTGTGAGGACTTGCGAACGATAGACCAACTTTGGGTAAAAAACAGTAATGGACTTTTCGGCTTTTCGGTGCAGAAACGCATTTATCAAAGTCTGGGGGGGACCAGGAAATATGATAGAGAAATATGGGAAGCGTATGGCGATCGCGTAGGTTGGCGCGTTGGGAAAAGTGGTTGGTTAGATTATGATGATCTAAAATTCAACACCAAAGCACCAGAAGGACACCTCCCGGCCCGGAGAGGTTTTTTAGGTACACTGGTGTCGATGGGATGGCGGGGAAATATTTCTCTTCTCTCGCGTCGAGACTTGTAAAGTTTAACATCTAAGGATTACAGAGTTTCGTGAAGATTTATAACAGAGGCTTTAACCACGAAACCGCGCCTGTTCTACGTTTCCGATACCGGGCACTCACCGGACTGGGCTAAAAGGCTACCAGTGATACTAATTGTTAACATAATGTTTGATGTCGAATGAACTTTCAAATTATCGGAAATATTACTAATATTGAAACAATAGCAGTTGGTAACTCAATTCGGGAAGTAGAACGTTTGCGGAAAGTTTATGGCAATGGACGTTGGAGAAAACTCAAAGGCATAGCAACAATTAGCCTGACTGATGGTACAGCCTGCGAAGCTGAACTACATTGGTATGAAGCACACGGCATTGGGAAAAAAGAAATCAAAATCAAATATATTTTATAGGAGGAGGCATGAATCCCCATAACTTAGAGACACAATTTGTAGTTTGCATTAACAATCAAGACTATCAAGCATCCTTGGAAGTGCGAAAAATCTACCAAATAATACCGGATAATCGCGCTGCGGAACATCTATTTATCCGAGTTATTGATGAATCAGGTGAAGATTATTTGTATCCAGTCGCATATTTTGTGCCCATCGCATTGCCGAAAGCCGTAGAAGCAGTATTTGCATAGGATAAATTCCGAATGAACTCTGTAGAAAAATGCCCTAATTGCGGCGGTGAAATAGTTATCAAAGAAGTCGATAAACTTTTACGGGGCGGCAAGCATACTGCTATCTTAAAAGTATCTGCTGAAGTTTGCCTAAGCTGTGGAAAACGGTTGTATTCTGTGGAAACAGTTAGGAAATTTGCCAAAATTAGACAGCAGTTACAGCGAGAAGAGACTCAAGATTTTCAACCGATGGGGCAGTTTTTTAGAGTTGGATAAGTCAGAAGCGGATAATTTGTTTAAAAAGAGCGATCGCACTTTCCAATCATCCATCAAAAATCAACGCGCGTTAGCGAAGCCCTCGAAGAGGATCGCACTTCACTCGATAAATCTATCTCGCGGATGATGCGATGCCCCGCCCTCGGCAGCAAAACTAAAAAATGTACTTGCAAATCTCTTCATAGGCTAGGGTTCAGCATTTAAACGATCTGAGGTTTTCTATTGAACGATCGCACAAACTCACCAGCCACCCCTGTTAACAACCGCCGACCTCTAATTATCGCCGGAATTCTCCTCGGTATCGGTCAAGCCGGCTTTTTTGACGGCATTGTGCTGCACCAACTCCTCCAGTGGCATCATATGTTTAGCAGCGTTAAAACCGATGCTACCGTTGCAGGTCTAGAATTGAATACCCTGGGAGACGGACTGTTTCACGCTGCGGATTGGTTGGTGACACTGGCGGGAATTTTCTGTTTGTGGCGTGCGGTTAAGCGCAAAGATGTTCCTTTGTCAACTCAAACTTTTTTCGGTTCCATATTAATTGGTGCTGGATTGTTTGACTTTGTTGAAGGCATTGTTGACCATCAAATTTTGGGAATTCACCACGTCAAACCCGGTATCAACGAGTTAGCTTGGGATTTAGGCTTTCTCGCGATCGGTCTTATGTTAGCGCTCTTAGGTTGGATACTGGTACAGAGTGAAGTTGCCGCAGATAATTAAGCTTTGTAGCTGCCCTTGAACCCCTGCGCGAATCTAAGAAACCGGGTTTCTGCGATGATTTACGCATCCTAGCATGAGATTTTCTGAAGAAACCCGGTTTCTGAACCCCGCGGGCGGTAGTTGATTCGAGAACTCAGTTTAACAGACCGATCGAACTTATGGGTAAGGTGCGCCCATAAGCACCCAGATGACGTGGGTTAGGGCGCAAGTTTTGTTAATGTTTCTTAGGGTTTTTCGGAAAAGGAATGCCCAAACTTTCGTGAAAAAGAAGCTGAGTTTTATAAGTCAAGCGGCGATTAACTTGTTTGATGATTTTTTCCAACAGCGCATCGCCGGTTTTTTCAATTAAAGGTTGAGACATCGATCGAATAAACTTGGGAAAGCAAACTCCCACAGCCAAATCTAGCTTCCACGTAGCACTGGTAATCGCAGGCGGTAGCTTAGCACGTTCCGACGCAGGCCAATCGGCGGCAAACTCCTCAGATGCCATTTCCACTAGCTTCATCGCCGATCGAAAATTTACTTCATATCCAGGCGAGGTATAATTCGGAACCGGAATAGTCTCGATCAAATAGCAGCCTTCATTGTCAGGCGGTAACAACTCTAAACCGATTCTGGCTTCTACGCGGTAGCCGAAAGCCCCAAAACGCCCGATTAATAAATCGTAGCCGTTTTCGCCGATCGGCTCGGCCTTCATCGGCGAAGCGCACTGCTGAAACCAACTCTTGTGGTTGTTCAAATGGTGCGCCACCGTCTCCGCATCTGCGTACATCTCCATGCTGTCTTCAAAATGCGTGTGAAACCAAATCGGCTCAACTTCTGATCCTACATCGGCACTTCGACTCTCGGGCGGCCCAAAACTCGCATCTGGGTAGTAATTTTCGTCACAAGCTTCAACAGTTTGATATTCAGCGGAATCCTGCTTGATCATATGCTCTCCTCTAATACACGCTTTCTCGATCGGGCTGGGTGGGGATGTGGTAAGGAAGTTTTCTCCCTACAATTGAGAAATAGATAGCAACAAAACTTACCGCTTATAAAAACCTAGGCAAACCTGGGTAAACTCTGCGGTATAAGCTTTAAACATTCTTTCTTAGTGCTTGCGCTTCCTCGATGTCGAGGTTGACCAAGAAACTCCAGTTAGAAACACTATAATAATCACAACGACGTGACATTACAGCGGAACGTTTGATTTTTCTATTCAGTTGATTCCACTCGCTCCAAACGTGCTTTTCTGAATTCACTTCAGAATAGGCGGTTAAGGAGCGAGGTATTCTTTCACTTAATTTCATGGCTTTACGAGCGATTACCAGTGCAGCCGATTCGTCGCTGGCTAAACCATACATTTTTAAATATTTGACCAAACCGATAATACTTGAATAAGCTGGATTGACGGCAATCAGCTCAATTCCACGATTCGACAGAATAGAACTGAGTTGCTTGTAGAAATCGCTGTATGCCCAGCCTGACAACATCCGGGCATATTTTTTACCTTTCTCTCCCAGGGATTGCTTTTTTGTTGAGAAATCTAGTTCTTCGCAAACTATGGGACATTCAAATTCCGTGGCTCTTATTGCTAGTTGAAGGCAAGTATCAACAATTTGAGCCTGTTGCTTGCCAGAAGGTAAACCCATCTGCAACGGGATCTGCCCTTTGGCTTTGAGGTTCCCTTCAGAATCGACATAAGCCCACCCAATAGAACCGGGATTCATGTCGATACCAATGCAACCGTATGTTTTCTCTCTAGAAACCTGGTTTACAGGATTTGGAGTGAACTGCACAGCCACAACCCACTTTCCATTTTTGCGATAGAAATGCCAGGTCTTAGCACCGCACTCTGGCAGTCTGTTGATATTGCGGCTAAAATCACTAATCTTAGAGGACACGGTTTTTCCGAATCGTGACTCTAAGCACTTAGGGACTCGAAAAGTTATTTTATCCCTATTCCACTGGCAAACTTGATTGCCAAAAGACTCATCCTTTGAGCCGACTACAAAAATGTCGCCATGAGGGACAAAGACCTTGACTGGCGTAAATCTTAAGTATTCGACTTGATTCGTCAATAAGGTTAATTTACGTTTTTTGCTGTGTATCTGAAAACGCAGATTCTGCCAGTTTGTGGATCTGTATTGAAGGGAGCAGGCTATAGGGAAATTGCAACCTGTTTTTGAATTGTACCATTTTTTCTTGGCATAAAACTTACGGGCTAATGCTAATTTGCGCTCGGACTTCTTGAGCCACGTACTAATGGATTTAATCTTTCCTTCGAGAGTTTTCAGGTGTAAAATCCTGTGCTTTTTTGCACCATCTACACGACCTTTGGCGGAACTGATTACGCCATTGGCGTGGCGCTTATTGATGCCGTAGGCTTGCTGCAAGTGCGTGTTCCAATCGGATTTCTTGAACTCTGTGCCTGAAAGTAAGTGGTTAACTGTTTCAATACTTGCAGCCCGAAAAATTGGGGCGTAAGCCTCTAAAAACATCTCGAAGTCTGTAAATCCGAGTTCGTTAAGTTCCTGCTCTGCTGTGGGCAAGCCTTTACAATAAGTTATGATAGCCATTGATTCGACCTTCTCAATGTGGTTATATCCTTTGTATGTTAATCGCTATCGCCTGTGTCCGCCATCTGTGCGGACGGACTGAAGCTTGCCTTCTTTTTCCCAGCGCCATATCGTGTCAACGCTCACGGCTTTAAGCTCTGCTAACTTGCCAATACTAATCAATCTATCCATTGATTTACCCAGGAGCTAACTACTAAATCCTCGGTAAATCTAAGTAAATTGTCAACAGTCGTCAACCCTAGTTCAGCATAACTTGACTTATGAAAGCATTTGTAGCAGGAGCCACAGGCCAGACTGGCCGCCGAATTGTCACAGAATTAGTCAAGCGGGGTATCCCCGTGCGCGCCTTAGTCCGAAATCTAGAGACAGCTAGGCAAATTTTACCACCGGAGGTAGAGCTAGTGACAGGCGATGTATTAAATGCCACTTCTCTGGGCGATGCGATCGGCGACAGTACGGTGTTGCTGTGCGCGACAGGGGCGGCCCCTGGTTTTGACCCGACAGCGCCTTACAAGGTGGATTTGGAAGGTACTAAAAATTTGGTGGAAGCAGCTAAAGCTAAGGGAATTGAGCATTTTGTGCTCGTGACTTCCCTCTGCGTTTCTCAATTTTTTCACCCGCTGAATTTGTTTTGGCTGATTCTGGTTTGGAAGAAGCAAGCCGAGGAGTATTTGCAAAAAAGCGGCTTGACTTATACGATCGTCCGTCCGGGCGGCCTCAAAAATGAGGATAATTCAGATGCGATCGTCATGACTGGCGCTGACACAATGTTTGAGAGCAGCATTCCTCGCACTAAGGTAGCCCAAGTGTGCGTGGAAGCGCTGTTTCAGCCGGCTTCTCGCAACAAGGTTGTGGAAATTGTGGCGAAGTCGGAGGCTCCACAAAAGAGTTTTGAGGAGTTGTTTGCCGCTGTGGTTTGATTAAATTAGGCTCGCTTGGGTTCGGTGCGTCAGACAAAGAACTATTTGATTTAGCTCAAAGATTTGGGCTGACGCACCACACAACAATAATTTTTCGATCGCCAAATCTGGCAAAATCTTAATAGTTTTGTAATTCGCCGTTGAAATTTCTCTCTTCCAGCATGAAAACTCTCAAGTGGCCAGCTTGGTTCCCCTATCCGATTTCATGGTTAAGGGCATTTGCTCTCGCTCAGAGTTTTAGTTTTATTCTTCGCAGGGGAATTCCTGTTGTCAGCGACGATATCGGTTTTCTGACTCTACTGCTGGCGGCTTGGCTGATTCAGTTGCCTTTGTTCTTTGTTTTTCACTTTTTAGCAGTCAAAATCTTAAATCCCTTACTGACTATGCTGCCGGGCCGCTTTCGCATAGCGCGCAAGTTCAAGCGTCGGCATACGGGTGTTCGATCGCACTTCCGAGAAGGATTGAATGCTGTTGTAGTGATTTTTTTCGCATTTAGTCTGTCGCTGTTGGTACAACTGGCGATTTTTTATTGGCCAGCGCGATCGATCGATCCGGCTCAATTTCTCACAGGCATATCTAATTTAACAAATGTGGCGATCGCCGGTGAATTCGATTTCTGGCTAATCAAATTGGCTGGGGCTTTATCGAGTTTAACGCTCTTAGCCGCGCCGCTATATCAATACGATTTTCGGGTGCGCCGGATGCGGGTGGCTCGAAAATTAGCCGAAATTGCGGACATGGAAATGGCTCTATTTGAAACTGAGAAATTGGGCCGCCGCAAAAGGGGTTTGTTGAGGCGATTGGAAATTCAAATCCTCGGATTTCTACTTGCGATCGGCGCTGTGATTAGCGGGGCTGTTTTTTTGGTTGCCAATTTGCGGGGAAATCAGCAGTTGTCACAGTCGGCGAGTCAGGTTAGCAAATCGCCGCCGCTGGCTATGAAAACCGGCGATCCTTACATTCGAGCTTTGATGCGGACTATTTCTGCTAGCGAGTCGAACGTTTCTCGACCTTATCACGTTGTGTACGGTAGCAAATACATCTTAGATTTGAGCCGCCATCCTGACTGGTGCGTGAGAATTGTTAACGGCCCAAATAAGGGTAAATGTACTACGGCGGCTGGTAGATATCAATTTTTGACTACGACTTGGATGGATAAGGCGAAGCGCTATCACCCGCGACCTGCTAATTTTGTATGGTGGCAAGATTACAGTTTTGAACCGGAAGATCAGGATGCTGTGGTTTATGCTTGGTTGAGCGATCGCAAGTTTTGGAAAGCTGATATTCCACAGATGCTGCGGGAGGAAAGATTAACTGATGTATTGCGGATGCTATCGGGAACTTGGACGAGTTTGGGCTATGGAATTGAGAACAATTCTATGAGTTCTAGTTTGCCGAAAGTCTACCGGGAAATGCTGCGGCAAGAATTGGAAAATCCTAGTTCTTAGGTTAAGTGTTGACTGTTGACTGTTAACGAATGTTATATCGTTTCCGGTTGCATCGTAATTATTAGTGGCCGAAATTAGGACACCGCAGTGCCGTTTCCCTACAATTGATCGCGGTAGAAATTAGGACACGGCAGTGCCGTTTCCCTACAATTGATCGCGGTAGGGACACCGCAGTGCCGTGTCCTCTATCTCATTCCGGCGTAGCCGGAATTGATATAACGAATAACAAATAACAAACAACTAATAACGAATAACTAATAACCAATAACTAATCCTTCAATTGTGGTATAAATGCTGTCAGACATTTGTACAATTCCAATCCCGGCCCAGCTTGCAGCGGATAAAGTTTATCTAAATTAATTGGGCTTCCTGGTTCTAATTTCCACTCGGTTTGCTGTGCGGTTTTTGGGGGAGTTTCGATCGCTGTCGTGATGTTAATAATGCTGTTTTGCTGGGGGATTCCCCGAAAACAGTAACTTTTTCCGGTGCGTTTGTCGGAATCGCTGCCGGTGATGTATCTGTCTTGTTTGCGAAATTGGATTTCTCGAAAAGGTCGATCGAGCGCTGTTGAATCTCGGTAGCGGTAGTCTCCATCGGGCAAGCTTTGGACAGTCGGTCTGATTTGAGCTAGAACTGTTGCTGCACTAAGAGTTAGCATCATTGATACAAGTTCCTCCTGTGAAATCGGTGATTTTGGTGGCTGGTGTCTGTGTCACTGTGGGCGATCGGCTTAAACAGAACGGACTCGTCACAATTTAATAATAATTCTTATGCAGTTTTACTTGATCCCTGCCTATGGTGAATAATTATTTCATAGTTTCATCTCTTTTACGGATATGAGTGATAATAGAAGTATTGAGTCAAGCCCTTAGAAATTTGGCGGACACATATCTAAGGATAAACGGAGGATACTGCTATGTTTGGGCTGACGCGAAGAACAAAAAATTTAGGGCGGGTTGAAACCGGAAACTCGGAACTGCGAGGCTCTACCACCTCTGCGTCTCAAAGTAGCCGCACTGTTCGATCGCGAGTTTACAAAGATGAGGCTTTGGTATCTGCCTCGCTGGCGGGACTGTCGGCTCTTTTGGCATCTCTGGAAAGCTTTCGGGAGTAGAGTTTGACAACTTCGGTTATTAAATGTCGGGAGTTGACTGATCTCATTATTGCCAGACGCCGGAAAAGATATTCTTGACGGCGATCGCAATTCGAGTTAAGTCTTCTTTCAGCAGCGGCGGCCAAGAAACTCCTTTGCGGATTCCTGCTTCAAATTGCAGCAAACTATCTACCGACAGTAAATGCAGTGCCGAGATTAATTGTCGATCGAGCATTGGAGATTCTTGCAGCCCTTCAAACAATATTTTTAAAGCTAATAAAATTGATGTCACCTGTCCGGGTATGGGCGGCTGACCTTGTTTGAGACGCATCAGAAAAGCGTCGGGATTTTTCGTGGTTTCGAGGGCGGTTCCTTGGTCGATCAGAAAACTGCGGGCTGTTTTGTAATCCATTTGATGTGCGATCGATCTTCTACAATTAATTAGCTGGCATCATATCACTTTTTGTCCCACTCAATTTGGTAATATATTTCCATACAGGCTACACTACAGCTACTCGCACAGGTGCGCCCGCCCTGGAACCGAAAGCTCTCGTAAGGTGCAATAAGCACCCTACAGCTACTCTTGGTAGTTATGAGTAGTTTTTACAGAACGGAAAAATAAAACAATGACAAAACGGCACGGAAATAGCAGAAAATCAAGGATTTATCGCTACTTGTGGCTGTTTTTTTTGTGTCTGAGCTTTCTGTTAGTTCCAGCCCTCAAAAAACTAGCTGCCGAAACGCCATTTCCCCCGCCCGCTCCTATTGCAAATAATGCTAATTTGGGAGCTAGAATTCAAAGGACGATGGGGCTACTTGCGGCCAGCACTCCCACAGAACGCCGCCAAGTACGCATCCTATTTTACGGTCAATCCATCACTCAACAAGATTGGTGGAAAGATGTAGCGCAGGATTTGAAACAGCGATTTCCCAATGCAGATTTGATTATTGAAAATCGGGCGATCGGAGGATTTGCTGCACCGATTTTAATTCGTCCCAGCGAACACGATTTGTATCCTTTTTATCCCGATTTACTCATCTTTCATATTTACGGGGGCGATGAAGATTACGAAGCTATAATTGCCAATGTCCGTCGCCGCACTACTAGCGAAATACTCTTGCATTCTGACCACATCGACTGGATGCCTACAGGCCCTAGCGACGATCCAAATTCAGTCAAAAGATACGAATGGCACAACACTCATTCTACTAAATGGCTGCCTGAGTTAGCTGATAAATACGGCTGCGAAATTGCCGAAATTCGCGCACCTTGGCTGCGATATCTCAAAGACAATCGCTTGCAGCCACAACAGCTATTGAGCGATAGTATTCACCTCAACGAATGGGGAAATTTTCTGCTAGCTGCTTTGATCAAACCGCACTTGCGATACAACCCAAATTCTCCTCAAGCGCCGCAGGATTTAGTCAAAACCTATACAGTTGGCAGTGATGCTAAGTGGCAAGATGGTAAGTTGGTTTTAGAGTTTGAAGGCAATAGAATAGATGCGATCGCCGATCGCACCTTCAACGGCAAGGCAACTTCTGCTAGAATTGCGATCGACGGCAAAAAACCCTCAGCATTTCCTGAACTTTACAGCATTACCATACCCAGCGTTACTGTTGGTGTCGGCTGGCCAGCTATCATCCAAATATCCAGTCAAAAACCGCTAATCGTTGAAGATTGGAAAGCCGTAATAACGGAGATTAACGGCGACGCTAGCAAGTTTAAATTTGACGTTATAGGTTCTAAAACAGGTTACGACGGCAGCGGTACAAATGAGCAATTATTTGTCTCAAATTCTGGGCGCGTCGTGATTGAACCGAAAAACTGGTGGCTAAAAAATTCCTATGACTATTCCAAACAGCCAACACCAAAAGGTTTTGAGATTACGTGGCAAGTGCGATCGATGTTTGTTGATTCCTACGTTTCTCCGCAAATTGTTGATCGCACCCGCGAGTATTCTACAACATTGGCTCAGAATTTAACCAACTCCAAACACCTCCTCGAAATCATTCCTGAAACAGACGGGAAAGTGCCAATTCAGGCAATTCGAGTGTATCGCCCTCCTTTCTCTAATCCTTAATATTTAAGTATCTTGACGGATGACTCCTGATACCAAATTCTGCATAAATATCCTGTTTATATCTATTCCGGCTGCGCCGGAATAATATAGAGGAAACGGCAGTGCCGTTTCCCTACAGTTAATCTGGCGTAGGGACACGGCACTGCCGTTTCCTGATTACCGTAGGGACACGGCACTGCCGTTTCCTAATTTCGGATAATATTAATAACGGTAGGCTGGTGTACTTCATTGATGTGGAATCTGCTGTATGTATGACTACTGCAATAATAGCCAAGACAATCAACTTCTAGTAATCCCCAACTCGTGAAACATCAACAGCGATAAAAAGAAATCCGCCATAAAAATAAACACCCAAGAAGTCACAACCGCCGCCGTTGCAGCTTGGCCTACTCCTTTCCCTCCGCCCGCCGTCGTCAACCCCCAACCGCAACCGACAAGGGCAATTATTAACCCAAAAATAAAACTCTTAATCGCCACAGTTACTAAATCCCAAGGCCCCAAAAAAGTCCGCACCGATTCCAAAAATACCGATGGTTCCAACTCATAAAAATAAACCGCCACAAACAGCCCGCCCAAAATCCCCACCGCTACCGAAAAAATTGTTAAAATCGGCAGCATGACGCAGCAAGCTATCACCCTCGGCACTACTAAATAATCAACCGGATTTGTTCTCAACATATACAGGGCATCTATTTGTTCCGTCACCTGCATTTCTCCTATCTCTGCGGCAAAGGCCGAACCTACTTGTCCCGCTACCACACCAGCCGTTAAAACTGGTGCTAATTCGCGACAAAATGCCACAGCAAAAGCACCTCCTACCGCCCCAACTGCCCCATACCGAATCAACTCTCTGGCGGATTGAACGGTAAAAATCATGCCTGCAAAAAAGGCTATTAGCAGCACGGAACGCAAAGAATCCAGCCCTACTGTGACTAAATGTTCCATGATTTTGCGGCGGTCAATTTTTCCCGTGACTATGCGCAGCAATACTTGACCTCCCAGGAACAGCGTCACTAAAAACCGCTGAAACCACCTGTTATTGAAGGTTTCATCTAAATGTCGATCGCGCTTTTCTTGGTATTTTTTAACCAATTACTGATGGCTCGCGATTAATTACAAACAGGACAAAGGATTGCTAAATAGAGATTTAGCCAATTCTACAGCAATTATTGCACCATTTGTCAACATATATTTTCTGTCTGTCTGCCCTGCGGTTGGTGGGTTAGGCGCGGTTTAAGATTTATTTATTGGTGACTTAACTTAATCGCCGCGCCCAACCCACCCTACAATATGACTGACTACTAAGCCAGCAACAAGTCGATAAACTTATCCAACTGTTCATCATACTTTTCCGCTTGCTCATTGCCAATTCTCACCAGTTCCGATATCTTCTCTTCCGAAGCATCATCAATCGGCAGCCGTGGTTCGTGGCTCAAGTCTGGACTAATTCTCAAATATTGATTGGGTTTTTCAATCGCATCAAAAATTTGGATCATTTGATAGTTTACAGTTTCAGAAACTCCCGTCATCATGATATTAATCAAAGGCTCAACCCACTCAACTTGACCCCAGTCTTTGACTTCTTCGTAGGGGAATTTTTTCTGAGCTTGTCCCGTCCCCAGCGATAAAATTACCATATCTTTCGCTGTTGGGCCTCTGTCCGGGCGATCGTCGGGAATTCTGAATTTATTTCTCACTTCCGCATAGGCGCAAAGTGCCGGATTGTTTGCGAAGACTCCCCCGTCAATTAAAGCGTAGGATTGCTTTGTCAAAGAGTAGATTTGGGGAACTTCAAAGTAAGAGGGAGCGGCAGATGTAGCTCGGGCGATATCTCTGATAAAATAGTCGGCTGCTGGATATTTTTTAGCATCTATTTGATCGAAAAAATGCGCTTTTCTCCTTTCGACATCGTAACTGGAAATTAAACAAGGTTTCAGCAGTTCGCTGAGTTTGGCATCTCGAAAGTTTTCCAAAAGGAATTTTTCTAACCGATCGCTCGGATATTTCTCATCTACCAAACCGTCTAGAGATTTGAGTGTTTGCCAAAATGTGTTCTTAAAAACATCGCGGCCACTTTCTATCGAAAAATTAACAGCGTCTTGGGCCGACCACCGAGGTCTGCTGGGATTTTCGGCATCGGGATATAAATAGATGCAAGTTAAAATTCCTCCCGCACTTGTGCCGGCAATTAAATCAAAATAGTCAGCTATTCTCGCATCTGGGTTTCCACTTTTTTGTTGCAGCTTTGACTCAATGCTAACTCCAACTTGCGCGGGGATAATCCCTCTAATTCCGCCTCCATCGATCGATAAAATTCTGGTATATTTAGCCATAATTGTTGCCTTTTCTGGATGTTTGCTTGTTTTCTATAGTCTTGGATGCAAAAAGTGGTTTGACTCGCGAGTGCCGTAGGGACACGGCACTGCCCATTAGTGTCAACTTAACGTTAAACCCAGTCACAGACTGCTGTTTAACGATTAAGGCCAGATCCCCCCTAGCCCCCCTTAAGAAGCTATGCGTTATAAACATCTTTCTTAACAATCCTGAAAGCTTTGTAAATCAAGGCTTTTGGGAGCAATCACGACACAAGCCTTGACAATTTAACAACCTTATTTATTGAAAATAGCTGGCATTTATTGAGAATTAGCGATCGAGGAATAAGGGTTTGATAGCCTCGATCGCGATCGCTCTCAAATGTTAAGAAAGATGTTTATAACGCATAGCTTCTTAAGGGGGATTTAGGGGGATCTGGACTCGGATATAAACGAGATTTCTCAAGGGTTTCAGGCTTAAGTTGACACTTATGGGCATAGCGCCGTGTCCCTACCTCTGCTGCGTCCAAGACTGTCCTAATCTAACATTTCAAATCTAAATTTAATTGGCGGGCTGCGATCGTGTAGCGAAAAATGTATTCTACGATTTCTACGTAATTGTAGGCGGCGGCTGGCGAGTCGCCCCAGACTGTGATGCCATGATCGCGGATTAACAAAGCGGGTACAGATGGCGAAGAATTGGCGAAGAATTGGCAAATTTCCTTGGCTATTTTAGGCACTTCCAAATAATTGGGAAACAGGGGTATCGCCACCTGTGGGTTTTCCTCCCACACCCCCAAACCTTTGAGCATTTCGATCGCAGGTAAAGGCACTACATCTCCTGCTACCAGCCGAGAAACTAGATTTGCCTCGATCGAGTGAACGTGATAGCAAGCTTTAGCCTCTGGAAAACAATTGTAAACGGCTAAATGAATGCTGGTTTCGGCCGAAGGGCGGCTGTGAGGAACAGGTTGCTCGACAATACCCCCGTCTAAGTTCATTCTGATAAAATCTGCTTCAGTTAATTGCCCTTTCGCGCGGCCGCTAGCAGTAATCCAAAAACTGCCGTCTGGTAAGCGCGCTGAAAGATTACCAGCAGTCCCAACCATCCAGCCGCGATCGTAAAAATGTTTGGCTGCTGCAATTAAATCTGTTCTCAAATCGCCACTCATTCTTTCCAAATCCTCAGCTTTTTATCTACTTTTTACGTTAATTAGGAATTGCGCTGGCTTATCTAAATGTAGGGTGCACAGTTCGTGCTTTACCTGACAAAGGCTATAGTTTCAATTCCATTTTTGGGACAAGTTTTCCAATACGTCAAAAAAATTATCCCACTTAGTATAAGGCTTTTGTTGTTCGTCTAGATACTCGGCAAGCCGATCGCGCGCAAACACAGACGAAGCCTGCAAAGCCATGTTAAAATCCGTCAGCGAATCTCCGATCGCCACCTGTTCCTGCGCCGGGTGCAGCCCCATCACCCGCACCTTAGACACCAATTCTGTATCCCCTTCAAATTCCGCATTTACTTGCAAGCAAGGGCCTGTCGCGTCCAATTCCACAGCATACAGGGCGATCGCCCGGTGAACTAAATCGCCCATTACAGCTTCTATCATTATCCGCAGCCCACCAGAAACTATCACAAAATCCACTCTTTGAGAGTCCAAAAAATCCAGCAATTCCACCAATCCCGGCCGCAGCAGTTGTCCCCTAGAAAATTCCACAATTTCCCCGTAACGTTCCGAGGGAATAGACTCTAGTAACTGCCGCACTCCCGATCGCAAACTCAGCCTTCTTGCGTACATTTCCGGCATCAGTTGAGACGACAGTTCCGGTGCGAAACGCTTGAGCATTGCCACAAAAGTTTCTTCAACGGTTATCGTGCCGTCAAAGTCGCAGAATACCACCCGTTTCTGATTGTTCGGGATGGGAGATTTTGGCTTGTCATCGGTCATTGTCAGTCGCACAAGAGAGAGAACATAAAAAGTTTACACAATTCATCGTACACTATCGAGCAACAGAGACAGCGACGGCCAAAAACTAATAGCTGCGAGCTGTTTTTTGGGAATCGCCCGCAGGATTTTATGCAGATTCTTCGAGAGAATCTTCGTCAAGATAATCTTCGTCGAGGGAATCTTCGTCGAGGGAATCTTCATCGAGGAATTCTTCTATTTCCTGCTTTTGATTTTTGGTTTTTTGGGGGTTAGCCTTAGACGGCAAACAGATTAAATTGTCATCCTCCGTATTAATCAAACCCTTCGATCGCAATTTGCCCATCAGCCGCGTCACCGTCACCCGCGTTGAGCCGATCGCACTGCCAATTTGAGCGTGAGTCAATGCCCAAGGCAGCCGATAGCCCCGAACCACATCCGGTTCTCCCTCACCTACGTAAGGTTCGCCGAACTCTTCGATCAACAAAGTGAGAAATCCCAGCAATCGGTCGATCGTCCGGCGCTGTCCCAAAGTGCTTAGCCAGAGTAGTTTTCGCTGGTGCTGGTAGCGAAACGCATCCAAAATTTCCCTGCGGAAGTGAGGCCAATTATCTAAGTCGTGCCAATACATCCACACTACGTGAGTTTGATCGGCGTGGGCGTAAGCTTGGAGGGAAAACGGAGACTGAGCAACCAGTTCAAAGGGCTGACCTGCGCCGACGAAGCCCAAAAAAGCTTCTTCTGTAGTTTTGTCGGCAGATTTTGACGATTTCGTCGCGGCGCTAACTTGAGCGCTACCTACGAGTCGCACAGCACCTTTCTGGACTAAATACAGCAGTCCGGGTCTAGCGGGAATCCGCTCGTCTTTGCTAAAAGTCCGGCAGCGGTAATGTTCCTGGGCCCAGTCGATAATTCGCTGCCAAGTGATAAACGGTCGATCGATAGTTTCTAGAGGTGTGGAAGTTGATTGCATAGGTGAGGCTCTGGGATATATTTGATCGGTGAGAAAAACAGCTTCTGCCAGCAGTGCGATACAAAGTGAGACAACAAACCCCGATCGAGCTTGCACGCTGCTTAAATGTGCAGACTCTTCTCAGCTTTACCGGAAAATTCAATGTAGCAAAAAATACATCTAAATGGTAGAGTTCAGCAAACAGTTTGTCTTAAATTTTGTATATTTAGCCCAAAAATCGCTGTAAAGCCGATTATTTCGATGTAGTCCCGCCCCGAAAAGTCGATCGAGCTTCTCTGACATCAGCAGTTTAACGTACAAGAACAATGCAAGTGGTAACACTCGACCATAGCTGTTACCGCAGGATCGGCCAATATGGATACACAAAACATCTCCCAGTGCCCCGAAGTTTCAGTCAAGTGTTTCTTGCTGTCAATGTTCCACAGCGTCAGCAACAGGCAAGATGCCTGTTCCACAAAGACTGAATTTTGTAGTGGAACAGGCATCTTGCCTGTTCTTGAGAATGGTGCAGTATTTCCGTTGAATCGGAGCAAAGATAGCGCGCGGGTGCTGTACGTGTCGGCGATCGCCCTGAAATTGGCTAAAACTTGGCAGCAGACACCGCAAGCGATCGCGGCACAGTTAGTCGAAACTCTCGAACCGCTGTGTTGCCCAAATTTCGCCGTTAAAGTCGTGCCTGGGGGAATTATCGAGCTGGAGCTCACTGATGCTGGTTTAGGCTTCTGGTTGCAGCGTTTAGCTCAAACTAAGCTCCCAGTTCCAGAATCTACGATTTTGTCTCCTGTTGTGTGTGCCGATCGACTGTTTCCGATTCAGTACAGCCACGCGCGCTGCTGTTCCCTGCTGCGAATGGCCCACCGCGATCGCCTAATTTCGATCGCACAGCCCGATGTAGCTACAGCACCCCAAATTTGGTCTCTGACGGCCCCAAATCCCATCCCTTGGCTCGACAAGGGCGATAGACTGCGGTTAGTACATCCAGCAGAACGCAGTTTAATTTTGCAACTAATCGCAGTGCTAGATAATTTAGCTCCTATTTTTGGGAATTGCACCCAAGAAAAACCAGTCCCTACCCAAAATAACATTGTAGGGACACGGCACTGCCGTCTCCTCTATCATTCCGGTGCAACCGGAATTGATACCAATTATCTAAAAATAGCTAATAATTTGAGTGCGGCATTTCAGACTTTTTACAGTCAATGTCGGATTTGGGGAGAAGTTAAAATAGAAACACCAAAACTTGCTCAATCCAGATTGGGTTTAGTATTAGCAACTCAATCTTTGCTCAGGTTTATCCTAGAAGAATTATTGAACGCCGTTGCTCCATTAGAACTTTGAGTTATATCAATTCCCGCTGCGCCGGAATCATATAGAGGACACGGCAATGCCGTTTCCCTACCGTGATTAATTGTAGGGAAACGGCACTGCCGTGTCCTAATTTCGGGAGTCTAAAGAAAAAAGAAACAACAAGGAATAGGAAAGAGAGTTTCCGGTTGCATCGGAATGATACCGAGGACACGGCACTGCCGTGTCCCTACCCATTAATTGTAGGGACACGGCACTGCCGTCTCCTCCGTTTATATCATTCCGAAGAAGAGAGGATTTGATATAAGTTGTTGTACATTTAAATTGTATATTTCGCTCCCGATCAAAAGTCGTCAAATCCTCTTCCCCTCTAATAGACGTACAACAGCTTATATTTTTGGGGCTGGTTTCGGACAAGTTTTATATTTAAAATCGCACTGATAGACGTGTTCTTTTTGCCAGCTCAAAGGAATTTCCAACAAATCGCGAGAACCCGTAACACCTTGGCCGAGAAATAGCAGCAAGGCGATGCAGTTTAACACAGTGTGAATTTTCCGCCAGCCGTGCGATCGATCCTGATAAATTTCCGGCGCAATTGCCAAGGAAAAAATCATCAACAGCGCCGCAACGATGCCGTAATAAAAATGAGAAACCAGCCATTCATCGTCCCTGCGAAAAACCCCATCTTGGAATCCCAAAACTACCAAACCGACACCAGTCAAACTCGCAAATACTCCCCGCCAAAGTTTCTGCCTTGCTTGATACAAAAATACCAGAGAAGCAATTGTCGCGGCAAACATCAGCGCAATGAAAACTACTTGAGTAGGAGAGTTTTTCCAGAGTTCCTTCTCCAAAATACTTTTAAAATAAATAGAGTAAGCAAGAGCAATTAACGTAATTCCGACGATCGCCCCAGTCAGCAATTGGCCCAATTTTAGATGTTCCGGGCCGACGGTAGGAGGAATTTTGCTTTTGTCGCCAGTGGCGACTTGCAGCCTGCGCTGGCGAGTTTGCCAAGCCGCATTGACCACAGTACCAATAATCGGGAAAACTACCGCCACTGCGATCGCCGGATGGACGAGCGCCATTACATCTTCGGGTTCCATACTGAATATCCCACCATAATATCTACATCTAGTTTAAGGCGTTGCAGGCGAGACTGGTTATTCTGCAAGTTGTGCGATCGGCAGCGTTACCGTAAATGTACTGCCGACGCCTTCTTCACTGCTCAAACTAATTTCGCCGCTGTGCAAGTCCACGCATTTTTTAACAATGTTCAGCCCCAGTCCAGTACCGGGAATTTGACCCACATTTTTAGCCCGGTAAAACGAATCAAACAGCCGTTCTTGGTCTGCTATAGGTATGCCAATTCCGGCATCTTGTACGGAAAAAATCGCCTCGTTTTCAGTAACTTTTAATTCAAAGATTACTTGAGTATTTGGGGGAGAATACTTAATAGCATTAGACAGCAAATTGCTCAGAATGCGCCGGAGCAAACTGGCCTCCAAACACGCCATCGTTGATGGACTGTGATTTACAAAAATCAGCGTCACCGGCTCGGTTTGAGGTTTCAACTTCAGGCTGCTCTGAAATTCCCCTACCAACTCATTGCAAAACTTGGCTAAGTCTAGCGGTAGTAAGCAAAACGCCATTTTTCCTGACTCAAATTTGCCCAGTTGCAAAACGTCGTCTAATAACAGATCGATGCCTTTTGCTGCTACTTGAGTTTTATCTAGCAATTCTTGTGTTTTCTCATCTGTTAATTTCGATTTGTACTGGGTAAGAACTTGTGTAGTGCCGATGATGAAGTTCAAAGGATTGCGAACGTCGTGGGCAATCATGTACAGCAAAGAGGTTTTCATGTCGTTGAGTTCTTTCGCTGTTTGCAGGCTGCGATCGAGTTGATCGTGAGACAATTTTAGGGTTAAAGACAACTGGCGCGATCGCAGCAAAATCTCCACCCGCGCTTGCAATTCTATTTTCTCGATCGGAGCGATAATTAAATCGTCAATAGTTTGCCAAATAAACCGCGTTGCCATCCCTACATCCGATCGCGATGTAATCAAAAGAAAAGGCAAGCATACCGGGTGTTCTGCTTGTTTTTTGGCTGCGATCCATTGCCAGTGCCGTTTCAAGGCAAGACCGTCAATAATACCCATGCCAAAGGATTGATTAAATTGTGACAAATCGTCAATTTCACTAGTGGAATTTGGCAGCAATACCATGTAGTTAACCGCTAACCATTCTAATAACAGGCGGCGATTTTCTTTCTGTTCGACAAGCAATAAAATTTGACTCACGCAGGTTCTCCTAGCAAGCTGTGAATAAGGCTCAGTAACTGTCTAACTACCAAAGGTTTTATTAGTATACTGCAAGCACCGCGGCACAAGCTTTCCTGCTGAATAACAGCGCTTTGTTTCGGCGAAAGTATCAGAAAAGGGATTGGGTGACTTCGCAGTTGTTCGCAACAGTCCTAAATCCGGCGGTCAAAACCAGAAATATCTACTAAAGCTATCCCAATTCGATCGGGAAGGTCGATCGCCCGTGCAACCTCTTCAAAACTCGAAGCCGTCATCACCTGGTATCCTTCTTTGTTGAGAAATTGTGCTAGGAGTTCCAAGTTTCGCTGATTGCGGTCTACGGCTAAAATTATGGAGTTGCCAGTCATCGATCGGCTTCCTATAAATAAGGTTTATACCATTTTAAATTTGAGTTTGGTAGGGTGCGTCGCCGCGATATCTTGGATAAAACTTGCAGATTATAGATGGCGACGCACCTTACACGGGATCTCGCAATATTGTGTGTATCACATATACATGAAATATGCTGTATATCAAATTAGGTAGCATCGGAATTAATTTTACCCGCGATCGGGACACGGCAGTGCCGTTTCCCTACTCGGATTAACTGTAGCATCAGAATTAATTTTAGCCGCAATCAGGACACGGCAGTGCCGTTTCCCTACCCGGATTAATTGTAGAAAAACGGCACAGCCGTGTCCTCCGTTTCGATCGTGTATGAGTGTTACCGGCATTGATATTACTCCATAGATAGTCGAAAATTAGCAAATCAAAAGCACAACTAATTAATTCAATCTTGATCCGCTACCCCATCAATCCACACCGGCGCCGAACTCAAAATCCCGCGCAGTCCCCGTATTGGTTTGCTGACTTTGATACCGTAGCGAGTAATATCGAGTTCTCGCAGAGTTTTCTCGAAATTGCTGACTCGTTTTTTAATTACTCCGATCGCCTTGCGGATTTCTGTTCTATTATGCAGTTGGCGTTCCAGGTAGCGTATAAACACAATATTATCCGCCAAATAGCTAATCCCGAGATCGGTCAGCCGAAAATCTCCGCTAATCGCTTCTACCTCATTAATCAAAATCACCGTGACTCCCATATTCTGGAGATACTTGCACAAAGCGTGCAAATTGTTCACCAAATCTTGCCCCCGCATCGAAAGCTGATAGCCAGAAATACTGTCAATCATCACAATCCGCGTCTTTTGCAGCTCCACCTCTTGGCGTACCATGCCCGCAAACTCATCCGGCGAGTACAGCAAAGGTTCCACAGGTATCACCGAAAGATTACCTTGCGCCATCATCGCCCCAACCGGGATGTTAACTGATTCGCAGCGACGCAGCATAGTAGACATTGACTCCTCAAAAATGTAAACGACCGATCGCTCCCCCCTTCCCGCCGCTTCCTTCATAAACTGTATCCCCACCGTCGTTTTACCCGCGCCGCTAGGCCCGCAGATCAGCGTCACAGTCCCCCGTTCCAGTCCCCCGTGCAGCAGTTCGTCCATTTCTGGAACCCCAGCCGAAATCGGTTCAGCGACAAAATCCTGCTGGTAGCTCTCCGGTAACAATCGCGGAAATACCTGCATACCAGTCTCAGTCAGGCGCAGCGAATGGCGGCCATCCCGGAAGTTGGAGCCTCGCAGCTTGGTAACAGACAGGGCGCGTCCTTCAGGGCGCAGTTCCAAATAAATTACTCCGTCGCTGATGAATTGCAAATCGTCGTCGGGAGCACTTGATGTACCTTCTGAGGTGAACACCACCGTCGCCCCCCCTTCCACCAAAAACCGCAGAAAAGACAAAACTTGCTTGCGAAACTGAAACTCATCCGCAGCTAAGTAGCGGAATTGAGTAATCGCATCCAAAAACACGCGCTGCGGTTTGACAGCTTGGACTCTCTCGATAATCTTTTGCGTAGTCGGTTCTCGCTCAACCTCGGAGGCGGAAAAAATGTCGTAGGTTTGAACTTCGGTAAAAAATTCTGAAGACGGGCTCAAATCGAGGAACGGCATCGCTTCGATGTCAAAACCGAGACTTTCGGCATTGGCGCGCAATTGCGCTTCCGGTTCTCCTAAAGTAATGAACAGAGGCTTTTCTCCCAACTCAACACCTGCTGTCAGAAAGTGAAAGCCCAGTGTAGTCTTGCCAGTACCCGGGCCGCCGCGAACCAGATAAGAGCGTTGAGGGATGAGGCCGCCGCAAATTACTTCGTTGAGACCGGTAACTCCTACAGAAAGCCGGTTTTGAGACATTTGTTTGTTCATGTTTTGAATATGGGGCCCGTATTAATATTTAATGGTTTTAGGCAATGTTTTGATGATTTTTTTTACCGGGCGTCTCGCAACCTTCATGAAATCTTTTTCTACCGAAAATTACGTTAGCACAGAAGAATTACAAAGTATTGTCGGCACTGCTGGCATCTGTCTGCGGCAAGATACAGAGGCTTTTTGGCAAGAACGGGTAGAAAAAGCAGTTGCGCCCGGTACCTCGATCGCCTGCACCGTTTATCCCAATACTCAAGAAGAACTGGCGGCGGTGATTGCTTGCGCAAGGCAAAATCGGTGGCGCGTCTTGCCTTGCGGCAGCGGCAGCAAACTCGATTGGGGCGGTTTAGTTGAGGGAGTTAATATTGCTGTGAGCACGGCGCGCCTGAACCGGCTTGTAGAACACGCTGTCGGCGATTTAACCGTGACTGCGGCAGCGGGAATGAAGTTTGCGGATTTACAAGCAGTCTTAGGTGCAGTAGGTCAATTTTTGCCGATCGACCCGGCATATCCACAACAGGCAACTTTGGGCGGGATTATCGCTACGGCTGACACGGGTTCCCTGCGCCACCGTTATCGGGGCGTGCGCGATTTGCTGTTGGGAATCACCTTTGTGCGATCGGACGGTAAAATTGCGGTAGCCGGAGGTCGAGTTGTGAAAAATGTCGCCGGTTACGACTTGATGAAACTGTTTACCGGTTCCTACGGCACGTTGGGCATCATTTCTCAAGTAACTTTCCGAGTTTATCCACTACCTGAATCATCGGGAACAGTAATATTGACTGGAGAAGCTGGGGCTTTAGCTCAAGCTGCTCAAATCCTGTTATCCTCTGCTTTGACACCCACAGCCGTTGATTTGCTGTCACCTGATTTAGTCACAAAATTAGGTTTAGGAAAGGGTACAGGATTAATCGTCAGATTTCAAAGTATTGCAGAAAGCGTTCAACAACAATCAGCCCGGTTACTAGAAGTTGGCGAAAAATTGGGTTTGCAAGGCACTAAATGCAGCGAAAATGATGAGCATCAGTTATGGCAAAGATTGCCAGAAACAATGTGGGATTCTGGCACAAAGTCGGCAATTATTTGCAAAATAGGCATCAGACCGTCGGAAGCAGTCAAGGCAATTAACGAGTTGCCGATACAGGATGCTTGGATTCATGCAGGCACAGGTTTGGGGGTTTTGCGGTTTGAGGCTGCGACTGCTCAAACGCTGTTGCAGGTACGCCAAGGGTGCGAGGCTAAAGGCGGTTTTTTGACTGTTTTGGCAGCGCCGACTGACATCAAGCAAGAGTTAGATGTTTGGGGCTATACTGGAAGTGCGATCGATCTAATGCGCCGGATCAAGCAGCAGTTTGACCCGGAAAATATTTTGAGTCCAAATCGTTTTATCAGCGGTATTTAATTTAAAGTTTGCGGGTGCATCTCATTTTTGCAAATATCTTCGTAGGGGCGAAGCATTCCGGCAGTAA
>ENA-OFCE01000564-OFCE01000564.1-metagenomes-genome-assembly--contig:-NODE-564-length-23690-cov-4.668796_pt1 | contig 23690 bp, 24 predicted proteins | sample MGYA00153388_OFCE01 | MGnify analysis MGYA00153388
CGGCGGGCCGCCGGTGCTGCAAAGTCACGCCGACGCGGTGCAGCGGCGCGTGCGGCGTGCCTTGCAGCGCAGTCGGGTGCAAGTCGTCCAAGACAGCTGCAGCCGCATCGACGCCGACCACCTGCAGGCCGGCTCGGGCGAGCGCATCGGCTGCGATGCCGCGGTGCTGGCGATCGGCGCCAGCGCGCCGGGCTGGCTGCGCGGCAGCGGCCTGCAACTGGACCCGCGCGGCTTCATCGCGACCGGGCCGACCCTGCAGAGCGTGTCGCATCCGGACGTGTTCGCGGCCGGCGACGTGTCTGCGCGCAGCGACGTGTCGCTTGCGAAGAGCGGCGTTTACGCCGTGCGCGCCGGGCCGCCGCTGGCCGCGAATCTGCGGCGTCACATCGAGGGCCGGCCGTTGCAAGCGTTTCAGCCGCAACGCCGCAGCCTGAATCTGCTGGCCTGCGGAGAGCGCTATGCGATCGCCTCGTGGGGCGGCTGGTCGGTCGAAGGCCGCTGGGTCTGGCGCTGGAAAGACCGCATCGACCAGGGTTTCATCGCGCGGTTTCGCTGAAAAGCTGTACCCGTGACGGCGCTCCGCTCCGCTCTGCAACGCCTGGCAGTGCCTGGCAACGCTTCGTGCGTGGTGCTCGAGCGAATGCGGGCGACCAATCACAAACTGGTGCAGTATGCGACGTGGTGCAGCACATCAAACCGCGTTTTTGCCGCCCTGGCAGCGTTGCAAATCCCCTCAATGCCACTCGGCATCGCTGTGGTTTGCGCTTGACCAGGACGACAAATCCATCGGTTTTCGCAGGTGCTGCACGGCGTCGAACCCTGCACTGGCCATCGTCTCGTTGTCCGCAGCCTGGATGAACCGCCTGCTCGTGCCAGATGTTGCCGGTGATGGTGCCGGCGTCGGCGCTCGCGTGGGTCGCTCGGCGGCCAGCGTCGACGCGACGCGCCGCACCCAATGAATCGACGGACGAAACGGTCCAACCTGTCGTTCCGACCAAGGGCTTTCTAAAAAACTATCCTCCACAACAACTGTTGAATAAAAACCTCGGCGAGCTGCAGGCGTCGATCGCCTTCATGAACTGTGATTCGTCGAACCCCGGCCTTCAGTAAGGGCCTTCGCCCACTGGCGAGCGTTGCCATCGGCCCCTGCTCAGCACCAACTCGACAAATCAGCTCCCCACTTCAAGCCAGGAAAGCACTTCTTCGATGGACATGACGGTCAGCGTGTTGTTAGGCACTTTCATCATGTCGGTGCTGGCTTTGTTCGTTTTCATCGCCTCGATGGCCAAAGGCCTGTTCGGCAGCGGCGGTGCGGCGGCGCTGCAGATTTTCGACGCCGACGAGATCGGCACGGTCGAAGACCCCGCCGCCACCCAGGCTCAGCGCGGCAGCCTGCAGCGAGCGATGGACCCATCGTCTGCGCGAACGCAGCGCAATGCCGCAGAGGTGGCCGCGCGGCTGCGGGCCGACGAGAGCAGCTCGCTGGTGGTCGGCGTGTGTTTGACGATGGCCGTGGTGTGGCTGGTGCTGGCCTCGGTGGCGGGGTTGGTATCGTCGATCAAGCTGCACGCGCCAGACTGGTGGGTCGAGCAAGCCTGGATCACCTTCGGCCGCATCCGGCCCATCCACCTGAACCTGGTGGCCTACGGCTGGTGCTCGATGGCCGGCATCGGCGTGGCGTTGTGGTTGATTCCTCGCCTGCTGAAGACGGAGCTGGTTGGCGCGCGTTATGCACTGCTGGGCGGCGCCTTGTGGGCGGTGGGCGTGTTGGCCGGCACGGTGGCGCTGGCGCTGGGTTATTCAGACGGACTGGAGTGGCTGGAGTACCCGTGGCAGATCGACATCCTGCTGATCGTGGGCGGGGCGCTGGTGGGCTTTCCGATGTGGCTCACGCTGCTGCGGCGTCGGGTGGCGCACCTGTACGTCTCTGTCTGGTACATCGCCGCCGCGCTGCTGTGGTTTCCGTTTCTGTTCCTGGTCGCCAACTGGCCGGGCCTGCATTTCGGTGTCCAGCAGGCCACGATGAACTGGTGGTACGGCCACAACGCATTGGGCCTGTGGTTCACGCCGCTGGCGCTGGCAGCGTCGTACTACTTCATTCCCAAGGTGCTGGGCAAGCCGATCCATTCGTACAACTTGTCGCTGCTGGGGTTTTGGTCGCTGGCTTTCTTTTACAGCCAGGTGGGCGGGCACCACCTCATCGGCGGGCCGGTGCCTTCCTGGCTCATCACCATCAGCATCGTGCAAAGCGTGATGATGGTTGTGCCGGTGTTTGCGGTGGCCATCAATCAGCACCTCACGGTGCTGGGCAATTTTCGCGCGCTGCTGTACTCGCCCACACTGCGCTTCATCGTGCTGGGGGCCATGTTCTACACGGCGGCTTCGGTGCAGGGCTCGCTGGAGGCGCTGCGCTCGGTCAACACCGTCACCCATTTCACGCACTACACGGTGGCTCATGCGCACCTGGGGCTGTACGGCTTCTTCTCGATGGTGATGTTCGGGTCCATCTACTTCATCATGCCGCGGGTGATGAAGTGGGAATGGCCGTACCCCTGGATGATCTCGGCGCACTTTTGGCTGGTGTTGGGCGGCTTCGCGGTCTACTTCATCAGCTTGTCGTTCGGCGGCTGGTACCAGGGTCTGGCGATGCTGAACAAAGATTTGCCCTTCATGGACAGCGTTCGGCTCACCCTTCCCTATTTGCAGGCCCGCTCGGTGGGTGGTGCCTTGATGACGCTGGGCCATCTGGTGTTCGCCGCGCACTTTTTCATGATCGGCTGGAAGTTCGGGCCCAAGCGGCTGGGCGCCGCCTTGTTGACGCCGCGGTTCCTGCCGGGGGACGTGGGGGTGGGCACCCCGGTGGACATCCCGGCCTACGCGCCGGCGCATGCGGCCACGGCGATCGGGGGCGCGCGATGAGCGCCCGCCCGGGTCGCTGGGAGATGGACGAGTTGCGGCTGGTGGTGGGCGCCATGGTGATCCTGTCGCTGGCCACCGGCTTGTTGGTGGTGACGCCTTATTTGCTGCTGAAGAACGTGCAGCCGCCCGCGGGCCTGAAGCCCTACACGGCGGTGCAGTTGCAGGGCCGGCAGGTCTACATCGCCAACGGCTGCGTGTATTGCCATTCGCAGCAGCCGCGCGACATCGCGCAGGCGCCCGACGCCAGCCGCGGCTGGGGTCGCGCTTCGGTGGCGGGCGACTATGCCTACGACACGCCGCACTTGTTGGGCACCATGCGCACCGGGCCCGATCTGTTGAACATCGGCGCCCGCCAGCCCAGCCGCGACTGGCAGCTGGGCCACCTGTACGCGCCGCGGGCCTACACGCCGGGTTCCATCATGCCGGCCTTTCCGTACCTGTTCGACGTGCGCAAAGGCGCTGCGCAGCCGGGCGACACGGTCGTGAACTTGCCGCCAAAGTGGGCCCGGCCCGGCGAGACCGTGGTGGCCACACCCAAGGCGCTGGCCCTGGTGGAGTATCTGATCTCGCTGGACCGCACCTACCCGGCGCTCAAGCCGCTGTCGGTGGCGCCGACCGGAGGCACACGATGAGCACCCCGGCCAAGCCATCACCGGGCGACGACGCCGACACACCCAGCGGCAACAGCGACTTCGGTGTCAGCGAATTCGCGGCGATGCGCCGCGAAAACAGCGACCCCGACGAACGGATTCGCCCACTGCCCTGGTTTTTCACGATGTTCCTCGGGGCCATCGGCATGTGGGGTGCCTTCTACATCGCTTCCACGCCATCGGGTGAAGCCTCGGCTTACGGCGACCAGCGCACCGTGGCGCTGTTGCGCCCACCGGTCGAGGTGGTCGGGGCCGTGCCGGTGGTCGACGGCAAGCAACTGTTCGGCGCCAAGTGTGCCGCTTGCCATCAGGCCAGCGGGCTGGGCGTGTCGGGCGTGTTTCCGCCGCTGGCGGGGGCCGAATGGGTGCTGGGCCGCGAGAAGGTGCTGATCAGCATCCTGCTGCACGGCGTGCAGGGTGAACTGGAGGTCAAGGGCAACAAGTACAACGGCGCGATGCCGGCCTTCGGTACGTTGGCCGACGCCGAGATCGCCGCCGTGCTGAGCTACATCCGCAGTGATTGGGGCAATCAGGCAGCCCCCGTGAGTGGCGCTGCCGTGGCCGCGCAGCGCGAGGCGACCAAGGATCAGAAGGCCGCTTATGCGGGCGGCGCGGCGCTGAAGGCGTTGGCTCCCTGACATGCCCGCTGCCGCGCCCGACCCGCAGCCCGGCGTGCGGCACGACGTGCGCCAGGACCCGCTGCGCGGCCAGCCGAACGGGCTCCCACACGACCCGCTGCGCGGCCTGCTCGGCAGTTTTGCGCTGTGCCTGGGCATACTGATCGCCGGGTTGGCGGCCGTCTTCCAGGCCACTGCCGGCGGCACCGCCTTCACCACCGAAACCCTGCGCCGCACGGCGGTGGCTCAGGCGCCGGTGGTGGTGCCCGACTATCGCGTGGTCGACGCGCTGGGCCGGACTTACAACCTGCGCAGTCTGCTGGCACAGGACGGGCGCGTGGTGATCGTCGACTTCGTCTACACCCGCTGCATCACACTGTGCTTGGCGCTGGGCACGGTGTTTCAGCAATTGCAGGCGCAGATCCTCGAGCAGGGCCTGCAATCGCGGGTGGGTTTGCTGTCGATCAGCTTCGACCCGCTGCACGACCTTCCGCCCGCGCTGACCAGCTACGCGCGGCGCATGCAGATGCAGCCTGGCGTGTGGCAACTGGTCAGCCTGCGCAGCGAGGCCGACCGCCGCCGGCTGCTCGACAGCTTCGGCATCATGGTGGTGCCTGCGCCGCTGGGTGAGTTCGAACACAACGCGGCGTTGCATGTCGTCGGCCCCGACGGCCGGCTGGTGCGCATCCTCGGCCTCGGCGAGGGCGCGCTGGCGCTGGACTTCGCCCTTGACCTGACGCGATCTCTGGCGCCATCTCTGTCGGCATCAATGGCGGCATCAATGGCGTCATCAATGGCGTCATCAATGGCGGCCCCGCCCGGTGCGCCTCAGCTGCGCGCGGCGTTGCCATGACGCAGGCCGTCCGCCCGGCCACCGACCCCGACCCGCTGCGGCGCGCCACGGGCCGACGCACGGCGGCGTGGCTGGCCGCACTGACGGCGCTGGCGGCGCTGGCCCTCTCGCTGCCGCCGCTGCGCCCGCTGATCGAGCAAAGCATGGTCTGGCACATGTTGGTGCAGATGCCCTTGCTGATGCTGGCCGGCTGGTGGGCGGCCGCAGCCTGGGGACTGCCCCGGGGACTGCGCTGGAACCGCTTCGGCCTGACCGGCTTCATGCTGGCGCAATGCATCGCGGCCTATTGGATGATCCCGGCCATGGTCGACCGCGCCGTGGTGCTGCCTTCGGCCGATGCCGTCAAGCTCGTCACGCTGTGGATTGCCGGCGTGGCGCTGAATCTGGGCTACAGGCAGGCGCCGCTGGCGGTGCAGTTGTTTTTCATCGGCTACGGTCTGCCGATGATGGTCTGGCTGGGCCTGTACCTGGCCGGCACCGACCTGCGGTTGTGCAATGCCTATTCGTTGCAAAGCCAGCTGCGGGCAGGCTGGGGCTGGGTCGGGCTGGCGTCGGCGTTGGGTCTGGCATGGGCGCTCGACTTGCGCCTGCGCCCCGCGGCGAGCTGGACCACGGAATCCGTACCGCCTGGCCTGGTCACGAATTGACTGGCGTGGCCTGCTCGCGCGCTCTGAGCCGCAAGCCCGTACTTCTGAAAACGCACAGGGTCGACACAGGGCGAGCGCCGCGTGCCTTCGGATCTGTGCGCACCCAAGCAACAGGCACCGGCCTCGGCCGGGCGCCTCGTCGCGGATCGCGGGCCACGCAGGCGCCCTGCCTGGTCGAACGGACGCCGAACTCGGGCGCAGCCCCGTGTCGACCCGAACGCACCGTGCGGTGCAGCGACGCGTTCAGTCGTTCGGCCGAAAATTCAGCTCGAAAACCGGCGGCACGCGGCCATCGGTGTCGCGAGGCATCTTCTCGGTCTTGTTGACCGCGCCCAGCACGGCCTCGTCCCAGCGCTTCACGCCACTCGACTTGATCAGCTTGCTGCCCAGGATGGTGCCGTCGGGCGCCGCCCGCACCTCCACCGTGGCCAAAGGGTTTGAATCGCTCGACGCGTCGGCGTAGACGATGTTCGGCTTGATGGCCGCCTTGATGCGCCCGGCATAGCCCGCCGACGGCCCGCTGTCCTGCGCCGCGGTGCCGCCCGGAGTCGCGGCGGTCGGCGCGTTCGCCTGGCCCAGCATGCGTTTGAGGTTGGCTTCTCGCTGCGCAGCCAGCTGAGATTCCTCCGCAAGCTGCTGCTGCTCGACGAGTTCGCGTTTCTTGCGGTCCTGCGCCTCGAGTTCGCGCTTCTTGTCGAGCGCGAGCGTGCGCTCGGCGTCCTTGCGCCGGGCGTCTTCCAGCTGGGCTTCCTCGCGCTTGGCCAGCTTCGCCGCTTTGGCCGCCTCTTTTGCCGCTTCCTTGGCAGATTCTTTCTTGGCCTGCTCGATGGCGATCTTCGGGTCCGGCAGCGGCGCCGGCTCGGGGTTGGCATTCGCCGGCTCGCGCTTGGCCTTCGCCGGCTCGCGTTTTGGCGGCCGCGGGTTGGCTGCGGGGGGCGGCGCTGGCGGCGGTGTCACGGCCTGCGGTGCCGCCGACTGAGGAATGGCCGACCACAACTCGGCCTGCACGCCTTCCGGCTCGCTGGCGCGCCAGCGCACGCTCAGAGCCAGCGCCAGCACCAGCAGGCCGTGCACCAGCAGCGCGAGCACGAGGCCCAGGCCGAGCCCCTTGGGCTGTCGCGGCGCCAGCGTGTCGCGCTGCGGCGGCGTGTTCATCGTGGTCGCGCCCGCGACCATCGATGCGGCCCGTCGTCCGTGGAGGGCGTGCTCAATTCAGGCGCCGCTGTTCTTGACCGACAGGCCGACACGCTGCACGCCGGCGCGCTGCAGCAGGTCCATGACCTTGACGACGACTTCGTATTTGACCGCCTTGTCGGCCGAGATCACCACCGGCGTGGCGGCATTGCCGGCCTGCGCGGCGAGCACCCGGCTTTTCAGATTCGCCATCGTGGCGGCCGGCTGGTCCTGCCCGTCGATGCGCAGCCGCAAGCTTTCGTCGCTGCCGACGATCACCTCGACCACGTGCTCGGGCCGCTGCAGGCTCTTGCCCACCGTGGGCAGGTCGACCATGCCGGTCGTGATGAGCGGCGCCGTGACCATGAAGATGATCAGCAGCACCAGCATCACGTCGATGAAGGGCACCATGTTGATCTCGCTGATGGTGCGCCGGCGCGACGAGCCGCGACGTCCGATGGCTGCCATGGTCAGCCCCCTAATGCGCCGCCGCGGGCGCGCTGCCGGCGTTGCGCTGCAGGATGTTCGAGAACTCCTCGATGAAGCTTTCGAGCTGGATCGCGATGCGGTCGATGTCGCGCGCGAAGCGGTTGTAGGCGATCACCGCCGGGATCGCCGCGAACAGGCCGATCGCGGTCGCCACCAGCGCTTCGGCGATGCCGGGCGCCACGGTGGCCAGTGTCACCTGCTGCATGTTGGACAGCCCGACGAACGCATGCATGATGCCCCACACGGTGCCGAACAGCCCGACGTACGGCGACACCGAACCGACCGAGGCCAGGAACGACAGGTTCGATTCGATCGTGTCGAGCTCGCGCTGGTAGCTGGCACGCATGGCGCGGCGCGCGCCGTCGAGCAGCGCACCGACTTCTGTGACGCGGCGCTCACGCAGCTTGAGAAATTCGCGCATGCCGGAGGCGAAGATGCGCTCCATCGTCGACCCATCGACGCGCTTGCCGGCCTCGGCATACAGGTCGTTGAGGTTCTTGCCGGCCCAGAACTCGCGCTCGAAATCGTCGTTGGCCGAGCGCACGCGCTTGAGCCCGAACAGCTTGCCGAAGATCACGGTCCAGCTGGCCAGCGAGGCCAGCAGCAGGCCGACCATCACGGCCTGCACCACCGCGCTGGCCTGCAGGACCAGGGTGTAGATCGACATGTCTTGATTCATTCGGTGCCTTGCAGAAGGGGTGTCGGAATGCGCCGTGGCCGGTAAGTTTGCGCGTCGACGCAGCCGATGCGGATGCTGGCGTCGGCCACCAGCTCGGTGCCGCGCCGGGCCTGCTGATGCAGCGTCATGCTGGCGCGGCCGCGGCTCTGCACCTGCACCGTGATGTCGAGCAGGTCGTCCAGCCGCGCCGGCTGCAGGCAGCGCAGCGTGGTCTCGGCGACCACGAACACGAGGCCTTGCTCGGTACGCAGGCGCTGCTGCCCGACGCCGGCCGCGCGCAGCCATTCGGTGCGGGCGCGCTCGAAAAACTTCAGGTAATTGGCGTAGTAGACGATGCCGGCGGCATCGGTGTCTTCCCAGTAGACACGCAGCGGATGGCAGAAATCGGGTGGGGTCATCGGCGGCCGGTGGGTGGTGGCCGCGACGCTGGCCGCCGGCAGCGGATTATCGCCGCAGGCGTGCCACCGCCTCGTGCAGCTGCGCCAGGCTGGTGGCGTAAGACAGGCGCAGGTAGCGCTGCGGATCGTGCTGGCCGAAATCCATGCCAGGCACCAGGGCGACACCGCGCTGCTCCAGCAACTCGGCGGCATGCGCGTTGCTGTCAGCGCTGAAACGGCTGCAGTCGAGGTAGACGTAGAACGCGCCGTCCGGCTCGGCCGGCACGCCGTAGCCGAGCTCGCGCATCGCCGGCACGATGTAGTCGCGCCGCATCTTCAGTTCGTCGCGGCGCGCCCGATAGATCGCCATCGAATCGGCCTCAAAACAGCCCAGCGCGGCATGCTGTGCCAGGGTCGAGGCGCAGATGAACAGGTTCTGCGCCAGCTTCTCGAAGGTGGCGACCCAGCCCGGCGGGACCACCAGCCAGCCGAGCCGCCAGCCGGTCATGTGGAAATATTTCGAGAAGCTGCCGGCCACCACGATGTCGTCGCCATGCGCCAGCGCGCTGCGCGCCGCGCCGTCGTAGCTCAGGCCGAGGTAGATCTCGTCGACCACGCAGTAGCCGCGGTGCTCGCGCACCACCTCGATGATGCGGCCCAGTTCGTCGAACGGGATCGAGGTGCCGGTCGGGTTGCTCGGTGTGGCCAGCATCACGCCGCGCACGTTGCCTTGCCAGTGCGACTCCACCAGCGCAGCATCGAGCTGGAAGCGTGTCGCCGGGCCGACGTCGATCGGCGTCGGCACGCCGTCGAACGCGCTGACGAAATGGCGGTTGCAGGGATAGCTCGGGTCGGCCATCAACACGCGGTCGCCCGGATCGACCAGCGCACAGCAGGCCAGCAGCAGCGCCGCCGAGGCGCCGGCGGTGACGACCACGCGCGCCGGGTCGAGGTCGATGCCGAAGGCCTCGAAGTGGTAGCGCGCGATCGCCGCACGCAACTCCGGCGTGCCCAGCGCCGGGGTGTAGGCCGTGGCGCCGGCCCGCACCGCGCGCTCGAGCGCGGCCACGACCGCCGGGGGCGCGGTGAAGTCGGGTTCGCCGATGCTCAGGTGCACGATCGAGCGGCCGGCGCGTTCCAGTTCGCGGGCGCGCTTGACGAGCTCCATCACATGAAACGGCTCGATCCGGTCGACGCGCTGCGCCAGAGGTGCAAGGGTCGGGGCGCGGGTGCTCATGGTCGGACGTGGCTGCATGGGAAGACTCTCGCCAAGGCTATCAGTTCGGGCGCTGCGCCGGGCTCGCAGCGTGCGATGGTCGGCAGTGATCCTGCTGTCCGACCGGCGTAGGCTGCGCGGATGAAACGGGAAATGGCTGTCGGCCCGTGCCGGCAAGCCGTGCAGCCCCCCGAAACGGCAGGTCGATGCGGGCGCCCCAGGCGAAGCTGCAGCCTCGCGGCCACTGCGGCAGGTCCACGGGAAGGCGGGGCGTCCGATACCGACCAGCCCGGACCAGGTCGAGCGCGCCGTCATCGTGTCGCCTCGTGTCCCGAACCGCTTGCGGGGACGCAGGCGATGTTCGGAGTCTGCAATGCAGTTTGGAGATGCCACGGGCCTGGCGCGGTGGGCGGGAAGCGCCCTCGACGCGCCCGTCTGGCGCCCATCTAGCACCGCCCATGACGGTGCCGGCCTCGATATCGCTGCAATGTGCCCGCTCTCCGGCGCAGTTGACGGGCGCTGAGGCTGCATGGCCGCTGTGGACCACGCTCGCATTGCTGGTGCGGTGCGCCGCTCTTGACTGTGCTGCTGTTCGCGCCGGGCCGGCGCAGCCTCAAGTCGGGCCCGCTGCTCGGTGGCCGTGAAGCGCCGACGCGCTTGCTGCTGACCGGCGTGTTGCTGGGCTCGGGCTGGGGCGCGCTGATGCTCACGCTGGGGCCCGATAAAAACATGCGTGGCATGTTGTTCTGGCTGATCCGCAAACTGTCGGATGCGTTGTCTTGGGCGCCGGCGATGCTGACGCTCGCGGCCGCTGGTGCTGTCGCCTTGGCGATGGCGCGACCGCTCAATGTGATGTTGGCCTGCGACGCGCGCGCCCTTGCGCTCGGCGTGAACGTGGCCCGGCTGCGCACCGGCATCTTTCGGGTCCTCGCGGCGGCGACTCCCTCTGCCGTCACGACCGCCAGCCTGGGCTTCGTCGGCTTGTTGGCACCGCGTGCGCTGCGACGCCACTGCGGCAATGACCAGCGCGTGCTGCTGTCGACCAGCATGCGACATCGCGCTGGCCGCGCTGGCGCAGCGTCGCCTGGAGGCGCTGGCCGATCGCGATGTGGGAAGCCTGTCGGACGGCGCGCGCCAGCGTGTCGTGCTGGCCTGCCTGCTGGCGCAGGAGCCGTCGCTGTATCGGCTGAACGAGCCGTTGTCGCACCTTGATCTGAACCAGCAGCACGAGGTGATGGCACTGCGGCGGCGCTGTGCGTTGAACGACGGCACGCTCCGTGCTAGCCAGCGTGCACGGGCTGTCGATGGCGGAGCGCTTTGCGACGCATGCGATCGTCTCCGAGGGGCAGGGCGCCTGGCTAACCGGGGCGGCCAATCAAGTGCCGAACGAGCCGCCGCTGTCGCTCGCCTTCGGCCACCCGTTGCGACGGCTTAGCCGCGGCGGCGACGTGGCGTTGGTGGCGTGCTGAAGGGCTTTTGTCGCGTGTGGCGCCCATGGGGCACGGGACGGCGGGGGACCGGCGGAAACGCCTGAAACTCGCCGCACGTATCGTCCGCGCTTGCTCGGCGGCCGCTTGCCGGTGGTGCTGGCGGACACGCCAATGCAATTGCCGGTCGCCAGGCCGGCGAAGGGGCCGGCAGAGGCAGGGCTCGGCCCGTGGCTCGACCGGCCGCAACTGCGCGCCATGACGCGCGGCAATTTCTGTGTCGTGCCGTCGGATCTGATCAGCCAGCACGTACCGGGCATCCTGGACGCCGCCGACCAGATTCGCGCGCATCTGCAGGCCGCGAGACAGCACCGTTCGCGTTGAAGCCGCCTTGGCTTCGCCGGCTGCTTCGACCTCGCGGCGGTTCCCCTCAATCAGTTGGTGCGCCTGAACGGCCGCATTGACGGCGCCCGTCGGCGGCGAACTGGACCTTCCGTCGCGTCGGGGCCGTGCTTCAGCGGGCTCGGTACTCCAGCGCCAGCAGCCAGTGGCGGCCGGCCGTGTTGTAGCCCTGCGCCAGTTCATAGGCCTTGTCGGCGGCGTTGTTGAGCTTCAGGCTCAACGTCAGCTCGGGAGTCAGCACGCGGCCGGCGCGCAGGTTCAGCAGGCCGTAGCCGCCCATGCGCGATGCGGGGCTGTTGGCAGCCGAGTCGTAACGCGCGCCCGACAGCACCCATTCGGCCCCGCCGCGCCACGGTCCGGTGGTGGTCTCCACACTCGCGCTGCCGTGGTCGCGCGCGCGCCGCACCAGTTGCAGGCCGGTCGCAACATCGACGGCATTTTGGTGCGTCCATTCGGCGCGACCGCTCCAGCCGCTGCCGGCATAGGCCGTGTTCAGCGTCGTGCCGCGGATGCGCGCCTGGTTGACGTTGACGACCGTCGTGAACGTCGGATCGCTCGCGATCAGGTCGGTGATGCGGCTCTGGAACGCGGTCAGTCCCGCCTGCAGGCCGGCGTGTGTGTAGCGCACCGCCATTTCGGCGCTGCGCGACCGCTCGGGACGCAGCTCCGGGTTGCCCGAGAAGAAATCGCTGACGTAGTACAGGTCGTTGTAGCTCGGTGCTTTGAAGGCCGTGCCGGCCGAGGCCGACAACCGCCAAAGCGGCGTGACGCGCCAGCCGTACGCCAGGTTGCCGGTGGTGTGGCCGCCGAACTGCGTGTTGTCGTCGTGGCGCACCGAGATCTGCAGCAGCTGCGCCTGCCAGTCGGCCGCATAGCTGGCAAAGACGGCCCGGATGTCGCGGCGGGTCTGTGCATACAGCGTGTCGCTCGAGACGCTTTCACGTCGCCATTCCAGCCCGGTGGCCACCTGTCCGCCGAGCGCGTTCAGGTCGTTTTGCCAGGTCGCCTGGTCCTGGTCGGTGCGGAAGCGCCCGGGATAGAGGCCGGTGACCACGCTGTCGTCGGTGCCGCGCGCCAGCCGCAGGCTGCTGAGCCAGTCGGTCGTCAAGCGGTTGCGGCTGTCGAGCGACACGGTGCTCAGGCGCTGCCGGTTCAGGTCGTCGCGGTAGTTGCCGTCGGCATCCGCACCGCTGTCGAAATCAGTGGTGCCCTCGCTGCGCAGGAGTTGCGCGGTCAAGGTCTGGCCCGCGGCCCAGTCGTGGCTCAGGCTGCCGCCAAAATTAACGTTGCGGTACGGGTCGCGGTCGGGGTTGAAGGAATAGACGTTCTGCGCGTTGGTGGCCGAATAACCACCCGAAATTTGGTGGCCGAGATTCGCCGACACGCGGGTCGCGCCGAACTCGCGTCCGACCGACAGCGCGGCTTCGCGGCTCCGCCAGCTGCCCGCGGCCAGCCGCGCCGAGGTGTGCGCGCCCCGCGTCGTGTAGATCTGGATCACGCCACCGACCGCGTCGGCCCCGTACAGGCTGCTCGACGGGCCACGCCGGATCTCGATGCGGTCGATCTGGTTCAGCGGAATCTGCTCGAACGCATTGCTGCCGGCGGTGGCCGAGTTGACGCGCACGCCGTCGATCAGCACCACCACGTGGTTCGCATTGCTGCCGCGCAGGAACACGCTGCTGGTCTGGCCGGGTCCGCCATTGACGGCGATCTCGGCACCGCCGCGCGACTGCAGCAGCTCGACCAACGAGCCGGCGCCGGAGTCGCGGATGGCCTGCGCGTCGATCGAGACGACGTCCGACAGCACGTCGCGTGCGGGCAGCGGCAGTCGGGTGGCGGTGATGAAGACCGGTGCAAGCTGGACCGGACGGGGATCGTCGTCGGCGGCCAGGCTGTGAAGGGGCGAAACGAGCATGGCGAGACCGAGCAGGGCGGTCTGCCGCATGGGATGGGCGTTCATGTGGACTCCAGGCAGCAAGCGTCCCCGCAGGCTGCACCGTTGGCAAACACCGTGGCGACAAGGCACCACGGCGGCTTTGCAGCAGGCCGGTATCCGGGCTCGCAGGCCGAGGCACCGAAGTGCCTCTCGACCACCGCCTTCCCACGGGCGCGAACCCGCAGTGGCATGTTGGATGGTCGTTTCCCTGCTTACCGGTGCGGGGGCAGCGCAGGCCTGTACGTCCTGGCGGACGTGGTCACCTGCTTCCCGTTTAACTCGCGACCAAGATCAGCCGAAAGCACCCGTTGCAAATTTGATCATAGCCGCGGTACCGCGCGGCAAAGCTCAGCGACGCGCAGCGCGTGCGGCGCTCACCTCGATCGGGCGCAGGTCGACCGCAGCCTTGTCGAGCACGCCGTTGACGTACTTGTGGCCGTCGGTGCCGCCGAAACTCTTGGCCAGTTCGACCGCCTCGTTGATGGCGACCTTGTACGGGATCTCGATGCAATGCTGCAGTTCGTACACACCGATCATCAGCACGCCGTGCTCGACCGGCGACAGCAGCGTGGTCTTGCGGTCGACGTGGCGCGCGAGCACCTCGTCGAGCCCGGCCGCCTGCTCGATGCAGCCTCGCAGCAGCGCCTCGAAGTGGTTTTTGTCGCACTTGTCGTAGCCGTCCTGCTCGCGCATGTGGGCCTCGATCTCGGCGTACGGCGAGCCCGACAGCAGCCACTCGTACAGGCCCTGCAGCGCCACCTCGCGCGAGCCGCGGCGGGGTGACTTCGGACGTGGCGGCTTGACTGGCAAGACCGTCGGCGAGACCGCCGGCACCACCGCCGGCACTGCAGGTTCATCGCTCATCGCACCCTCCTTTGCACCAGGTGCCGTGCGCCTGGGGTTGGGCCGCGACTGCGCGGCTGTCGTGGCCACAGCGGTGCGCTCACTTCAGGTCTTCCATCAGGTTGGCCATCTCGACCGCCACTCGCGCGGCGTCACGGCCCTTTTCGGCGGCGCGCGCCCAGGCCTGCGCCTCGCTTTCGACCGTCAGGATCGCGTTGGCGATCGGGATGTCGTGGTCGAGCGAGACGCGCGTCACGCCCGCGCCGCTCTCGTTGGCAACCAGTTCGAAGTGGTAGGTCTCGCCACGCACGATGCAGCCGAGCGCGATCAACGCGTCGTAGCCTTCGCTGTCGGCCAGCGCGGCCAGCGCCAGCGGCACCTCGAGCGCGCCCGGCACGGTGACGTGCTTGACCTGCCGCAGGCTCACGCCCAGCGCCTGCAGCTCGGCCAGGCAACTCTCGGCCAGCTGGTTCGTGATCGCCGCGTTGAAACGCGCCTGCACGATGCCGATGCGCAAGTCGTGCCCGTCGAGCGCCGGCGCGCGGCCCTGGTCAGCGACTTGCATGGGAAGTGCCGCGTGGTTCGCTCATGCCGGCGCGGCGACAAAGCCGGTGACTTCGAGGCCGTAGCCGACCATGCTCGGCATGCGACGCGGGCTGCCCAGCAGTTTCATGCGGGCGATGCCGAGTTCGCGCAGGATCTGCGCGCCGATGCCGTAGGTGCGCAGATCCATCTGGCCGCGCAGCGGCGGTGTCAACTCGCGCGGGCGCAGTTGCGGCACCAGCGCTTCGACGCCTTCGCCGCAGTTGAGCAGCACCGCGGCCCCGCGTTCGCTCGCGTGCAGCGCGGCCAGCGCCTTCGGCAGCGGCCACGAATGCCCGCTGCGATCGGCGTCCAGCAAGTCCATCACCGACAGCGGCTCGTGCACCCGCACCAGCACTTCGTCGGCGCATGTCCACTGTCCTTTGGTCAGCGCCAGGTGCAGGCCGCCGCTGCGGTCGCGAAACGAACTGCACTCGAATTCGCCTTGCGCCGTGGCGAGCGTGCGGTGCCCGGCGCGTTCGATCAGCGATTCGTTGCGGCTGCGGTATTCGATCAGGCTGGCGATGGTGCCGATCTTCAGGCCGTGGCTGCGGCCGAATTCGATCAGGTCGGGCAGACGCGCCATCGTGCCGTCGTCGTTCATCACCTCGCAGATCACCGCGGCCGGGGCCAGACCCGCCATGCCGGCCAGGTCGCAGCCGGCTTCGGTGTGACCGGCGCGCATCAGCACGCCGCCGTCCTGCGCTTGCAGCGGGAAGACGTGCCCGGGCTGCACCAGATCGGACGCCTTCGCATGGCGCGCCACGGCGGCTTGCACGGTGCGCGCGCGGTCGGCCGCCGAGATGCCGGTGCTGACGCCTTCGGTCGCTTCGATCGAGACCGTGAAGGCGGTGCCGTGCTTGGTGCCGTTGCGCACCGTCATCGGTGGCAGGCGCAGCAATTCGCAGCGTTCGCGGGTCAGCGTCAGGCAGATCAACCCGCGCCCGAAGCGCGCCATGAAATTGATGGCTTCCGGCGTCACCAGTTCGGCAGCGAGCACCAGATCACCTTCGTTTTCGCGGTCCTCCTCATCGACCAGAATGACCATTCGGCCAGCGGCCAGCTCGGTCAGGAGCTCGGGGATGGGTGCGATGGGCATGCCTCAATTGTAGGTGCTGGGGCTCGCTGCCCCGGGCTGCGGAGGCTCAGGCGACCGGTCTGCGCGCGCTCAGAATGCGCTCGACATAGCGTGCGATCTGGTCGATCTCGAGGTTGACCGCCCAGCCTGCCTGCAGCTGCCCGAGCGTGGTGTGCAGCAGGGTGTGCGGGATCAGGTTGATGCTGATCTCGCAGCCCTCGGGCAGGTCGGTCGCGCGGTTGACGGTCAGGCTGACGCCGTTGACCGTGATCGAGCCCTTGTAGGCCAGGAAGCGGCCGAGCTCGGCACGCGCCAGGATGCGCAGTTCCCACGATTCGCCGACCGCCGCGAAATGCGTGACGAGGCCGATGCCGTCGACATGTCCGCTGACGAGGTGCCCGCCCAGCCGGTCGTTGGCGCGCAGCGCTTTTTCGAGGTTGACCGGTCCGACGTCGCCGAGGCCGGCGGTCTTGTCCAGGCTCTCGGCCGAGATCTCGACCCGAAAACGCCGGGCCGGCAGGTCGAGCGCGCTGGCCGTCATGCAGGCGCCGTTGATGGCGATGCTGTCGCCCGCCTGCACGTCGTCCAGATAGCCCGGCGGTGCCTCGATGTCGAGTTGCCGGCCGTGGTCGAGTTCGGCGCCCAGCGGCGTGGCTTTGATGATGTGGCCGCGGCCGGTGACGATGCCTGTGAACATAAACCGAATTGTCGCAGGGCGCGGCCGCGCGTGATGCTGCGACGCGCATCGGCCCGGGTGGCGGATTCAAGCCCGACGCCGCTTGCGGTTCCCGTGCTGCGGCCGTGTCCGGCAGCCGCGTGCGTCTGGCGTGCCGCGCGCGCGTGCGGCAAACCCGTGCCCTTGTCGTGCTGCGCCCGTGGCGGCAGTCTCTGCCCGTCGGCGGTCAGCGACCGAACTCGATCGCTGTCGCCGCCGTGCCCGGTTCGGCGGGCACCGGCCGGGCCAGGATGCGCAGATCGTCGCCGATCGTCGTCACGCTGGTGAAGCGCAGCAATGGCGTGTCCTGCAGGCGTTGCAGCGGCCCGAAGCTCGCCAGACCGTGGCCGGAACCGAGCAGCCGCGGCGCCACGTAGATCAGAAATTCATCGACCAGCCCGGCGTCGACGAGCGACCCGGCGAGCTTGTGGCCGGCCTCGACGTGCAGCTCGTTGATGCCGCGACCGCCCAGGTCGATCAGCATCGCCGCCAGGTCGACCTTGCCGCCCGGGCCGGGCAGCGCGACGATTTCGGCGCCGCGCTGGCGCAGCGCGTCGACCCGCGCTGCGTCACTCGCGGCAACGGCGTCGGCCGCATAAATCAGCACCTGGCCGGGCGCCTCGAGAATGCGCGCGTCGACCGGTGTCTCAAGCCGGGAATCGACGATCACGCGCAGCGGCTGCCGGGCGATGTCGACCAGCCGCACGTCCAGTCGCGGGTTGTCGTCGCGCACCGTGCCGATGCCCGTCAGCAGGGCGCTCGCGCGCTTGCGCCAAGCGTGGCCGTCGGTGCGCGCGGCGGCGCCGGTGATCCACTGGCTGACGCCGTTGGGCAGGGCAGTGCGCCCGTCCAGCGACACCGCACTCTTCAGCCGCAGCCACGGTCGGCCGCGTTGCACGCGCGAGAAAAAGCCGATGTTGAGCGCCTCGGCCGCTTCCGCCAGCGGGCCGAACTCGACTTCGATGCCGGCCGCCTTCAGGCGCGCCGCGCCCTGACCGGCGACCTGTGGAAATGGATCCTGCACGGCGATCACGACGCGCGCCACGCCGGCGGCGATCAACGCGTCGCAGCACGGCGGCGTGCGGCCATGGTGGGCGCACGGCTCGAGGGTCACGTGCACGCAGCCGCCGCGCACCGAATGGCCGCGCGCCTGCGCGTCGCGCAACGCCATCACCTCGGCGTGCGCGCTGCCGGCTGCCTGCGTGTGGCCTCGGCCGAGCAGCTGTCCGTCGGTGCCGGTAATGACGCAGCCGACGCGCGGATTCGGCTCGCACAGGCCGATGGCCTTTTCGGCCCACTGCAGCGCCTGTTGCATCAGGCTCAGATCGTCGGGACGGTGGGTCATCAGGGTTGGTGGGCGGTGGTGCCGAGATCGACCGCGACGTCCGTGGCCGATCCGTCGAGTCTGACAGCGGCCGCGCGCGGGCAGGTCTCGGCGCCGTTGACGACGAGGAAATTCTGGTTCGCCAGCGCGCTGGCGACGTTGCCGTAGCTGCCCGGGTTTTCCGGGTTGCCGTCGATGGTGCCCGAGCCGTCGAGGTCGGCGCTGTAGCGGCAGACCCGAAACTGGGCCGCACCGGTTCCGATTGCCCAACCGGTGGGCGCCAGCGTGGCGCGGCCCGACCAGGCGGCGCTGCCCGTGGCCGGATAGACCACGCAGTGATAGGCCGTCAGGCGCTCGCCGCTGTCGACCCAGGCGGACAGTCCGAAACCGTCCGGCGTTGCTGTCAGTGGCACGTCGCGGCGTTGCGCGCCACTGGCGTCGGTGTAGATGACGGTCTTGAGCACCTCGCTGCTGCAGGCCGGCGGTGTGGCGCTGCCCGACACGGCCAATGCCATCGTGAACGGACCAGGCAATTCGACGGCGCGGGCAGGGTCCGGCGGCGTGGCACTGGAGCGCCGCACCGTGCCGCTCAGCAGCAGGCCTCGCGTTGAATCGCATTGCGTCAGGTCGGCCGGGCGCAGGTCGGCGGTGCGGGTGGTCGCCGCCACGCCGGTGCAGCGGCCGATGACGGCGCCGCTCGCGTTGTCGAACAGCAGTGCCTGCGTGCCGTCGCTGACAGGCTTGAAGGCGCTGCTGCCGTTGCCGAGATCACGAGCCGAGTAAGGCACCTGCAGCGATCGCCCCAGCGGCGGCTTCGACCCGCCCGCGCGCACCGACAGCGACAGCGAGCCCGCCAACGCCGGCGCGACGCCCGCGATCACGGCGCTCAGTTGCACCCGCTGCGGGTCGCCTCTGCGGTCGGTCCAGGCGACGCCGACGAGTGCGTTGCGCGCTTGGCCTGCAGCCGATGCGCCGATCTGCCGTGTGAGCGTGTAGGCCGTGCTGCCGGCGTACCAGGCATCGGCCGGCAGCGTGCTCGTGGCGCTGCCGAGTTCGGCGTACGAGCGCAGTCCGGGCGTGGCCTGCAGCGCCGCGTAGCCGCGCAGCGTTTCCAGGTCCTGCTGCGCCAGCCGGACGGCCTCGGCGCGCTGCCGGGCGGTGTCGGAATGCAGGCGCAACTGGCCGTTCAGGCGGGCCACCGCCAGCAAGCCGAGCGTCAGCACCAGAAAGGCGATCAGCGCCTCGACCAGGCTGGTGCCGCGCTGGCGCCGGCGGGACGAGGTGGGCTGACGGTCGCGGATCAGCGAGGTGTGCATGGAATGGTCCTTGGTTCAGAAGTCACGCCAGCTGCCGCCAACCCGCACGAAGCTGCCGCTGTTGCCTTGCAGGGTGGCCAGCACCGCCGCGTCGTGATGAAGGTCGGTCGCTGCGTCGCCGCTGTAGCCGCCCGCCGTGATGGCCGCGCCGCGCAGCAATGCGCCGGGCCCGCTGTGGGCGTTCCACGCCAGCGACGCGCTGTAGATCACCCCGTGCAGCCGCACCGCACCGCTCAACCGGGCCGCGCCTGTGGCGACGATCAGCACCGGGCGCTCGGGCGTGCCGAGCGTCAGCGGTCCGGCCAGCTCGAGGTCGCCCGGCACGAACAGCAGTTGCTGGCGCATGTCGTTGCCGGCCGCCTGCAGCAATGCGGCGCCGCAATCGGAAGCCGCGCAACCGACCTGCTGCACGGCAGGCTGGCCCTGCCAGGTGGCGATGTCCATGCCGAAGTAGCTGGCGAAGAACTGCGACGGCGTGAGCGCGGCCAGTGGGCCGTCGCCAACCACGATCGACGCGCCGGCCGCGGCGCCGGCCGCCCCGGACAGCCGGCTTGGCGTGGCGATCAAGGCGCCACCGGCATGGATCGCCAGCCCGGCAGGCTGGGGGTTGTGCGCACCCAGTGCGGCCGCGTCGACCGGGCCGCGCGCGGTGAGTGCTGCCACCGGCGTGACGGTCAGGCCGGGCGCCAAGCCGAACGTTGCCATGCTGCGCGAGACGGCGTCCGGCGCCGCAGCCGTGGAGCCCGGGTTGCACGGCCCGGCCAGGCTGCTGCAGCCGGTCGCGATGACCCGAATGACGCCGGGCTTGTCGCCGGCCTGGAACTGCACGCTGAAGGCCGGCGCCGGATCGTTTTCGCCGCTCGGTGCGGTCAGCGCCGGGGCGCCTTGCGCCGGACAACTGCACGCCCAGCCGGCGCCGCTGCGCACGCAGCTGGGCCGCAAGGCGGTGGCGACACCGGCGTTGTTCCAGGTGACCGGCACATGGCTGGTGTTGCTGCGCTGAAACGAGAGGTGGCGCTGCCGAAACGAGCTGGCGCCGGCGGCGTTCGAGCTGGAGCACGCGGCGTCGAGCGGCTGCGCATTGTTCAGCTGCGCCAGCGCCCATTCGAGGCCGGCCTCGGCCGCTTCGAAGGCCAGCGTGGAGCGGTACTGGTTGGCGGCGCTGCGCTGCTCGAACACGAGGTTGCGGCCGAGAAACAGCGTGACCAGCAGCATCGCGAAGCACAGCACGGCCGTCACGATCAGGGCCGCCGCGCCGCGTTGTGCGTGCGGGCCCGGGCGCGACGCCGGGGCAGGGCCGCGGGAATGGATCAAGGAGGTGTTCATGTCGTTTCCTCAAGAAGCGCAGGCGCCCAGCACGACGTCGTTGCGAAGCCGCACGCTGCTGCGCACACTGCGTGTCACGCGGGAATCGGTGGCGGCCCGGCCGTCGATGCGCACGACCAGGCTGCGCACCTGCAGCCGCGGTGGGCAGGTCGTGCTGCCGGCGGCGCACGCTGTCGGGCAGAAATCGGCCAGGCTCAGCTCGGCGATGTCCGGCTCGACGCTGAAGCGGGTGACGGTCAGCGTGCCGGCGTCGGTCAGGGCCTGCCAGTTGCCCGAGCCCAGCTGCAGTTCGATCACGCCGCTGCGCAGTCGAAAGCCGAACTGTTCGTTGCTGTCGACCTGCTGGTTCTCGGTAGCGTCGCGCGAAAAGCGGAACACGATCGTGTCGGTGCTCGCGTTGTCGGGGCTCAGCGCCGTGTACGGGTTGGTCGCCACGCCTGTGGCACCGGCGCTCCACACGCCGGCACCGGCCGAGCCCCAGTGCCCGGCGCGGCGCAGGTCGCGCGTGACGATGTCGGCGGCGGTGCGCAGGTCCTGCATCAGGCGTCCCTCGACGACCAGGCTGCGGCTTTCGCGCAGGTGCGTGACCAGCAACGATGTCGCGGTGGCGGCGATGAACAGGCCGACCGCCATGCCGACGAGCAGCTCGACCAGCGTGATGCCGCGCTGCGACGCGCGTCTGCGGTTGGACGGCTGCACGCAGTTCATGGTGCCGCCCATCACAGGTTCCAGCACGCGCGGTTGAGCGCGGCGCCGTTGTCGACCGCCGCGTCCGCACCGGACGCGTAGCCGATCTGCGCGCCGTCGACCGACAGCACGAGGTGACGGCAATTCGAATCGCGCGCCTGCGTGCCGGTGGCCGTGGCCAGCACGGCGTACCGCGCTGGCGTATGGGTCAGCACCTGCAGCGTGTAGTGGCCACCGGTCGACGTGCCGGCGACGCCGATGTCGCCCAGGCTGCCGTAGGCGGCGCTGTTCGAGCGCCAGCGTTCCTGTGCCATCTGCACCTGCATCAGGCTCAACAGCGCGTCGGCGCGCCGTGCCTTCTGCACCTGGCTCTGGAACGATGGGTAGGCCACGCTGGACAGCACGCCGGCCACGGCGACCACGATCATCAGTTCGATCAGCGTGAAGCCGCGCGACGGGCGGTGCCGCCGCCCGGGGCGGGCAGCGTTGGTGACATTGGTGACATTGATGCCGTTGGTGACGTTGATTACGTTGGTGGCATTGATGCCAGACAGCGGATGTGACATGGTGGTCTCCGGTCAGCAGGCGCGGTAGCCGGGCATCGCGCCCGACGGCGAGCACGAGCGCACCCGGCCCATCACATTGACGACGTGGTGCACGGCGCGGCCGTCGGCGCCGGTGAGGCGCAAGGTGCCGGTCGGAGTGCTGGTGCCGTGCAGCGGGTCGAACAGCAGCGACGCGGCGTTCGCCTGCAAGGCCACGCGGTCGTCCTGCGCCAGCTGCACCGTCTTGATGTGCACCGCATCGCCGCTGCACACCGCCGCACCGGCCGGGCCGCACACGCATTGCGCGGCCAGTCCGGTGTGGATCACGTAGCAGCTGCCGCCGGTTATGGCCTGGAAGCTCAGGCGCACCGGCTGGTTGCGGGCGACTGCCTCGCTGCGGCCGTAGTGCACGTCGGTGGCGAGCTGTGCGGCGGCGCCTTCGAGCCGCCGCGTGTCGATCAGTCCGCGCATGCCGGGCGCGGCGGTCGAGGCCAGGATGGCGCCGACCGTCATCACGATGGCCATTTCGACCAGGGTGACGCCGCGCGTGCGGTGGATTTTTCGCTCGAGAGGGTTGCTTTTCATGGGTGCTCCGGGTTGTGAACCGATGCACACAATGTAGAAAATCGAACCCGGTCGCGCGTCCCCAAGGGGAGGGCTCGGAGCACCCCTCCAGCTGGGGTTCCCCCGATTGGGGGACTTCGACCGCTGCGGCGGTGGGTCGACTTTTGGCGCGACCGCGCTCAGCGCGCGCCGCCGCTCAGATGTCGCGAATCAGCTGTCGGAATTCGTCGACGTCCTCGAAACTCCGGTAGACCGATGCGAAGCGCACATAGGCGACCTTGTCGATGCGCTTGAGTTCGCGCATCACCAGTTCGCCCAGCCGTGCCGAGGGCACCTCCTTGCTGCCGGTGGCGCGCAACTTGTCCTGGATGCGGTCCATCGCCGCGTCGATTTGCTCCACGCTCACCTGTCTCTTGCGCAGCGCCAGCGCCATGGACGCCCGCAGCTTGACCGGGTCGAAATCGGCCCGCGTGCCGTCTTTTTTGACGACGTAAGGCAGCGTGATCTCGGCGCGTTCGTAGGTGGTGAAACGCTTTTCGCAGCTGTGGCAGCGGCGCCGCCTGCGCACCACGTCGCCCTCGTCGGACTCGCGCGTCTCCACCACCTGCGTTTCGCCGTGGCTGCAGAACGGGCAACGCATCGTTTCGAATTCGGACGTGCGATGCGGCCGCGCAGTGCGCCGGTCAGCGGTAAACCGGGAAGTCGCGTGTCAGCGCCGCGACCTTGGCCCGCACGGCGGCGAGGCCGGCCTCGTCGTTCGGGCGGTCCAGCACGTCGGCAATCAGGTGGCCGGTCTGCCGGGTCTGGTCCTGCCTGAAGCCACGCGTGGTCAGCGCCGGCGTGCCGAGCCGGATGCCGCTGGTCACCATCGCCTTCTGCGGATCGTTCGGAATGCCGTTTTTGTTGCAGGTCATGTGCGCCGAACCGAGCAGGTTCTCGGCTTCTTTACCGGTCAGGCCTTTCGGACGCAGATCGACCAGCATCACGTGGCTTTCGGTGCGGCCGCTGACGATGCGCAGGCCGCGCTCGGTCAGGGTTTGCGCCAGCACCGCGGCGTTGTCCAACACCTGTTGCTGATAAGCCTTGAACTCGGGCGTCAATGCCTCCTTGAAAGCCACCGCCTTGGCGGCGATCACGTGCATCAGCGGACCGCCCTGAATGCCGGGGAAGATGGCGCTGTTGATCTTCTTGGCCAGCGCCTCGTCGTTCATCAGGATGATGCCGCCGCGCGGGCCGCGCAGGCCCTTGTGGGTGGTCGACGTGACCACATCGGCGTGCGGCACCGGGTTGGGGTAAACGCCGCCGGCAATCAAACCCGAATAGTG
>ENA-OFCE01000565-OFCE01000565.1-metagenomes-genome-assembly--contig:-NODE-565-length-23687-cov-4.544558_pt1 | contig 23687 bp, 26 predicted proteins | sample MGYA00153388_OFCE01 | MGnify analysis MGYA00153388
GCCGAGCGACGCGGGATTCAGGCGCTGACCACCAAGCTGACCACCCAGAAGGTCGCGGCCTCGAGCGCGTGCGGCTGACCGCCGTGGTGGGTTGAGGAGGGCAGGCCGGCCGTGTTGGCGACTGATTCGTAGCCGGGAGCGGCGTGGGCACACCGTCTGCCATTCAAAAGTCTCAAACGCTCGAGCAGCGGCAGCGCCGCGACGGCTTTTTCTAACTTCACTCAACAGGAACCATTCATGGACCACGCCGACATCGTCAAGACCATCAACAACCTGATCGAAATCTGCAAAGACGGCGAGTACGGCTTCAGCACCAGCGCCGAACATGTCAAGGGCGCGCAGGTCAAGCAGCAATTCGTGGAACGAGCCAAAGACTGCCGTCTGGCCGCCTCGCAGTTGAAGTCGCTTGTGACCCAGTACGGTGGCAGCGCCGAGGACGGTGGTTCGGCCACCGGCGCCATGCACCGTGGCTGGGTCGCCGTGAAGGGCACGTTGTCCGGTTACACCGACCTGGCGATCTTGGAAGAAACAGAGCGGGGAGAAGACGTTGCGCTTTCCGCGTACCGCAAGGCGCTCGAAAGCGATCTGCCAAACGATGTGCGATCGGTGATCCAGACGCAACTCGAAGGCGTGAAGCGCAACCACGACCAAGTGCGCAGACTGCGTGACCAGGCCCGCAACACGGCCTGAGCAAGTTCAGGCGCATCCGCCGCATCCGGTCGGGTGACCGGATGGTTTCAGCTTCCCGCTGATTTGCGCGTTCGCTTACGCGGCACGGAGTTGGCGACTTCGGCATCGGCGATACCGTCGCCGACTGGGTCGGCGGATTCGTTTTCATTTCTTTCGACCGGCCGGTCGAAAGAATTCGAGCGTGATTTATCGTCGGAAGGAGTGCCGTCTGCGAGGGTACGGAGCCTGTCAGGGTGGGTGTCCGGATGCCTTGGCCTTTTCGGCCTCGCATTGACCTCCGCCATCTCGCCAACGGTGCTGCGAGGTTCGCACGGGTTCGGAGCCGTCACGGCGATATCGCTCTTGAAATCGGCAGTGACCGGACTTCGCGCTTTTTTTCGCAAGATGCGTCTTTCCATCGTGCGAGTCCTGATGAAAACCGCTTCGCTCAACGCTTACGCCGCGCCATCAGCCGTTCAAGCAACGGCATCGCGGTGCTGAATGCAGCGCTCGCCGTCGCGGGGTTTAATTTGGCGCGCCAGCGGGCGGGCAGGATCGGCCAGACAAACACCACGATGCTGGCCCACGGCAGTGAGCTCCACCAGTGGCTCTCGTGACGAGGCCGGTGGTCGTTGCCTGACGCTGGCGCCACCTGACGCCGCCGCACCAGCCAATACGCTGTCAGCGATGCCGTGGCCAACGCTGCCGCCGACAGCATCCAACGGCGCTGCGCGATCGTGTCGCGCACCCGGGCAGAGATGTAGTCGATGCGCTGGTGCAGGTGCTCTTCGCGTGCGACCAGGCGCGACTCCGCTTGGGCGATCTGCTCGGCCAAGTCGGCCTCGGTATCAGCGGGCCGTGGGAGCGACGTCGTTTGCGGGGGCGGGAGAGACGGAGTCATGGTGTGGTGCCGTGGGTGAACCGGCGAAAGATTGCGGTTTCAGGCTGAAGGACAGATGACGCCGCGTGGCGGGCAAACCGAGTCTGGGCACCAGACTGCGCACGCGGGCAATTGCCACCCACGCGGCGATCAGGTTGAGCGCCAGCACGGCCAGCAACGACAGTGGCCATGCCAGCCCGAGGCTCACCAACCACGCCGCCACACCGCACCACAACGCCAGCCAGGCCGTCACACCGAGGATGGCCGCGGCCACCACCAGCATGACGATCTGCACCATGGCGTTGCGAGCGCGCTGCAGTTCCAGCGCGAGCAGTTCCAGTCGATCACTGACGAGCGCCGGCAATTCCTTGACCAGGCCCTTCACGGCCTGCAACAGGCTCTCTCCCACCGGCGGCGGTGGTGATGCAGGCGGTGCGCTCACGGTGCCGCTCAGCGGGCGATGCGGGCGACGAGCACGCCGATGGCCAGCGCGGTTGCCACGGCGACGATCGGTTTGTCGCGCACAAACTGCCGCAGGCTTTCAGTCCATTGCTCGGCCGTGACGCGGGCCTCATGTGCGCCCGACTGCAGCGCTTCATTGGCCTCGGCGACCGTGTCCTCGAAGCCTTCAATCGCCGGCGAGGCCGCGTCCGACAGCCGGTCGACAGTTTCGTGCAGGCCTTGGCGTGCCCGCTCGAGCAGGTCGGCACCCGGCGTTGCAGTTTGGCCGGTGGCGCCGGCAGTCGAGAGGTCGTCTAACGTGGTGAAAGGTGACGGGGACATTTGGCGCTCCAAAAATTAACGGACGAACGGACGGACCGACGTGCCGGCGACCGGATCATTTCGGCCCCATGCGGTGCTCGGCTGGCTGTAGGGCAAACGGTGTGCCACCCTCGGGCGCCGCTCGGTTCGTTTGGACTCGCTGAATCGGCTCGTGAGCTCCGGGGCGGCCCATCGGAACCGGCATGAATGTCGGCAAATATTGCCGGTTCGGTCTCGGGCGGCTCGCGGTTGCAAAGAAGCCACGCGTCGCCAGCCTGGCCTTTCGCCCGGGCAGGACCAAAACCCGGGGTTGTCGGCACGCGTTTTGCCCAGTTGAACGATGCAGTTTTCGTCGATAGAGAGTTCTGCCACGTCCGATCGGCGCGAGGCGAACAGGCCCATCGTTCTTTACGTCGAGGATCACCCGGTCAATGTGCTGGTGATGCAGGCGTTCTTCGAGCAGCGACCGGGGCTGGAGCTGGTCGTGGCGACGACCGGCAAGGAAGCGCTGGAACTGGCGGTCGGTTTGCACCCGGTGCTGTTGTTGCTCGATCTGAGCCTGCCCGACTGCCACGGCAGCGTGTTGTTGCCCGCATTGCGGCACCACGCTGGTTGTCGAGACACCACGGCCGTGGCGGTGACCGCCGAACCTTGCTTCGACATCGAGGGAACGGGCTTCAGCGAGTTATGGGCCAAGCCGATGTACCTGGCGCAGGTACTCGGGCGACTCGATGCGCTGACGGCGTCGATCAACGGAGCGGGAGCCTGCGCGACACCAACTGCGGCTCGCGCCGAGATTTGAAGCCGCTGCCGGGACCATCTCGCCCAGCCGCCTCGCCGGGCCCGAGCGTTCAGATGCCAGGCGCCTTGAACGTGGCGGGCCGGGCGGCCGGCGAGGCAACAGGCGAACCGCCCAGTGGCGCGGCCGTCGATGCGGCGCCAGCGGCGATGTCTTGCGAGAGGCGGAACAACGTGCGCACCGGGCGGGTTTCGGGCAACACGTAAACCACGCCGCGGGTCTGGCCGAAGGCAGGCTGGATCACGTTGTCGTAAAACCCGACCGGCACGTTGATGCAACCGTATGAGATGCGGTTGTCCGAAACGTCGGCGCTGGCCAGTCGTTGCAGGCGACGTTCGCGCGCGTTGTGGGTGCGCACCCGGTGCATCGACACGGCCGCGTCGTAGTCGACCCAGAAAATGTCTTCACCATTCATGTTGCGGCCCGGTTCGATGACGAAGCGGCCGGCGGGCGTGGTGCGTTCCTGCGGAGCGATGTCCTCGATCGGGCGTTCGCCGATCCCGGGCACCGAATCGTCGCCCTGCGCCAGCCCGAGCAGCACCGGTGAGCTGCCGATGGCCTGCGCCTGCGCGTCGTAGACCCAGGCGCGCGCGTTGCGCTTGTCGATCACGATGAACGGCACGCCGCCGTTGTCCTTCGTGGTGACCACCCAGCGCAGCGCCTCGCGAACGTCTGGCGACATCGCCACGGTGGCCGCGGTGGTGGTGGCCGCGGCGGCCGCCAGGATCGCCAGCAAAGCAGCTCGTGCGGCTGTCGAGTAACAAGATCTTTTCATGACGAATCGATTCGGTGGCCGGATGCGTCGGTCACGACGCGGTGCACGAAGAACAGCTTGCGCACCGTCGCTACCGACAGCACGAAGGGGTAGAAGTCCGGCACGCCCATGCTGCGCGACAACTCGTTGAGCACGCCCGTCAGTTCCATCCAGTCATTGAGCAGGCGCAAGAAGAGCCCCCCGTCGGCACCGCCGCCGTCGCCCAGGTCGGCCACGTCGTAGCGTTCGTAGCTCAGTCCGACATGTTCGCCGTCGAGGCCGAAGCGGTGTGCCGTGTCGAGCGTGTCCACCAGGTGCAGGTAATGCGCCCAGGTCTCGGCCCAGTCTTCCCACGGGTGGCTGCTGGCGTAGGCGCTCACATGGCGGCTGCCCCAGTCGGGCGCCGGGCCTTCGCGGTAATGGCGTTGCAGAGCTTCGGCGTAGTCCTGCCGGTCATCGCCGAAGATGGCGCGATACGGCGCCAGCCAGCCGCTGCCATCGACCAACCGCTGCCAGTAGTAATGGCCCGACTCGTGGCGCAGGTGCCCGAGCAGGGTCCGGTATGGTTCGCCGAACTGCAGCCGGCGCTGTTCGCGAGTGGCATCGTCGGCCTCACTCACATCCAGCGTGATCACGCCGTGGTCGTGGCCGGTAAGGATCGGCGCGCCGCCGGGGAGGGTGCGCAGCAAATCGAAGGCCAACCCGAGCTCCAACTGCTCCAGCTTCGATTCGACCGGCAGGCGCAAGCCCATCAGCGACGACACCAGGCGCCGCTTGGCTTGTTCGATGAGCCGCCACCAGCGCGCGTTCTCGGGCACGCTCAAGTCGGGCAGCATGCGCGTCAGACCGCACGAGCGGCACAACGGCGCAAACATCGGGGCGCCTTCGTTCAGCGGATCGGGCGCATCGTTCATCGCGACCAGCCAGTTGCAAGCCGCCGCGGTGTCCAGGTTGGCGCAACGCCGGAACCTTGGGGCGCGACCTGCTGGGGCGACGGCCGGATGCCACTCGCCGTTGCAGCCGGAGGGTGCCAGCGCGTACAGCATGGCGCGCTCCGGGTCGTATCCCAACGCGGTTCCGCACCCCAGGCAGACGCTGTTGCCGAAAAACACCGGGCGACCGCAGACGCAGACTTGCGCGCGGCGCACCACCGGTTCGGACGGGGCGGAATGCGGGTTCTTCAAAGCGTCGTGCGGCGCACCATTGCACATCACCGCCCGGCCTGCTTGCGAGTCGGCAGTCCTGGCGGCGTTGGTGGCGGTGCTGGTTGAGGTCGCGGCAGGAGAGACGCGTTCGTCAACGTCTGGCAAGGGATGCATCGGCAAATCGATAAGGACAGTCAGCGTTGAAAGTCGGTCTACAAACCGGTATCTAGTCTGGGGCTCGGGGCAGGGACGGCGTGCAGGTTTGGCGCCCAACGACGTCATTTATCTCCGCCACGGCAAGCCGCATTCACCCATTTCGGTGGCAAACACCATGCCCGTGGTTGTCACCGCCATCAGCGTCGACTCGTCGCGGGCGCCGTCGCCGTCGCCATCGCTGTCGCTGTCGCTGTCGCTGTCGCTGTCGCTGTCGCTGTCGCGGTCACCGCTGCCGCTGCTTCACTGGCGCTTTCCCGTCGCCGCTGCCGGTTGCCATCTACCCGGCGTCTGGTGTGTCCGGGTCGCCGCCGTCGGCCGCGTACTCCTTCAGCCGGTTGTAGAGCGTCTTCAGGCTGATGCCCAGCACGGCGGCGGTGCGCTCCTTGTGATGGCGGTGGTGGCGCAACGTTGCCAGGATCAGCGTGCGTTCGGCCTCCGCGAGGGAGATGCCCATCGGCAGCAACACCGAGGCGCCTGCGGCCGCGGCCGCAGCCGCGCTCGAGGCGGCTGTTGCCACCGCGGTGGCCGATGCACCTGGCGTCGGCACAGCGGTCGCTGGCAGGGCGAGGCCAGCGCTGGCGGCTGTGTCGAACGTGCCCGGCACCATGACGGATGGCGGGTTGTCCTGTGGCAGCCACTGCGCGTCGATCACGTCGCCGCGCGCCATCACGTAGGCGCGCTGCACGGCGTTGCGCAGCTCGCGCACGTTGCCGGGCCAGCGGTAAGTGCTCAGTCGTTCGAGCGCTTGCGCATCGAACGTCTTGACGTGTCCCTCCTGGCCGCCGAACAGGGTGAGGAAATGTTGCGCCAGCAGCGGCACGTCGGACAGGCGGTCGCGCAACGGCGGCAGCTCGATCGGAAAGACGTTCAGGCGGTACATCAGGTCCTCGCGCAGCCGGCCACCGGCCACGGCCTGCAACGGCAGGCGGTTGGTGGCGGCGATCACGCGCACGTCGGTTTCCTGACTCTGGGTCGACCCCACGCGCATGAAGCGCCCGGTCTCCAGCACGCGCAGCAGCTTGACCTGCAGGTCAAGCGGCATCTCGGTGATCTCGTCGAGAAACAACGTGCCGCCGCTGGCGCGCTCGAAGAAGCCCTGATGCTGCCGGTCGGCGCCGGTGAAGCTGCCCTTCTCGTGCCCGAAGATCTCGCTCTCGATCAGATTGGGCGAAATGGCGCCGCTGTTGACACCCAGGAAGGGCTTCTTGCGCCGGCGGCTGAGGTCGTGCACGGTCTGCGCCACCACTTCCTTGCCGGTGCCGCTTTCGCCGGTGATGAACACCGTGATGCCGGTGCCGGCCACGCGCGATATCTGTTCGTAGACTCGCTGCATCGCGGCCGATGTGCCCCACAGCTGGCCAAAGTGACCGCTCGTGGCGAGGTTCGCCGTGAGGTCGGCCACCTCGGCCTTGAGCACCGCCGGTTTCGTCACGCGCGACAACACACCCTGCAACTGCAGCAGGTTGATGGGCTTGACCAGGTAGTCGGCGGCCCCCATGCGCAAGGCCTGGATCGAGGTCTCGAGACTGGCGTGGCCGGTGATCAGCACGACCTCGGAATTGGCCACCAATTGCGGGTCGGCGAACAAGTCCATGCCGGTGCCGTCGGGCAGGCGCAAGTCGAGCAGAACGATGTCGGGCTGCTGCAGGGCGATTTGCCGGCGCGCGTCGCGCAACGTGCGGGCGACCGCGACCGTGAGGCCTTCACCGCCGATCAAGGCCTGCAGCGTGGTGGCCGAGTCTGCATCGTCTTCCACGATGAGCGCGTGGGTCATCGACTGTCCTCCGGGGTCGCAACGTTTTCAAGGATTGAAAATCAAGAGGCATTGTCGAGGTCGCAGAGCTGCGGCCGGGAACGATCGTGGCGAATGAGCGCTGCGATCTGCAACCCAATTGATCCAACCATGCCTGTCTCGATGTTCCAGGACCCGGCTTGCGCCGGCCGTGGTGTTTCACCGACTCGATGGCCCTGAAAGCAACAGGCGCTCGAACTGCGCGGCCCAGGCGCTGAGCCAGCCCACCAACCTCGACGTATCAGCGTGCGTGGTCCACCACTGGCAAGGGCTGCTCGTCAGGATGCACGGCACGGGCGATGGCCGCCGGCCACGCTGGACCGCGACGGCGCCTTGTTGTCACACAGCGCGCGAGCGCGGCGCGGCTCAGTAGAAGTAGTCCGACGAACCCGGCCTGGCGGGGTCGGCCACCGGCGAGTGCTCGCCCGGCAGCACCGGTTCCTGCACCTCGGGCGGGATCGGCGTGGGCAGGTCGATCGGGGGAATGCGCGTGTCGGGCGGCGGAATGTTCACGGTGTCGGGCGTGGGCTGCGGTACGTGATTAAAGCGCAACGTCGTCTGCGGGGCGGCGGCGACAGGGCGACAAACGGTGAGCGCGTTCAGGTGCATGGTGGACTCCTTGAGGACACAACCTCGGCAAGCCACGGGCCTGGCGCCGGGCATACGGGTTGCTAATTGGTCGCATGTTCGCCTACCAAAGTCAGACCACCACCCTTGCTCGCGTCGATCGCAGCTTCGACAAGTTGATCGTCGGCGCCGAATTTGGCGGCAGTGTGCTGGCCGAGCGGCTCGCGACACAGTCCGGCAAGCGCGTGCTGATGGTCGATCAACGCCCGCACATCGGCGGCGATGCCTGCGAGCGCTTCGACGGTGCTGGCATCTTGATCCATCCGCACAGCCCGCACATCGTCCACACCCATTCGAGTAATGTGTTCGATTACCTGTCGCAGTTCACGGCATGGCGCTCGTACCAGCACCGCGTGCTGGCCAGTGTGGACGGGCAACTGCTGCCGAAGCTCATCAACCTGGACACGGTCAATCGCCTGAATGGACGGCCGCTGACTTCGTCCGAGGTCGAGGCGTACTTCGCCTCGGTGTCCGAGAAGGTCGACATGGTGCGCACCTCGGAAGACGTGGTGGCGGCCAGGGTCGGGCGCGACCGCTACAACAAGCCCCTTCGTGGCCACACACGCAAGCATTGGGCGCCAGCTCGTTCGAAGCCTTCTTCGACTGTCGCATCGGCCGGCTGCCGTACCGAAGCCTGGCGTTCAAGCACGTCACGCTGCAGCAGTCGCAGGCGCAACCGGTGGGCACCGTGAACCATCCGAACGACCACGTCTACACGCGCTTCAGCAAGTTCAAGCACCTCACCGGTCAGCAGCATCCGTCGACGTCTCTGGTTCACGAACACCCGCAAGCGCAGGGCGACCCGTGCGACCCCCTGCCGCGCCCCGAAAATGCCGCGCTCTGCAAGCGCTGCGAGACCGCGGCCGAACAGCTGAGCGATGTGACATTCGTGGGGCGCCTGGCCAACTATTGGCACCACAACAGGGACCAAGTGGTCGGCCGGCGCTGGTGGTCCACAAGCGCATGACAGCGGCCGGAGCAACCGGAAGTTAACCGTTGCAGTCTGTTGGGACGCAGCCGGGTCAAGACAATGCGGCGACTTGTCCCCATTTCGCGCTGACCAGCCGCGTGGGGTCTGAGTGCAATCTTGCCCGCAGTGACTTCGATGCAGATTTGTCGCACCTGCAGACGGGCCTCGATCGGCCCGTTGCGGGCAATCGTTCATGTTGCTGCGCGATGCCGATCACCGCTTGATCGGGCGCGCCGTCCGATTGCGCAGATGCGGACGGTCCGGCACGGTCGGCACAATCGTCACACTCGCGCCTCATTTGTTCCTTGTAGTCATGAAAGTTCAGCATTCCGATAATCCTTGTGCCGCGTTCGGCGGACACCTTGCGGCACGGTTTACGGCCCGCCCCGCGCGCTTACCGACCAGCCCTCGCCGCGAGCAGTGATGCGAGGCCAGACAGAATGAACGTCGATGGACTGCTGCGTCTGCAGCAGGCGAGTCACATGCGCCAGCGACTGCACAGCGCGCTTGCAACCCGACGGCGGCTGCGCTCACGCGAGTGGCGGCTCGGTGGTGTGACGCGCATTTCGTCATGCTGACCACCACGCTGTTGGTCGTCGGGATGGTCTTGATCGCCTTGACCCTGGCGGACAAGGAGGTGCGTCGGCTGCCGCTGTCGCCCGCCTTGGTCTATCTCGTGCTGGGCTGGGCGACCGGCGCGCTGTTCGAGCAGCCGGACCGCGCCACGATGGATGACGTGATGCCGCGCCTGGTGTTCGTCACGGAGGCCGTCGTGCTGATTTCGTTGTTCGCCGTCGGGCTGCGATTGAAGGTGCCGGCGACCTTGCGCGCATGGCGCCCGGCTTTGCTGATGGCCGCGCCGGGCATGCTGGTGGCGATTGGGCTGGCGGCGTTGCTGGCGCACCTGCTGCTCGGCTTCGACTGGGCCGCGGCGCTGCTGCTCGGCGCGATCCTGGCGCCCACCGATCCGGTGCTCGCTTCGGAAGTCCAGATTCGCGCCGACGGCGATCGCGACGCGGTGCGGCTGAATCTGACGGCCGAAGGTGGCCTGAACGACGGCACCGCGATGCCGGTCGTGATGCTGGCGTTGGGCCTGCTGGGGTTGCACGATCTGGGCGTGTACGGCGCACGCTGGTGGAGCATTGACCTGCTGCGGTCGGTGGGCGGCGGCGCGTTGCTCGGCGCGCTGACCGGGCTGCTGATCGGGCGGGCGCTGGCTTGGCGGTTTGCACGTGGCGACAAGGTGGCGCGCGACGAACTGTTGTACCTGGGCGTCGTGACGTTGACGTTCGGGCTGGCACGACTGACCCACACCTCCACGTTCGTCAGCATGTTCGCAGTCGGGGTGACGTTGCTGTGGCCGCTGCGGCACGAGTCGGTGCTCGCCACCGGACAGGTGCTGAGCGAGCGCATGCATTCGTTCGGCGCGCGCATCGAGCGGCTGGTGGAGGCGGCCGGCGTGCTGGCGGTGGGCGTGTCGCTGTACTACCTGCCGCCGACCTGGAGCACGTTCGGCTTCGGCATCCTGCTGGTGCTGATGGTGCGGCCGCTGTCCGTGTTTGCGGTGATCTGGCCCGGCGCGATGACCCGCCATCAGCGGCGGCTGCTGGCTTGGTTCGGAATCCGCGGCATTGGATCGCTGTATTACCTGGCCTACGCGCTGGAGCACGGCGTAAACGGCGTGCTCGGCACCCAACTGGCGAGCACCGTGCTGACCGCCATCGCCGTGTCCATTCTGTTGCACGGCGTGTCGGCCACGCCAGTGATGGCGTCGTATCAGCTCCGCCGTCTGTCGTCGGGCCGCCGACCGAGGCGAGGCGTCCTCCAGCCGGCTGCGGCACCACCGCCGGTATCAGTGGCTTCGACTGTGCCCTCACCGCCGTCCTCACCACCGCCGCCCACACTCCCGCCCGCGGATTGAGGCGCGGACCGCATCGTGCCGGTGTCGCACGGTGCGACTGCGGTGCCTCGCCAGGCGTTTCGGCAGGTAGATCGCCGTAGCGTGAATTCGGGTCTTGAGCCGGCCGGGCTCAAACGCCACCGGTGTTGTGGGTGCGTGAGGCCTGCGTCGCCAGCGCAATCTGCTCGAGTGGAATCTTTGGCGTGCGGTCAGCGCACAACAGGCCGTTGACCTCTTGGAACGTGTCGGCAAACTGCGTGTAGCAAACGCCCGAAAACAGCGCGATGTGAGTCACGGTCTGCATCATCTCGGGATACATGCGGCCAATTTCGGCAGCGCCGTGGGCGACGGTGTAGCCCCAGGTGCGCGATGCATCGAACGTTTCGGTCGCGAAGACGATGCCGCCGAATTTGGTTTGCATGATCGGCTGGCCTTGGCGCGAATAGCCGTCGACCGTGAGCATTCAGCCGCCCGGACGCCGCCGGTCGAACTGCTGCTCGGTCTAGATCTCGGCACCATAGCGCAGCCACCGGAGCTCGCTGTTGGCGTCGTCGTCGTGGATGCCGATGATGTCGGTGGCGCTGCTCTCCCAGCCGTCGTTGCCAATCACCGGGCGCGTCGCGTCCAGCGTCTTGGTCAGGTGGTAAGGCGCTTGCACCGCGTGGCTCTGCTCGCGCACCACCGTCGGGTCTGGCACGCCCCGGCTTTCGTTGAACGGCACCCAGACGATCACGCACGGTGGCCGTATTCGCGCTCGATTGCCTCGGACCCTTCGCGCACCGTGCGCCGGATCGCCTGGCGCGTGAAGCGGTAGGCCGAGGGCATTTCCGCCCATACGAACAGGCCCAGCCGGTCGGCCCAGTAAAGGTAGCGCGGGTCCTCGATCTTCTGGTGCTTGCGCACGCCGTTGAAGCCCATCTCCTTGGCCAGCTCGACAACGCAGCGCAGCGCGTTGTCGTCGGGCGCGGTCATCAGCGTGTCGGGCCAGTAGCCCTGGTCGAGCACCAGCCGCAGCACGCAGGGCCTTCCGTTGAGCATGAAGCGCTCGCGCAGCACGTGCACCGAGCTGAGCGCGGTGCACGACTCGACCCGGTCGACCAGCCCGCTGCAGCGGTACAGGCTGACCGTGGCGCTGTTCAACGTCGGGCGCTCGGGGCTCCAGAACAATTCGTTGCGAAAGTCGTCGATGCCCGGGTCGGCCAGCACGATGATGCGGTCGACCTCGCCGTCCACCACCAAATAGCGGTCGCAAGCGAGCACGCGTCCGCGGGCCCGCATTGCAACATCGACCCACAGGCCGCCGTCGCCTTCGTCGCGGAAGGATGCACCTTCAACGCCGATCTCGACGCCGATCTCGAAGCCGATTGCGGAGGTCTCGACCTTCGGCGCCCAGCGCAGCCTGCCGATGTGGCAAGGGTTGAAGCGCTCGTGCCAGACGGTTTGCCACAGCCCGGTGGTGCGCGGACTTCAGATCACGCGCGGCTCAAGTTGCCAGTCCTGCTTGCCGCGTGGCTCGGCCAGGTCGTGCGGGTTATCTTCGACTCATAGCGTGACGGTCTGCCGGCCCGACGGGTCGGGCAGGTCGGTGAGGTTGGCCCAGAACGGCGTGTAGCCGTCGCCGTGCGGGACCGCCAACGTCTGGTTGACCCAGACCGAGGCCGTGTAGTCGGCGGCGCCGAAACGCAGGATCACGCGGTCGCCGCTGGACGCGCATTGGAATTTACGTCGATACCAGCACGACGGATGAAAGCCGATGCTCGCAAATACTCCTGGCTGTCGACTCGGGGGCGAACGGCACTGCGATCGTCAGCGGCCTTGTCTGCATGCCGCCCGGATGTCGCCGACCGCTGTTCGTCGTCGAACAGGAAGCACCACGAGCCGTTGATGGAGGTCCGTCGGTGCGACGCGAATAGGTCGGAAATATGCCTGAGGCATGAGCGTAAACCGACTGACGAGATCGCGCGCAGCCGAGCTAGCAATCGGCACACCACACCTACCCGCACAGGTGCAGTTCGAATGAATCTTCTTGATTCGACGCCGTTCGTTCGACTATTGAACGGTTGTAGCTCGCCCAGCGGGATTGTGCCCGGCGGCGAGGCTCGTGGGCCCGGTATGCAGGGCGTTGGCCTTCGGCAAGACACGGTCAGAAATCGCGCGATGTTTCGCGAACAGCGCGTTGCAGCCGCACGCGCGACGCGATCTCCGAGTCACGCATTCAGGGCATAAGGAGCCAGAAGGGGATATGAGAGTAAGGGGCGTTTGGGCGTTCGGGGCGTTCGGGTGTTCGACGCGTCGGGGCGACCGCCGCGCGCGGCACGGCGGATTCAAAGCGGCGCGTCGTCCGGCAGATCGGCCTTGCGGATGCGCACGGCCTTGTTCTTCGGCGCGGCGACTCCGCCGTCGCTGCCGCTTCCAGGCGCAGCCCCGAGCGCAGCCTCGAGCGCCAACTCGGGCGTCAGTTCCGCGGCGGCGGCGCCGGCGGGTTGGTCGGGCTTGCGCTCGGTCTCCGCCAGCACGCGGCTGAAGGTCGAAAACATCTGCACCAATTGGCCATACACCTTCGGGTTGCCGGCGATCACTTCGCGCTGGTACATGTAATCGGCCTCGCCTGTGAAGTTACCGATCAGGCCGCCGGCCTCGGTGACGATCAGCGAGCCGGCAGCGATGTCCCAAGGGCTGAGACCGGTCTCGAAGAAGCCGTCGAAATGGCCGGCCGCGACATGGCACAGGTCGAGTGCCGCCGAGCCCGCGCGGCGCACGCCGGCGCACTGCGGCATCACGATCTCGAGCATCTGCAGGAAGCGCTTGAAGTTGTCGCCCTTGCGGAACGGAAAGCCGGTGCCGATCAGGCACTGCTCGAGACGGGTGCGTTTGGACACGCGCAGGCGCTTGTCGTTGAGAAAGGCGCCGCGGCCCTTGGAGGCGTAATACAGGTCGTTGCGGGTCGGGTCGTAGACGACAGCCTGCTGCACCTGCCCTTTGAATGCCAAGCCGATCGACACGGCGTAGCACGGGAAGCCATGAATGAAGTTGGTGGTGCCGTCCAGCGGGTCGATGATCCAGACGAAGTCGCTGTCTTTCGCGCCGTGCGCACGGCCCGATTCTTCCGCCAGGATGCCGTGGCCGGGATAGGCGCCCAGGAGAGTCTCAATCACGGCGGCCTCGGCCGCATGATCGACTTCGGTGACGAAGTCGTTCGGCGCTTTGGTGTTGACCTTCACCAGGTCCAGGTCCATCGAGGCCCGGTTGATGATGCTGCCTGCGCTGCGGGCCGCCTTGATGGCGATATTGAGCATGGGGTGGAGCGCTTGCGACATGGGGAGGCCCTGCGAGGTGCGAATCTGAAGATGACGAAAGAGCGTGCTGCTGCTTGAAATCGCTGCGGATAATCTTTAATTTTAACCAACCACGATGCCGCAGCCCGAGTCGAACCGTCCCATGCTGGACAACGCGCCATGCCCGCGGGGCGCGGCCCGAGCACGCCCGGCATGACCCGCTTCGTGCTGATCGGCACCAGCCACCCGGGCAATGCAGGCGCCGCGGCGCGTGCCATGAAGGTGATGGGTTTCGACGATCTGGTGCTGGTCGCACCGCGCTTCGACGACGTGCTGCAGCGCGACGAGGCCATCGCGATGGCCAGCGGCGCCACCGACGTGCTGGCGCAGGCGCGCGTCGTCGGCACGCTGGCCGACGCGTTGCACGGCGTCACCTACGCCTGTGCGACCGCCATGACGCCGCGCGATTTCGGCCCGCCGCTGCATGCGCCGCGCGCGCTGTTGGCCTCGCTCGCCACGCAGGACCACCGCGTGGCCTTCGTATTTGGCTCGGAGCGCTTCGGCATGAGCAACGAGGATGTCTACCGATGCCACGCCTGCCTGAGCGTGCCGACCCGGCCCGAGTACGGATCGCTGAATCTGGCGCAGGCCGTTCAGCTGATCGCGTACGACTGGCGGCAGGCGCTCGGCGGTTTCGAGGTGCAGCCTCGCACCGCCGACCCGGCGCTGGCCGACGCGGCGGCGGTGCAGGGGTTGCTGAGGCACTGGGAGCACAGCCTGGCGGAAATCGGTTTCCTCGATCCGCAGGCCCCGATGAAACTGATGCCGCGGCTGAACCAACTGCTCAACCGCGCGCAACTGCGCCAGGAGGAGGTGCACATGTTGCGTGGCATCGCGCGGGCCATCGGCGCATTGGTCAAGCGCCGCGACTGAAGCCGGCGAATTGCGGGCCTAGACTGAAGCCATGAACATCCTGGGCATCGAGTCGTCGTGCGACGAGACCGGCGTGGCGTTGGTGCGCTGCGACATCGGCGGCGCGGTGCACGCCGTGCCGCAACTGCTCGCACACGCGCTGCACAGCCAGATCGACATGCACCAGGCTTACGGAGGGGTGGTGCCCGAACTGGCCTCGCGCGATCACATCCGTCGTGTGCTGCCGCTGACGAGACAGGTCCTGGCCGACGCCGGCGCCGCCTTGTCCGACATCGACCTGGTGGCCTACACCCGCGGCCCGGGACTGGCCGGCGCGCTGCTGGTGGGCGCCGGCGTGGCGTGTGCGCTGGCGGCCGCGCTGGAGCGGCCGGTGCTCGGCGTGCATCACCTGGAAGGACACCTTTTGTCGCCGTTCCTGTCGGCCGACCCGCCGCAATTTCCGTTCGTTGCGCTGCTGGTGTCGGGTGGCCACACGCAGCTGATGCGGGTCGACGACGTGGCGCGCTACGCGTTGCTGGGCGAGACCATCGATGACGCCGCTGGCGAAGCGTTTGACAAGTCCGCGAAGTTGATGGGCCTGGGCTACCCCGGCGGGCCGGCGTTGGCGCGCATGGCCGCGTACGGTGATCCGACGACGTTCAAGCTGCCGCGGCCGCTGCTGCACAGCGGCAACCTCGATTTTTCGTTCGCAGGATTGAAGACGGCGGTGCGCACGCAGTTTGCCAAGTTGGGCAGCGACGTCTGCCAGCAAGACCTGGCTCACCTGGCGGCATCGACCGAGCAGGCGATCGTCGAGGTGCTGGTGCGCAAGTCGCTGCAGGCGCTGCTCACCACCGGGCTCAAGCGCATCGTCGTGGCCGGCGGCGTCGGCGCGAACACGCAGTTGCGCCGCCAGTTGAACGAGCAATGCGAGCAGCGCGGCGTGCGTGTGCACTATCCGGAACTCGAGCTTTGCACCGACAACGGCGCGATGATCGCGTTGGCCGCTGCGATGCGCTGGCAAAGAGGTGCCGTGCAGGCGCAGTCAGACCATGGTTTTCAGGTGCTGCCGCGCTGGCCGTTGGCGACGCTTTAGCCACGACCTGCTCGCGCGATCGAGTGGCTCGAGGCGGCGCGGACGAAGGCCCGCATGACGTACAGCGCGGCCCCGGGAGTGCTGGGCAGCAGGCACATCGCGTGGCTTAGAATTAAAAATCGGAATAAAACCTTGCGATTTCACGATGAGGACGACCACTCTGCAAACTTCTTCGATGCCGGGCACAGCAGGGTTGGACACGCGCGCAGACCCCTCCTGATTCGTTTTCAACGCAAGACACAGAAGCGCGGCTCACCCCGCGCTTTTTTGCTTTCTTTCCACGGAGTTGCCCGATGATTTCGATCGAATTGCCCGATGGTTCGCGCCGTGAGTACGACGCGCCGGTGACCGTGGCGCAGGTGGCGGCGAGCATCGGCAGCGGGCTGGCGAAAGCGGCCATCGCCGGGCGGGTTGGCCGTGGAGACGCGGCCCGTCTGGTCGATACCAGCCATCTGATCGAGCTCGACGCGCAGCTTGCGATCGTCACCGACAAGGACGCCGACGCGCTGTCGGTGATTCGCCATTCGACCGCTCACTTGCTGGCTCATGCGGTGAAGGAATTATTTCCGTCGGCGCAGGTGACGATCGGACCGGTGATCGACAACGGGTTTTTCTACGACTTTTCGTACAAGCGGCCGTTCACGCCCGAAGACCTTGTCGCGATCGAAACCAAGATGACGGAGCTGGCGCGTAAGGATGAAAAGGTCGACCGCCGCGTGCTGCCGCGCGACGAGGCCATCGCTCACTTCAAGTCGATCGGCGAGTTTTACAAGGCCGAGATCATCGCCAGCATTCCAGCGGAAGAAGACGTCTCGCTGTACCGAGAAGGCGCCTTTGAAGACCTCTGCCGCGGCCCGCACGTTCCTTCGACGGGCAGATTGAAGCACTTCAAGTTGATGAAGGTGGCCGGCGCTTACTGGCGCGGCGATCACCGCAACGAGATGCTGCAGCGCATCTATGGCACGGCCTGGGCGACGAAGGACGAGTTGCAGCAACACCTGCACATGCTCGAAGAAGCCGAGAAGCGCGACCACCGCAAACTCGGCCGCGAACTCGATTTGTTCCACATCGACGAGCATGCGCCGGGCCTGGTGTTCTGGCACCCGAAGGGCTGGACGCTGTGGCAGGGCGTCGAGCAGTACATGCGGCAGATCTACCGGGACAACGGCTACCAGGAGGTCAAGGCGCCGCAGATCCTGGAGCAGTCGCTGTGGGAGAAAACCGGCCACTGGGACAAGTACCGCGAGCACATGTTCACGACCGATTCGGAAAAGCGCGATTACGCGCTCAAGCCGATGAACTGTCCCGGCCACATCCTCATCTACAAGCAGGGCATCAAGAGCTACCGCGACCTGCCGCTGCGTTACGGCGAGTTCGGTCAGTGCCACCGCAACGAACCCAGCGGCTCGCTGCACGGCATCATGCGCGTTCGCGGCTTCACGCAGGACGACGGCCACATCTTCTGCACCGAGGAGCAGATCCTGGACGAATGCGTGGCTTACACCGCACTGTTGCAGAAGGTCTATGCCGATTTCGGTTTCGGCAACATCCTTTATAAAGTGGCAACCCGGCCAGACGCGCGCATCGGCTCCGACGAAGTCTGGGACAAGGCCGAATTCGCATTGATGGAGAGCTTGCGCCGCTCGGGTTGCGACTTCGTCGTGTCGCCCGGCGACGGTGCGTTCTACGGTCCGAAGATCGAGTACACCCTGAACGACGCGATCGGGCGGCAGTGGCAGTGCGGCACGATGCAGGTCGATTTCTCGATGCCGGAACGACTTGGCGCCGAATACGTGGCGGAGTCGGGTGAGCGGCGCGCGCCGGTGATGCTGCACCGCGCCATCGTCGGCAGCCTCGAGCGTTTCATCGGTATCTTGATCGAGGAACACGCCGGAGCTTTGCCTGCCTGGCTGTCGCCGACGCAGGTGAGCGTGCTTAACATCACGGACGGGCAGGCTGACTATGCCGCCGAAGTGATCAAAACGCTGCAAAAACAAGGACTTAGGGTTTGGGGCGATTTGCGCAACGAGAAGATTACCTATAAGATCCGTGGTCATTCGTTGCAAAAGGTCCCGTACATCCTCGTCGTGGGCGACAAGGAGAAGGCAAACGGAACCGTTGCGGTGCGCGCCCGGGGAAATCAAGACCTCGGTGCGATGTCACTGGCAGACTTCAGCTCGAAGATCGCCGGGGACATCGCTCACAAGACCTGAACATACCGACGCCGAGGTGGTTCATCGGCGTTTCGGTTGCGGTACATGCCGATGCAGGGCGCGTTTTGATTGTTTCTGGATCCCATTTGCCTTGGCGTCCGCTGAAAGGTTTTGACCATCGCTACTTTTGCTGACCGTCGTACTCCGAACGCGGAGCGCAAGCACCGATTGAACCGGGAAATCATGGCGCCGGAAGTCCGGCTGAACGGGCCCGAAAACGAACCACTGGGCATCGTGAGCATCACGGAAGCCTTGCGGCTGGCCGGCGAGCAGGACGTCGATTTGGTTGAGATCGTCGCTCAAGCCGATCCCCCAGTCTGCCGCCTGATGGATTACGGCAAGTTCAAGTACCAGGAACAAAAGCGCGCGGCCGAGGCGAAGTCGAAGCAAAAGGTCGTCGAAGTCAAGGAGGTCAAGTTCCGTCCGGGCACCGACGAGGGCGACTACACGATCAAGATGCGCAATTTGCGCCGGTTCATCGAAGAAGACGGCGACAAGGGCAAGGTCACGCTGCGCTATCGGGGCCGGGAAATCACCCACCAAGACATTGGTATGCGCCTGCTCGAGCGCATTCGCGACGAATTGGCGGACGTTTCGGTGGTCGAGCACATGCCCAAGTTGGAAGGCCGGCAGATGATCATGGTGCTGGCGCCGAAGCGTCGATAGGCTTTGTCAGAACACGACGCTTCGGTCTGGTCACCGCGGTGTTCGTGCAGAAGCGGCTGCAGGCCTGCAAGACGGCGAGACCCTCGCCGGCGCCTGACAGTCGCAATCAAGAAGGAGCAGTCATGCCCAAGATGAAGACCAAGAAAAGCGCGGCCAAGCGATTTCGCGTGCGTCCGGGAGGCACCGTCAAGCGGGGCCAGGCGTTCAAGCGCCACATCCTCACCAAGAAGACCACGAAAAACAAGCGCCATCTGCGTGGCGTCGTCAACGTGCACGAGACCAACATGGGGCACATGAAGCAAATGCTGCCCTACGCTGGCCTTTAACCCTTCCGAAGGAGACATCCCATGCCTCGCGTCAAACGTGGTGTTACAGCCCGCGCCCGCCACAAGAAAATATTGGTTCTGGCAAAAGGCTTCCGCGGCCGCCGCAAGAACGTTTTCCGGATCGCTAAACAGGCGGTGATGCGCGCCGGGCAGTATGCCTACCGCGACCGCCGCACGAAGAAGCGCGTGTTTCGCCACCTGTGGATTGCCCGCATCAACGCGGCGAGCCGCGGCCAGGGCGTGACGTACAGCAAGTTCATGGCGGGCTTGAAGAAGCTTTCGATCGACATCGATCGGAAGGTTCTGGCCGACATGGCTGTGCACGATCCGGCGGCTTTCGCCAGCATCGTCGACAAGGTCAAGGCCCAGCTCGCTTGAGTTCGAGATTCGTTCCCAGCGCGAGCTGGGGGCGGGCCACCGGCCGGTGTGCGCACACGCCGCCCGGTCAAGCTACTCACAAGGCCGGCTTCATGTTCGGCCTTTTTTTTGATGTGTTTCGATGAACGATCTCGCTCCGCTGGTGCTCGATGCCCAAGCCGATTTCGCCCGGGCCACCACGCCTGCCGAACTCGAAGACGCCAAGGCGCGCTATCTGGGTAAATCCGGGCGCGTCACCGAGCAGTTGAAATCGCTCGCCGTCTTGCCCGCGGACGACAAAAAGCCGCGCGGCGCGCTGATCAACGCTGCCAAGCAGCAGATCGAATCCGCCCTCAACGCGCGCCGGGCCGCACTGGCCGAGGCCGAACTGCAACGCCAACTCATGGCGGGATCGCTCGACGTCGGCCTGCCCGGCCGCCGGCGCGGCACAGGTGGTTTGCACCCGGTGTCTTTGACGATCGAACGCATCGAGGCGATCTTCGGTTCGATGGGTTTCGATGTGGCCGAAGGTCCCGAAATCGAGAACGACTGGCACAGCTTCACGGCGCTGAACAACCCTGAAAACCACCCGGCGCGTTCGATGCAGGACACCTTCTATGTCGACGTGAAAGACGCTGAGGGTCGATGGCTCAACCTGCGCCCGCACACCTCGCCGATGCAGGTGCGGTACGCGCGCGCCCACGCTGCGAAGCACGCAGATGCAATCGCGCAGAGCCTGCCGATGCCAGAAATCCGCGTCATCGCGCCGGGCCGAACTTACCGGGTCGACAGCGACGCGACCCATTCGCCGATGTTTCATCAATGCGAGGGCCTGTGGATCGGCGAGAGTGTCAGCTTCAAGGATCTGAAGGTCGTGTTCAGCGACTTTTGCCGAAAATTCTTCGAGACCGACGAGCTGACGTTGCGCTTTCGGCCGTCGTTCTTTCCGTTCACCGAGCCGTCGGCCGAGGTCGACATCGCCTTCGCTCACGGCCCGCTCCAAGGCCGCTGGCTCGAGGTGGCGGGTGCCGGCCAGGTGCATCCGAACGTGGTGCGCAACTACGGCCTCGATCCCGAACGCCACATCGGCTTCGCCTTCGGCATGGGGCCGGATCGCCTGGCGATGCTGCGTTATGGTGTCAGCGATCTGCGCCTGTTTTTCGATGGCGACCTGCGCTTCCTGCGACAGTTCGATTGATCCGTCTGTGCATCAGCAGACCTGCATCCATGAACCCGTTTCACTGAAGCTTCGTTGCTGAACCCGTTCACTGAACCTGCTTTCCTTTTTCCGCTTCACTCCCGAGACCCCGAGATGCAATTTCCGGAATCCTGGCTGCGCCAATTCTGCGATCCGCCGCTGTCCAGCCCGGCGTTGGCCGAGCTGTTGACGATGTCCGGCATGGAGGTGGAAGAGTTGCATCCGGCCGCACCGCCGTTCACGGGCGTGGTGGTGAGCGAGGTGCTGTCGGTCGCGCGCCATCCGAATGCCGATCGCCTCAGCGTCTGCCAGGTCGATGTCGGATCGGGCCAGGTGCTCGGCATCGTGTGTGGCGCGCCGAATGTAACGGCCGGCATCAAGGTGCCATGTGCGCTGGTCGGCGCCTTGCTCCCGCCCACTGAAGACTCCGCAGATGGCGCGCCGTTCGAGATCAAGCTTGGCCAACTGCGCGGTGTGCAGAGCCAGGGCATGCTGTGCTCGGCACGCGAACTCAAGCTGTCCGACGAGCACGGCGGCCTGCTGGTGCTCGACGCCGGGGCAGTGGTCGGACAAGACCTGCGTACGCACCTGTCACTCGACGACACGATCTACACGCTCAAGCTCACGCCCAACCTGGCGCATTGCCTGAGCGTGCACGGAGTCGCCCGTGAGCTGTCGGCATTGACGGGAGCGGCGCTGCGCGTGCCCGGGCTCGCTGCGGTGACCGCTGCGCTGGCAGACCGCCTGCCGGTGCTCGTACAGGCGCCCGATCTGTGCGGGCGGTTTTCCGGCCGCATCATCCGCCATATCGACCCGAAGGCGGCGACCCCGGCCTGGATGGTGGACCGCCTGGCGCGGTGCGGACAGCGCAGCGTCACTGCGCTGGTCGACATCTCGAACTACGTGATGTTCGAGTACGGTCAGCCGACCCACATCTTTGATCTGGACCGGATTCACGGTGGCCTTCAGGTGCGCTGGGGCCGTGCCGGCGAGACGTTGAAATTGTTGAACGGCCAGACCGTCGAGGTCGACGCGAACGTCGGTGTGATCGCGGACGACCGGGCGGTGGAATCGCTGGCCGGCATCATGGGCGGCAATGCCACCGCGGTGTCCGACGACACCCTGCACGTCTATGTCGAGGCCGCGTTTTGGTGGCCCGAAGCGGTCGCGGGTCGCTCGCGTCGCTACGGCTTTTCGACCGACGCTGGGCACCGGTTCGAGCGCGGCGTCGACCCCGAGTGCACGGTCGAAATACTCGAACGCATCAGCCGGCTGATCGTCGACATCTGCGGCACGCCGGACACCGCGTGCGGCCCGGTCGACGATCAGCGTTCCAACCTGCCGCCGGTCCGGCCTGTGACGATGCGCGTGGCACGGGCCGCCAAGGTGATCGGGATGCCTCTTACACAGGGGCAGTGCCAAAGCGTGTTTGAACGCCTGGGCCTGCCATACAGTGCAGAGCCGGGTCGGTTGACCGTCACGCCGCCGAGTTGGCGCTTCGACCTAAAGATCGAGGAAGACCTGATCGAGGAGGTAATCCGCGTGATCGGCTATCAGAACCTGCCCGACACACCGCCGCTGGCGCCGGTGATGGCGACGGTGCGCAGCGAGTCGCGGCGCAGTCTGAACGCGTTGCGCCGTCAACTGGTGCAGCGGGACTATCACGAAACGATCAATTTCAGCTTCGTCGAAGAACGCTGGGAACACGAGCTGGCCGGAAACCTCGACCCGATTCGGGTGCTCAACCCGATCGCCAGCCCGCTGTCGGTGATGCGCTCCAGCCTGCTCGGCAGCCTCGTGCAGGCGCTGCGTCACAACCTGGCCCGCAAGGCCTCTCGGGTTCGGCTGTTCGAGGCAGGACGCGTATTCTTGCGCGATGCCGGCGTGGTCGACAGCGACAGCACCGTCGCCGGCGTGCACCAACCGATGCGTCTGGCCGGGCTGGCGCACGGCAGCGCCGACGAGTTGCAGTGGGGAGTGAAGGAACGCGCCGTCGACTTCTACGACGTGAAAGGCGACATCGAAGCGCTGTTGGCGCCGTTGAAGGTGCGCTTCACGGCAGCCGAGCATCCGGCGCTGCACCCGGGCCGATGTGCCCGCATCGAGGTCGATGGACGGGAGATCGGGCATGTCGGCCAGCTGCACCCGCGCTGGCAGATGGCCTTCGACCTGCCGGTCGCTCCCCTGCTGTTCGAGCTCGACGTGGCCGCCTTGCTGGTGCGCCCGGTGCCGGCGTTCACGCCGATCCAGCGTCAACAGTCAGCGTGGCGAGACTTGTCTTTGGTCGCTAACGAAAGCGTCACGCACGATCGGCTGATGAAAAGCATCGCAAGTGCCCATGGCGGTCTGGTGCGTTCAGCGCAGCTGTTCGACATTTACAAGCTGACCGCGCCGGTCGGCGACATGGCGGCCGACGAGCGCAGCCTGGCCGTGCGGTTGGAACTGCTCGACGACAGCGCGACCTTGACCGACGAGCGCATCGACGCGGCGGTGGCTCAGGTCGTGACCGCTCTCGGCGCAGACCTCGGCGTGCGTCTGCGCGCCTGAACCGAATTCCACGCCATGACACCCCCTGACCCGACCGTCGACCGTGTGCTGATGCCCACGATCGAAACACCCACCTTGACCAAGGCCGAGCTTGCTGAAATGCTGTTCGAACGCCTCGGGCTCAACAAACGCGAGTCGAAGGACATGGTGGAGGCGTTCTTCGAGATCATTCACACCACGCTGGTGTCCGGCAAAGACGTCAAGATGTCAGGCTTTGGGAATTTCAACATCCGTCGCAAGGCACCGCGACCGGGCCGCAACCCACGCACCGGAGAGGCGATTCCAATCAAGGCGCGCAATGTGGTGACGTTTCATGCCAGCCATAAACTCAAAGGAGTCGTGCAAGGCGATATATCCGTCGAGGGAGACTTGGAGTAGAGTTTTGCTTTCACTCTTATCCCCTTGATTTTTATGGAGAAAGACCTTCCTGCCATCCCAGCAAAGCGCTACTTCACGATCGGTGAGGTGAGCGATCTGTGCGGCGTCAAGCCTTACGTGCTGCGCTACTGGGAGCAGGAATTCACGCAACTCAAGCCGATGAAGCGGCGCGGCAACCGGCGCTACTACCAGCACCACGAAGTGC